>Ga0070741_10007747_pt1 | contig 22000 bp, 15 predicted proteins | sample Coa_R1_4_FD_66440 | JGI IMG/M metagenome (GOLD analysis project Ga0070741, IMG submission 66440) | Surface soil microbial communities from Centralia Pennsylvania, which are recovering from an underground coalmine fire - Coalmine... | ecosystem: Environmental > Terrestrial > Soil > Unclassified ... | reverse complement strand
TTACCGATAGTCTTGACCCCAGCGGGGTAGGAGAGCACATCACGCTGCTGGCCCGTGAGCTCAAGGCGCTTGGCTACCTCCAGAGCTTAGTCTGCCCACAGACCTCCGCCGCTCGCCCGCTGCTCGAGCGCTGCGCCCGGCTTGGTATCGAGACCTTCACGCTGCGCGTGCGCGATGAGCACGATGTCGCTGACTACCGGCGCCTGGTGCACCTGCTGCGCTCGGGCGCGTTCGACCTGCTGCACAACCACGCCGGCATCACGTGGGAAGGCTGCTGGGGGACGTTCGCCGCGCACGAGGCCGGCGTACCCGTGGTGGTCACCGAGCACCTGCCATACCTCATCACCAAGCCGGCCGAGCGAGCGCGCAAGCTACGCGCCGCCGGCCTCACGGCCGCCACGATCGCCGTCTCGCATGGCGTCGCGCAGTCGCTGCTGGAGCATGGCGTCGCCCGCCCCGATCGCCTGCACGTAGTGTGGAATGGGATCGACCTCGGTCGCTTCGCCGTCGCGCGCGCGCCGCATCGCCGGCCGGCGCTGCTGGGCCTGGATGCCGGCAGCCGCCTGGTGGTGTGCCTCGCCCGCCTGACGCCCCAGAAGGGCCACGCCACGCTACTGCGCGCCGTCGCCATCGCCCGCAAGCACCTACCCCGCCTGGTACTCGCGTTGGCCGGCGAGGGCCCGCTGCGCGCTGATCTGGAAGACCAGACCAGGCGGCTCGGCATCGCCGGATCGGTGCGCTTTCTGGGCCACTGGCCACGCGTGCCGGAGCTGCTGGCCTGTGCCGACGTGCTCGCGCAGCCCTCGGTCTTCGAAGGCTTGCCACTGGCGGTGCTTGAAGGCATGGCCTCGTGCCTGCCGGTGATCGTCACCGATACCACCGGCAACCGTGAGACGGTGGTGCACGAGGAGAGCGGGCTGATCGTCCCGCCCGATGACGCCGAGGCACTGGCGGAGGCGCTGGTGCGCGTGTTCGATGACGGCGCGCTCGCGGCGCGTCTGGGGCAGGAAGCTCGCCGCCGGGCCGAGAACGAATTCTCGGCCCAGGTGATGGCCCGGCGGACGCACGGCGTCTATTGCCACGCACTCGCCGCCACGCGAGCAGCGGCATGAACCGGCTGGGCCGGTGCGGCACGCGAGCGCGTGGCGCAGCCGCTCAGGGTAAGTGACAGGAGTTACGCGGTCCCAGGTTGGACTCACAGGAGGTGTTCGGGAGTGACTGCGTAAGTCCTGTAAATGAGCAAGGGGGACATTGACATAATGGAAACAGTAACGGCAGCAGAGACCGAACTCGACGTTGCTGCCGGACGAGCCGAGGGCCGGCAGCTGGCAGCAGTCGGTGAGCCAGACGGCCGCCACGTGCGTGAGGCGCACCAGGGCGGCAATGGCCGGCCGCATCGCCACCAGGGAGAGGCAGGCACGACGACATCGGGCGCCGCCGCCAGCGCCACCATCGCCGCCAGGCCGCATCGCCACCAGGGAGAGGCAGGCACGACGACCGTGCCGCTGCCGGCATCCGACCGAGCGCGGTACGCCGGCCCGTGGACGGTCTACACGCTCGGCTTTGCCGCCCCGCGTCGAACGGCGTTCTACCGCTACGACGAAGGCGAGCTGCCGGAGGGACAGTTTCGCATCCGCACGCTCTATACCGGGCTCTCGGCTGGCACGGAGCTGACCCATTTTCGGGGCACGAACCAGTACCTGCACAAGGTCTGGGACGAGACCTATAAGCTGTTCCGCCCCGCCGCTGGCATGGCCAGCCAGCAGTATCCGCTCTGGTTCTCCGGCTATATGGAAGTGGGCGAGGTCTGCGCCAGCCGGTGCCCATCGATGCCGGAGGGGCAGCTGGTGGCTTCGAGCTATGGCCATAAGAGCGGCCATACCGCCGATCCCCGCCACGAGCTGCACGTGCCGCTGCCGGCGGGGCTCGATCCAATCCTCGGCATCTACGTGGCGCAGATGGGGCCGGTCTGCGCCAACGGCATTCTGCACGCCGATGAGGAAGCCTTTGGCGCCGGCGCCGGCCATTTCGGCTGTGGCGTGGAGGGACGCAGCGTCGTCGTCTTTGGCTGTGGCGTCGTCGGCCTGCTCACAGCCATGATGGCTCGCTGGTGTGGCGCGAGCGAGGTGGTGGTGGCCGACACCGGCGAGGCGCGCCTAGCCGCCGCGCGGCGCCTTGGCTTCATGGCCATCGATACGGCGCGAGACGACCCGGCAACCTGGGCAAAGGATCGCTGGTGCACCGGCCCCGAGGGCGAGCGCGGCGCGGACCTGGTCTTTCAATGTCGTGCCCGCGACGAGGCGCTCTGCCAGGCGCTCGACTGCCTGCGCCCGCAAGGGACGGTGATCGACCTGGCGTTTTATCAGACCGGCGCGCCCAGGCTGATGCTGGGCGAAGCCTTCCATCACAACGGGCTGCGCCATATCGCCGCCCAGATCTTTCGCGTGCCGCGCAAGCTGCAGCACGCCTGGAACCGCCGCCGGCTAAGCGAGGTGACCATCCAGTTCCTCCAGGCGTGCGGCCGCGACGTCAGGCGCCACCTCATCACCGACATCGTGCCGCTGACGCAGGCACAGCGCATCTTCGAGGAGATCGAGGCGAAGCGTCGCCAGCCACTCCAGGTGGTGTTCGAGGTTGGCGATGCGGTGGCGGATGTGGTGGTGGAAGGAACCTTATGACCCCTCATACGATGCGTGACAGGCGCGTGCTCCGCTGCCGGCCGCCGGCCATGTGCAAGAGCCGGCGTAGCGGTGGCCGGCCGCTGGAGGAGCCGCGATGAGCCTGCCTCAGCCGCCGGAGATGCGGACGCGCATCCTCTTCGTCTTCGACTGGCTGGTTGTGGGCGGTGAGGAGACCGAGGTCTGCCTGCTGGCCCGGCACCTCGACCGGCGGCGCTACGAGCTCCACGTCCTGGCCTGCTTCCGCAACGAGCGGATGACGCCCCTGACAGCCCAGCGCCTGCAGGCACTGGGCGTGCCGCTCGACACGGCTTGCTATGACCTCGACGACGTGGGGCGGGCGTACTACCTGGCGGCGGCGATCGAGCGCCATCGCTACGATGTGGTGGTGGCGTGCCAGGGAGTGCAGCATCCACACCGCGCCTTGGAGCTGCTGCCGCCGCCCAGGCGCCCGGCGCTGGTGGAGCACGGTGGGCTCGTCTCGGAGGTCTACCGCACACCAAAGCGATTTACCGCCGCCTACGTGGGCGTCTGCCGCGCCATCGTCGAGGCGGCGGCCGCGGTGCTCCCGGATCCTTCGCGCGCGCGGCTGATCCCCAGTATGGTCGATCTCGATGAGTTCGACTGGCACGAGCGCGCCGCGGTGCGGCGTGAGCTGGGCTTTGCGCCCGAGCATCGGGTTGCCGGCTGGGTCGGCCGGCTGGATCGGAAGAAGCGCGTTGAGGATTTCATCGAAGCGGCGGCCTTGCTCCACGCGCGCCTGCCCCAGACGCGCTTCCTCGTGGTCGGTGGGCCAGATGCATTTATGCCCGAATATGAGCAGGAGCTCAAAGCGCTGGCGCACGCGCGGGGGCTCGACGAGGCGCTGGTCTTTACCGGCGATCGGGCCGATGTCCCCCGCCTGCTGCTTGCCATGGATGCGTATGTCTGGCTCTCCCGCGGCGAAGGCATGCCGCACGTGGTACTCGAGGCCGGCGCGGCGCGTCTCCCCGTGATCGCCACACGCGACGGCGGCACGCCTGAGGTGATCGTCGACGGCGAGTCCGGGCTGTTCGTGCCGCATGAGGCGCCGGCTGCCGTGGCCGCGGCGCTTGAGCGCGTGCTGTGCGATCCTGCCCTCGCCGCGCGCCTCGGCACAAATCTGCGCCGCATTGTCGAGGAGCACTATGCCGCCAAGGTGGTGGCTCGCCGGTGGGAGGCGCTCTTCGATGAGCTGGTGGCCGCTCGCTCCAGCTGAGCTCCTCCGGTAGCCGCAATCGACGGCGCCTGCGTCGTGCGCGTATACCAGACACACCGGCAGCTATGTAGATACATCCAGGCCGGGCGGTCGCCCGACGCGCTAGGCGACGATCTCCATCCGCAGGCCCCGCTCGTCCTCGGCCGGTCGGCCGGCGGGCAGCACGGTTGCCTCGTCGGCCCAGACGCGGTGAGCGCTCACCAGGGCCGCCAGGGCGTCCACGATGTCATCCGGCAACACGCGCTGCACTCCGAGCCCCTGCCGGATCGCGCGCACGTCTATTTCGGGGCTGAGCCGGCCCTTCCCGGCGATTGGCTCGCAGCAGCGCAGCGGCATGCCTTCCTGGCTGGAGGGAGCAGCGGAGCCAAGGGCACCATAGCGGATTGGACTGCGGCAGCGCGGCGGCACGCCTTCCTGGAGCTCCATGGCGGGCAGGAACCGGCTGAGCAGCGCCAGGCGCGCGGCGAGACCGCGGGGATCCTTCTTGCTCCAGGGGAGCCCCCGGCCGCAGCCCGACAGCAAGGCAAAGGTCACCTCCGGGTGTGTCTCCCTGATCCACTGCTGCCGGTCGCGGCTCATCGCAGCATCCACCTCGCGTAGCTTGCTGAAGAGGCAGAAGGCCTGGGCCGGCACGCCCCGGCCGCACACCGTGCGGTTGAGCTGGCTTGCTGCGGCGTGCGTATCTGCAGTAAGCGCCGCGCGGCACGGCACTGGAAAGACGCTGCCGGCACGTGCGCGCCCCAGCAGCCGGCGGGCAGCGACGTCACAGGCGCGCGGCCCATCTGCCGGTAGGCCGATGGGGATATCGATCAGGATCAGTGTGTCCTGGGCCTGGGCAGCAGCCCCGATGAGGCGATCTATACGTTCTGCAATGCCAAAGCAGATGGTTGATAGCTGCAGGTCGCTGGCGGCAATGACCCATCCTGCCTTGCAGCCATCAACCCCCATGAGCGTCTGTACGGCCATATCGCGGCCGGTGCCACCCAGCGCTTGAGCACTCGTGGCGCATCACAGCCGCGCCACGGGATATGGCTTATGACCTTATGATGTGGTCACGCTGGCCGTGGCTTCGGCGGCGCGCAGCCGGCGGATCAGCCGGCTCTTACGGCGGGCCGCGTTGTTGCGATGGATCACCTTCTTGCGCGCGGCGCGGTCCAGCTCGCGAAGGGCGCGCAGGATGGCGGATTGGGTCTCTTCCGCGGCCGGACCCACCTGGACGATCGCCTGGCGAGCCCGCGTGATGTAGGTCTTGACGGCGGAGCGCACCGAGCGATTGCGTAGCCGGCGCTTCTCCTGCCGCTCGTGGCGCTTGGGATCACCTTTGCCTTTGGGCATGCTCTACCTTTTGCTTCTACCTTCTACCGTGCCGGAGAGTGAGTATACCAGGAGGAGCGTCCTCTCCAGCCGGCCCCACCACACCCGCTACGCGTCAGGCGTGTAGGGCGCGCACCACGGCCGGCGTGATATTGGCCTCCACCAGTGCTGCGATCAGCAGGAGCACCACGCAGGCGGCGAAGACCTGCATCGCCTCGCCGGCACTGCGGCGCAGCGTCGCCAGGCGGTGTCCCGCTGCCCCCGGCAGCAGCCACGCCAGCCCCAGCTTCATCCCCCAGGCAGCCCCTAGCCACAGCGCCGGCAGCTCGAAGATCCCGTGCGGCGCGAGCGAGGCAAGGAGCATCCAGGGCGAGAGCGCGCTGCCCGTCAGCCGGTCACCGATGGCGACCACAATGCCCACCAGCGCGCCGTTGATGAAGGTGCCGCCGACGGGGATGATCCCCAGCAGGAGCCCGCCCACCAGCATCACCAGAATCGAGCGCACGTTGTTGGCAAAGATCGGCAGCGAGCGCTCGACCGGCGTGGGGGCCTGGGCTACCTGCCGGCCCAGATGGCGCAGCGCAGCGAGTGCCGGCGCTGCCTGCGCCACCACCACTTCGGGGCGGGCACGGCCGGCAGCGTAGCCCACCAGACACCCGGCCACGAAGAGCAGCAGCGCTGCCACCAGCCAGCGCCACCCGCCGCGGATCGTCTGCCACAGTGGCGGGGGCGGTTCCATGCCCGATTGCCTGCCCTGGACGAAAGATGAAGGACGGCGGCCATTGATCCTTCGTCTTTCGTCCCTCCATGCCTTAGCCGGCGGCAGGTGCGGCGGCCGCCTCGCTCACGCGCGCTCGGCCATCGGGCGCCGGCTCCACTCGCTCGAACGTGAGCCCTCGCGGCCCGACGTCGATGCGCACGGTATCGCCGTCGCGGATCTCGCCGGAGAGCACGAGACGCGCCAGCGCGTTCTCGACCTCGCGCTGGATGGTGCGCCGCAGCGGGCGCGCGCCGAAGACCGGATCGTATCCCTCGCGGCCAAGATAGGCCTTGGCTTCGTCCGTCACCTCCAGCGTGATGTGGCGATCGGCCAGGCGGCGCTGCACGCCGGCCAGTTCCAGCTCGACGATCTGCTTGAGATGCTCGCGCGTGAGCGGGTGGAAGACGACGATCTCATCAATGCGGTTGAGAAACTCGGGCCGGAAGGTGCCGCGCAGCAGCTCGATTGCTCGCTCCTTGATCTGCTCCCACGGCAGCCCGGCAGCCACCCACTCCTGGATCTGCGCCGAGCCGACATTGGAGGTCATGATCAGCAGCGTGTTCTTGAAGTCGACGGTACGCCCCTGCCCATCGGTGAGCCGGCCGTCCTCCAGGATCTGCAGCAGGATGTTGAAGACGTCCGGGTGCGCCTTCTCGATCTCATCGAAGAGGATCACCTGGTACGGCCGGCGCCGGACGGATTCGGTGAGCTGCCCGCCTTCCTCGTAGCCCACGTAGCCCGGCGGTGCGCCGATGAGGCGCGAGACGGTGTGCTTCTCCATGTACTCCGACATGTCGATGCGCGTCATCGCGCTCTCATCGTCGAACAGAAACTCGGCCAGGGCACGGGCCAGCAGCGTCTTGCCTACGCCGGTCGGCCCCAGGAAGATGAAGCTGCCGATCGGGCGGTTGGGATCCTTCAGCCCGGCGCGGGCGCGCCGCACGGCGTCGGAGACGGCCGCAATCGCGTCGTCCTGGCCGACCACCCGCTGGTGCAGCGCCTCCTCCATGCGCAGCAGCTTCTCGATCTCGCCTTCCATCAGCTTGGCCACGGGAATCCCCGTCCACTTGGCCACAACCTCGGCGATGTCCTCCGCATCGAGCTCCTGCTTGAAGAGGCGGGGCCGCCCATCGCCCTGCGCCAGCTGCGCCTCAGCCTGCTGGAGCTGGCGCTCCAGCTGCGCCAGCCGCCCGTAGCGTAGCTCGGCAGCGCGGTTGAGATCGTAGGCGCGCTCGGCGCGTTCGATCTCGACCTTCACCTGGTCGATCTGCTCCTTGAGCGCGCTGAGCTGCTCGATGGCCGCCTTCTCGCGCTGCCACTGGGCCTGCAGCGCGTCGGCTTGCTCGCGCAGGCCGGCCAGCTCGGCCTCCAGGCGCTGCAGGCGCTCCTTCGAGGCCGGATCGTCCTCCTTGCGCAGCGCCTCGCGCTCCACCTCGAGCTGCAAGATGCGCCGGCGTAGCTCATCGAGCTCGGCCGGCATGCTCTCCGCCTCCATACGCAGGCGCGACGCAGCTTCATCCACTAGGTCGATCGCCTTGTCGGGCAGGAAACGGCCGGTGATGTAGCGATGGGAGAGCATCGCCGCCGCTACCAGCGCGGAGTCGCGGATGCGGATCTTGTGGTGCGTCTCGAAGCGCTCGCGCAGGCCACGCAGGATGCTGATCGTATCCTCCACCGTGGGCTCGCCGACGTAGATGGGCTGGAAGCGCCGCTCCAGCGCCGGATCCTTCTCGATGTACTTGCGATACTCGTCGAGCGTGGTGGCGCCAATGCAGTGCAGCTCGCCGCGTGCCAGCATCGGCTTGAGCATGTTGGCGGCGTCCATCGCGCCCTCGGCAGCGCCGGCACCCACCACGGTGTGTAGCTCGTCGATGAAGACGATCACCTCGCCTTCAGACTGCTGGATCTCCTTGAGCACGGCCTTCAGCCGCTCCTCGAACTCGCCGCGGTACTTCGTGCCGGCGATCATGCTGCCGAGGTCGAGCTGCACTACGCGCTTGTTCTTGAGGCTCTCCGGCACGTCGCCGCGCACGATGCGCTGCGCCAGGCCCTCGACGATGGCCGTCTTGCCCACCCCCGGCTCACCGATCAGCACCGGGTTGTTCTTGGTACGCCGCGAGAGTACCTGCATCACGCGCCGGATCTCTTCGTCGCGCCCGATGACCGGGTCGAGCTTGCCCTGCCGGGCTAGCTCGGTGAGGTCGCGCCCGTAGCGTTCCAGCGCCTGGTATTTCGACTCCGGGTTCGGGTCGGTAATACGCTGGCCACCGCGCACCTCCATCAGCGCGGAGTAGACGCGCTCGCGCGTGATGCCGTAGGCGTTCAGTATCTCCCGCGCGGGCCCGGGCTCGCGGTCGTCCACGATGGCCAGGAAGAGGTGCTCGGTGCTGACGTACTCGTCGGTCAGCCGGTTAGCCTCGTCGAACGCCTGCTGGATGATGCGCCGCAGGCGGGGCGACATCGAGAGCTGCGCGCCGCCGTAGACCTTCGGCATCCGGTCCAGCGCCGCTTCCAGCCGGCTCTGGACCTGCCGCGGAGCGACGCCCAGCTTCTCCAGCAGTCGTGGCACCACGCCTTCCTCCTGCTGCACCAGCGCCAGCAGCAGGTGCTCGGCGTCTACCTGGCTATTGTTGTGCTCTTCGGCAAAGCGCTGGGCGCCCAGCAGCGCCTCCTGCGCCTTCTCGGTGTACTTATTGATATTCATGGCGGCCTCCTCTCAACGCTCGCGTGTGACGCGGATGAGCGCCTCCTTGAGGCGGCGAATCTCGCTTTCGTACTGCTCGCGCATGGAGTTCATCTCGCGCTCCATCTCCTTGCGCATCTGCTCCATGCTCTCGTGCATCTTGAGCATGACCTCGACGCCGGCCAGGTTGACCCCCAGCTCGTCGATCCAGCGCTTGATCAACGCGATGCGCTCGAGATCCTTGGCCGAATACAGGCGTACCCGGGTCTTATTATCGGCCCGATGCGGGGAGATGAGCCCTAGGCGCTCGTAGTGCCGAAGCGTCTGCGGATGCAGCCCCAGCATCTGGTGCACGACGCCGATGGTGAAGCACGGCTCATCTTCCTTGATCACCACGTCTGTTCACCCCCTTGCCTGCTCAATCCTGGCGGCCACGCACCCTTCACTCCCGCGCCCGGCGGTCTCGTGCCACTCCCCCAGGTGGGCGCGATCCGTCCCAGGCATGCCACACACCCGCTCAGCCCACGGCGGCGGCCTCGCCGGCACGTAGCCGGCGCAGCTCCTCGAAGAGTGACCGCTCGCGGTCGCTCAGCTGCTGCGGCAGGACGACCTTGATGCGGGCATACAGATCGCCTTTGCCACCGCCGCCAAGCTTGGGCATCCCCTGCCCCGCGAGGCGGAAGGTGCGGCCGTTCTGGGTCTCGGGCGGAAGGCGAAAGGTCCCCCGCTGGCCACCCAGCGTACGCACCTCAACCGCGCCGCCCAGTACCGCATCCCACAGCGGCACCGCCACCTCGGTGTAGAGATCGTCGCCACGGCGCTCGAAGACCGGATGGGGCTGCAGCCTGACCTTCAGGTAGAGATCGCCGCGCGGCCCGCCGTTGAGGCCCGGATGCCCCTTGCCGGCGACGCGCAGCTTCATACCGTCGCGCACGCCCGCCGGGATGCGTACCTCGATCCGCTCGCGGCGCGTGCCGCCGCGCGCATCGGGCAGGTCGATGATGAACTCGCGCAGGCCGCCTGAGTACGCCTCCTCGAGCGATACCTGGATCTCCTGCTCGAGATCCTCGCCCACCCGCGGCGCCGCCCCCGGCGCACGCCCGGTGGTACGGAAGCCACGGCCCAGCAGGCTTTCGAAGAACTCGCCGAGGTCGCGAGTATCGAACTCGATCGTCGGTCCACTCGCCGTTCGTCCACCGGTGGTGCCGGGCCGCGTGCGCTGCGCCTGGCGGAAGATCTCCTGCCACGATGGAGGCGTGCCGGTGCGCTGCCACGCCTGCCAGCCGGCGCCAAACTGGTCGTACCGGCGCCGCTTCTCGGGATCGGAGAGAACGGCGTAGGCCTCCCCGATCTCCTTGAACTTCTCCTCGGCCTGCTTGTCGCCGGGATTGACGTCCGGGTGATACTGCCGCGCAAGCTTGCGATAGGCGGCCTTGATCTCCTTCTCACTGGCGTTCCGGCTCACCCCCAGTATCTTGTAATAGTCCTTGACCTTGGTCTCCATACCGGATCACCAGCCTCTATCTGCTGCTCTTGGCAGCCGGTGGCCGGGGCTCGCTGGGCTTCCGCCTCCCGACCACCGGCCACCCCCTACTCCTTCGTGGCGACCTTGACGCGCGCCGGCCGCAGGAGCTCGCCGTCGAGCATGTAGCCCTTCTGCAGCTCGGCCACAATCTCGCCTTCCTGCCGGCCGTCGAGCGGCTCGGCGGCCACCGCCTCGTGCAGCGCCGGATCGAACCGCTCGCCGACGGTCTTGATCTCGCTGACCCCCTCGGCACTCAGGAGGTCGCGGAGCTGCGCGTACGTCATGCGCACACCGGTGAGCAGGCTGCGCACATCCACCGGCTCGCCGGTGGTGTTTTCGTACGCCAGCGCGCGCTCCAGGTTGTCGGCCACGCCGAGCACCTTGAGCAGCAGCTCCTTCTTGCTCCGCCGGGCCAGGTCGGCGTAGGTGCGCTCGACGCGCTTCTTGAAGTTCTCCATCTCGGCGCGCTCGCGCAGGTACTTGTCCCAGTTGGCGGCTGCCTCCGCTTGGGCGGCGGCCAGCTCCGCCTCGAGCTGCGCGATGCGGCTCGCCGGGTCGGGTGGCGCCGCCCCCGGCTCGCCGTGTACTACCTCGCTCTGGACCGGCAGCTCGACCGCCTCGGCCGCCGCGGCGTCGCGGGCACTTGCGGCGCCGGGCGAGCCTGAGCCCGGTGTTCCGCCTTCGGGCGGCGCGGCTGCGCGTCCCCCAGCAGGGCCGGCGGCCTGGTGAGATGCCGGCTGCTCGTGGCGCGGTGTGTCATGTGCGCCATGGGCGCTCGGGGCACTCTGGGCACCGTGCGGCGCGCGCGGCCGGTGAGGTGCAGCGGTCCCGTCGGCCGGACCGGCGCGGGCCTCATCGCTTGCTTCCACGGCAGCCGGGGCCGGCTGGTGTTCGTGCGCCATTACGCCCTCCCTCGCTCAGTTCGTTCGGTCTCCATGCGACGCGCTACTTGCGGTCGTCGGTGGTGCGGAACTCGGCATCGACCACATCCTCACCACCCGGCCGCCCTGGCTGCGAGTCGGCACCCGGCGCGCGCCCGCTCTCATCCATGCCGTGCTCCGGGCTCACGCCCGTCGTTCCGGCCGCGCCGCGGCCCACGCCGGCATACATTGCCTCGGCCATCTTGTAGCTGGCTTGCTCGAGCTCCTGCGTGAGCTGGCGGATGCGATCGACGTCCTGGCCCTTGAGCGCCTCCTTGAGGTTGTTCAGAGCCGTCTCGATCCTGGCGCGCTCGTCGGCGCTGACCTTATCGCCGTAGTCGCGCAGCCCCTTCTCGGTGGCGTACACCAGCGAGTCGGCACGATTGCGCGCCTCGATCTCCTCACGACGCCGGCGGTCCTCCTCGGCGTGCTGCTGCGCCTCGCGCACCATCCGCTCCACCTGCTCCTTGGAGAGGTGAGTGGCCGCCGTGATCGTCACCTTCTGCTCCTTGCCGGTGCCCAGATCCTTGGCCGAGACGTTGAGGATGCCGTTGGCATCGATGTCGAACGTCACCTCGATCTGCGGCACGCCACGCGGTGCCGGCGGAATGCCTTCTAGGCGGAAGCGGCCCAGCGTCATGTTGTCGCGCGCCAGCGGCCGCTCACCCTGCAGGACATGGATGTCCACCGCCGTCTGGCCATCCTCCGCGGTGCTGAAGATCTCGGTCTTGCGCGTGGGGATGGTCGTGTTGCGCTCGATCAGCTTGGTGAACACGCCGCCTAGCGTCTCCACGCCCAGGCTCAAGGGGGTCACATCCAGCAGCACCACGTCCTTGACCTCGCCAGTGAGCACCGCCGCCTGGATCGCCGCCCCAATGGCGACCACCTCGTCAGGGTTGACGCCCTGGTTGGGCTCCTTGCCGGTCAGCTTGCGCACCAGCTGCTGAATGACGGGCATGCGCGTGCTGCCACCGACCAGCACCACCTCGTCGAGCTGGTGGGGCTCCAGCTTGGCGTCGGCCAGCGCCTGGCGGAAGGGCCCGATGCATCGCTCGGTGATGTCGCTGGTCAGCTCCTCGAACTTGGCCCGCGTGAGCGTGACCGCCAGATGCTTGGGCCCGTGCTGGTCGGCAGTGATGAACGGCAGGTTGATCTCCGTCTGCACCACGCTGCTGAGCTCGATCTTGGCCTTCTCCGCCGCCTCCAGCAGCCGCTGCAGCGCCTGGCGATCCTTGCGCAGGTCGATCCCTTCCTCGCGCAGGAACTGGTCGGCCACGTACTGCACGATCCGCTGGTCGTAGTCATCGCCTCCCAGGTGGGTATCGCCCGCCGTCGCCTTCACCTCGAAGACGCCGTCACCCACCTCGAGCACGCTGACGTCGAAGGTCCCGCCGCCGAGGTCCCAGACCAGGATCGTCTCGCTCTTCTTCTTGTCGAGCCCGTAGGCCAGCGAGGCAGCCGTCGGCTCGTTGATGATCCGCAGCACCTCCAGGCCGGCGATCTGCCCGGCGTTCTTGGTGGCCTGGCGCTGGGCATCGTTGAAATAGGCGGGCACGGTGATCACCGCCTGGGTCACTGGCTCGCCCAGGTACTTCTCTGCATCGGCCTTGAGCTTCTGCAGGATCATGGCGCTGATCTCTTCCGGGCTGTACTCGCGGTTGGTGGCCGGAATGTAGACCCGCGCCTCGCCTTTGGGGCCCGGCACCACCTTGTAGGGCATGCGGGCCGCCTCCTCCTTGCGCGCCTCATAGGTCATACCCATGAAGCGCTTGATCGAAAAGACGGTGTTCTCGCTGTTCAGCACCGCCTGGCGCCGCGCCAGCTGCCCCACCAGCCGCTCACCGGTCTTGGTGAAGGCCACCACGCTCGGCGTCAGGCGCGAGCCTTCCGCATTGGGAATCACCACTGGGTCGCCGCCTTCCATGACGGCGATCACCGAGTTTGTCGTTCCAAGGTCGATCCCTACGACTTTGGGCATGGCAGGTACTCCTTGCTTCGCTTAGATTGGGTCAGATGGACTCAGTTCCACTCGCTCTCTTCCAAGGGCACGATCAATTCGTCCAGGTGGTGACCGGCACCGCTTCCGGCGGCGCCGGCGGTGGGCCGATCACCTCGGCCGGCGCGGCGGCCGGCATCTGGCTCGGCACCGGCAGCGCCACCGCCGCCGGCCGGAGCACGCGCTGAAGCACCTCTTCGATGTGCTCCACCCACATGATGCGCAGGCCACGCCGCACATCGGCCGGGATCTCCGGCAGGTCTTTCTTGTTGGCCGCCGGCAGAATGAGCGTTCGAATTCCGGCCCGGTGCGCCGCCAGTGCCTTCTGCTTGACGCCGCCGATGGGCAGCACCCTGCCGCGCAGGGTGATCTCGCCGGTCATGGCGATGTCCGAGCGCACGGCGCGTCCGGAGAGCGCCGAGATGATGGCCGTGGCCACGGTGATGCCGGCCGATGGTCCATCCTTAGGGACAGCGCCCTCCGGCACGTGCACGTGCAGCGTGTGGCGCTCGAAGAACTCGGGACCGAGGCCGTAAGCACGGCAATGGGCGCGCGCGTAGGAAAGCGCGGCCCGCACCGATTCCTGCATCACGTCGCCCAGCTGGCCGGTGAGGATCAGGTCGTCCTGCTCCGGCGTCCGCCCCGGCATCCAGGCGGCCTCGACCTCAATCAGCTCGCCGCCCACCTCGGTGACCGAAAGGCCGTACGCAACTCCCACCTCGTCCTTACGCAGATCGGCGCCAAAGTCGAACTTCGGCGGGCCGAGGTAGCCTTCCAGGTCGGTACCGCGCACCACCACCGCCGGCCCATCGGCCGCCGGCCGGGCCGGCGCCGCCTCACCGGCAAGCGACTCCGCGATGCGCCGCGCTACCTTCCGGCAGATGCGCGCGATCTCGCGCTCGAGGCTGCGCACACCGGCCTCACGGGTGTACTCGCGAATGAGGTGCCGTAGCGCATCGTCCTCCAGCACCAGCTGCGGCGTGCCGATGCCGTGCTGCTCCAGCTGGCGCGGCACCACGAACCGCCGCGCGATCTGCAGCTTCTCCTCCTCGGTATAGCCCGGGATCGTGATCACCTCCATTCGGTCGCGCAGCGCCGGTGGGATGGGGTCAAGCAGGTTCGCCGTGGTGATGAAGAGCACGCGCGAGAGATCGAACGGCACCTCGAGGTAATGGTCGGAGAAGCTATGGTTCTGCTCTGGATCGAGCACCTCGAGCAGCGCCGACGATGGATCGCCGCGAAAGTCGCGCCCCAGCTTGTCGATCTCGTCGAGCATGAACACCGGATTCCTCGTTGCCGCATCCCGCATGCCGCGGATAATGCGCCCGGGCAGTGCTCCCACGTACGTGCGCCGATGGCCGCGGATCTCGGCCTCGTCGCGCACCCCACCCAGGCTCACCCGCACGAAGGCGCGGCCCATGGCCCGCGCGATCGAGCGGCCCAGGCTGGTCTTGCCCACGCCCGGCGGCCCGACGAAGCACAGGATGGGGCTTCGCAGGCGGCCCGAGAGGCGCCGCACCGCCAGGAACTCGATGATGCGGTCCTTGACCTTCTCCAAGCCGTAGTGATCCTCATCCAGGATCTGCGCCGCGCGCCCCAGATCAAGCTGCTCCTCGCTCTCCTTGCTCCACGGCAGGCTGAGCAGCCAGTCGACGTAGGTGCGCACAATGCCCACCTCGGGCGAGCCGGGTGGGATGAGCGGCAGGCGCTCCAGCTCGCGCACCGCGCGCGCGTGTACCTCTTCGGGCATGCCCGCCGCCTCGACCTGCTGGCGGAGCTCGGCCAGCTCGGCCTGCTGCGGGTCGCCCTCGCCCAGCTCGCGATGGATGGCCTTGAGCTGCTCGCGCAGGAAGTACTCGCGCTGCGTCTTCTCCATGCCCTTCTGGATCTCGCTCTGGATCCGGTTCTTGACGTCCACGATCTCCAGCTGGTGGGTCAGGAAGACGCTGACCGCCCGCAGGCGCTCGGCCGGATCGACGAGCTCCAGCAGCTGCTGGCGCTGCGCCACCGTGAGCTCGGGGCCAAAGGCAGCGATGTCGGCCAGCCAGCCCGGCTCCTCCACGTTGCGCGCCGCACTGAGGACGTCGGGGTGGCCGGAGCGCCCTTTCTCGATCAGCTGCTCGAGCTGCGAGACGACGGTGCGCATCAGTGCTTCGGTGGCCAGGGACTTGGCGGTGCTTTCGGTGATCGGCTCGAACTCCGCCTCCAGGTACGAGGTCACGACCGGCTCGCCGTCGGGTGAGGGCGCTGTGCTGGGCGCATCGCCGGCGTCGCGATGCGCCTCACCCTCGCTCGAGCCGCCGGGGGCCTGGTGCTCGGCCGGGCATTCGCTATAGCCGCTGATGCGCGCCCGCAGGAGGCCTTGCACCACCACCTGCTGGCCGCCATCGGGCACGCGGATCGACTGCAGCACCTGCGCGACCGTGCCCACTTGATACAGATCGGCGGGGCCAACGCGCTGGAGCTGCTCATCACGCTGGGCCACCAGCAGGATGAGAGGGCCGCGCGCCTCCGCTGCCCGCAGGGCCGCCACCGAGGCCGGAAGCTCCACCAGCAAGGGCACGGTCATGCGCGGGAAGACCACCGTGTTGATCAGCGGCAGGACGGGCAGTCGACGCGGCAGGTTACGCAGCCCGCGGCGGCGCCCGCTCCGCTGTCCGCGGCGCTCTTCCGTGGCCGCGCGGGCGGCAGGGGCTGGCGACACAGGCTCGGCTGAAGCCTGGCGGCCGGCCGGCTCATCCGCTGCGATCGGCCGCGCGGTTTCCCTCTTCCTCGTCACTCGCTCACCTCGTGCACACGGACACTCGTCCGCCGGCTTATGGCCCGACCAATATGAAGTCGGCTATAGAATAAAACTTGAGCCGGCTATTGTCAACTGTTACGCAGGCGTCAGTCGCAGGGTGTACCGCAAGTCGCGCGCCGCACGAGCGAGCATTGACTATTGACTATGGTATGGAGCGTGCGGCGCCGCGGCTCAGCGGGCAGTGGCTGGGGCCGGCATCTGGAGCGGTGCGTTGCCGGCGTCTCCCGCACCTGGGGCGGCGGCATGGCCATTGCTCAGCCGCGCTGCCACCGCACTATCGCGGCGGTAGCACCGGTGTCGGGCGGGGCGGAGGCAGCGTGGCCTGGGGCAGCACGTTCTGCGGTGCGGCCGCCGCCGGGCCGAGACTGCAGCTGGGGGTAGTGCCGGTGATCATCAGGTCGATATACCCGCAGACGCGCGTGCGCACCACGCCGGCCGGTATGTCGAACTTCTCGTTCGGCTTCCCCTTGAGCACTGTATCCATGAATTCCTTCCAGATGTAGCCGGCACCGAGCGAGCCGGCCACCTGGTACATCGGGGAGTTGTCGGTATTGCCGACCCACACGCCGGTCACCAGGCTTGGTGTATAGCCGATGGTCAGCGAATCCTTGTAGTCGTTGGTCGTGCCGGTCTTGACCGCCGCCGTGCGGCCGCCAGCCAGGTCGAGCACTGTGCCGAACATGGGGTAGCGCGAGGGGTTGTCCGAGAGGACGTCCGACATCATGTACGCCACCTGTGGCTCGACCACCGGCTCGCCTTTGGGAGTGAGCTCGTAGATGGTATGCCCCTGGCTATCCTCGATCTTCAGGAAGGGCGTTGGGGGTACGCGTACGCCGCCGTTGGCCAGCACGCCGTAGGCGCTGGCCATGTCCAGCAGCCGCACCGAGCCGGCGCCGAGCGTGAGGCTCATCACCTCCGGCAGGTCGGTGGTGATACCCATCGCGCGCGCCGTCTTGATCACCGGCGCCGCGCCCCCCACCGCCTCCTGCACGAGCACCGCCGGAATGTTGTAGGAGTTGTCGAGCGCGCTGCGCAGCGAGACGGCACCGTGGAACTTGCCGTCGTAGTTGACAGGGCGGTAGACCCCCGTCTTGCTCCCCGGGTCGGGCCGGCTGATCGGCTGGTCGATCACCGTCGTGGCCGGCACGTATTTCTTGGTCGCAAAGGCGGTGGTGTAGGTAAAGGCCTTGAACGACGAGCCCGGCTGGCGCAGCGCGGTGGCCACATTCACCTGGCCATCAATTGCCTGGTTGAAGTAATCGGCGCTGCCGACCATGGCCAGGATCTCGCCCGTCCGCGGATTGATCGCCACCAGCGAGCCGTTGTTCACGTGCTGCGGCGCCAGCTGCCGGACGCGCCGCGCCACGATCTCCTGCGCCGTATCCTGCATGCCCAGGTCGAGCGTGGTGATAACCTTGAGCCCATTGCGCAGCACCTGCGGGTTCACCTGCTGCTGGAGCTGCTCCTTGACGTAAAAAGCAAAATGGGGGGCACGCAGCGTCGTCGGCTGCTGCCGGTAGGTAAAGTGCGACGCCTGCTCGGAGGCAACGGCCGCGTCCTCTGGTGTGATCATGCCGTAGCGCACCATCACGTCCAGCACCTCCGCCTGCCGGCGGAGCGCCGCCTTCGAATTGATCAATGGATCGTACTCACTCGGCGCCTGGACGAGCCCCGCCAGCAGCGAGGCTTCCGCCAGGTTCAGATCGCGCGCGTGCTTGCCGAAGTAGCTCAGCGCGGCTGCCTCCACTCCATAGGACTGATTGCCGTAGAAGACCTGGTTGAGGTACATCTCCAGGATCTGATCCTTGCTGTAGCTCTGCTCTACCTGGACGGCGAGGATCAGCTCCTTGAGCTTGCGCACATAGGATTTCTCGTCGGTCAGAAAGGTGCGCTTGACCAGCTGCTGCGTGATCGTGGAGCCACCGATGGTGTGCTCGCCCGAGGAATGGAGCTCGTTCAGCAGGGCGCGGGCCAGGCCCCGGATGTCGAACCCGGGATGCTGGTAGAAGTTCACGTCCTCGGCGGCGAGCGTGGCCTGGATCATCACCGGGGCCACGTCTTTGAGCGGGATGGCGATGCGGCGCTCCTCGTAGAACTCGTAGAGTAGCTGGGTGCCGGTGCGGTCGTAGAGCTGCGTCACCTGCGCCAGCGGCCGGCTGGAGAGCTCGCTGGGATTGGGCAGGTCTCTGGTGATCAGCGCGAAGCCGGCCCCCACCCCTCCTACCACGGCGGTGCTGCAGCCGGCAAAGGAGAAGACGGCCATGGCAGCGAGTGCCATCAGCAGGCGATAGCCCGGCGGCGGGGTGCGATTGAGACGGCGGTGAACGAGCGCGCGAGACACGGCGGTGGCTCCGGCTGCCGAGTATAACGAAGGATCCAGGAAGGCGGTCGCCATCCAGCCCCGGTCGGGAAGGCAGGCCTCCTGGGCCGCTTCGGCAATAGACAACGGTACGCCGGCGCCTCGCGCACGACCACGCGGCTCTCACCACCAGCTTCTGGAGTACCCTTTGGCTATGGACGATCGCACCGTAGCCGAGCCGGAGCTGCTGGCCGGCCATGCCGGCGCTCTGTCTCTCAGCCCTCGAGCGAGGCACGATCGCTCCACTGGCGGCCCGGGGCCGGCGGGCGCGACGGCCGGGCCCCCGGCAGTCGGCCAGGGGCTGCCATCCGGCTTCGGCCCATCGGGACGTGCCGGGCCGCCGCCGGTGCAGCGGGTGCGGCTCGCCTTTGCCAAGCTGCCGGCCATCCGCTATATCGGCCACCTGGACGTGGTGCGGCTCTTCGAGCGAGCCTTCCGGCGGGCCCGTCTGCCGCTGGCGTACACGCTTGGCTTCACGCCGCACCCGCGCCTCGTCTTCGCCGCTCCCCTGGCGCTTGGCGCCACGGGCAGCCACGAGCTGCTCGACGTCTACCTCACGCAGCGGCTGGCCCTCGACGATCTCCGCCACCGGCTGGCGGCGCAGCTTCCACCCGGCTGCCGCCTGGTGGCGCTGCAAGAGGTGGCGCTCGACGCCCCATCGGCCTCGGCGCTGGTGCGCTGGGCGGAGTATCGTGTGGAGGTGGCCGGGGCGAGCGCTGAAGCGGAGGCGCTCGATGCTGCCGGCGAGGCGCATGGCTCGCGCTGGTCACGCCGTCTCGATGAGGAAGATGGTGCGCCGGCCACCTTCACTGAGGAGGAGATCGCGGCGCTGGGTGGGGCGCCCTGGCGGCCGCCCACGCAGCGGCTGCCACCCTTGATGCCTGATCCTCCCGTGCCGGCCGAGGCCGAGCTGCGCGCCCGCATCGATGCCTTCCTTGCTGCCTCGAGCCTGCCGCGCACGCGCCGGCGCGAGGGCCAGGTAGTGGCCTACGATCTGCGCCCCCTGGTCCTGGACCTCTGGCTCGTCGACAGCGCGCTGCCGGGCGAGGGCGCGCGCGCCTCGCCGGCGGAGCCCGATCTCCTGGATGGCGAAGGGCCGCGCGTGGCCGGGCGCGCCTGGCTGGGTATGATCCTGCGTGCCGGCTCGGGCGGCGAGACGCATGAAGCCGGCGCGGCAGGAGCAGCGGGGGCCGGAAGTACCGGCAGCGCTGGGCGGCCAGAGGAGGTGGCGGCGGCGCTGGGCCTGCGGGCGAGGCGCATCCATCGCGTCCGCCTCGGACTCGAAGGCGAGCCGCCCACCAGAAGCTGGTAGGCCGAGGAGGCCGGGCGAATCATCGCCGGTGCCTCAGCGCAGGTACCGCGAGTGAGAGACGTCGAACGGCGGAGCCTGGATGTAATGGCGAGCCTCCTGGCGCTCCAGGCGGTCCAGGCCGTGGCGTATGCGCTCGACCAGCGTGGCGGCGGCGCCCACCACTGCCAGCACAGCCGATGCAGCGATCGCGGCCGGCAGGATCACCTCGCCTGCGGTCTCGAGTGTCCAGCCGGCGGCCGGCGTTCCCGGGTGATCGAGCAGCGGCACGCCGGCCAGCAGCCGGCGCGCAACGGCGGCCGGGTCGGTGAGCGCGCTGGCGACCGCGAGCGCGCGGGTAGAGAAATGACGTGCCGTCTCGAGCGCGCCATTCGCCTCGTGCAGAGCGCCAAGCTCAGCCAGCGTGCGCGCATGGATGAGCTGGACCTCCGGCGATGCGCCGGCCGGGGGTGGCAGATGTTCGAGCAGATCCAGGCTGCGTGCCCAGCTACGCTCGGCGGCAGCCCGCTGGCCGCGCCGACGCTCGATGAGGCCCAGCACCCAGGCGAGCTCGGCGCGGGCCAGCTGCACCTCGGCGCCGGCTGCGGTGCCATCGCCCGCCGCCACGAGCGCGCTGGCTTCGACGAGCCGTGCCGTGGCGGCCACGGCATCACCGGTGGCGAGCAGCGCCTCGGCGGCAAGACCCAGCAGCCGCGCGCGGTTGGTTGCCGGTATGTCGGACACATCGGCCGCGGCTGCTTCATCCTCTTTCGTGGGACGGTCCTCCTCGGGGGCGGGGCGCGCCTCGCCGGAGGCTGCCCGGGATGGCGGCTCTTCTTGAAGGGGGCCGGTATGGCTACCGCCGGCCAGTGGCTCAGACTTCCCCTCCGATCTACTGGCTACGGCGACTTGGGCGGTGCCGGCGTTGCTCCTGCTGGCCACAGCCAGAGCCAGCGCGGCGGCGCCGGCCGGATCGCCGAGCAGCAGCAGCGCACGGGCTGCCGCCAGCGCCGCCGCGGGGCGATCGTAGCCCGGCGTGGGCTCGCTCACCAGCTCGGCGGGAGAGACGCCCAGCCGGTCGGCAAGGTAGAGCAGGGTGTGCAGCGAAGGATTAACCAGGCCGCGCTCGATCTTGCTCACCAGCCCTACCGAGAGCGCCTCGCCGGCCAGCGCGGCCAGCGTGAGCGGGGGTCGGTGGCGCAGCCTTGCCCGGCGAATGCGCGCTCCCACCGCGGCCAGCGGCGAGGCCGCGCTGGAGCCGTATGCCGGCTCCATTGTACTCACAGGCAAAAGAGTAGCTGTTCTATTGACTTGCATGCAACGACATTGCTACGGTGAGGGCGCCGATCGTGCCGGTATCGCCGGGCCGAGCGGCTGTCGAAAGGAGCACTGCCGTGCCAAACGCGTTGATCACCGGCATCACTGGTCAAGACGGAAGCTATCTCGCCGAGTTTCTGCTGGAGAAGGGCTACAACGTCTACGGGCTTATCCGCCGTTCGAGCGTCGTCACCGATCAGCGCATTCGCCACCTGCTGGGGCGGGTCGAGCTCCTCGACGGCGATCTGCTCGATGAAGGGTCACTGATCCGCGCCATCCGGCGCTCGAAACCCGATGAGGTCTACAACCTGGCGGCGCAGTCGTTCGTTCCGGCCTCCTTTACCGCGCCGGTGATGACCGGCGAGTTCACCGCGCTTGGCGTCACCAAGCTGCTGGAGGCGATCCGATTCGTAGACTGGCCGGTGCGCTTCTACCAGGCCTCCTCGAGCGAGATGTTCGGTAAGGTGGTCGAGGTGCCCCAGACGGAGAAGACGCCGTTCTATCCGCGCAGCCCCTATGGCGTGGCCAAGGTCTACGGCCACTGGATCACCGTGAACTACCGCGAGTCTTACGGGCTCTTTGCCTGCTCCGGCATCCTGTTCAATCACGAATCGCCACGGCGTGGCCTCGAGTTTGCGCCGCGCAAGATTGCGCGCGGCGTGGCCCGCATCAAGCTGGGCAAGCAGGATAAGCTCCGCCTGGGGAACCTGGACGCGCGACGCGACTGGGGCTACGCCAAGGACTACGTGCGTGCGATGTGGCTTATGCTCCAGCAGCCTCAGCCCGACGATTACGTGATTGCCACCGGTGAGACGCATAGCGTCGCCGAGCTGGCCGAGCTGGCCTTTCGACGCGTGGGGATCGAGAACTGGCGTGACTACATCGAGATCGATCCGGCGCTCTTGCGCCCGGCGGAGGTCGACCTGCTCATCGGCAACCCGGCCAAGGCGCACGAGAAGCTCGGCTGGTATCCCGAGGTCACCTTCGAAGGGCTGGTCAACCTGATGGTCGATGCCGACCTCGAGCTGGAGCGCCAATCGCCCGATTGATGCCGACCTCGAGCTGGAGCGCCAATCGCCCGATTGATGCCGACCTCGAGCTGGAGCGCCAATCGCCCGAT
>Ga0070741_10007746_pt1 | contig 22001 bp, 26 predicted proteins | sample Coa_R1_4_FD_66440 | JGI IMG/M metagenome (GOLD analysis project Ga0070741, IMG submission 66440) | Surface soil microbial communities from Centralia Pennsylvania, which are recovering from an underground coalmine fire - Coalmine... | ecosystem: Environmental > Terrestrial > Soil > Unclassified ... | reverse complement strand
GATCCCGAGCACGGCGCCGACCGCCGGCCCGAGCGCGCGCGTGTTGCCGTCTTCGACCTTGAACGCGTAGCCCGCCCCGTCGGGCGACACGGCGCAGACGAGGCCCTCGGCGCCGGCCTTCGCGAGCCAGCCGGGCCGGGCGAGCATGAGGGCGACGTCGGCGCCGTCGGGCCGCCCGACCAGCTCCGGCCGCGTGCGCATCGCCGCCGCGATTCGCGCCGGCGTTCGGAGCAGCAACCCGGCCGCCTCCGTGAGCGAGAGCGCGTACGTCGGCAGCCCGCAGCCGTCGACGGCGGTCGCGCGCGAGCCGATCAGCGCGCCGATCCGCCGCTGCAGGGGATGGCCGGGGAATCGGTAGCCGGCGAGCGGCCAGCCGTTCGCGCGGCACGCGGCGAGCATGCCGGCGTGCTTGCCGGAGCAGTTGTGGCCGAGTCTCCCGTCCGGTCGTCCCTCCTGGGGCCCGTTCTCGAGCTCCTCGACCGTCGCCTCCGCGCGCGCGAGCAGCTTGCGCACGGCCGCGAGCTGGGCCGGCGCCGCCTGATGGGAGGCGCAAGCGATCGCGAGCTCGTCGTCGCCGAGGTCGTCGTAGGCCTCGGCGAGCGGCACCGCCTGGATCGGCTTCGCCGCCGAGCGCAGGAACGAGACCAGGTCGTCGCCGTGCAGGACGCGCTCGCTCGTCGCGACGTGGACGCGGTGGACGGCCTCGACGACGGCTCCGCGTCGCACCGTTACCCTGACCGGGTCCACCCGTGGGAGCGTAGATGCCTGAACTGCCCGAGGTCGAAGCGTGGCGCCGCCAGCTCGACGCCGACGTGAGGCGGTCCCCGGTCGCGCGCGTCGGCCCCGCGCACGTCGCGACGCTGAAGACGTTCGACCCGCCGCTCGCGGCGCTCGAGGGCGAGGGCTTCAAGGGCGCGCGCAGGCGCGCGAAGCGGCTCCTGTTCCCGACCGACGACGACGAGCTCGTGCTGATGGTGCACCTGATGAGCGCCGGGCGGCTGCGCTACCTGCGCGCGGGCGAGAAGCGCCCGAAGACGCCGGCGTTCGGGCTCCGGTTCACCGACGGCGGCGAGCTCGTCCTCACCGAGGCGGGCGCGAAGAAGCGGGCCGGGGTCTGGCTGCTGCGGCCGGAGGCCCTCGAGGCGGAGCTCGCGCACCTCGGTCCGGAGGCGGACGAGCTGGATGCGTCGGCGCTGGCGGAGATCCTCGCCTCCGACTCGCGCCGCCTCCATTCGCTGCTGCGCGACCAGCGCCTGATCGCCGGCATCGGCCGGGCGTGGGCGAACGAGATCCTCTGGGCGGCGCGGCTGTCGCCGTACGCCCTCTCGACGCAGCTTGCCTCCGAGGAGATCGAACGTCTGGCGGCCGCGATCCGCGACGAGCTCGCGCGCGGGCTCGAGCTCCGACTCGCCGGTGCGAACGACGCCGAGACGTACCGCGTCCACAACAGGCTCGGCCGGCCGTGCCCCCGCGACGGGACGCCGCTGGCGCGCGTCGACTTCGACGAGCACACCATCTCCTACTGCCCGACGTGCCAGACCGAAGGACGGGTCCTGAAGGACCGGCGGCTCTCTCGCCTGCTGCGGTGATCATCCAGCAGGTCACCGAGGCCGACGAGGGGCTCGTCGCCGTCGTCGCGCGTCTGCTCGCCCAGCTGACGGAGGCGCGCACGCCGCCGACCCTCGAGCAGCTCCAGGAGACCGTTCGCGGTCAGACGCTCCTCGTCGCCCGCGACGGCGCCGGCACCATCGTCGGCATGCTCACCTTCGTCACCTACCGCGTCTCGTCCGGGCTCAAGGGCCGGATCGAGGACGTCGTCGTCGACACCGCGGCCCGCGGTCGCGGCATCGGCGAGGCGTTGACCCGCGAGGCGCAGCGACGTGCCGCCGAGGCGGGCGTGCTGATGCTCGAGCTGACCTCGATGCCGTACCGCCAGGCCGCGAACCGGCTGTACCGCCGCCTCGGCTTCGTCCGCAAGCCGACGAACGTCTACGTCTGGTGGCCCCGCTAGCGTGCTCAGAGGCGCACGCGCAGCGCCTCGCCGTCGAGCTCGACCGAGCCGCCGAGCGCCTCGATCACGCGGCGGCCGACGAGGGCGCCGAAGTCCTTCGGGTCGTCGCCGAGCACGACCGGGGCGGCCTCGGCGGTGACGGGCCGGAGCTCGAGCTCGCGTCCGCGTACCGACCAGACGACGTCGTCGACGCCGCCGTATCGCGCCGCCGCGAGCGCGAGCGCCTCGAGCGCGCGCTGCAGCGCCGGCGGATCGGTCTCGATCGTCGCGCCCTCGCCCGTCGCCGAGACGCGCTCGTCGGGCGAGCTCGCGAGCGCGAGCGTGTCGGCAGCGGCGAGCACGGGGTCGTAGCGGCCGCCCTCGATCCGCGCCAGGCGCCCGAGCTCGTCGAGGAGTGCGGCGAGCTGCTGCGCCGCCACGTCGATCATCTCGACGTAGCGCGAGCTGTTGTCGTCGAGCGACCCGCCGCGCGCGAGCGTCTTCGTGAATCCGCTGACGGTCGCGAGCGGCGTGCGCAGGTCGTGGCAGGCGAGCGAGACGGCGCGCGCGAAGTCAGGCACTGGACCTGACGGTGCGGCGAAGACGCGCACGGTTCTCGGTCCCGGCCCGGAGACGGCGCAGGTTGCCGCGGTGGAGCACGAGCACGCCGGCGGCGGCGAAGCCGGAGAAGGCGATCACCGCGGGCGGGTAGCCGAGGGCGGCCGCCAGCGCCGGCAGCGACAGCGTCGCCGCGATCGAGGCGACCGAGACGTAGCGGGTGGCGAGGAAGAAGACGCACCAGATCCCGCTCGCGACGACGGCGACAAGCGGCGCGACGGCGAAGAAGACGCCGCCCGCGCTCGCGACCATCTTCCCGCCCTTGGCGAAGCGAAGGAAGAGCGGCCGCCAATGCCCGAGCATCGCCGCCGCTCCGGCGACGATCCCGCAGACGTGCGAGACGGCGAGCACGCCGATGAGCGCCGGCACGAAGCTCTTCAGGACGTCGAGGGCGATCACCGGCAGGCCGAGCGTGCGGCCGTACGCGCGCCAGACGTTCGTCGCGCCGATGTTGCCGCTGCCGACGAGCCGGACGTCCTCGTGGCGGAAGAGACGGACGAGCCAGTAGCCCCACGGGCACGAGCCGAGCAGGTAGCCAGCCAGGACAACGGCGGCGAACGTCACCCGCGCATTATTCTCACCTCGCAAGAGCGACCCAAGGAGAAGAGATGCCCTACGAGCTTCCGCCGCTGCCCTACGACTACGACGCGCTCGAGCCGACGATCGACGAGCAGACGATGCGTATCCACCACGACAAGCACCACCAGGCGTACATCGACAACGTCAACAAGGCGCTCGACGGCACCGAATGGGACGGGAAGCCGATCGAGCAGGTGCTCGGTAGCCTCGACCTGATCCCGGAGGACAAGCGCATGGTCGTCCGCAACAACGGCGGCGGTCACGCGAACCACTCGCTCTTCTGGCAGATCATGAAGCCGAAGGGCGGCGGCGATCCGTCGGGCGAGCTCGAGTCGGCGATCGAGGACACGTTCGGCGATCCCGACCAGCTGAAGGCGGCGCTCAACGACGCGGGCGTGAAGCGGTTCGGCTCCGGCTGGACGTGGCTCGTCTGGGACGGCTCCGGCCTGGCGGTCATGTCGACGCCGAACCAGGACAGCCCGCTGATGGAGGGGAAGACGCCGCTGCTCGGCATCGACGTCTGGGAGCACGCCTACTACCTCAAGTACCAGAACCGCCGCCCCGACTACCTCGCCGCCTGGTGGGACGTCGTCAACTGGGACGAGGTCGCCCGCCGCTTCGACGCCGCCCGCATGTAGCAAACCGACGCCGTTCCGGTGCCGTAGTGCATCCGATGGCAATCGGGGCTGCCAGTCTTAGACTTCCTGCCGTGGTCTCGGAGGGAGGGCTTGCCGGGCGTCAGCCCGTCGTCCGCGCGCCTGCGCCGGATGCGTCCGACGGCGAGCTGATCCAGCGCACGGGCGCCGGCGACCGGTCGGCGCTCGAGCAGCTCTACCGGCGCTACGCACGCTCGGTCTACGGCCTCGCGTTGCGCCGCCTCGGTGACCGCGGGCGCGCCGAGGACGCGGTGCAGGAGACGTTCCTCTCGATCTGGCGCTCGGCGAAGACGTACCGGCCGGAACGAGGCCCGGGCGCGCCGTGGCTGTACGCGGTGGCGCGGAATGCGATCGTCGACCGCCACCGCGGAGCGGCCGAGCCGCCGGTCGAGGTGCCGGACGGGCTGGCGCAGGAGGCCGGGCCGCCCGAGCTGGCCGAGCAGGCGTGGACGCAGTGGCGCGTCCACCGCGCCTTCGACGAGCTGCCGGAGAACGAGCGCGAGGTGATCGCGCTCGCTTACTGGCGCGGCCTCTCGCAGAGCGAGGTCGCAGAGCGGCTCGGGATCCCGCTCGGAACCGTGAAGACGCGCACGCGTGCCGCGCTGCAGCGGCTCGCCGTCATCCTGGAGGGCGAGCTGTGAGCTCGTTCGAGGAGTTCGTCGATGTCGAGGGCCTCGCCCCGGAGGAGCGCGAGCGGCTCCGGCGCGTCCACGAGCTGCTGCTCGAGGCGGGTCCGCCGCCGGAGCTGCCGGGGTCGCTCGCGCGCCCGCCGGCCGGGATGACGCGTCCGCGCGTGCTCGCGTTTCCCGCGCGCCGGCGACTCGCGGCCGGCCTCGCGCTCGCGGCGGCGCTCGCCGCGGCGGCGTTCGGCGGCGGCTACGCCGTCGGGCACCACGGCGGCGGCGGCGCGGCGACGGTCCGCGTCGCCGCCCTCTCCGGCCACGCGGCGTTCGCGTCGCTCCGCGTCAGCGAGCCCGACCGTGGCGGCAACTGGCCGATCGAGCTCCGCGTCTCGGGCCTACCGAGGCTGACCGGACGGCGGTCCTACTACGAGCTGTTCGTGAGCGAGAACGGCAAGCCGGGCTTCCCGTGCGGCGGCTTCAAGGTCCGCACCGCGTCGCCGAGCATCGTCAGGTTCACCGTCCCGTACGCCGTCGACGACACCACCCGCTGGGTCCTGACGGCCGTCGACCGTGCGAGCCCGTGGCCGGGCCGCGTCGTGATGACGTAGCCGAAGACACCGTCTGCTGCAGGTCGCGGAGCCGGGCGCCGTCAGGGTCGAGGGAGGTGCCCGCCGACGTCCCAGGTCCAGAGCTCGACGACGTTCCCGTCGGGATCGGTGACGTAGAGCGCGCGCCCGTGGTCCGGCCCGAACGCGAGCGTCTGCGGCTCGTAGCCGAATCGCCGGAGCCGCTCGGCGGCTGCGTCGAAGTCGGCGTCGTCGATGCGCAGGGCGTAGTGGACGTGGATGCCTCCGCGCCCTCCGGCGAGCCCGACTTGCGGCCGCCAGAGGCCGATCCGCGTCTGCGTCCCCGCCATCACCCAGAGCGCCTCCCGCTCCGGCCACCGCTCGACGACCGGGAAGCCGAGGACGTCCGCGTAGAAGCGCTCGGCGGCCTCGAGGTCGACGACCTCGAGGACGAGCTCGCTCACACCGCTGACCCGGATCGGATCGGCGTCGGGCGTCATTGCGCCACAGTCGCACACGTCGAGCTCGGCTGCGCGCTGGCACTGCCGGCGCCGACGGCATAGGGTTGGCGTCGTCCCGAACCGATCCAGAGAGGAGATGGGAATGAGCCTGCTCGACCGGGCCAAGGAGGTGGCCGGCCAGGCTGCGACGAGGGCCAAGGAAGAGTTCGAAGAGGCGCAGACGCGCCGTGAGCTGAGTCAGGCGTACGCCGAGCTCGGCAAGGTCGCGTACGAGCTCGTCAACGCCGGCGAGATCACGCACGCGCGACTCGATTCGCCGGTCGCGCGGATCAAGACGCTGCAGGACGAGCTGCAACCGAGCAGTCCCTAGTAGGCGCAGGCAGGGATCGCGCGCCGGCCGACGTACGTGACCGTGTGAGGACACTCCTGGTCCTGGTGCGGAGACGCCGCATCCTCCGCAGCTGGGCGCAGGGCCGGATCGACTACTCGGCCGCGCGCTGGCAGCTGGAGCGACTTCTCCGGGCCGGCTGAAAACGAGAAGGCCGGGCGCGGGCCCGGCCTTCGTCTTGCCGTCGTCCCGACTCGCTTACGCGGCGGAGGCGAGGTTCTCGTCCTCCGCGAGCCGGCGCAGCGCCTCGGCCTCGATCTGCCGTACGCGCTCGCGCGTCAGGCCGAGCTGCTTGCCGATCTGCTCGAGCGAGGTTGGGCCGTCGCCGACGAGCCCGAAGCGGAGCGCGATCACGTCGCGCTGCCGGTCGGGCAGCGCCGCCACCGCGCGGCGAACGGCGTCGTCGCGCAGCGTCGCGTCGGCCTCGTCCTCGGTCGACGGGCCACTCGCCGCGAACAGGTCGCCGAGGCTCGCGTCGCCGTCGGACCCGATCGGCGCATCGGTCGACGCGACCGCGCGGGCTGCGGCGCGAACCTCCTTGACCTGGCCGAGCGGCAGCCGCGAGTGCTTCGAGATCTCCTCGTCGCTCGGCATGTGGCCGAGCTTGACGAGCAGTTCGCGCTCCGCCCGCGAGACCTTCTGCTCACGCTCGACGACGTGGACCGGGATCCGGATCGTGCGCGCCTTGTTGGCGACGCCGCGCTGCACCGCCTGGCGGATCCACCACGTCGCGTAGGTCGAGAACTTGAAGCCCTTGCGCCAGTCGAACTTCTCCGTCGCACGGATCAGCCCGATCACGCCCTCCTGCACGAGGTCGCCCAGCGTGATGCCCTGCGTCTGGTAGCGCTTGGCGATCGAGACGACGAGGCGCAGGTTGCAGTTGATCATCCGCTCCTTGGCGGCCAGGTCGCCGCGCTCGATCCGCTTCGCGAGCTCGACCTCCTCCGCCGCCGTCAGCAGCGGGTAGCGGCCTGCCTCGTTCAGGAACAGCTGGAGCGAGTCGGTCGTGAACGACGCCTCGGCGCGCAGGTCGAGCTCGGGCTCGTCCTCGTCGCCTTCCTCGACGAGGCCCTCGAGCTCGGCCGCGAGCGCCTCCGCCTCGAGCTCGTCGAGGTCGTAGGTCTGGATCGCCTCGGCGATGTCGGCAGCCGTCAGCGCGCCGTGCTCCTCGCGCAGGGCGATCAGGGCCTCGAAGGCCTCGTGGACGTGCAGGATTGCGATGTCGTTGCTCATGTGCTCCTTCTACTTCGCTGATGCCGGGTGCGCGGTTTTCCGCACAGCGTCCGACATTCCTTCTAACGGCAGCCCTCCCCGAGCTATTCCGTGCGGCTGAGAATAGGCTCGGTTTATTGATCCAAGGTTAAGAAAAGGTATGGACTAGGGCGCCACCCGGCCGTTGGCCACGAAAGCCGCGTGGGTAACGGGCATCTTGGCGGCGAAGAAGGCCTCGACCGCCTCGGCGTAGCGCCTGATCTCGAGCTGGGCCGCCGGCGCGTTCCGGAGCGACAGGAAGTTCATCAGCGAGCGGGCGTTGACCGTCCAGAAGAACTGGGTGTAGGCGCCGACCGGCAGCACCGAGCGGGCGAGCTCGCGGGCGACCCCGGCCTCGACCAGCCGCTCGTAGGCGGCGTAGGCGTGGTCGTAGACCTCCTGGAGTTCCTCGCGCGTCCGCTGCGCCAGCTCCTCGTCGACGGGCTCGAAGCTGTACGCCCCCGGCTTCCCGACCTGCGTCCGCACGTCCTCGGGCTCCGGGACGTAGAAGTCGTCGGTCGCCTTCGCGTAGCGGAGGCTGAACTCGTTGAACGAGTTCGTGCGGTGGCGCATCCACTCGCGGGCGACGAAGATCGGGCAGCGGACGTGGAAGCGGAAGGCATTGTGCTCGAACGGCGTGCCGTGCCGTTCCCGCATCAGGAAGCCGATCAGGCCCTCGTCGGACTCGTCCAGCTCCGTCTTTCGCCGCGCGAACGAGACGCGCGCGCCGTTCACGACCGAGAGGTCGTCGGCCAGCGCGCCGTCGAGCCGGACGAAGCCGTGGTCGAGGACCTCGATCGTTCCCTCGCTCATCGTCTCGGTCGCCACGGCCATGCGTCTCCGGCAGCCTAGTCTGCCCTGCGGATGGCGATTCGCGTCGGCACCTCGGGTTGGTCCTATCCCTCGTGGCGGCCCGGCTTCTATCCGGCCGGGACGCAACCGGCCGACTTCCTCCGCCACTACGCGCAGCGCTTCGACACCGTCGAGCTGAACACGACCGGCTACCGCCTCCCGGCCGAGGAGCAGTTCCTGCGCTGGGCGAACGCGGTGCCCGACGGCTTCCGGTTCGCGCCGAAGCTCGCGCTCCACCGCCTCGACCGCGTCGCGCCGTTCGTCGAGCGCGTCGCCGCCCTCGGCGATCGGCTCGGGCCGATTCGCGTCACCGTGGCGAGCGCGCGCGACGACGGGATGCTCGCCTACGTGCTCGGGAGCGTCGACCCGTCGCTCGAGCTCGCGTTCGACTTCCGCCACGAGTCGTGGACGGGTGTCGAAGGCGTCGTCCGCGTGAACGACCTCGGCGCGGAGCCGTTCCGCTACGTCCGCCTGCGCGAGCCGCCGTACTCCGACGACGACCTGCGCGAGCTCGCCGGGAAGCTACGCCCTCCCGCCTATGTCTACTTCCGCCACGAGGACGAGCCGAGCGCGCCTGCGTACGCGACGCGGTTGCTCGAGCTCGTCGGTTGAGGAGGAGGCTTCGAGTCGGTCAGGATCGCGGCGAGCAGCAGCACGCCGATCGCGACGGCGCTCTCGCCGATCAGCGAGCGGCCGACGCGCGTGAGGAAGCCGGCGCCGGCTGCGGGCAGGCGCGGGCGCACGAGGAAGTGGTGCACCGCGCCCCACGCGAGCGCGAGCGCGACGAGCGAGACCTTGACGAGCAGCGTCTCGCCGTACCCGGTCGTCCAGAGGTCGCGGAGGTGCGGGAGGCGGACGAGCGACAGGTAGACGCCGGCTGCGAGGACGAGCGCGATCAGCATCGTGGCGAGTCGCGAGAAGCGCACGAATGCGGTGCGGCCGAGGCTCGGCTCGACGAGCCAGACGGCGACGACGAGCGAGACGAGCCCGCCGATCCAGAGCGACGCGGCGACGAGATGGACCCAGTCAGCGAGCTCGGACCAGCGCGAGGACCCGGGATCGACGGCGTCGTGGCCCGACAGCGACAGGCCGGCGGCGAACCCGACCGCGAGCAGCAGCGCGGGCACGAGCAGCGCGGGGCGGTCGGTGAGCCATGCGAGGTAGACGAGCGCCGCGACGAGCGCGAACGCGAGCGTCATGACGATGAACGCCCTGCCGAAGCGCGTGCCCTGCGAGATCGGCGACAGGTCACCGTAGAGGAACCTGCCGAACGGGAGCTGCAGCACGTCCTCGCAGCGCAGGCAGAAGGCGAGGATGCCGAGCTCGAGCACGCCGACGACGCCGGTCGTCGCGAGCGCGTACAGACGCTTTTCGACCCGTCGCGGCAGCGCGAGCCCGCGCAGGCAGACGAGCCGGAAGCCGAGCGAGCCGATCACGAGCGCCAGCGCCACGAAGTAGAGCCAGCGGACGACGTGCTCGGTCCGCGTCGGCCCGGTGGCGCCGAACGCCTCCGTCGGCGGCAGCGCCTTCATCCGGACGCCGAAGGTCCAGACGCCGGAGACGACGTGGCCGTCGGCCGAGAGGACGTGCCAGCGGATCGTGTAGTCGCCGGTCGGCAGCGTGCGCACGCCGGCGACGACCCGGGTGCCGACCGTTCGCGCCGGCAGGGCGTGGTCGAGGCCGTGCGTGTCGAGCACCTCGACCGACGGGAGCTGCACGGCCTGGTCGAACTGGAGCCGCACGACCTTCGGCGACTGCCGCAGATCGGCCGTGAACGCCGGATAGACGCTCTTCAGCGTCGCGTGCGCGGACGCGGCCGCGGGCAGCGCCAGCACGACGACCACGGCGAGTGCGACGAGCCGCTTCACCGGTGCGGCGGCCCGGCGAGCGGCGACAGGTGCCCGAAGACGGGCGCGAGGTCCCGGTCGCAGTAGAGCATCACCGCGAGCGCGACGAAGAGCAGCGCGAACGCCGACTGGAACAGCGTCGATCGCGGGCGCAGCACGAGCCCGAGCGGGACCAGCGAGCCGCAGACGAGCGTCCAGCCGATCAGGTGATGCAGGAACGCGGAGCGCGCGAAGAGCCACGCGTTCTGCTCGTGCACGAGGAAGGCGACGCCCGAGACGAAGATGCCGACCGGCGTCGCCAATCGCCACAACCTGTTGTGCAGCTTCCCGTGCACGAGTCCGAGCTCGGCCGCGCCGGCGACCATCAGCGCCTGCGCCCACGCGCCGTGCGCGAGCATGTGAATCGCCGAGTTGGTGAAGAACGTCATCACGGGCCACATCAGGAGCCCGAGCGCGAAGGCGATCGACGGCCAGAGGTAGACGCGCCAGCGCCGGCGGGCCCAGACAGCTTCGCCGACGATTGCCTGCGAGAGCAGGATCAGCCCGAGGAGCAGGAACCCGGTCGCGAAGAACCAGTGCACCATCTCGCTACGCGGTTGCATCGTCCTCCGCGAGGTCGGCCAGCAGCGGGCGCGCGATCAGGAGCGAGAAGGCGAGCCCGGCCGCGACGACGAGCAGCGGTGGCTCGGCGACGAGCCACCAGAAGCCCTGGTGGTGCGGGTGCAGCAACGTGATCCGGTACGGCTGGGCGATTGCCCAGACGACGCCCGTGAACGCGGTCAGCGGTCCGAGCGCCGAGATGAGGCGCGGGCGGTAGTCCCGGACCGTCCGGACCGCCGGCGCGTGGGTGACGAGGTGGCTTTCCACTGCTTCCTCCGCAAGTCGACGAACGACGACGACGGGACCCGCGGCGGGAAGCCGCGGATCCTAGGTGCCGAACGCCGGCGGCGGACGCGAGTCGAAGACGAGACCGAAGAGGTCGCGCGGAGCTCGATCGTCGTCGGCGCGTGCTCGCGGCAGCGCGGGCGCGCGGCGCAGGATCCGCTTCGCCTGCGCGAGTGTCTGCGAGGCGTAGCCCTCGACGTCGGCGAGCCAGTCCCGCACCCCTGCCCACGCGAGCGCGACGAGCAGCGAGAGGACGGCGAAGAGGGGCAGGGCGTACGTGTGCAGCCACGGCGCCAGAAGCAGCCGCCGCTGGTCGAGCATCTCGTCGGCAGAGGTCTCGAGCAGGTACCAGAGGGAGGTCGTCGCGAAAGCGGCCAGCCAGAGCCGCGGCGAGAGCCGAAGCCGGAGGCGTGGCCGCGCGCGCGGCCGCCGGTGGCCGATCGTCGCCAACAGGCGGTCGGCTGCCGCTGCGGTGGTGTGCGCGCGCACGAGTCGCCACGCGAGACCGGCGGCGGCGACCGTCGCGGCGAGCTTGACGCCGGCGAGCAGGAAGGGGTAGTACGACGTCGTCGGGGTCGCGAGCGGCTGCACCGAGAGCGCACGGTCGAGCCTCGCCGTCGCGCTTCGGCCGACGAGCTCCGCGAGCAGTGCGAGGAGCGCGAACCCCGCGACCGCCAGCGGCCGTCGCCGCGCGAGCGTCATCGGCCGATCATAACGTCGAAGCAGCGTGTCTCACCGCCCCGCGGCACGCGGCGCCGACGTCGAGCCCCTGGTCGTGCGCGTCGCCGACCGCGTCCTCGTCGGTAGGCCGGCCGGCAGCATCGCCGCGCAGCTCGACCCGCGCGACAGCTGGGCCGCGCGGTTGCCTCTCGAGAACGCGTCTGGGCGTCGGATCACGATGAGGTGATGACGCCCCGGCTCGTGGCGTTGCTCGCCACCCTCGTCTGCCTCCTCTGCGCCGCCTGCGGCGGCGGCGAGTCGCCGTCGACGGCCGCCGGCGCGCACGGGTCGAAGACGTCGTCGGCGAACGCGTACGCCTCGGCGCGCGCCGAGTTCGGCGGCATGAGGTGCGCGAGCGTCGGCCTGCTCGGCGGGGCGGCCGTCGGGCGCTACAGGCTCTACGTCTGCGCGGGGCCCGACGAGGCCGGGATCGGCGTGCCGAAGGGCGCGTACGTCTGCTGGGGCTTCCACGACTTCGGCGCCGGCCACGACCAGCCGGCCGTCGAGCTGAACGTCATGGACGCGACGGGCCGAACGATCGGCGGCCACGTGTTCCCCGACACGACGCTGAACTGCCGGCGCACCCTGCGCGCCGTCGCCGGCTTGCTCTCCTAGCGGGCGACGAGGAGCGGGACCGCAGCCCGCCACGGGCCGCGCTCGAGCAGCAGGTAGAAGCCGGGCATCAGCGTCACGCGCACCGAGCGGGTCCGGCCGGGCTCGACGACGACCGGCGGCGCTGCGACGCGCCGGAGCGCGCGCCCGCCCCAGGTCGTGGTCGGAACGATCTCGAGCGCGTGTGAGCGGCGACCGACGTTCTCGACGGTCAGCCTGACCTGTCCCGGCACGACGGCGCCGCGCGAGGGGACGACGTCCGACTCGCCGACCTGGACGCGCAGGGACGGCGTCGCCGCGAGGGCTGAAGGCGGCGCGGGCAGCGCCGTGCCCGCGAGGACGGCGACGGCGCAGCCGACGACACGAATGCTTCGCACGCGCCCATCGTCGCCGCTGCCCGGCGTCGCGGAACCCGCCGTTCGCCCGGTGTGGGACCAGCCGTGGGACTAGACGCGGTGCTCGCGGAGCTCGTCGGGCCGGGCGGGTGAGGTCGTGCGTCGTGCGCGCGACCAGTCGCGCCGCACCCGGCACCGGCGGTCACCGCGGAACCGCAACCGGCACTGACGCGTTCTCCGAACGGCATGGATTCGCGAGAGCAGCGGCTGGTCGCCAACGAGGCGCGCTTTCGCGACCTCAACGAGCGGATCGAGGAGCTCGCGAGCACGCAGGGCATAGCGGATCGGCACCGCGACCCTGCCGGTCGCCGATGCGAGGTGGGTCGGTGCGTCGTCGCCGACGGTCGAAGTAGGCGAGCGGCCGCTCGACCGCTTCCCAGCTCGCCTTGAAGTGCCTGAAGCCCCGCCCCGTCAGGTCGCTTCGGCCGAAAGTCGGTTCGCCGGAACCCGTTCGCGCCCGCGGCGTGGCCGGGCTCGACGAGGCGCCGCCAGACGAGCTCGGAGAACCGCCTCGACTGCGTTGGTACGCCGAGTCTCCGTCGGGTTCGCAGGTGGAGACGGTAGACCGCATCCGTCCCGTCGTCACTCGCGCTCTGCGAGTCGGACCGTGAGTCCGGACGAGCTCGCGACGCGGAGGTTGCGGTGCAGCGCTTTCGGCCGACCCTCGGCGCGGTCGAGCGGCGACCCTTGTTGCCCGGGAGCCGAACGCCTCTTTGCCAAGTCTTTACATTCCCGTGGTAGCGTCGCCGCGTGGAAGCAGAGCCTCGCGCCTGCCCTCGGTGCGGCGAGTGTGTCGACGAGGTCGACGGCGAGCAGCGGCCGGTCCCGGTCCTCGTGAACCACGCAGGTCCCGGCGGCACCTGGAGGTACGACGAGGCGTTCGCGTACTGCCCGCATTGCGGAACGGTCCTCGCCGTCCTTCCCGCGCTGCCGTGACCGCGTAGAGCCGCGCGGCGCGGGGAGCGAGCCGACGGGGCCGCACGCCGAAAAACGGAGGCCCGGCGGTTTGCAGTGCTTTCCGATGAGCCGACGCGCGGACTCGAACCGCGGACCCCTTCATTACGAGTGAAGTGCTCTACCAGCTGAGCTACGTCGGCGGGTCCGGCGCATAGTACCGCGAGCGCCGCGGAATCCTAGGCCGCCGCGCGGCGGCCGTCCTCGCGAGCCGTCTCGCGCGGCGTCTCGTCGGAGAGCACGCGCGCAAGCCAGCGCCGGGCGCGGAAGAGCAGCATCTCGACCGCCGGCTGCGTGAGCTCGAGCTCGGCGGCGATCTCCTTGTAGGAGAGCCCTTGCCACTCGCGCAGGACGAGCGCCCGCCGCTGCTGCGCAGGCAGGCATGCGAGCGCGTGCGGGAGACCGAGCAGCACGTCGGCGTCGGGCTCGGGCGCGGGCAATAGCTCCTGGATCGCGACGAGGTCGTCCGGCGCCTCGACCCGGAGGCGGCGCCAGAAGGTGCGGCGGCGGCTGAGGCAGACGTTGTGCGCGATCTTGTGCAGCCACGCGGACTCGAACTCGGGCGCGATGCCGCGCTGCAGCCCGCGAAACGCGTTCAGGAACGTCGACTGGGCCGCGTCCTCCGCGTCCTCGCGGCTGCCGAGCCTGCCCTGGCAGAACGCGAGGATCTGCGCGCCGTAGCGCTGGTACAGGTCGGAGGCCGTCTCGGCCGGCAACTGCGCCGCTGCAGGTCCGGATGAGGGCAGGGCTGCCATCGCGAACGAAGCGCCGGACGGCCCCGACGCCGCACCGCGAAGTCTCTAGCGGCGACGGGCCACCGTGCCAAGCACCGGCCGCGAATCCTTACAGACGTTTAACGACCGACCCGCGCACGCGCGTCGGCGATCGTCTCCTCGGCCTCGGAGCGATTGCCGAATCCGCGTGTAATCACTTTCCCCTCGTGTTCGAGGTCCTTGTACACCTGAAAGAAGTGCTCGATCTCGTTGCGGAGGCCGACGGGGACGTCGTGGATGTCGGACAGTCGCCCCCAGCTCGGGTCGTTGTCGGGGACGCAGATCACCTTCTCGTCGGGCCCCTTCTCGTCGGTCATGTGGAAGATCCCGATCGGCCGAACCCGGATCCGGCAACCGGGGAAGGTCGGGTCGCTGACGAGGACGAGGGCGTCGAGCGGGTCGCCGTCCTCGGCGCAGGTCTCCTCGATGTACCCGTAGTCGGCGGGGTAGCTCATCGAGGTGAAGAGCCGACGGTCGAGGACGATGCCGCCGAGCGCGTCGTCCCACTCGTATTTGTTGCGCGACCCGCCGGGGATCTCGACGAAGACGACGGCCTCCACCAGCCGAGAGCTTAGGCGTGCAGCTCTGCCGCGATGCGGACGAACAGCGCCTCGAACGCGAGCTGCGGCGAAAGGTTGAACTCCTCCAGCCGGCGCCACGTCTCCCGCACGGCCTCGGCGGCGCGCTCGGCGCCCTGCAGGCGCTCGCGGCTCGCGTCGGCGCGCAGCTCGCGGAGCCGGTCGACGTGAACAGCGGCCGCTTCCGCGCCGACGGCGACGACGACGAGGTCGCGGTACCACGCCTCGAGCTCCTCGAGCTGCGCGAGCAGCTCCTCGCGCTCCGCGCCGCGCTGCGCGCGGCGTACGCGTTGCTCCGACTCGCGGGCGGTCAGCTCGAGCGCCGCGACGTTCGCTTCCTCGACCGCCCTCGCCTCGGCAGCGCGCTCGCGCGCGCACCCGAGCAGCGCTGCGGCTGCTGCCGCCGGCTCGAACCCCGGCTCGCGGTAGACGGCCCGCGCCTGCTCGAGCAGCGTCGCGCGTCGCTCGGCCGCGTGCGGGTCGAGCAGCCGCTCGAGCCGGTCGAGCCGACCGGCGGCGACGCGCGCGAGCGCGACCCGACCCTCCTCGTCGAGCTCGGGGGCGCGCGTCTCGACCGCCTCGCGCACCGCCCGCTCCGACAGCCGGCGAAACGGCACGAGCTGGCAGCGCGAGCGGATCGTCTCGGGGATCGGCCCGAGGTCGTCGGCAACGAGGACGATCACCGCGTACGGCGGCGGCTCCTCGAGGTCCTTCAGGAGCGCGTCCGCCGCGTCGTCGTTCAGCAGCTGCGCGGAGAGGACCAGGTAGACCCGCCGCTCGGCCTCGAACGGGCGCATGTGCAGGTCGCGGCGCAGCTCGCGGATCGAGTCGATGCGGATCATCTCGCCGAGCGCGTCGAGCTCGTACAGGTCGGGATGCACGCGGCGCGTCGTCCCGAGCAGCTCGCGCGCGAACGCGCGCGCGAGCGTGCGCTTGCCGACACCGGGTGGGCCGTGGAAGAGGTAGGCGTGCGCCGGACCTTCTGCGAGCGCCGCGTCAAGCAGGCGCTTGGCCTCGGACTGCTCGCGTGTCGCTTCGCGCAAGCTCGTCACGTACCTCCTCCGCGATCTCGTCGACCGGCCGCGCCGCGTCGATCGCGACGCAGCGGCCGGGGAACATGGACACGATCCGGCGGTAGCCCTCGTCGAGGCGGCGCACGAACGACTCGTCCTCGCGCTCGATCCGGTCGCGTGCACCCGTGAGACGCGCATGCGAGGTCTCGGGATCGAGCAGCAGCACGAACGTGCGCGTGGGCAGCAGACCGCCGGTCGCGGCCAGGTTCAGCTCGTGGACGGCGTCGAGGCCGAGCCCGCGCGCCACTCCTTGGTACACCAGCGACGAGTCGACGTAGCGGTCGCAGACGACATCGGCGCCGCGGGCGAGCGCCGGCCCGATCACCTCGGCGACGAGCTGCGCGCGGGCCGCCGCGAAGAGCGCCGCCTCAGCCCACGCCGTCATCGCGGGTCCGTCGAGCAGGAGCGCGCGGATGCGTTCGCCGAGCTCGGTGCCGCCGGGCTCGCGCAGCGCGACGACCTCGCGCCCCTCGGCACGGAGTCGGCCGGCGAGGAGCTCCGCCTGCGTCGACTTGCCGGAGCCGTCGATCCCCTCGAAGCTGATGAACACCCGCGCCTACGATACGTCGGTGCGAGCGGTCGTGACGGGAGGGGCGGGCTTCATCGGCTCGCATCTGGTCGACGCGCTCGTCGCTCGCGGCGACGAGGTGGTCGTCGTCGACAATCTCTCCTCGGGCAAGCGCGAGTTCGTGAACGAGCGGGCGACGTTCGTCGAGGCCGACGTCCGTGACGGCCTCGACGCGGACGGTGCCGACGTCGTCTTCCACCTCGCCGCGCAGGCCGACGTGCAGACCTCGGTGCGGCGGCCGGACTACGACGCCGACGTCAACGTCGTCGGCACCGTCAAGGTCGCCGAGGCTGCGCGCGCTGCCGGCGCGCAGATCGTGTTCACCTCGACCGGTGGCGCGATCTACGGCGAGTGCGAGGCGCCGGCGCGCGAGGACGCGCCGCTCCGGCCGCTGTCGCCGTACGGGATCGCGAAGCTCTGCGGCGAGGCGTACCTGCTCGGGTGGAACCGTATCTACGGCCTGGGGCACGTCGTCTTGCGGCTCGCGAACGTCTACGGGCCGCGGCAGGACTCGAGCCTCGAAGGCGGCGTCGTCTCGATCTTCCTCGAGCGGCTCGCCCGCGGCGAGCCGACGACGATCTTCGGTGACGGCCTGCAGGAGCGCGACTTCGTCGCGGTCGCCGACGTCGTCTCGGCGCTGCTCGCGGCGACCGGGCAACGCGGCGGCGTGTTCAACGTCGGCACCGGACGCGCGACGAGCGTGCTCGACCTCCATCGCGCCTGCCGCGCGGTCGCGGCCAGCGACGCCGAGCCGCAGTTCGACGCGCCGCGGCTCGGCGACCTGCGCCGGTCGGTGCTCGACGTCGGCCTCGCCGCGCGCGGGCTCGACTGGCGCCCGACCGTCTCCCTCGACGACGGCCTGCGCCGCACGTGGGAGTGGGTCAGCGCGTCCCTGCCGGTCTAGCGGAGGAGTCGCCGCCGGCTTGCAGAACTCGCGTCGGGCGTGGACGCACCGATCACGACGCAGGAGCTCGTCAGGCCGTGGCGCCGGGCGGCGATCTTCGCCGGCTCGATCGCAGCGTTCGAGCTCGTCCTGCTCCTCGGCGCCGCGGCGCTGCTCGTCGCGAAGCCGCTCTCGCACGCGATTCGCCGACACGCCGAGGCGGCCGCGTTCAGGCCGGTGAAGCCGGCGGCGGTCGTCCCGCCGCTCCCGAGGCCGAAGCCGATTCCGCCGGCGAAGCTCGCGCGGAGCCGGCTCTCGATCCTCGTGCTGAACGGCAACGGCAAGAACGGCGCCGCCGCGGCGGCCGCGGAGCGGCTGCACCGGCTCGGCTATCGCGTCGCCGCCACCGCCAACGCGAAGCGGCAGGACTACGCCGCCAGCGTCGTCCTCTACCGCCCCGGCTACGCCGGCGAGGGCGAGCGGCTCGCGCGCGACCTGGGCGTGAAGGTCGTCGGCCCGCTGGACGGGATCCCGCGCTCGGCGCTGCACGGCGGCCAGCTCGCCGTCATCCTCGGCGCGTAGCTCCGGCCTCGCTGCTCAGCAGCGCGGAACGCCCGAGTTGACGCGCTCGAGGGCGACGTCCTTCTCGCTGACGCCGGGGTCCTGCGCGTTCAGCTCGTAGAAGCGCTCCAGCTCGACCAGCGCGTGGCGCGCGCACCCGACCGGCTGCGCCAGCGTGCGCAGGTCGAACTCGCCCAGCGTGTACCACGTCTCCGGGTTCTCGGGCTGCACCACCGTCGCCTCGAGCAGCGCGTTGCGCGCGAGCGTGAGGCGCCCCAGCTCCTGCTGCGCGAGCGCCTCCGCGAACAGCGGGTCGACGGCGAGCGGATCGACCGAGCGCGCCCGCTTCGCGAGCGCGAGTGCGTGCGCGGGACGGTCGAGCGCCGTGAACGCGTCGCCCGACCAGCGGTCGCCGAGCCAGACGGCGAAGAGCGACAGGCCGGCGGCGAGCGCGGCGCCCGCGCCCGCGAGCGCAGCCGCGGGCGAGAGGCGCCTGACCGGCAGCGTCCGCGACGCGAGTGCCCCGGCGACGAGCAGGACGGGACCGGTGACGGCGAGGAAGTCCCAGTCGATGTCGAGCAGGCCGTGCAGCAGGTAGGCGGGCAGCGCGAGCGCGAGCGCGAGCTCCGCGTCGCTCCCCCGCCGCGCCAGCGCGACGAGCGTGAGCACGGCCGCCGCGAACAGGACGAAGCCGGCGGCGCCCGTCTCGCTCAGGAACTGCACGGGCAGGTCGTGCGGCTCCGTCGCCTCGTCGACGTTCGTCGTCCGGTAGCGCAGGTTCGTGAACGCGAACGAGCCCGCGCCGGTCCCGAGCGCCGGGTGGTGCTCGAAGCCCTTCCACGCCTGCTTCCACCACACCCAGCGGTGATTCGACCCGGCCTGCACGAAGCGGCTCTGCGCGTTCGTCACCTCCGGCGTCGCGGAGCTCGTGAACTGCTTCCACCACGTGTGTGCGTGAGCGGCCGCGACGGCGAGCGCGATCACCGCCACGACCGCGACCAGCCCGGCCGCCGCGGTGCGAAGCGCGCGCGTCGGCTCGGGTCGCGGCAGCAGCGAGAGCAGAACCGCGATCACCGCGCCCGCGAGCACGGCGGCGCCGAACGTCGTCCCGTCGTGCACGCGCGTCGCATGGGACTGCGCGTCACTGGTGACCCCGTCGAGGGAGAACGCGAGCGCGAGGACGCCGGCGGCGGGGAGGCCCGCCGCAACCAGCGTCGTCGTCGCCGAGACCCACGCGCCGGAGAGGATGATCCACGCCCCGACGACGATCAGCGCGACCGCGACGCCGCCGCGCGAGTAGGTGAGGCCGAGGGCGACGATCCAGGCGTAGACGAGCAACGTGCCGTCAGCGCGCCGACGCCCGGCGAGCCAGAGCCCGAGCGGCAGCGCGACGTCGCCGAGCAGCGCGAGCGCGTTCCAGTAGCCGACCGGCGAGCGCAGCCGCGCGATCCGGCCGTAGTCCTCGTACAGCCACGGCAGCGCCTTCGCCGCGAGCGCCCACGCCGCGACGGCGCCGAGCAGCGCGGCGAGGCCGAGCGCGAGCTCGCCGGTGCGGCCGGCGAGGTAGACGCCGACGAGCGCGAACGCGAGGTAGACGAACGTTCGGTTCGCGTACTCCCAGCTCCGGTCCGGCTCGATCGACCAGGCGACCGACGCGGCGCACCACGCGGCGAGCCCGGCGAGCGGCGCCAGCGCGAGTGCCGCGCGCGGCAGCCCGTACGCTGCGACGAGCGCGGCCGCGACGACGACCGCCGCGCCGCCGAGCCACGGGAGCGAGCCGCCGCCCGCTCCGCCGCCGGCGAAGAACGCGCCCGCGATGAGCGCCAACGCGGGACCCAGGGGCGACAACAGTTGCCGTGTCGCCTCCATCCGGCGCGACAGTAACATTGCCCGCAGACGCCGCTTCGCCGCATCGACAGAAGCCTTACAGACGCACGGACCACTGTCCCGCTTGCCTTCCGCTCCCACTTCGTGACGCTCGGCCCGAAGCTCGCTGTGCGTGCGCTGGCGGCCGTCTCCCTCTGTACCCTCGCCCTCCCGTTGTCTGTCTCGGCAACGACGCGGGGAGTTGCGGCGACGCCGTGCTGGAAGCTGCTCCTGAACGAGTGGTACAGCGGCAAGATCACGACGATCTACCCGATCCCCTGCTACCAGCAGGCGATCAAGCACCTGCCGACGGACGTGCAGGTCTACTCGAGCGCGCGCGACGACATCGAGCGAGCGCTCCGGCTCGCGATCGCCCACAAGAAGAACCCGAAGGCGCCGCCGCCGACGATCACCGCCTCGCCGACGCCGATCCCGACGACGACCTCGCAGACGACCACGACCTCGTCGGGCACGAAGAAGCGCACGACCACCACCACGCCGTCGTCGCTGCCCGGCAACAAGCCTCCCGCGGGGGCGATCCCGATCGCGCTCAAGAACAGCTCGCCCGGCGGTGCGACGTCGTTCCCGCTGCCGTTGATCATCCTCGGCGGCCTGGCGCTCTTCCTGCTCGCCGCGGGCGCCGTCGGCCTGATCATCCGGCGCATGCAGGGCCGCGGGCCGGGCACGCCCGGCCCTCCGGCGACGCCCTAGTGGCCGGTAGAATTCCCTAGGAAACACGCGGTTTTCCGCGGCCGCGGGCGCCGTCCGACGACCTTCCTAAGGTAGTCGGTCCCCTCATGGCCCGGGACCGAAAGGAACTGAGATGGCGTCCGTAGAGAAGAAGGAGCAGAAGGTCGAGATCAACGCCGAACAGCTCGTGAACACCGTCGCTCGCGAGGACGCCAGCCTCGCCGTCCGCCGCTACTTCACGATCGCCGGCCGCGACCCGTTCGACGAGATCGAGTGGGAGACGCGCGACGCGTACATCCCGGGCAAGGACAAGCCCGTATTCGAGCAGCAGGGCGTCGAGTTCCCCAAGTTCTGGTCGCAGACGGCGACGAACATCGTCGCGCAGAAGTACTTCCGCGGCCGCATGTCGTCGCCGGAGCGCGAGCGCTCGGTCCGGCAGATGATCGGCCGGGTCGTCTCGACGATCGGTACGTGGGGCCGCGACGGCGGCTACTTCGAAGGCGAGGAGGAGGCGCAGACGTTCGAGGACGAGCTGAAGGCGATCCTCGTCAACCAGATGGCGGCGTTCAACTCGCCGGTCTGGTTCAACGTCGGCTTCGAGGAGCGGCCTCAGGCGAGTGCGTGCTTCATCCTTTCGATCGAGGACAGCATGGATTCGATCCTGGATTGGATCCGGCGCGAAGGGATCATCTTCCGAGGCGGCTCGGGCTCCGGCGTCAACCTCTCGAAGTTGCGTTCTTCGAAGGAACAGCTGTCGAAGGGTGGGTATGCATCTGGTCCGGTCTCGTTCATGCGCGGCGCAGACGCCTCGGCGGGGACGATCAAGTCGGGCGGCAAGACTCGACGGGCGGCCAAGATGGTCGTGCTAGACGTCGACCACCCCGACATCGAGGAGTTCATCTGGTGCAAGGCGCGCGAGGAGGAGAAGGCGCGTGTGCTCGAGCTCGCCGGCTACGACATGTCGCTCGATTCACGCGACTGGTCCTCGATCCAGTATCAGAACGCGAACAACTCCGTCCGCGTCTCAGACGCGTTCATGGCGGCTGCGGAGGCCGACGCGGACTGGAACTTGACCGCGCGCACCGACGGCTCGGTCATCGAGACCGTGAAGGCGCGGAAGCTCCTGCACGACATCGCCGAGGCGGCGTGGCGCTGCGCCGACCCGGGAGTGCAGTACGACACGACGATCAACTCGTGGCACACGCTGCCGAACACGGGCCGGATCAACGCGTCGAACCCGTGCTCCGAGTACATGTCGATCGACGACTCGGCGTGCAACCTCGCGTCGCTCAACCTGATGAAGTTCCGCCGCGAGGACGGCGAGCTCGACGTCGAGGCGTTCGAGCACGCGGTCGACGTGGTCTTCCTCGCGCAGGAGATCCTCGTCGGCAACTCGTCGTACCCGACGCCGGAGATCGAGCGCAACGCGAAGGCGTACCGCCAGCTCGGGCTCGGCTACGCGAACCTCGGCGCGCTCCTGATGGCGCGCGGGTTGCCCTACGACTCCGACGAGGGCCGCGCCTACGCCGCCGCGGTCACGGCGTTGATGACCGGCCGCGCCTACCGCAAGTCGGCCGAGATCGCCGCGCGCATGGGCCCGTTTGCCGGCTAC
>Ga0070741_10007745_pt1 | contig 22001 bp, 20 predicted proteins | sample Coa_R1_4_FD_66440 | JGI IMG/M metagenome (GOLD analysis project Ga0070741, IMG submission 66440) | Surface soil microbial communities from Centralia Pennsylvania, which are recovering from an underground coalmine fire - Coalmine... | ecosystem: Environmental > Terrestrial > Soil > Unclassified ... | reverse complement strand
GTCGTTCCCGACCTTGCCCGCGCGCGCGAGGCCGTGCGGCGCATCTTCTCCGAGACGCTGGCGCCGGGCGGCACGATCGCCTCGTCCGATGAGGCGCCGGCTCCGCCGTTCAACATCTCGCTCGGCGAGCCGCTTTCCGCGTATCCGCTGGTGGCGGCCGCGATGATCGCGTTCGACCTCGCGCGCGGCGTCGCCACGGGCGAGCGCGTCGAGCTCGAGCGCGCGAGCCGTCTGGTGCGCTCGCCGTTCATCGCCGGCGCCGAGGCGGAGCTCGACGCGCGCGCGCGCCTCGACGCCGAGCTGCGCCGCAGACTCAGGCGCACGGTGGGCGTCGACGCCTTGCGCAAGGCGATCGAACGGGCGACCGCGACCGACAACCGCTGGCGCGTCGCCGAATGCCCGGTCCTGACGCGCCGCCTTTCCGGCCTTGCCGACGTCGCAAGAGCCGAGCTCACGGGCACCAAGCGTCCCGGCGAATGGGCCCGCGCCCTGCTGCGCGTGCTGGAAGCGCTCGGGTTCCCGGGCGAGCGGCCGCTCTCGTCGGCCGAGCATCAGGCGCTCGACAAGCTGCACCAGGCGATCACCGAGCTGGCATCGCTCGACCGCGTTGCCGGCCGCACGCGCTTCGGCGAGGCGCTCGCGCGCTTCCAGACGATGATCGCGGGCGTGCTGTTCCAGCCGCAGACGCCGGACGTTCCGGTGCAGATCCTCGGCGTGCTCGAGTCGGCGGGACTGGAGTTCGACCATCTCTGGGTCGCCGGCCTCACCGACGAGGCGTGGCCGCTGCGCTCCAGCCCCAACCCACTGCTGCCGATCGCGCTCCAGCGCGCCGCGGGGATCGCGCAGGCGTCCCCCGCCGCGGCGCTCGAGCTCGACGTCCGGCTGACGCGCGGGTGGCTCACCGCCGCGCCGGAAGTGATCGTCTCGCACGCGCAGCGAGAGGAGGACCGCGACCTTCTTCCCAGCCCGCTGATCCGCGACGTGCCGGCGATCGCGCCGGAGGCCCTGCAGCTGCCGCCATCGGCGACGGCGACGCAGGCGATCCGCGCCGCGCGCCGCATGGAGCGCACCGAGGACGCGCGCGCGCCGGCGCTCGTGGGCGCGGCCGTGGTCGCGGGCGGCACCGGGGTGTTCCGCGATCAGGCGGCGTGCCCGTTCCGCGCCTTTGCCGCGCACCGGTTGCGCGCGGATGCGCTCGAGCCGCTGTGCTCCGGGCCGGACGCGTCGGACCGCGGGCGCGTCGTGCACGCGATGCTCGAGAAGCTGATGGGGGAGATCGACTCGAAGGCGAAGCTCGACGCCGCGTCCGGGCGCGACCTCGACGAGCGCCTCGCCGCCGCGGCCGATTACGCGATCAACAAGCAGCGGTACGCCGGCGAGGCTTCGATCGACGGGCGGACCGCGCGGGTCGAGCGCGCGCGCCTCGTCCGCCTCGGGCGCGAGTGGCTGGAGAAGGAGAAGCAGCGCGAGCCCTTCGACGTCGTGGCACGCGAGCAGAAGCGCGCCGTCACCTTCGGCGGCGTGACGGTCAACGTCAAGCTCGATCGCATGGACCGGTTGCAGGGGGCGCCGGGCGGCCGCGCCATCCTCGACTACAAGACCGGGCCGGTGAACGTCTCGGGCTGGCTCGGGCCGCGCCCCGACGAGCCGCAGCTGCCGCTCTATGCGCTCGGCGGCGACGAACCGATCACCGCGGTCGCCTTCGCGTGCGTGAAGGCCGGCGCCATGCGCTTCGCGGGCATCTCGAGCGCGGGCGAACCGATTCCGGGCGTCTGCGAGGTCACTCGGCAGCGCGTGAAGGCCGCGGAAGACTACCGCTCGTGGGACGAGCTGCTCCGGCGCTGGCGCGCAGAGCTCGACGCGCTCGGTCGGGAGTTCGCGGCCGGCGAGGCGCGCGTCGCGCCGAAACACGGCGACGACACCTGCGACCAGTGCGGACGCCGCTCGCTGTGCCGCATCAACGAGCGCGAGCCCTCGTGAGCGAGCCCGACGCCATCGCCGATATCGCGCAGCGACGCCGCGCGCTCGCGCCCGATGGCTCCTTCATCGTGCAGGCGCCCGCGGGATCGGGCAAAACCGAGCTCCTGATCCAGCGCTATCTCGTGCTGCTCGCGCGCGTTCGGCAGCCCGAGGAGATCGCCGCCATCACGTTTACGAAGAAGGCCGCCGCCGAGATGCGCGGTCGCGTGCTGGAGGCGCTCGCGAGGGCGAGACGCGAGCCGCGCCCGCCCGAGCCGCACCGGGCCCTGACCTGGGAGAGCGCAGCCGCCGTGCTCGAGCGCGACGCGAGCCTGGGCTGGCGCCTCGAGGAGCAGCCGGGCCGCATGCGCATCCAGACGATGGACGCCCTGTGCCTGTCGCTCACGCGGCAGATGCCGCTCGCCGGCGGCGCCGGCACCGCGCCCGGCGTCGTCGAGGACGCGAGCGCGCACTATCGCGAGGCGGCCCGAGCGACGCTCGCCATGATCGACGACGCCGATACCGGCGCCGAGGTCGCCGCGCTGATGGCGCATCTCGACAACGACTTCGCCCAGGCCGAGACGCTGCTCGCGTCGATGCTCGCGCGGCGCGATCAGTGGCTGCGCAAATACGGCGCGCCCGACCGTGCGCGCCTCGAGGCGGCGCTCTCCGCGGTGCGTGACGAGCAGGTCGAGCGCGTACGCTCGCTGTGGCCGGATGACGTGCCGCCGCGGCTCGGCCGCGACGCCGCGGTGGAAGCGTGGCAGAAGCTCGGCGAAGATCTCGTCGTCCAGAAGGGGACCTGGCGCAAGCCCGTCCCTCCGGCGCTCGAGGAGCGCGACGAGCTGCGTGCCGCGCTGCATGCCCTGCGCACCTTGCCGCCGGCGCGCTATACCGACGCGCAATGGGAGACGCTGGGCGCGATCTCCCGGCTGCTGCGACTGGCGGCGGCGCAGCTCAAGCTCGTCTTCCTGGAGCGCGGACAGGTCGATTTCATCGAGATCGCCGCCGGCGCGATCGCGGCGCTCGGTGCGCCCGAGGCGCCGACCGACCTCATGCTCGCGCTCGACTACCGCATCCAGCACATCCTCGTCGACGAGTTCCAGGACACGTCGTTCACGCAGTTCGAGCTGCTGGAGCGGCTCACCTCGGGCTGGCAGCCGGGAGACGGACGCACGCTGTTCCTCGTCGGCGACCCGATGCAGTCGATCTACAGGTTCCGCGAGGCCGACGTCGGGCTGTTCCTGCGCGCGCGGCACCAGGGCATCGGCGCCGTGACGCTCGAGCCTCTGACGCTCTCGGTGAACTTCCGTTCGCAGGCCGACATCGTGGACTGGCTCAACGCGGCTTTCCGGCGCGTCCTGCCCCGCGACGAGGATTTCGCGGCGGGCGCGGTTCCGTACACGCCCTCGGACTGGGTCCATCCCGCCGAGCCGGACGCGGTCACCGTGCACGCGCGTTTCGACCGTGACCCCGAGGCCGAGGCCGGGGACGTGGCCGCGCTCGCCCGCGCCGAAGGCACGGTCGCGATCCTCGTGCGCAGCCGCGGGCACCTGGCGCGCATCGTCCCTGCGCTCAAGCGCGCGGGACTGCGCTACCGCGCGATCGAGATCGACCCGCTCGAGCGGCGCCAGGCGGTGCAGGACCTGCTCGCGCTGACGCGTGCGCTCTGCCACCCCGGCGACCGGCTCGCGTGGCTCTCGGTTCTGCGCGCGCCCTGGTGCGGGCTGCGGCTCGCCGATCTCGACGCGCTGTGCAACGGCCCGGCCCCGGCCGAAGCAGCGCCGTCGCGCTCGGCGCAGCTCGATCTCTTCGCGGAGAGCGGCACGCGCGCGCGCGATCCCGTGGCGCCGAGCGCGCCCGACGCGTCCACCATTTGGGAAGCGATGCACGACGAGACCCGGCTCGCGCGGCTCTCGCCGGACGGCCGCGCACGGCTGGAACGCGCGCGCGGCGTGCTGGAGCGCGCGCGCGCGCGTCGGCTGCGCGGCACCCTGCGCGAGCGCGTCGAGGCGGCTTGGCTCGCGCTGGGCGGGCCGGCCTGCATCGAGGACGAGACCGAGCTCGAGGACGCGCACGTCTTTCTGGACTTCGTCGAGACACATGCGGCGGCCGGCGAGATCGCGGATTTCGCGGCGTTCGACGAGGGCGTCGCGCGCCTGTACGCCCGGCCCGACCTTCGCGCCGACGGCTCGATCCAGATCATGACCATCCACAAGGCGAAGGGGCTCGAGTTCGACACGGTGATCGTCGCGGGCCTCGGCAACGCGCCGCCGAAGCCGGAACCGAAGCTGCTGCTGTGGATCGAGCGCACGGCGGCGGCCGGATCGGGCGCGAGCCTGCTGCTCGCGCCCATCAAGGAAGCGGGATCGGACGGCGATCCGATCTACGAGCACCTGCGGCGGCTCGATGCCGAGCGCGAGGCGCACGAGGATGCGCGCCTGCTGTACGTGGCTGCGACGCGCGCGAAGAAGCGCCTGCACCTCCTCGGATGGACGCAGCTCGACGCGAGCGACGCGGAGCCGGCGCCGAAGCGTCCGGCGCGCGGCTCGCTCCTGGAGAAGCTGTGGCCGGCCGTGGAGCGCGACTTCACCGAGGCGGCGCGCCTCGCCGTCCCCGGCGCCGCCGAGGATGCGCGCGCCGAGCGTGCGCTCGACCAGGGCCTGGGGCGCCTCGCCCCCGGCTGGTCGCTGCCGGCGATGCCGTCGCCCGCGGCATGGGGCGGCGGCGCGCCGCGAGCGCGCGAGCTCGCACCGATCGAGTTCTCCTGGGCCGGCGAGACGGCGCGGCGCGTGGGCAACGTCGTGCACCGCTGGCTGCAGCGGATCGCCGCCGACGCGCTGCGCGGCTGGGACCCGTCGCGGATCGACTCGATGACCGAGCTCTTCCGCCGCGAGCTCGCGGCGCACGGCGTGGCCGACGCCGAGCTCGCGCGCGCCGCGGAGCGGGTGCGCACGGCCCTCGCGCGCGCGATCACCGACGAGCGCGGCCGCTGGCTGCTCGGCCCGCAGCGCGAGGCGCGCAACGAATACCGGCTCACCGGGACCGCCGGCGGCGCGCGGATCAGCGTCGTGGTCGACCGCACCTTCGTCGACGAGCGCGGCGGGCGCTGGATCGTGGATTACAAGACGAGCAGCCACGAGGGCGCCGGCCTCGACGCCTTCCTCGACAGCGAGCGCGAGCGCTACGCCGCTCAGCTCGCGACCTACGCCGGGCTGATGGGCGGCGGGCGCCTCCGGCTGGGCCTGTATTTCCCGCTCGTTGCGGGGTGGCGCGAATGGGAATGAAGGGTCCATAATCGCGCGCATGCCGCTCTCGCATATCGAGCACTACCTGATCGCCGCCGACGACATCGACGCGACGCGCGACTGGTATTGCCGCGTGCTCGGGATGGAAGAGGGCTGGCATCCGGACTTCGGCTTTCCCGTGGTGTGGCTCTATCTCGGCGGGCGCGACGTCGTCCACATCGGGCCGAGCGCGCGGCAGGCGGGCGACATCCAGAAGGCGTATCTCGGCCGCACGTCGCAGAACACGGGCGCGGGCACGGGCGCGATCGACCACATCGCCTTCCGCGCGACGGGCCTCGCCGCGACGCTCGCGCACCTGCGCGCGCAGGGCGTCGACTTCAAGGAGCGGCGCGCGAACGGCCAGGCCTTGTATCAGCTCTTCATGTTCGACCCGAACGGCGTCAAGGTCGAGCTGAACTTCGACGCGGCCGAGGCGGAAGGACGCGAGCCCGAGGTGACCGCCGAGGAGCTCGCGCGGCGCTCGCGCGCCTAGTCGGCGGTCGCCTCGAGCTTGATGCGCATCGGCGGCGAGATCACGAGCCCCTGCGCGTAGTCGACCTCGAGCGCGCGCAGCTGCTCGAGCAGGTCCTTCGATTCGACGTATTCCGCGATGGTGCGCACGCCCACCTGGTGGCAGCGGGTGTTGACGCGCTCGAGGCGTTCCGAGGCGGCGAGGGCGCGGTCGGCGTCCTTGACGACCCCGTAGCTGAGCTTCACCAGCTCGGGCTTCAGCTTCGAGAGCATCCCGAACGACTCCTCGCTGCCGTCGAAGCCCGAGACGATGAAGCGGCATCCCGCGCGCCGCAGCTCCGCGGAGACTTCCGCGAGCGGCTTCGTGTGCTGCAGCGCCGTGTCCCACGAGGTCTCGAAATGGAAGATGCCCTGGGGCAGCCCGGCGTTCTCGATGTGCTTGGCGACGAACTTGCAGAAATTGCCGTCGTAGAGCGTGTCCGCGGACAGGCTGATGCTGCACGCGGGCGTCTTCCAGTCGGACTTTGCGGCGCGGCGGCTCTTGATCCAGCCCGCGAGGCGGCCCACCACCCAGCGGTCGAGATAGGGCAGCAGCCCGTATTCCTCGAGGAGGGGAAAGAAGGTGCCGGGTGGGAGGAGCTTCTCTTCCTCCTCGCGGAAGCGCGTGAGGGTTTCCTGGAACGGCGGCTTCTTGGAATCGGGGACGAGCGCGAGGATCGGCTGCGCGTAAAGCACGAAGCCGTCCTGTTTCAAAGCAGCAATCAGCCGATCGGCAAGATCCTTCTGGATCGTGCCGTCGGTCGCGGCGCCGTTGTCCAACCGTCCCCTCCCAGGGAGTGATTCCAGGGCGAAGATCGCATAGAGAAAACCTATGCGGGTCCGTGCGCTGCATCCTTTTGTTAAATCCATCACGTTCCAGGATAATGGCGAAGAAAAGCAACTCGAATGCCGCAACCCACCTCGGTTCCCGACGAAAAAGTTCCTAGCCGCATCGGCCCGCTGGCGCTTTTTTTCGCCTTCAACGAGATCGCCGTGTCCGGCTTCGGCGGAACGCTGCCGTGGTCGTACCGCACGCTGGTCGAGACTCGGCGCTGGCTCACCGACCGCGAGTTCATGGAGATGCTGTCGCTGGGACAGCTGCTCCCGGGCCCCAACATCTGCAACGTGGGGATCATGGTCGGGTGGCGCTTCGCCGGCTACGGCGGTGCCGCCGCCTCGCTCGCGGGGCTGGTCGTCATGCCGTTCGTCTTCATGGTCGTGCTCGGCTTCCTCTATGTCCGCTACGGCGACACGCGCCTCGCGCAGCAGGCGCTGAACGGGATGTCGGCCGTCGCCGCCGGGCTCGTCCTCGCGACCGGCGTGAAGATGCTGTCGTCGCTGCCGCGGCGCTGGCTTCCCGCGCTCTTCGGCGTGGTGGCCTTCGCCGGCGTCGGTCTGCTGCGGCTGCCGCTGCTCGGCGTGCTCCTCGTGCTCGCGCCCGCGGCGATCGCGCTCGCGTGGAGGGCGCTGCGTTGAGCACGGGGTCCGACGTGGTCGCGCTGTTCCTGCATTTCGTGCTGATGTCGCTCATGTCCGTGGGCGGCGTCGGCTCGGTGCTGCCGGACGTGCAGCGCTACGTCGTCGAGGTGCAGCACTGGCTGAGCGCCAAACAGTTCGCGGACTCGTTCGCGCTCGGCAACGCCGCGCCCGGGCCGAACATGATGTATGTCACTTTGATCGGCTGGCAGGTCGCCGGCCTCTTCGGAGCGCTCGCGGCGACGCTCGGCATGATCCTGCCGACCGCGACGTTGACGCTGGGCGTCGTGCGCTGGAACGCGCTCGCCCCCGACACGCGCGCGGGGCGCGCCCTGCGCCAGGGCCTCGCGCCGATCACCATCGGGCTCATCCTCGCGAGCGGTTGGGTGCTCGTGCGCTCGTCCGACCACGACTGGCGCAGCTACGCGCTCACCGGCGCGACGATCCTCGTCTTCACGCGCACCCGCCTGAATCCGCTTTGGCTCGTGGCGGCGGGCGCGCTCGCCGGCGTCGCCGGGCTGGTGTGACCGCAAGGATCGTGCCGCCGAAGCCGCGTTGATGGGCGGGGCTGATGGGGCATCAAAAGTTTTTGCTTGGCGCCGGCCGCGCGGCTTCGCTAAATTGGTCGTTCGGCCCGCGCGGGGCCGGGCCGGAACAACAAGCTTCGACACATGGAGCCGGTGCAGGGAGGACGACGACAACATCCTCTTCACTGGAGAAAACACCATGATGACGAAGTCAGACAACCAGCTCTTCGACCTCTACCGCTCCGGCCTCGAAGCTTTCATCGACATCGCAAGGACCTCGGTGCAGGGCGCCGAGCGGCTGCGCGAGCACCAGATGAAGGCGATCCACGAGGCGTTCTCCGAAGCGGGAGAAACCGGGCGCCAGATCGGATCCGCGAAGAACCTGGACGAGCTGCTCGAGCTGCAGGCGAAGCTCGCCCCTACCCAGCTCGAGAAGGCGATGCGTTACTGGAGCGGCCTGTACGCCGCGGGCGCGCGCAACCAGGTCGAGATCATGCAGCAGATGCAGAGCAAGGTCACCAGCTTCACCGAGGCCTGCAATGCGACGCTCGACGCCGCGCCGCAGGGCACCGAGCCCGTGGTCGCACCGCTCAAGTCCGCGGTCACCGCGATGTGCTCGGCCTACACGCTCACGGCGCGCGCGGGCGAGGAAGCCGCGAAGCTCGCCGTCAGCCAGATCGAGTCGGCGAACTCCAATATGCGGCAGGCCGCGCAGAGCGCGAGCCAGGCCGGCCAGCACGCCGCCCAGGCCGCGAGCCACGCCGCGTCCGAAGGACGGCGCAAGTCGGCCGCCGCGTAGCGCGAAGCGCCGGGCGGGAAGTCACGCGACGTTGAGGACTTCGCGCGCGTCGAGCACCGGCACCACCGTGCCGCCGCTCGTCACGACGAGCAGATCGTTCAGGTAGCGGTTGCCGCCGACCTTCTGGCCGGTCCCGCCGGAGATGAGGAGGTCCGCCTGCGGCCGGCTGCCGTTCACGTACAGCGGCAGCTTGGGCGCGCTCTGCAGCAGGTTGTTGACGACCTGGTTGTTGTTGGTCTCGATCGAGATCGCGCGCTTGTAGCCGATCACGACGTTGTTGGCGACGACATTGCCGCCGCCGCTGCCGTGGCAGCGGATGCCGGTCGCGCCCATGCTCGGATCGGAGGCGACCACGACGTTGCCGGTGACGGTCGCGTTCCGGCCGCCGCCGTGGTTCGTGATGCCCGCGCCGTAGACGTTGGCGACCACGTTGTCGCGGATCAGGTTAGCGCTCGAGGACGAGCTCTCGCCGCCGAACTTGATGCCGTTCTGGTCGCCCGCGCGCTCGTCGGCGTTCCAGTGCGGCGCGTCCATGTATTTCACGTATGCGAGCCGCGCGTCGTGGACGTAGTTGTCCTTGACGAGCACGCCCGAGGCGCAGCTCAGGTCGATGCCGTCCCGGCAGAACCCGGAGATGTCGTTGCCGACGATCTCCGCGTGGTTGCCGTTCACGTTGAAGGCGCCGTGGATCCTCAGGCCGTCGACGAGATCGTCGTCCCCCGCCGAGAACCCGAGGTCGCGGACGGTGTTGCGGTTGACGTGCCACGCAAGCCCGGTGCGGCTGGTGCCCGCGTCCATGTCGATGCCCTTCATGCAGCCGCCGATGTCGTTGCCGTCGACCGAGCACGAGCTGTTCGACAGGAACGGCTGCAGCCCCACGCCGATGCGCGAGTACGCCTTGTCGCCGACGACGCGGCAGCCGGTCACGCGCAGGTTGCCGCTCCCGGCGTCGCTGTGAATCCCCACGTTGGCGGGATACACGATGCTCGCGCCGCGGTACGGCGCCGCGGCGCAGGGGAGCGCCGAGCCGGGCGCGCGGTACAGGTTCATGCGCTCGGCGCCGGCATGGTTGCTCGGCGTGCAGGCGAGCGCGATGCCCGGCACGTGCACGGTCAGGTGGGAGAGCGTGACGTTGCGCGCATTGTCGAGCGCGACGGCGTACGCCCGGTTGAAGGCCGGCGCTCCGCACAGGAACTGCGACAGGTCCGACGCCTCGCTCGAAGACAACGGCCGGTCGACGTAGCCGTACGCGAGCCCGCGCGCATCGAGGACCCCGGGATCGCCGGGATAATCGCCGCGGATCACGAGCCCGTCATAGCGGCGCGCGCCGGTGAACGCCGGGCCGCCGTAGTCGGCCGACGGCACGTGCATCCTGCGCTGGTGCGTGCCGCAAACCCACAGCGTGCTCGACGCGCCCGCGGCGTTGAGCCGCTCCCAGTCGACGCTCTCGAGGCCGTTCCAGGCGTCGGCGTAGCTCGAGCCGTCGCCGCTGCCGTAATTACCGCTGCGATTGGGTCTGACGTAGAAGATGGCCACCGCACTCCCTCCATGCAAATAGCGCCGCCTCGCTCCCTGGCGCGTTCGTTCACGCGTCGACGTGTTTGTGCGGAGTCCGGCGGGGGAAGGAGAGACGACCGGGTGGAACGGGATGCACCGGCTCCGAGGTCCGGCCAGAATAGCAAAGAGTTCCCGTCACACCCTTAGAAATGTTTGATCATCGCGGCCCGCGCTCTAATTCCGCGCGGTCGCGTGTCACGATGCGGCGACAAACGCTCCGAACGGACTACGGCGCGGGAACCGCGCGCGGCACGCGCGCCAGAGTGCGCTCGTCGATCGGCAGATTGATGAGGCCGGCGAAGATGCCGAGCGCGATCGACGCCGTCCACACGAGCTGGTACGAGCCCGTGTGATCGTAGAGATAGCCGCCGAGCCAGACGCCGATGAAGCTGCCGAGCTGGTGGCTGAGAAACACGAAGCCCGATAGCATCGACATGTATGCGACGCCGAACATCTGGCCGATCATGGCGTTGGTGAGCGGCACCGTCGACAGCCACAGCAGGCCGATCACCGCCGAGAACGCGTAGACCGACGCCTCGCTCATCGGCGAGAAGATGAACAGCGCCACGGCCGCGCTGCGGCAGAAGTAGATGAGCGACAGCAGGTTCTTCTTCGGATAGCGCGTGCCGAGCGCTCCGGCCGAGAACGACCCCACCATGTTGAACAGGCCGACGAGCGCGAGCGCCATCATCCCGAGGTTGGCGCCGAAGCCGCGGTCGACGAGATACGCCGGGAAGTGCACCGTGATGAACGCGAGCTGGAACCCGCACACGAAGTACCCGGCCGTGAGCATCAGGAAGCTGCGGTGCGCAAACGCCTCGTGCAGCGCCTCGCGGATCGTCTGGCCCGCACCGCCGCGCGCCGCGCCGTCGCGGCGCTCGACCAGGGCCGACGAGAGCGGCGCGATCAGCGCGGTCGTGACGGCGAGGACGAGCAGCGCGTTGAACCAGCCGAAGTGCGAGATGAGGGCCTGCGAGTAGGGCGGGATCGCGAACTGGCCGAACGAGCCAGCGGCGCTCGCGATGCCGAGCGCCAGGCTGCGGCGCTCCGCCGGGAACACGCGCCCGAGCACGCCGAAGACGATCGAGAAGCTCGCGCACGCCTGCGCGAGGCCGATGAGGAGCCCCGTCGCGAGCGCGAACTGCACGCCGTTCGTGGCGTTCGCCATCAGCGCGAGGCCGAGCGCGTAGAGCACGGCGCCCGCGACCATCACCCGCCCGGCGCCCTTGCGGTCGGCGATCATGCCGACGAAGGGCTGGAACACGCCCCACATCAGGTTCTGCAGCGCGATGGCGAAGGCGAAGGTCTCGCGTCCCCACCCGAGGTCGAACGTCATCGGCTTCAGGAACAGGCCGAAGCCGGCGCGCGTGCCGGTCGAGAGCGTGAGGATCATGCCGCCGCACAGCAGGATGACCGCGGGCGTGCGCCAGTCGCGGGCGCTCATCGTGGGAAACGGACCAGGGCGTTCACGCGCCTATGATAGCGTCCCGGGCTACAATCGCACGTGATTATTCGGTACGGCCTGCATGAGCGGGCCTCATTCACGAACAGTCCCATGGACACAGCGCGCAAACCGGCCCCCGCGATCCAGTCGAGGTTCATCTCCCACGGCACGCTGAGCTCGCGCGACCTCGAGGCCTCGCGCCGCTTCTACGAGGAGTTCCTCGGGCTGGAGGTGGTGCGCACCAGCCCCATCTCGCTCATGGTCCGGCTCGGCGGCCAGCACGTCTACGCCGTGGTCGAGAACAAGCGCAAGGACCGTCCGATGGACCGCTACTATCACAACGGCATCGACGTCGAGACCGACGCCGAGGTCGACGCGGCGTGGCGCACGTGCACCGAGCAGGCCGCGAAGTGGGGACTGCACGAGATCGGAAAGCCGTCGTCGCGGCACGGCACCTACAGCTTCCTCTTCTGGGACGCCGACGACAACGCGTGGGAGATTCTGTCCAACCCGTGCGGCGGCTACACCTGGATCTTCGAGCAGGGCGACCTGTCGGGCAAAGGGCACTTCGAGCGCGATTTCCGGCTGAAGCGCCCCGACCTCGAGAAGAAATAAAAAAAAGAGGCGCGGCGGCCGCGCCGACGCGCCTCTTCGCTTCCTGCGGGGACGGCTACTTGCGGTTGTTGTCCCACTCGTGGCCGACGATGCCGCCCACGACCGCGCCGCCCGCTGCCCCGGCGCGGCTGCCGTTGGTCACCGCCGAGCCGGCGACGCCGCCGAGCGCGGCTCCCGTCGCCGTGTGCTGCTCCTGCTTCGACATGTGCCCGCAGCCGCCGAGCATCGCCATGGCGAGCGCCGCGGCCAGCGAGATCCCGATTCGTGCCTTCATTCGTCTCTCCTTCGGTGTTGGAAAATCGCGGGCGCGCTACTTCCTGATGCGGTCCCACTCGTGGCCGACCGCGCCGCCCGCCACTGCGCCGCCGACGGTCCCGAGCGTGCTGCCGCCGCTGATCACGTTGCCGGCGACGGCTCCGCCCGCCGCGCCGACGGCGGTGTTGCGCTCCTGGCGCGTCATGCCCGAGCAGCCCGCCAGCGTCGCCAGCGCGAGCGCCGCGGCCACGGCGGCCTTCGATGTCGTCCTCATTGCGTGTCTCCTTCCGTAGTGCGAACGAACCATCCGGCACGGCGCGCTCGCGTGTGTACTTTCCGACCAGCCCCCGATAGTCGAGTTCCGGCCGCGTGCCGGAGGACGCTCGCGCGTTCACGCTCCCGAAACAAAGCGATGCGCGCATGGGAGCCCTCCCGCCGGCACGTGTAGAATTCGCGCGCTGTCGTGCCGGCCCGACGTGCGGGCACAAGGAGATCAGCGCGATGAAGATCTGCCATTACAACGCGAACGAGGCGGGCGCCGTCGACGGCGGCCGCGTCTGGCCCATCGGCGACGCGCTGGTGCGAGCCGGCCACGTGCGCCGCGGCTACACCATGCGCGAGGTGATCGACGCTCTCGCGAACCGCGGCGAGGCCATGCGCTGCGCGCAGGCCGCGATCGGCGCGGGCGCCGGCGCGCCGCTCGCCTCGGTGAAGCTGCTCGCGCCCGTGCTCGACCCGCCGTCGCTCTGGGCGGCGGCCTCCAACTACAAGGCGCACGCCGAGGAGATGCGCGCCAAGGGCGGCTCGAGCGAGCGCGCCGAGTACACGCCCGACGACCTGATGGCCGAGTTCTTCCTCAAGCCCACCTCCTCGATCATCGGTCCGGGCGGCACCGTGATCCTGCCGAAGATCTCGAAGGACGTCGACTTCGAGTGCGAGCTGTGCGCGGTCGTCGGCGCGAGCGCGCGCAAGGTCAGCGAGGAGCGCGCGCTCGAGCACGTCTTCGGCTATACCATCTGCTGGGACTTCAGCCAGCGCGATCCGTGGGGACGCGGCCGCCAGAACACGCGCAACATCCGAAAGGGGTTCGACACGTTCACCGGGCTGGGTCCCTGGATCGTGACGCGCGACGAGATCCCGGACCCGCAGAACCTCGCCATCCGCGTCGAGCAGAACGGCAAGCTCGAGATGAGCGCGCACACCGGCGACATGATCTGCGGCGTGCGCCAGCACATCCGCTTCCTCTCCGGCGTGCTGACGCTGCGTCCCGGCGACCTCATCACGACGGGCACGCCGGCGGGCGTGCGCAAGCTCAAGCACGGCGACCGCCTCAAAGGCTCGATCGAGCGCATCGGCGAGATGGAGGTCGACGTGCGGGCCGAGGTCGGCGGGTGAGATGCGCGTGTTTGTAACGGCGCGTGACGCGCCCGCTCGCGCGAAAGATGCGGTAACAATTTCCGCGGGCCTTCGCGGTCGGATCGTGCGTTCATACGGGTGTCGCAATCCGGAGATCCGTGATGAAAGCACTCGCATCGTTCGTTCTCGCCGCCGCGGCTCTCGGCCTGCCGGGCTGCGTCGTCGCGCCGGTGGAGCCGGCGCCGGTCTACGCGTACGGGCCGCCGCCGCCCGGGATCGTATTCGTGCCTGGACGCACCTACGCCTGGGGCGGGTACCACCACCATTACTACGGCGGGGGACGCTGGCGGCACTGGCGCTGAGCGGCGCGCTCGCGCTGTGCGCGCCCGCGGCCGCGCTCGCCTGGGGCGAGACCGGCCACCGCATGGTCGGCGCGATCGCCGACCGTCACCTGAACGCGCGCGCGGCGCGCGAGGTCGCTTTCCTGCTCGCGCGCGACCGGCTCGCCGACCGCGCGCCCTCGGGACGGCGCACGCTCGCCGCGGTCGCGTACTGGGCCGACGAGATCAAGGACTATCCGTGGGGCAAGCGCCGCGCCTCGTGGCACTACGACAACATCCCGCTGTGCGGCGACGCGGACCCGGCGCGCTATTGCCGCCGGGGCTCGTGCGCGTCGGCCGAGCTCGCGCGCCAGATCGCGATCCTCGGCGACCGCGCGCGGCATCCGCGCGAGCGCAACGAGGCGCTGAAGTGGGTCGTGCACCTCGTCGGCGACATCCACCAGCCGCTGCACGCCGCCGATCACCACGACCAGGGCGGAAACCGCGTCGAGGTCGCGTTCTTCGGCGCGCGCGACAACGCGCCGTACGGCACGATCCGCCTGCACACGATCTGGGACATCCATCTCGTCGAGCGCCTGCTCGCCGACCGCGGCGGCGAGGCGAGCATCGTCGCCGCCCCGGTGAGCGCGGCGCAGAAGGCGCGATGGGAGCAGGGCTCGATCGCCGATTGGATGCGCGAGAGCCACGACGTCGCGGCGAGCGTCGTCTATCCGATGCTTCCGGGCGGCTTCGCGTGCGGGCGCAAATTCGACGGCGTGGTCCCGATCGGCGAGGCTTACGCCTCGCGCGCAGAGCCGGTCGTGGAGGAGCAGATCCGCAAGGCGGGCATCCGCCTCGCGCACGTGCTCAACGAGACCCTGGGCCGCTGACGCGCCCGAGCGCGGCCGACGCCGGGAACACGAGCGACTTGATCACGACGGGCACCGCGCCCGACGCCGCGAGCAGCGCGCCGACGTCGACGAAATCGAATTCCTTGAGCGCGATACCGTCGACCGACACGATCGCGCCCGGGACGCGCAGCTCCTCGCGGCAGTGGATGCCGATCAGGCCGCCGACGTCGCCCTCGCCGACCAGCACCAGCGGGTGCCCGCGCGCGAGCACGCGCGCGAGGCCCGAGGCGGCGCCGCGGCAGAACGCGTCGAGCCGCGCGAACGTCGCCGACCCGCGCCAGCGGTAGCACAGCGCCACCGCGCGCTCGCCGTCCTCGAGATCGAGGCGCGCGAGCGCGTGGGCAATCGCGGCCGCGATCGCCTCCGGCTCGAGCGCTTCGGGCTCGAGCGGCAGCGCGGGCGCGATCACCGGCACGTTGCGCAGCGGAAGCGCCTCGTGCGGCGAGACGAAGATCGTGCTGCCGCTCACCTGGATCGTGTACTGCGAGGCGCCGATCACGGTCGCGCGGATCCCCTGCTCGGGGCGCTCGAAGCGCGGCCCCCAGCGCTCGACGCGCGCGCGGATCGCGCGGGCGAGCCGCGGGCCGAGGTCGCCGAAGGCGCGCGTCTCGCGGCCGTAGATGTACTCCGACACGCCGCCCGAGAAGGTGACGGCGTCGGGCGCTCGCGCGTTCGCGAGCGGCGCGAGGCGCAGCAGCGCCGCGGTCTCGGCCGCGAGCGCGGGGCGGCTCATCGCCTCGAACAGGCGCTCGGCCATGCGCTCCGCCAGGCGCTCGAGCGCGGACGCGTCCGGGACCTCGCCCGGTCGCAGAACGACGCCGGCCTCGACGGCGAAGCGGCGTCCGGCCTCCTCGATGCGCTCGACGCGGCCGTCCGCGCCGAAGGCGACGACGCGCGCGCCGACGTCGATCGCGGTCGCCTCGACCAGCTCGCCCGCCTCGCACACCGCGATCTTCGAGGTGCCGCCGCCGACGTCGACGTTCATCACGCGCGCCGACTCGCGGATCGAGCGCGCGGCGGCGCCCGAGCCGAAGGCCGCGAGCGCGGTCTCGAGCGCGTCGCCCGCGCTCACGGCGACGAACTTGCCGGCCTGCGCGGCGAAAAGGTCGCCGATCGCGCGCGCGTTCGCGCGGCGCACGGCCACGCCCGTCAGGATCAGCGCGCCGGTGTCGATCGCCGAAGGCTCGAGTCCGGCCTGCGCGTATTGCGCGTCGATGAAGCGGCCGAGGGACGCCGCATCGATGGTCGTGTCGTCGAGGAACGGCGTGAGAAGAACGTCGGACTCGTGGAACACCTCGCGCTTCGACACGACGTAGCGGTTGTCGAGCCGCTCGAGCACGAGATGCGAGAACGCGAGGTGCGAGGTCGACGAGCCGATGTCGACGCCGACGCTCGTCAGCCGGATCTCGTCCTCGACCTCGAGGCTGCGGCCGACGCTCGAGAAGAAGATGCGGCCGCCTGGCTCCTCGCTCACGTCATTTCGCAGGAACGGCCTGCTTCGGCGCGACGTACCAGCCCGGGTCCATGCGGCAAGGCACGCCGTTCTTCGCGAGCGTCTCCTCGTACTCCCGGCGCAGGTACGGGTCCTCCATCCAGTACGGGATGGCGGTGCCGCCCTCGGGGATGTCCATGCCGGTATAGTCGATCGCCTTCTCGCCGGGCGCGCCCGGGTCGCGGCCCGGGTTGTGCGGGCCGAACCAGGCGGTGAGGCGGAACGGATCCTTCGACGCGGCGAAGTGCTGGTGGTACCAGCGCGCGCCGCCGGGCGCGGCGCTCACCATGCCGACCGGCTCGTAGTCGACGCGCTTCACCTGGTCGGCGTGGCCGTCCTTCCAAGGCGTGACGCCGAGGCGCTCGGGCCAGCTGTACGTGTAGCCCGCGCCCTTCACGCAGATCAGCACCGCGGCCGAGGTGTGCGCGTGCGCCTTCGAGTAGCGTCCCTGCTCGTGCTGCCCGATCCAGAAGTAGAACTGGTTGTTCGTCATGAACGGCTCGACGCGCCGCCAGCCGGGCGAGCGCCGGTTGTCGAGCGGCAGCTCGCAGTCGACGATGTCGGGGATGAAGTTCGTGCGCCGCATCGCGAGGCCGCGCACCGGGTCGGGCTCGATGTCGTCCTTCGGCTTGTAGAAGTCGTCGGCGCCCGAGAAGCGCTCGCGGAACACGTACGGGTTGTTGAACACCGCGTCGACGTTGTTGATCATGTTCAGCACGTTCGGCGCGGTCGTCCCGGCGAGCAGCAGCGCGCCGCCCGAGGTGGCGTTGACGAGCCGGTACCACGCGTTCATCGGGATCGAGAACATCGAGCCCTTCTGCCACTCGAACACGTGCCTCTTCGCGTCGCCCTCCTGCCATACCTCGGTCGTGCCCCGGCCCTCGACCACGAGGAAGATCTCCTCGTACATGTGCTTCTCCGGGTTGAGCGCGCCCGCGGGCGGCACCTCGACGACGTAGCAGCCCCACTTGGTCTCGGTCCCGTACAGCTGGATGTAGTGGCCGCGTCCGCCCTTGCGCTTCCACGGCGCGAGCGGCAGGTCCTGCACGCGGCGGATGCCGATCCCGCGGAACACCGGGATGCCTTCCGACTCCATGAACGCGTCGTAGGGCGTCGGCTGCTTCCTGAACTGGCCGAAGCCGGCGCGCTTGTTGCCGGAGGGCTCGTGCCAGTGGGTCTGGTCCTTGTCGTGCGGCATGGCGGAATTTCTCTCGGAAATGCGGCGGGGAAGCGCGACATGCTATCAAAGACCGTCGCCGCGCAGCAACAAAACGGAATGGCGTTCGACGGGGCGGAACGGGCTCGGCGCGCGCAGGACAGACCGCGCGCGATTGTTCTAAACTCGCGTTCCCACCCGTAGGACCGTCATGCGAGCCACCGTCCGTCTCGCCGCTTCCTTGCTGTGCCTGGTCGCGGCTCTCGTCTCCGCGACCGGCGCGGCGCAGGGCTACCCGACCCGGCCGATCCGCTTCATCGCGCCGTTCCCGCCGGGCGGGTCGAGCGACGTGCTGTGCCGGCTGCTCGGGCAGAAGCTGACCGAGCGCCTCGGGCAGCCGGTGACGGTGGAGAACCGCCCGGGCGCCGGCGGCAACATCGGCCACGAGTTCGCGGCCAAGCAGGTGCCCGACGGCTACACCATCCTGATCTCGAGCTCGAGCACGCTCGCGACCAACCCGCACCTGTACAAGCACCTCGGCTTCGACCCGATCGCCGATTTCGCGCCGATCTCGATGGTCGCGAGCGCGGGCCAGGTGCTGGTCGTCAACCCGTCGGTCCCGGCGAAGAGCGTCGAGGTGCGCGAGAAGTACGACGGGCTCGGCGTCCAGACCGAGCACAGCACGCCCGAGGAGGTCACCGCGCGCATCAAGGCCGACACGCTCGAGGTCGCGAAGGTCCTGGCGGCCGCCGGCGTGGAGCCCGAGTAGATGACTCGCGCCATCCGCGCGGCCGGCGCGCTGCTCGTCGCGATCCTGGTCGCCTCGTGCGCCGGGCTCACCCGCCCCGGAGGCGTGGTCGCTCCCGGCGCCAAGTGGGAGGAGGTCTCGCACGCGGGCCGCGTGTACGCCGAGGGCGTGGTCGCGGCCAAGGACGGCACGGTCTACGTGAGCGATCTCACGCGCACGGGGCTCGTGCGCGAGGGCAACCCGCGCGGGACCATCTACCGCTACGACCCGGCGACGGGCGCGACGAGCAAGTACCTCGAGCCGAGCGGCATGGCGAACGGCCTGCACGTCGACCGCGGCGGGGACCTCATCATGGCGCAGGATGCCGACGGGGGCGCCCGCGCGGTCGTGCGCCGCAACCTCGCGACCGGCCAGACGTCGCTCGTCGCCAACGCTTATCGCGGCAAGCGGCTCAACTCGCCGAACGACGTGACGAGCGACGCTCGAGGCCGGATCTATTTCACCGACGCGCGCTACGGCGAGCCCGAGCCCGCCGAGCTCCCGAACGCGGTGTACCGCTCCGACCACGACGGCGGGCGTCTGGTGCAGCTCTCGACCGACATCCTGCGCCCGAACGGCATCGAGGTGTCGCCCGACGGCAAGCGCCTGTACGTCTCGGCGTCGAACACCGCGCGCCTGCCGCCCAACTCGAACGGTCCGGCGCAGGACCGCTTCGGCATCACGATGGGCGGCGTCGTCGTCTACGATCTCGACGCCGACGGCAACGTCGCCAACGGCCGCGTCTTCTACAAGCGCGACGATCTCGTCGCCGACGGGATGGCGGTGGACAGCGACGGCGACCTGTACGTCGCCCTCCACAACGCCAACCCGCGCGATCCGAAGGGCGCCATCGTGGCGCTCGACCCGGACGGCGCCGTGCTCGCCGAGCTGCCCGTGCCGGCCGGCGCGCTGCCGACCAACCTCGGCTTCGGCCGCGGTGCGGACGCGCAGAGCCTGTACCTGACGAGCGCCGTGCCCTGGCGGCTGTACCGGCTGAAGACGCTGCGACACGGGCACTATTTCGAGTGACGGGACCGACATGAGCCCGACGCCCTTCGAGCTGGACCTCAAGCTGCAGGTCGGCAAGTACGACATCCGCAAGATGCTCGGCAAGGGCGCGACGGGCACGGTCTACCTCGCCGTCGACACGTTCTCGGGCAAGGAAGTGGCGCTGAAGACGATCGAGCCCGAGGTGTTCCGCGACCCCGAGTTCGGGACCGTGCACCGCACGCAGTTCCTCGCCGAGGCGTCGCTCGCGGGCAAGCTCAAGCACCCGCACATCGTCGGCATCCTGGACGCCGTCGTCCAGGAGGACTCGGGCTATCTCGCGATGGAGCTCGTCACGGGCGGCGACCTGTCGCAGTTCACGCTGCCGGGGAAGCTGCTGTCGGTCGCCGACGTGCTGCAGATCGGCTTCAAGTGCTGCGGCGCGCTCGACTACGCGCACCGCGAGGGCATCGTCCACCGGGATCTCAAGCCCGCGAACATCATGGTGGCGAAGGGCACCGAGGTGAAGATCGCCGACTTCGGCGCGGCGCTGCTCCGGAAGACGCAGGTGATCCAGACCGCGTCGATGGGCTCGCCCTCGTACATGTCGCCCGAGCAGCTCGAGAACCGGCCGCTCACCTTCCACAGCGACATGTACTCGCTCGGCGTGGTGCTGTACGAGCTGCTCACCGGGCGCAAGCCCTTCGCCGCGGACAACATCCAGTCGCTGGTCCAGAAGATCCTGCGCGACGATCCGGCGTTGCCGAGCGCGCTGCGCGCGGGCCTGCCGAAATCGGTCGACGCCGTCGTGCTGCGCGCCATGGGCAAGCGACCCGAGCACCGCTACAAGACCTGGGCCGAGTTCGCGCTCGACCTGTCGAGCGCCGTGAAGCTCGTGCTGCCCGGCGAGGCCGTCGCCGACAGCGAGAAGTACGTCGCGCTGAAGCGCGTCGAGATGCTGATCGGCCTGTCCGACGCCGAGCTGTGGGAGATCGCCGCCGCGGGCCGCTGGATGCGCGTCCTCGCGCGCAAGGTGATGCTGCGCGAGAACGAGCCCGGGAACAGCTTCTTCTTCCTCGCCCGCGGCCAGGTCAAGGTCACGCGCCAGGGGCGCCTGCTCAACATGGTGGACGAGCGCGAGTTCTTCGGCGAGATGGCGTACATCTGGGGCGGCAAGGCGCCGCGCCATGCGACGATCGAGGCGTCGACCGACCTGCTGGTCGCCGAGTTCGAGGCCGAGGCGGTGGCGAAGATGAGCGAAGGCGCGCAGCTCCATCTCACGCGCGCGCTCGCGCGCAATCTCGCCGACCGGCTCGAGCTCGCGAACACGCGGCTCGGGCGCTGATCTCGGGAGCATCGCGATGAACGGCATCGACAAGACGCGGCGGCGCTTCAACACCGCCGATACCGACAGCTTCCGGGCGAAGCTCGGCCGCGCCTTCTACGGCCGGTGGAAAGACCATTTCGGGTCGACGGCTTGGACTCTGCTCGAAAGCGAAGTCGGCACGCTGGGCTAGCGCCACCCGCCCGCCGCCAGGCGGGCCGCTGGCGCGTCGCGCTGGTCGTGCTGCTCGTCCTCGGCGGCGTGGCCGCGGTCGCGGTCGAGAGCTACCGCGTCGTCGATCGCGAGCTCACCGAGTCGGCGCTCGAGCGCCGCGGCGCGGTGTCGTTCCTCGCGGCCACGGTGCTGTCGGAGAAGTTCGACCGGCTGCTCGACGTCGGCGTCGCGCTCGCGACGCGCGTTCGCTTCCGGCAGCTCATCGCGGCCGGCCGCTGGGACGAGGCGATCCGCATCCTGGCCGGGGTGCCGCACGATTTCCCGTTCATCGACCGCATCACCATCAACGACGCGGACGGCACGCTGCGCGCCGACATTCCGCGGATTGCCGAGATACGCGGACAGAACTTCGCGCACCGCGACTGGTACCAGTCGGTGCAGCGGACCGGCCGGCCCTATATCTCGCGCGTGTACCGGCGCTCGGCGCCCCCCGAGCGCAATGTCTTCGTCGCCGCCATCCCGATCAAGTCGGACTCGGGAGCGACGATGGCGGTGCTCGTGCTGCAGGTGCGCTCGGATCTCTTCTTCGAATGGACGCGCGGCGTGGAGGTGGACGCGCGCGGCGTCGTCTACGTCGTCGACCAGCGCGGGTTCCTCGCCTACCACCCGCGCCGCGCGTCGCAGGAGGAGCTGATCGACTATTCGCGCGTGCCGGCCGTCCAGCGCGTGCTCCAGGGCGCGCGCGGCGTCGACGTGGTGACCGATCCCGAGACGCGCGAGCGGCAGGTCGTCGCCTACCAGCCGATCGGCGCGCACGGATGGGGCGTGGTGCTCGCCGAGCCGGCCGACGCCGCGTTCGCGCTGCGCAACGACCAGCTCAAGTGGATGATCTTCACATACGTGCTCTCGATCGTGTCGCTCGGCGCGCTCGCCTACCTAGCCTCTAACATCGCCGTGCACCGGCGGCAGATCGACGTCGCGAACGAGGCGCAGGCCGAGCTCGAGCGGCGCGTGCGCGAGCGCACGCTCGAGCTCGAGCGCACCAACCGCGAGCTCGAGGGCTTC
>Ga0070741_10007744_pt1 | contig 22007 bp, 16 predicted proteins | sample Coa_R1_4_FD_66440 | JGI IMG/M metagenome (GOLD analysis project Ga0070741, IMG submission 66440) | Surface soil microbial communities from Centralia Pennsylvania, which are recovering from an underground coalmine fire - Coalmine... | ecosystem: Environmental > Terrestrial > Soil > Unclassified ... | reverse complement strand
AGGATAGCGCGAGCGTGGCTCAGTGGTACGCAACGCAGGAGCTCCTCATGCCGGAGCTGCTCACGCCCGACGACGTGCTGGCTCGGATCGAGGCAGTAAGTGCCGACGACGTGCTACGGGTCTGCCAGCGCCTGTTCACCAGGAGCTGGCTCAACCTGGCCTACATCGGCCCGCGGGTCGACGACGACCACCTGCGCGACCTGCTGCGGCTCGAGTAGCTCAGCCTTGCTGCTGCCCCGCACCAGACTACGGTGTCTCGCTGGCGTGCCAATTGCCGGGCCGCGCTCCGAGACGCAGGAGCCGGCCGGCCTCGTATCAGACTACAGCGTCTCGCCGGCACGCCTCCGTCAGAGCCCATCAGAGCTCTACTGGGGCAAGGGAGGCAGCTTGACCTCCTTCGGCCCGGCCGCCTCGATCCGCTGCTTGAGGCCGGCGGCGCCGGCGGCCAGCTCGATCTCGCCATGCAGCGTGCCGGGTAGATGAACGGCGTCGAGGATGCCCGTCCCTCGCAGCTCTTCCGGGATCTCGCGCGAGAGCCGACCGTCGCTCATGATGAGCGTCTCGTCGGCGATCTCGCTAATCGTCGGGTCGTGCGTGGCCATGATGATCGTTACGCCCTGCTCCTGCACGATCCGCTTGAAGAGCATCATGATCTGGAGCCCCGTCACGCTATCGAGCTCGCCGGTCGGCTCGTCGGCGACGATCAGGCGCGGCTGGTTTGCCAGTGCGCGAGCGATAGCCACGCGCTCCTGCTCACCACCGGAGAGCTCGAACGGGCGGTGATGCATGCGCCGGCCGAGCCCCACCAGCTCGAGTAGCTCGGTCGCGCGGCGCGTCCGCTCCCGTGCGCCCACGCCGGCGATGCGCAGCGGAAGCTCGACGTTCTCGAAGGCAGAGAGGACGGGCAGCAGCGCGAACGATTGAAAGATGAAGCCGATGAAGTGGCGCCGCAGCTCCGTGAGCTCACGATCGCTCATCTCCGTCGTCTCATGTCCGAGGATGAAGACCTTGCCGGCGCTCGGCTTATCCAGGCCGCTCATGAGATTGAGCAAGGTGGTCTTACCCGAGCCCGACCGGCCGCGCAGCGCCACCAGCCGGCTGGGCGCAATCTCGCACGAGACGTCACGGACGGCATAGATATCTTCGCCGCCGACGTGATAGACACGGCTGACGCCCTCGCAGACGACCAGCGGGCCGTTGCCGGCAAGATCGCTCGCTGCCGGAGCCTGCTCTACCGCCGCCATCGCCTTCACGCTCTCCTTCCACCTGGCCTACGCCGCTCTAGCGCCGCCATGGCCAGCGCACCGTCCTTCTGCCGGTGGCTCCCGCCGGCTCGTTCGTCGTGCCGGCCGCGACCGACTCGCCCTCGCTGGCGCCCACCGCCTTGCCGCTCGGGCTGCCACTCCGCCGCACCGGCTGATGGCTGGCCGCCGCGCCCTCCACCGGCTTGACCACGATCCGACCGTCCTCGAGCTCCACGCGTACGCGCCGGCCGAGGCCCAGCTTTTCGACGTAATCGCGTGGGATCTGGATGCGCCCGGCGGCGTCCATGACCACGAACTCTTCGTGCGTCTGCTCCCCTTCCTCCTGCGGCTGGCCATCGGCCGTCACGCGACGCACGGTCTCCGTGCTGGTGCGGCCATCGCGGATGGCGACGACGCGGTCAACCCGAAAGGCAATGGCCGGATCGTGCGAGACGATGACCACGGTCGTGCCGTAGTCCTGGTTGAGCCGGCGGAAGATGCCGTAGATCACGCCGGCGGTCGCGGTATCGACCTCACCGGTCGGCTCGTCGGCCAGCAGCAGCGGCGGCCGGTTAGCCAGGCCGATGGCGATGGCCACGCGCTGCTGCTCGCCACCGGAGAGCTGCGAGAGCCGGTGGTGCATGCGGTGCGAGAGCCCCACTGCGTCGAGCAGCTCCTTTGCCCATTCGCGCTGCTCCTTAGCCGGCTTGCCAGCGATGATCATCGGCACCTGCACGTTCTCGAAGGCTGTGAGATACGGGATCAGGTTGCGGCTGCTCTGCTGCCAGACGAAGCCGACGACCTCGCGCTTGTAGCGCACCATATCGCGGTCGTCCATCTTCAGCAGATCGCGGCCACCCACGCTGACGCGCCCGGCGGAAGGCCGGTCGAGCCCACCCAGGATATTGAGCAGCGTCGACTTGCCCGATCCGCTGTTGCCGATGATAGCCATCAGCTCACCGCGGTAGACGGTCAGATCAAGGCCCTGGAGCGCCACGACCTCCAGATCGGCCACCTTGTAGATCTTGACCAGGTTGTCACAGATGATGAACGGCTCCCCCATCTGTGGGAAGGCACGGTGCATCACCTGGAGCTCTGTCTCGGCCGCACTGGCCGCAAGCGTCGCCACCGCTCGTCCCTCGTTCGTTGCTCGCCGGTTCCGACTACTTCCTGATGCCTGATGCGATGAAAATCGCCGATCTCACCGCCGCTCTTCAGCCCACAGGTAACGGCGTCCTAGCCCGTCTCTTCGCCAAACTTGATGGCTTCGTGAATCTTCACCCGCGCCAGCATCCAGATAAATGCCGGAATAGCCACCGCCAGGATCAGCGCGAAGAGTACATAGATCTTAGCGATGTCTCCCCAGGCCGTCATGACGATGAACCTGGGGATGCCCGCATGCGCCTCGCTCTTGATCTGCAGGAAGGGGATAAACAGGTCGCCGGTCAGCACGCCCAGCACCGTGCCCACCGCCACCCCAAGCACGATCAGAAAGCCTTGCTCGAAGAGGAAGAGCCCGATCAGCTGGCGAATGGAGAGGCCCATGGCGCGCAGAATTCCGAGCTGCTGCATGCGCCGCCTTGCCGAAAGGAAGGAGTAGAGCATGAAGCCTAGCACGGTGAGCAGGGCCGCCACAAGGAAGCCGACGGTCAGGATACCGAAAATGCCGGTGCGTCCCGGATCATCGCGAAGCTTGACCGCTTGCTCCCGCGCATCCACGTACCGGCTGACGATGAAATCGTGGTCGCGCAGCTCGTTGACGATCTGGGCTGGCGGTGTCTGCCCATCGGTCACCGCCCACACGTCGTACGGCGAGGCGCCGATCTGGTCAAAGAGGTAATCAAGGTTGACGATGAAGAACCGATCGGTATCCGGCCAGAGCGTGGGCCAGTAGTCCGCCACTCCGGTGATCGTGAAGTCGACCGGCTTCTGCTTGACGTTCACCACCAGCGAATCGCCGACCTTGAGCTTGAAGCTATTCAGGAACTTCGAGTCGACGATCACGCCTTTCTCGTTCAGGGCCAGGCCATTGAGCAGCGTGATGATATCCTGCGACGCGAAATCGTCACGCCAATAGGTCACCCGCGCGAAACCAGGCGGATCGATCCCCAGGATCTTGACCTCCTGCGGCCGTCCCTGCCCGGTGATGCTGGCGTTGCCAGTGGTGCGGAAGACCCGCGCCACCGCCTTGATCGCCTTGACCTGCAGATGGTCCGAGACGGGCTGGAAGCTCCAAGTCTCGGTCACCTCGTCGTAGGCGCCGGATTCGACCAGCAGCAGGTCGCTCCCATTCTGGTAGTAGACGCGGTCGTTGTAATTGCGGTCGAGCGTCTTGGCTACCGAGGCGGCGAAGGTGCCTAGCGCCAGCGTGAGGGTGAGCAGCAGCACCAGGCGGGTGTACTGGCCCGGCATGCGGCTGATGTGGCGCAGGCCGAGCATGACCGAGACGCCGAACACGCGATTGCCGGCTCGCGAGACCCCTTCCACAATCCAGGGGAAGAGACGCAGGAAGATGAGCGCTGCGGCAAAGATGAAGAGCGCCGGCACCAGCAGCAGCAGCGGATCGGAGAAGACATCGCCCGCCTCGCCCAGGGTGAGGATGCTCTGGCGTTGCGAGAGCAGATAGTAGCCGTAGCCGGCAATGCCCATCAGCAGGAAGTCGATGAACCAGCGCTGCCAGAACGGTGCGCGGGTCGAGCGGGCGACCTCTTGCTTATAGGTGACGATGCTATGGCGCGAGGCGCCCACCGCCGGCAGCACCATGGCGCCCACCGAGAGGCCAACCGCCAGCATGGCGAACTGCATCGTCTGCCCCGTGATGTGCACCGGCAGCAGCTCGCGGTTCGAGAAGACCAGAAAGGTATAGGTGTGCCCGATAAACTGGGCCACCAGCATACCCAGCAGCGGGCCAGCCACCACCGCAAAGAGGCCGAACAGCAAGCCTTCAGTGAGGTAGACGCCCACTACCTGCCCCACGCTTGCCCCACGCGACTTGAGGATGGCGATCTCGTTGCGCTGCCGGTCGATGATCATGCCGGCCGAGATGGTGATGTAGTAAAGGACAATGCAGATGATCGGCGCGCTCAGCACAAAGAGCAGGATCTTGAGGAAGAAGAGCTTCACCTGGTAGTCGCGCAGCAGCGACTCCGGCGAGATCTCCATGCGCACGTTGCCCAGGATGGTCGCCGTGCGGGAGCGCAGCTCGTTGATCCCCTCGAGCACCCGCTCGACGTTGTTCGACCGGATAGCATTGACATCGAAGACCATGAACCAGGCGTACTCGTGCGCGATCCCCTCGTACGGCTTGGCGATGTTGTTGAAGAAGCTCGCCTCCGGCACCATGATGCCGTTATTGAAGTAATCGAGCTGGTAGAACCAGTAGGTATCGTCGGGGTTCAGGGGATACCAGCGCCCGACGATGTGGATGTTGATTGGCAGCAGGTTCCCGTCTTTCTCGTACACCACCACGATCCGGTCGCCGACGTCGAGACCGATCTCATCCATGCCGGCGGTGGCCATCACGGCCTCGATGTCGCCATTGGCATCCGGCTCCGGGCTAGCCTGGCGCCCCTCCAGGATCTTGATGTGCTTCTCGAAGTCGCGAATGAAGGCGATGAACCCATAGCCGGCGAACTCGCGGCCGGTGAGCGAAGACTCATCGGTGCGCTGCAGGAGAGGCAGCGAATCGGTCTGGCCATAGGTCACGTAGAGCTTCCGCGGGATGCCCATCACCCGCGGTGCCTCATCGGTCAGATACTTGTTGGCGCGGTTATAGTCGTCGAGCGTGATGGGCTTATAGACATTACCCGTCGTCACCGGCGCGCTAGCGCTCGACGACGAGCCGCTCGACGATCCGCCGCTGGCACTGCTATCACTCGCTGCGCCCGAGGAGCCGCTGGACGAGCTCGAGGAGCTGGAGGTGCTGGACGAGCTGGATGAGGAGGTTAGACCACCTGCCTGTGCGGGCTGGTCCTCGAAGTGGCGCAGCAGGATCGAGCTCTTCGGCTGGACCTGGTCGCTCGGCGCGCTCAGCTGGCGGTGCAGCAGCGCCTCGCTCATGCCGTCGGAGTAGAGCGGAATGCTCGCCACCAGCGTGACGGTGATGATCAGGCCGGCCACAGCGGCCAGCATGAGGTTGAGGTTGTTGACGATCCTCTTGACCACCATGATGAGGATCGAGAGGATCGAATCGAGCTTCATCCGCTAGGCCCCGGCGATTACGGTCATCCCTTCCTCAAGGCCGGAGACGATCTCCGCGTCTTGATCCGAGACGATACCGACCTCGACATTACGTGAGCGCTTGACGTTCCCATCCAGGTATTCGACGAACGTGCGTTTCCCCACTGTGCGCACGGCACTCTTCGGCACGATCAGCACACCGTCCTTCTGCTGCACGTTGATCTGCACGCGCGCCGACATCCCCACCTCAGCGCCCGGGCGCGTCCAGTCGACGGCGATCTTGACCGTCTTGTCGGAAACCACACCCTGCTGCGTGACCACGGAGCTCGGCAGCACGATGACCGTTCCTTTGAGCACCTGGCCGGGGAAGACATCGAGCGTGATGAGTGCCTGCTCGCCCACCGCCAGCTTCGGAATATCGGCATCGGCTACCTGCGCCTGAACGAGCAGCTGCGATGGGCTAGAGATGCTGATGACCGGGGTGAAGGCGTTGATGTTATCGCCCGGCTTGCCGTTGACCTTGGTGATCTTGCCGTCGAATGGCGCGACGATGCGTGCGTCGTCGTACTGCTGCTGCACCGTCTGCAGCGTAATCTGCGCCGCCTGGAGCGCCTTCTCCAGCAGCTGCACGTCGTAGCTAGAGGTAGCCTGGCTGATGCCGATGGTGCTGCGCTTGGCGTCGAGCTTTGCCCGCGCCTGGTCGAGCGCCGCCTGGGCCGTCTGCACCTTGCTCTCAGCGTCGCTCAGGTCAAAGCTGTTGGGCCCGTTCTGCAGCGCGGCCAGCTTGGCCTCAGCCGCCGCCAGCGCGGCGGCGGCGCTCGGTACGGCGGCCTGAGCGCCCTCCACCGCGTGCTGGAGCGAATCGATCTGCGCCCGCAGCGCGGCCAGATCGTCATCGCTCGGCGGGCGCTGCAGCGCGGCCAATTTCGCCACCGCCTGGTCGTAGGCGATCTGCGCGCTTTGCGCGTCATAGGGAGGCGTGTGCTGCAGCTTGGCCAGGTCGTTCTCTGCCGAGGCGACGGCCTCTTCCGCCTGTCGGATATCCCACGGGCTTGGCTGCTGATTCTGGAGCTTCTCCAGATTATTCTTTGCCGTCTGGAGCGCAAGCTCCGCCGCCCGCACAGCCGCCTCGCGCTGCGCGGGAGAGCCGCTCGTGTCGGCACGGGCCTTATCCAGATTGGCCTGCGCCTGCTGCACCGCCAGCTGCGCGTTGGCGATGTCCTCCGGGCTGGCCGGGGGTGTATTGCGCAGCTGCTGCAGCTTCAGCTTCGCCTGCTCCACTCGCAGCTGCGCGGCCTGCACATCCTCCGGCCGCGGGCCGCTCGATGCCTGCTGGAGCTTGGCCCGCGCGGCCTCGACGTCGGCCTGGGCCTTGGCCACGTCGGCCGGCGTTGGGCCGGCCAGCAGCTGCTCCAGGCTGGCCTGCTTGGCGGCCAGGTCGGATTGCTTCTGTGCCAGGTCGCTCCGTGCCTTCTGGAGATTGGTGCGCGCAGCCTCGACGGCGGCCTGCGCCGATGCGAGGTCAGAATCGAGCGCGCCGCTCCTGAGCTTTTCCAGCTGGAGCTTGGCCTGGTCGAGATCGATCTGGGCTTTGGCGACGGCGGCCTCTTCGCTGCTGGTATCTGGGATGACCGCCTTGGCCCGCGCCTGCTCCAGCTTGATGCGCGCATTCTCGACGTCGGCCTGGGCCTTCCCCACCTTGGTAGCCAGATCGCCGGTCTCGAGCTCGGCCAGCACGTCGCCGGCATGCACCATCTGCCCGCTTTCGGTGAAGAGGCCGCGCAGCCGGCCGGTGGTCTTGAAGTACAGGTCGGCTTCCTGGGCGCTGGCGACCCGTCCCAAGACCTTGACTGATTCGGTGATCGTGCCCCGCCGGACCTTGACCGGCACGCCGCCGGTAAGGCTGGGAGCCGGCGTGGCGGCGGCCGGGGCGCGGGCGTTGCTACTGGTACTGCTGGTACTGCCGGTGGCGCGGGTTGTTGGCTGGGCTCGGGCAGACTGCGCGCCGGCCGGCTGGCCTGCAGCAGGGTTTACCGCTTGCCCGGCCGGTGAGGTCTGCGATGTTTGCGCCGTCTGCGGGCCGCTCGGCGTGGCGCCGGGCGCGGCACAGGCCGCGAGCGCCGAGGCGCCCACGGTAAGTACCGACAGCAGGGTGAGGAGAAGGTGTCGAGGCTCTACTTGGCGTCCCACCGGTCTTGCCGTTGCCCCCAGTCACATCCAGCGCCCGCCTAAGCCAGCACGGGCACCTTAACGTGTACGGCAAAGTGTAAGGACCGTTCTTTGGAAAAGTCAAATGCCGGCCCAGGGAAGCCTGGCGCAGGTCGTCACGAGCGACTCGCACGCACTACCGCGTTGATCTGGCGGGCTGCCTCATCCATGGCTGCCTTCGGCGGGACCTGCTTCGGGCCATAGATATCGTCGAGCGCCGCGCGCACGATCGGCTGGCAGTCGCCGTAGGTGGGCCAGTACTGGAAGTTCGCGGCCTTGCCCTTGTAGACGACGTTCAGGATGAATTCGATCGCGGCTTTGCGCGTCTCTTCCGGCCACCGCCCGTAGTAGGTCTGCCACAGGTCGGCGTTCGGCACCTGCGGCGGTGTTCGCCCGGTCTCCGCCCAGACCTTCTCGGCCTCCATCCCACCCAGCCACTCGGCCAGGACCCAGGCACGATCGGCCTGCTTGTTCTCTTTGGCAATGCTCCACACATGGCCCTGGGAGAAGTGCTGCTGGTCCTTGGGGCCTTTGGGAAAGGTATGCAGCCGCCAGTCGTACGAGATGCCCTGGTTTTGCAGCGCGTCGATGAGCGTAAACGAGGCGACCGACGTATATTGGATGGACATCGCCACTGCCCCCTGCTGGACGCCAAACCCGGTCTTGTACGGGTTGCCGCTCCAGGGGATGCTCTGGTCTTTGAACTGCATGTCGGCGAAGGCCTGGAACATCTGCACCGCCGGCTCCGAATTGATCAGCGCCTTGGTCTCATCCTCGCTGACCCAGTAGTGCTTGCCGTAGTTCCACATCAGCGAGAACATCTGCTGGCCGTCGACGTTCGCCGCGTTGGTGGTGCCGAAGATCTTCTTCTCGGAATCGGTGAGCCGCTTGGCGAGCGCGGCATAGTCCTGCATCGTCCAATCGAGGCTGGGCAAGGGGATGTTGCGCTTCTTGAACCGATCGACGACGATGAACATGGCGGTAGCGTTGTAGCCCCACGGTGTGCCCCACTGCTTGCCCTGGTAGGTCACGGCGTCGACCACCGGCGGGTAGTACATCTTGGGGCTGATGATCTTGCTCGTTTTCCAGCGGCTCGTGACGTCGAGCAGCAGGTTCTTTTTCACCCAGGCCGGCTTGTACTGCGCATACGTCAGGAAGACATCCGGCGCGGTCCCGGCAGCGAGAGTGGCCAGCGTCTTATCGATGTATTCGGAGCCGGCAACGAGGACGAGTGAAGCCTTATAGCTGCCCGCCTTCTGGTCGTTGAACCGGTTCTGGATCGCCTCGAACGCGGGCCGCGTCGTCTGGTCGCCGTAGATCGAGAAGGTCAGCTCCACCGGGCCACCGGCACTCGGCGGTGCCGGCTGTCCGGGCGGAGCGCCGCCGCAGGCTGCCAGCAGGCCGGCGCCGGTCCCAATGCTGCTTGCAAGCAGCAGCCGGCGGCTCACAGAGCGGCAGATGGCCCATCCTTGCTGCCTGAGCGAGACGATTTCTTGGCCGGTCGACATGGCGGCTCCTCCTCTCCTGCCTTCACGAGCCCATTCTACTCTCGTTCGCATCGGATAGAGCCGGCCGCTATTCTGGCGGAGCACCTGCCCTGCGTGCGGCCACTCGCTTCCCCGGGGCGCTGAGCCATCTACCTGGCCACCATCCCATTACTGCTCCAGAAGCACCTCGCGGCCGCTCCGGCTCGACTCCTCGGCGGCGAAGAGGATCGACATCACCAGCCGCCCCCAGGATCCGGGCACGGCCGGCGCGCGCCGCTCGCGAATGGCCGCTGCCACGTTGGCGAGCTGGCGCACAAAGCCATTTGCCGGCTCCACCGGCACCGCGTGATACTGCGTGTCGTCGGGATCCTCAGGGTGGGTGGCGAAGAGCTCTCGCCCGTACTTGACCATCCCTCTGGCACACACATACTCGGCCTCATAGCGCGGTGCGCCGGCAAAGTGGCCGGTGAGGTGCATCGTTCCCACCTGGCCGGTGTCGAACTGGATGAAGACCACGGCGCCGTCGTCGGCCGGGTACTCATTAAAAAAGGTACCCACCAGCGCCTTCACCGCCACCGGCCGGGCGCGATCCGGCGCGGCTGGTACCGCATCGGCGGGGCCACCGCCGGTGCTGCCGATCGTCCAGCAGAGGCGATCGACGAAATGCACGCCATTAGCCAGCAGCTGGCCGCCACCGCGCTGCCGGTCGAAGAACCACGGTGCGTTCGAGCCGTAGCGCCGTGGCGCGTACATCACCTCGGCTCCCCAGGCAATGCGCCCAAAGCGGCCGGTATCGAGCAGCGCCTTTGCCTGCGCCGGAATGGGATGAAAGTGATGGGTCTGGCCCACTGCCAGTACGCGGCCGGCACGCTCGGCCGCCGCGATCATGCGGTCGCACTCGTCGAGTGACATCGCCATCGGCTTCTCCACCAGCACGTGCTTACCCGCCTCGAGCGCATGCAGCGTTGCCTCGGCATGGAGCCAGTGAGGCAAGGCGACGATCACCAGCTGGATATCATCGCGAGCCAGCAGATCGTGGTAGCTGGCGTAGCCGGTCACCGGCTCACCGCCGGCGGCCGCCGCGTGCTTCTCGATGAACTCCGCCCGCCGTGCCTCATCGACCTCGGCCACTGCGCGCAGCACCACCCCCGCTACCTCTCGGGCGGCCCGAGCGTGGTTCGCTGCCACCCGCCCGGCGCCGATCATCCCGATCCCTAAGACCGTCTCGCTCATCGCGTGCTCCATCGCTGATCCATCCCCCACTCGTGCTCAGCTGGTGCTCAGCTTGTGCTTGCTCGTGCTCGCGCGGCTGGCTCCGCCGTCGCCACAGGCTGGGGACGTTGTGCCGCGCCAGGAGCGCATGGTGCAAGCTGCCTTGGGCGATTGCCCTATCTCCACCCGCTCGCCGGCTGACCACTGAGACGATGGCGTCGAAGCGTTGGCCTTCTCGCGCGATTGCGCCATTTCTCTACGCGCTCGCCGGCACCCCCATCACCTTAGCAGCATGCGCCGCGTTCCTCCTGGTGACACGGTGTGGCGGCCAGGAAAGCCAGGGCCAGCCGCAAGTAATTAAGGAGAAAGCAACGTGAAGGATCTGCTCGCTGTCAGGGTGCTTGGCCGCCTGATCGTCGAAGAGGAGGGGGCTGACGCCACCGAATACGCGCTGCTGGCCGCGCTCATCGCCATTGCGTTGATCGCTGGTGCCACCGCCCTTGGGACGAAGATTAACAACGTCTTCAACCTGATCCAGAACACGATGGCGAGCTCCGGCGCCTAAACCAGGGCCTAAGCACTGGGAGCGTGGTCCTTCGCAGATGCCCAATCTGGGATATCTACGAAGGACTTCCCAGCAGGTGCATAGCCGGAACCCGCAGCAGGGCCAGGATCGGGGCCATGAAGCTCCCAGCCTGGCCTTCGGTAGAGGCGGGGTTCTGGGCAGCAAGCGCCGGCTATCTCGGCTATCTGGCCCGTCTAACCGGCATTCTGCACCGGCTCCACCGGGCTGCGCATGTGCAGGAACCGCAGCGCAGCGTCGATCGCCGCGTGCTGCATGGCCACGCGCTGATCCAGCGGAAGCCTGGTAGGGGTCTCGACGGTAGCCTGCAGCGCATCGGCGATCTCCGCCGCATCGGCTTTGAGGGCATTGGCGCCTTCGGAGCCCGAGGACGCGCGCCGGTGGTAATGGTGGTAGCGCGCGATGTAGAACGGGAGCGGCCACGTGCGCCAGATCCGCGGCCGCTCGCTCGCATCGCTGCGGTCACGCTGGCGGACCACCACCCCATTCTCGACTGGTAGCTCGCCGTCGACAAGCGGCCCAGGGTGAACTGGCCCGTACCGGCGCACGGCCTCGACGATGGCCTGCCCGAGCGCCGGCGGCGCGAAGACATAGAGCCCCGGCGCATCCACGTCTTCGTGGCAGTCGATGAAAAGGTCGAACCGCTGGTGCCGCAGGGCGCGCTTGAGCAGCGAAATCTCCGGTGTGGCCGGGCCGCCGCGCCGAAAGCTGCGATTGAGATCGCGCCCGCCTGGCCCTTCGCGCCGGTCGTGCGTGTAGCCCCAGGGGTTCAGGCAGGGGGTGATCGTGAACGCTACCTCAGGCCATTGCCGGTAGAGTCCGCGCTCCAGGAACTGCACCAGCGCCTCGGCTCCCGCCGGCTCATCGCCGTGCGTGCCGCCGTTGAGCAGCACCTTGAAGGCTCCCGATCGGCCGTTCCGACGCCGGCTCGATGCTGGGATGCGCACCATCAGTAGTTCATACTGCTCCCGGCCATCGGGCGTGGTCTGGTGGCCAAAGACGCTCCAGGCCAGCCCCACCTGCTGCACGGCCGCCTTGATGCGCACCGCAAGCGCGCTGTAGTCCCGCACTACCGGCAGTGCAGTGGCCGGCTCATCGTGATCTGCAGTAACGATCGCCATACTACTCATCGTGATCTGCAGTAACGATCGCCATACTACGCAATGTAGCGTAGCGCATTGCCGAATGGAGCGGATGCGATGGGTGCTGCCCTGCTGGATGCGGGGGCGGCCGGCGCCCGCGGTGTGGCAGCCAGTACCCTTTGGTGATGCTCAGCGCGTCCGGCGGCCGCCTTCTCATTATCGTGGTCTGGGATGGCTTACGGCCCGACTTCATCATGCCCGACGTGACGCCGGTGCTCTGGGAGGCGGCGCAGAAAGGGGTGTGGTGCGACCGTAGCCACTGCGTCTATCCATCTGCCACGCGCGTCAACGCGGCCGCGCTTGCTACCGGCTGCGCGCCCGGCAAGACGGGTATCACCGGCAATACCCTCTATCTGCCCGGCTTCGATCCAGCTATTCCTACGCGGCTGGTCGATACCGGCAATCACATGCACCTGATGCGGCTCGATGCATGCGATGGCCCGGCGGTGCGTGCGCCATCGCTGGCCGGCGCGGTCGCCGCGGCCGGTGGGATAACGGTGGTGGCCAGCACCGGCTCGCCCGGCTCCGCCTGGCTGCTGAACCCGCAGCCGGACGCGATCACTGTCAATCCGGCGCTCCAGCGGCCGCTCCACATCGCCGCCGAGGTCGAACGTCGGTTTGGCCCGGCGCCGGCCGCCACGCGCCCGGCCACTGCGCGCGGCGACTGGCTGCTGGCTGCGCTGCTTGACCACCTGCTGCCGGAGCTGCTCCTGCCGGCCGTCCAAGACGGCCGACCAGCCGTTGCCTACTGGTGGAACACCGATCCCGACAACACCGCCCATTCCTTCGGGCTCGGCGCGCCAGAGACGGTGCAATCGCTTCGCGAGAACGACCGCCGGCTCGGCGCGCTCCTCGAGCGACTGCGGACGCTCGGCCTGGCCGCCCGGACGACGATCCTGCTGACCTCCGACCACGGCTTTTCCACTGCCGGGCCGCCACGCGGATTCGAGCGCGCGCTGGTCGAGGCCGGGCTGCGGGAGAGTCCCGAGAGTGATGACGTCGTGACCACCGGCCAGGGCGGCGGTGCGATCACACTGCATCCGCGCCTGGGTGCCAGGGCACAAGAGCGCGCGGCGGCGATCGTGCGCTGGCTGCAGCAGCAGCCATGGGTAGGCACGATCCTCGCGCGGGACGATGGCCCGGCTGCCGGCGTGCCCGGCACGCTTCCGCTTTCGCTGGTATGGAATGGCCGTACCGGCCCTCGTGCGCCCGATCTTCAGTTCAGCTGCGGCTGGACGCACGACTGCAACACCTTTGGCATCGCCGGCACGGCGCTTGCCGGCGGGGGCCGGGGCGCCAGCCACGGCAGCAGCAGCCCCTACGACCTGCGTAATAGCCTGGTGCTGTGGGGGCAAGGTGTGCGGCGCGGCCGGCGCTCGGCGGTGCCGGCCGGCATCATCGACGTGGCGCCGACGGCAGCCTACCTGCTGGGCCTGGCCCTGCCGGAGGCCGATGGCCGCGTGCTCGTCGAAGCACTCGACGGTGGCCCTGTGCCCGAAGCCCTTCCGGTCGAGCACGTAACGCACGAGGCAAGCGCCTCCTGGCCGGGTGGCGGCTACCGGCAGGTGCTCCACCTCTCGCGCACCGGCACGACGACCTATCTGGATGGCAGCGAGACGGAGCACGCTGCCGGCTAAGCGCTGCCGGCCATATCAAGCTGTGGCACCTTTGCCTCCTCTACCGAAGCCAAGCTGGCAGCTGCATGCCCCAATGGTGGGCCTGCTGCGGGTTCCAGCTTGGCTCTGGTTTAGGAGAGAGTTGCGCTGCCAGTGCGGCCGGGAGCATTATGCGTCATAAAGGCGGGGTGATCTCGCACCGCGTATCCAACCCTTCCGCCGGATAACATGGATGGCTGGCGACTGGCCGATTTTGAGGATCTCAATCGCCGGCTCACACGCCAGATCGATGGCAAGCAGGTCTATGCCTATCAATGGAATGGGGGCTACCTGCGCAACACGCCTTGGTGGCGCATGAACGGCCAGGTGGAGTGGGACCGGATTGCGGAGCCGAAGAAAGCCTTCTGGAATACCGCTGCCGTCGTCGAGGCGCTCCAGTACCAGCTCTACGATAGCCAGTACAAGTTCCAGATCTCGCCTACCCAGGCAATGCTCGCGGCCGATGCCAGCTCCAATCGTCTCGAGTTCGGCCAGGTGGCGATGAAGGTCGAAGGCCCCTGGTTTCTACCGCGCATGTGGGGACCTCAGGCCAAGCGCGAGGGGGGCACGCAGTACGACGTGCAGCTCCTGCCCACCGGCAAGATTGGCAAGAAGCTGCACATGAACCTCATCGAAGGCCAGGCCATGACCACGCAGAGCAAGGATAAGGATGCGGCCTGGGAGGTGATGAAGTGGATTGCTGGCGATGAGGGCCAGAAGCGCATCGCCGAGGGCGGCCGGATGTGCAACGTGCCGGAGATGAACCGCAAATACTGGCTGCCCTCGGTCAAGCAGAAGTACAACGTCGCCAATGCCGAGGCGTTTCTCAAGGCCATTGAGGGCGCGACAATCAATCTCGTCGGGGAGATTACCGAGAACGTGCTCAACCGTGATGCCGGGCTGGCCGATGCGATCAATGCGATTCGCGATGGCAAGGCGACGGCGAAAGAGGCCATGGATCAGGTACAGCCCAAGATCCAGCAGCTCCTCGATACCTACTGGACCAGCCGCCCGGCGAGCTAACGTGTGCTGCATCGCATGGCGCGCTGCCGGCTCCCGGCGGATGGCCGGGTAGGGTGGGCCCACCCAGCCATTCAGCGATCCTGGTTGGTTAGAATGTGGCGCGCCGATGCTCACGCTTGAGATCCCCGGCCGGGGCCGCTACACCTTTACGCACCTGGTGCTCGACGTCAACGGCACCATCGCCGTCGATGGCCATCTGGTCCCAGGGGTCAAGGAGCGGCTCGGCCGCCTTGCGCGCACCCTGGAGATCGTGATGATCACCGCCGATACCTACGGGCGGCAGCAGGCGATCGATAGCGAGCTGGAGATGACAGCCGAGCGCGTCATGCTCGGCCAGCCGGAGGCGCCCCAGAAGGCTGAGCTAGTGCGCCGCCTGGGCGCGGCCGCCACGGTGGCTATCGGTAACGGTGCCAACGACGTGGAGATGCTCAAAGTCGCTGCGCTCTCCATCGCAGTGCTCGGCGAGGAGGGCACGAGCCTGGGCGCCATCCAGGCCGCCGATGTGCTCGCCCGCTCGATCGTCGACGCGCTCGATCTCCTGCTGCACCCGCGCCGCCTCGTCGCCACGCTCCGCCAGTAGCGGCGGCGGGGCAGCCAGGCGTAGCCGGGGGCGATGCCGGCCGCGGCCTTCCGGGGGCGAGGTCGAACGGCGTCCCGGCGAAGCGACGGCGACGCGTAGCCGGGGGCGATGCCGGCCGCAGCTTTCCCTATGGCAGCCGGCCCGAGCAGGCCAGGGCCCGGGAAGGCAGAGGCGGAGGGCGGGCGGGAGGCAGGATGCGCACGTGCGAGGTGGATAGCCAGCGTTCGGCCACCGGCGAGGACTATTCGCTGGTGGAGTTTTCCAGCCGGGTGCTTGGCCGGTCGTTGCGGTGGTATCAGGCAGAGGTGGCGCGGGCGGTGGAGCGCAGTATTCGCGAGCAGCTCGGTCTCACCTTCACTGTAATGATGGCGCGCCAGATGGGTAAGAATGAGCTCTCGGCGCACCTCGAAGCCTGGCTGCTCGACCGCATGGCCGAACGGGGCGGCACGATCGTCAAGGCGGCGCCAACCTTCCGGCCGCAGATTGCCAATAGCATGCTGCGCCTGGAATCGCTGCTTCGCCGGCCGCACTTCGAGGGGCGCTGGCGGCGTGAGCGCGGCCACATGATGGCGGTGGGCGAGGCGCGTATCGCCTTCTTTTCGGCCGAGCCGCGCGCCAGCGTGGTGGGTGCTACCGCCTCGCTGCTGCTGGAGATCGATGAGGCGCAGGCCGTCGATCCCGAGAAATACGCTCGCGACTTCCGGCCCATGGCCGCCTCGACGAACGCTACCACCGTACTATACGGCACGGCGTGGAGCGACGATACGCTGCTCGAGCAGGAGCGGCGCCGCAGCCTGGAGGCGGAGGCGGCCGGCGGCGAGCGATGCCACTTCAGCTTCGATTGGCACGCCGGTGCTAAGGTCAGCGCTGCGTATGGCCGCTTCGTGCGCGGCGAGATTGCACGGCTGGGCGAGCGGCACCCGCTCATCCGCACGCAATATCTCCTCGAATGCCTGACGGATGCCGGCACGTTCTTCTCCGACGAGCAGCGGCTACTCCTGCGCGGCACGCACGCGCGCCGGCCTGAGCCCAGGCCCCTGGAGGCGGGCTCGCGCTACGTGGCGGCCATCGACGTGGCCGGCGGGGCCGAGGAGGCCGGCTCGCTCGGCCCCGGCAGCGACGCGGCGCTGCGCGAGCGTGAGCCACGCAAGGACAGCACCGTTGCCGGCATTGCCGAGGTGACGCCCCTCGATGATGGCGGGATGCCCCTCCTGCGGCTGGTCGAGATCTACTGGTGGACCGGCCGCCCGCTCCACGAGCAGTGCGACCGGCTCGTGCACCTGCTGCGCGACGTGTGGCACTGCGGGCGGGTCGTCGTCGATGCCTCGGGGCTGGGGGCCGATCTCGCGGCACGGCTCGAGCGCGCGCTCGGTCGATCCACCGTCGAGCCGTTTGTCTTCACCGTTCCCAGCAAGAGCCGCCTTGCCTACCACCTCATCTCGCACGTGAACAGCGGCCGGCTGCGCATGTGGTCGGAAGACGGTGCCAGCGGCGCGGCCGCGCCGTCGGCCGTAGCCGCGGAGTTCTGGCGGGAGGTGGAGCGCGTGCGGCCGGTGCTGCGTGCCGGCGGCCAGCTCGGCTTCTACGTTCCCGAGTCGCAGGGTCACGACGACTTCGTCACCATGCTGGCGCTGCTCTCGTGGGCCGCGCGCGACGTCGTGCCGGCGCCGGTATTCACGCTGCTGCGCCCGCGCACCCAGCATACGCGCGAAGGGCGCTACTGAGCGGAGCGGGGCGGTTGAGCGCATTGACTTGCGCTGGCGGGAGCGCGGCGGTAGTGTAATGACTATCCGTCACGTACTGCGCCGGCACCTCTGCACGGTGCCGGCGCAGTATCAAGCGTAGAAGTAGTGTAATGACTATCCGTCGCGTACTGACCGGCACGCCGCTGCCCCAGGCGAGAGGAGGCTACACACAATGTCACTCGGATCGCCGTTCCACCGTTTCGCCGGGCTGGCGGCACTCACGGTCATGCTGCTCATCGCCAGCGCCTCCGGTGCCGCCCGCGCCGACGAGATCAATGGCTGCACGATCCAAGCGGGTGCGGAATGCACGGGCGCCGAGCTGAGTGGCGCCCACCTGCACGGCGCCGATCTGCGCAACGCGCAGCTAGCGGGGGCCGATCTGACCGGCGCCGACCTCACCGCGGCCGATCTGACCGGCGCCGACCTCACCGCGGCCGATCTGACCGGCGCGGCGCTCGGGGGCACTCATCTGGCCAATATCGGCGCCACCGGCGCGCGGCTCGATAATGTGAGTGCCGCCGGCGCCGACCTCAGCCAGGCCACGCTCGCCGGCGCCACGCTCACCGGCGCGGCCCTGGCCGGGGCCAATCTGAGTGGTGTCGATCTCACCGGCGCTGATCTGGTGCGAGCCGACCTGAGCTCCGCCAATCTGAGCGGCGCGACTCTGACCGGCGCCAGGCTCGACGACGCCAACCTGAGCAATGCCACCTTTACCGGCGCCGACCTCACCGGCGCTACCTGGAGCGGAGCCAATCTGAGCGGCACGACCCTCCCTCCCGCCAATGAGCCGGCCGGCGTCTCGTCGGGCACGCAGGCTGCTGTCTCGAGCTCCAGCTCGTCGACCTCGTCCACTGCCTCGGTGAGCTCCACGGTTTCCCAGGCGAGTGCCGGGGCGGCCGGCGGCCAGAGTGCTCGCCAGGCCACCTTCCACCTGTGCGGCCCGGACGCGCAGGTGGAACGCGCCATCGAGCAGTTCGTGGCCGGCGGCAGCGTGAGCGCGATGCTTGTCGGGCGCGCCGACGGCTGTGGCGATCTGACCCTCACCGTCGCGCCGGCCTCGACGACCGCGCCGGCCAGCGGGCGGCAGACCCTGCGGCTTGCCATTTACGCCGGCTCTCCGCCCAACACACGGCAGATTGCAGTGCAGATCGTGACCGAGAACGGAACGACGACGGCGAGTACCACCGCGTGAGCGCCGGTACCGGGCAGCCGGCTGAGTAAGCGGTTGCACGAGGTGGCTGCTCGTCCGCTAGCCGCGGGCGTAGCGGCCCATTAGCTCGCCTTGCGCAAGCACGTGGCCGCGCATCGCTGCCTCTACCTGCGCCCGCGAGGCACCAGGTGCCAGGTCGAGCATCGTGTCGAGCGCAGAGAGCTGGAAGAGGTAGCGGTGCGCCGGCCCGGGCGGCGGACAGGGCCCGCCATAGCCGGTGCGCCCAAAGTCGGTGCGCCCCTGCCGCGCGCCGTTGGGCAGCTGCGCGTCGCCGGGGAGCCCGGCGTCGAGCTGCCGCGTCTGCGCCGGCAGGTTGTACAGCACCCAGTGGGTAAAGTCGCCCCGCGGCGCGTCGGGATCATGCATGATCAAGACCAGGCTCTTGGTGCCGGCCGGTGGCTCCGTCCAGGAGAGCGGCGGCGAGCGATCGGCGCCGTCGCAGGTATGCTCCCGGGGGATCATGCCTCCGGCACTGAACGCGCTGCTCTGTAGCTGCATGGAGCCGGTACTGCTGGTGCTCATGGTCGCTGTACTCCTCCCGCTCTGGCTACTCCCCGGTAGGCCGGCAGCTGCTGTGCTCCCCGCACTCACCGTGCCAGATGCGCCGCCGCAGGCGCCGAGTGCCGCCGGTAGGAGCAGGGCAACGAGCACGCGCAGCAGCGGCCGGTGGGCGGTGCGCTCCCTTGCTGATGGCAAGGGGCTTCGCCCCGTTGCTACCGACGGGTAGAGCCAGCACCCGGTGGCGCCCTCACGCGCCGGCGCCGGTGTACTGCTTGATCTCCACGCCGTGGCCATCCAGATCCTCGATGTAGATGGAGGCGGTTGGCCCGCGGTCGCTCCGGCGCCAGACGATCTCGCTGCGCAGCCGCACGCCCCGTGCGCGCAAGTCGGCCAGCAGCTGCGCCGGATCGGTGGGCTCGACCTCGATGCAGATGTGGTTCAGGCCGCGCTCATCACGTGCTTCTGGCGCGCGATACCCGGGCCGGCGCATCAGGAAGACGTTCTGCGGCCCGGCGTTGAGCACGACGAACGTAGCCCGGCCCTGCTCATCCCGGTCGACGCTGTCGATGGTCAAGCCGAGGACGTCGACGTAAAAGCGCAGCGCCGCGTCGGCATCCCGCACGTGGAGATTGACGTGATCGAGCGATCGAGCCCGCAGGAGCGGGGTGCGTTCCACACCCGGTGAGCCTTGCGCCTCTTGCGCAGCCTCCTCTGGGGGCACGGGCACCTGTCCTGCTGCTTCGATCGAGCCGGCCGGTCGTGTCATTGGCTCCCTCCTTGCGGCCGGTCCCTCGAAGCGCCGGCCGCCTGCATTCAGCATACTGCCGCTGCGCTGGCCCGGCACCCGTTCCCCTTCGATGGGTTCCTCAAGTGCCGCTGGCTGCCGCGCGGGTTCAGGCCCCGCACGGCCACAGCATTCCGTTCCCCCTCGATGGGGCTCTCAAGTGCCGCCGGGGGAAGCCGGCTGGTAGAACTGGTAGAAGTGGACGTCGAGCGCGAGCAGCCAATAGCCCCAGGCCGTCCGGTGTGGCGGCGATGGCGGGCCGGCCTGGGGTTCGCCATGCTGGCGATCGCTGCCTGTGCCGGGCCGCTCCTGCAGCCCGCCGCGACGTCCCCCAGCGGCCCGGCCGCTACCGCGCTGCCCACTATGGCTGCCGCGACGACGGCGACCGCCACGGGGCTGCCGGCCGCGAGCCCCACTGCCCTGGTCGGATCGTCCCCCGGGCTTACGCCGACCGCTGCCCGCTCGTGGGCCTCGCTCGGAGCGGTGCAGCCGCTCTGGCTCGATTACAGTGCCGGCCTGGCCGGCGGGCTCTACGCCCGCCCAGCCGATCCTCTCCGGCTGGCGTACTGTGCTCCCGGGGCGATCTATCGGTCGCTCGACGGCGGCGCGAGCTGGTCGGCCATTCCCACCACCAGCGTTGCCGGGGCAGCGGCGGCGACCGGCTATCCGCTCCCCAGTGCTGGATCGGGGCAGGCGGCTCCGGCCTGCCGCTTCGCCGTGCTCGACCCGGACCACCCGCAGTCGATCTACGCCGTCTTCATCACGGTGCGGCAGCCGCAGGATGCGCCGCCGCCGGAGTTCCTCGGCGGGTTCTTCACCAGCGATGGCGGCCAGACGTGGCAGCCTGTGCCAGTGCCGCCGGAGACCACGATGGGCCAGTTCGGCGGGTTTCGCCTCGCCGGGCACGCCGTCCAGGCGCTCTTCCGCACCGCGCCGCCCGCGGTCACCGGCCCCGGCGCGCCGGCGACGCTCCCCGTCCCCCTGCCCATCGTCGAGCAGACGAGCGACGGTGGCACCACCTGGGCGGCAGCCTCGCTGGCCTGCCCCCCGGCCGGGCCGTGCGTTACGTGGGGATCGCTGCCGTCGGGAACCGGCTCATGCGCGATGCACGGCTATGACCAGACGCTCTACTTCTCGCTGGATGGCGGCCGCACCTGGGCATCACCAGACTGGCCACGTGGCGTCAATGCCTGCAACCCTAACCAGCTGGCCGCGCTCTCGCCGTCCACGGCGGCGTTGGTGAGCGGCGGGATCGAGGAAGGCGGCACATTTCCATTGCGCCTCTCACTTGATGGCGGCCGAACCTGGCAGGTCGTCGGCCTGCCGCCGCTGCCGCCGCCGGCTACTCCCGGCGTCTTCCTGGGGCTCCAGCTCCTGCCCGATGGCCGACTGCTGGCCACCGATGGACGCGCGGCGTGGTACCTGCTGGCCCCCGGCACAAGCCAGTGGTGCCGGGCTATTCCGGGTACGCTCCCGGCGAGCACGCGCATCGTGCAGGTTGTCGGTGATCAGCTCTGGTGGCTCGAGGCTGCCGGTGGCCAGGGCACCGGCAACGGCGCCCTGCCGGTGCCACACAATCTGCCGCTGGCCGATCTGGCCTGCAGCGCCTCCTCATAGCAGAGGCGCCCTCCAGCCACCAGGCTTCGTCGATCGGTCCCTGAGCCTGGATCGTGCCGGTGCCAACGACCCTCCGCCGGCGAGGCTTCGTCAGCCCAGGCGCTGCGCCTGCGCCAGGGTGCGCTCGGCCAGGTCGGTGAAGCGGTTGTCGGTCATGCCGATCACGATCGATTCCAGCCGGTCGTGGAAGTCGCTCACCCACCTGGCCGGCAGTGCTTCGGCGCCGGTGAGCGCCCCGGCCAGCGAGCCGGCAGTCGCGCCGGTGCAGTCGGTGTCCCAGCCGCCCATCACGGTAAGGCAGATCGCGGGGCCCAGGAGATCCTCGCCCCGCTGCGCCTGCTGCTCGGCATAGAGCAGGCCCATCACGACCAGGGCGGCGTTGTTGATCGTATGCACGCGGTGGTAGTGGCCATAGACCTCCTGGATCCGGTCGGTGGTGCGCTGGAAATCGCCGTCCTCACGCGCCCAGCGCATCGTCTGGCGAATGGCCTCCGCCAGCCGGCACCGTGCCGGAATCTCAGAAAGCCCGATCTCCAGCGCCTCCGCCACCGTCTGGACGGCGAAGGCGGCGGCGAGGGCAGCGGCAAAGAACATCGCGCCGTAGACGCCGTTCTTGTCGTGCGACAGGGCGGCGTCGCGATAGGCTAGCTCGGCAGCCTGCTCGGGTCGGCCAGGGCTCACCCAGCCCCACAGATCGGCGCGGATCTGCGCCCCGATCCACTCGCGATACGGGTTCCGGTAGGTGGCCGTCTGCGGCGGCTCCAGGCCCATCACCAGGTTGCGGTAGGCCACTCGCTCGGCCGTATAGACCAGCAGGTACGGGAGCTTGCTCAGCCA
>Ga0070741_10007743_pt1 | contig 22007 bp, 15 predicted proteins | sample Coa_R1_4_FD_66440 | JGI IMG/M metagenome (GOLD analysis project Ga0070741, IMG submission 66440) | Surface soil microbial communities from Centralia Pennsylvania, which are recovering from an underground coalmine fire - Coalmine... | ecosystem: Environmental > Terrestrial > Soil > Unclassified ... | reverse complement strand
CAAATGACGAAATCCGAATGTCGAATGTCGAAGGAATGACTAAATGACGAAAGCTGCGCACAGCTGGATTTCGTCATTGGGTTTTCGTCATTGTTTCGTCATTCGACATTCGGGCTTCGTCATTAAACAGCTTTTTCCCCGATCTCTTCCGTGCGGATGCGCACCGCGTGTTCTACCGGGAGAACAAACACTTTTCCATCCCCGATCTTGCCGGTCTTGGCCGCGGCCACTACCACGCTCACCGCTTTGTCCACCATATCGTCTGCCATCACCACTTCCACTTTCACTTTAGGCAGAAAATCGACCGTATATTCGCTCCCTCGATAGATTTCGGTGTGCCCTTTTTGCCTGCCGAACCCTTTCACTTCCGTGACGGTCATCCCTTCAATCCCGAGCTCGGCCAGAGCTTCTTTGACCTCTTCGAGCTTGAACGGTTTGATGATGGCTTCCAGTTTTTTCATGTCAAAGTAAACTCACCATCGCAGTCTCTTGCAATCGAAAGCTAAACGCAGCACGCGCTCTCTTAGCAATGCCGCGATGCGAATGCAATCACGAATTTTTCCACGATAAATAATCGGTGGTCATCCCGAGCGAAGAGAGGGACCGCTCAACTGCAGCCGACTCGACGCGCCCGGCGGTCGCGCCCTACCAGCCTGATGGAATGCTTGGCAAATTTGCCAAAGATTTTTTTTGACGCTTATACTGAAACTGAAAACTGATGGCTCGCGACTCTTTCGTTCATCTGCACCTGCACACTGAATATTCGCTGCTGGATGGCGCCATCCGGATGAAAGAGCTGATGAAAAAGGCGGCTGAATTCAAAATGCCGGCTGTCGCGATCACGGATCACGGCAACTTGTTCGGGGCGATTGAATTTTACCAGGAAGCGCAGCGCGCGGGAGTGAAACCGATCATCGGTTGCGAAGCCTACATCGCCCCCGGATCGCATAAGGATCGGCCGGGATCGCGGCGCGAGGCGGCTTATCACTTCACTCTGTTGGCGGAAAACGAGACTGGTTACCGTAATCTGGTCAAGTTGGTCACGGCCGCGCACCTGGAGGGTTTCCATTACGCCCCCAGGATGGACAAGGAACTGCTTGCCGCGCACTCGAAAGGATTGATCGGCCTGAGCGGGTGCCTCGCGGGCGAAATCAATAGTGCAATTCAGGCAAACAACGTCGAGAAGGCAAAACAGAGCGCGGCCGAATATCGGGATATTCTCGGCGCGGAAAATTTCTTTATCGAATTGCACGATCACGGGATGGAAGAACAGCGGAAGTGCATGACGACGCTGCCGGAAATTGGTCGAGACATTGGCGTCGGATTGGTCGCGGCAAACGATGTTCATTTTTTGCGCCGGAGCGATCATCAGGCGCACGACGTCATGCTGTGCATCGGCACGGGTAAAATGGTGCAGGACGAGAACCGGATGCGTTACGTGCCGGAGCTGTATTTCAAATCACCGGCCGAAATGCGCGAGCTGTTCCGCGATTTTCCCGAAGCAATTGCGAACACGCTGGGGATTGGCGAACGCTGCCACCTCGATCTCGAATTTGGGCGTTCCAAGTATCCGGAGTATCCGGCGCCGCCCGGCAAATCGCGCGAAGAATATTTGCGCGAACTTTGCTACGAAGGTTTGCGGCAGCGCTACGGCGAACGCGCCGTGAGCGATCCGGAATTAATCAAACGACTCGATTATGAGCTGGGCGTTTTCGAAAAAACAGGGTTCGTCAGTTATTTGCTCATTGTTTGGGATTTCATTCATTTTGCCAAAGAGAAAGACATCCCGGTAGGTCCCGGGCGCGGCTCCGCTGCGGGTTCAATGGTTACGTACGTCCTGGGGATCACCGATATCGATCCGCTCCAGTACGGATTGCTTTTCGAGCGGTTTTTGAATCCGGACCGTGTTTCCCCTCCCGATATCGACGTTGATTTTTGCGAAGCGCGTCGCGGAGAAGTGCTCGAATACGTCCGGCAGAAATATGGTGAACGCCGCGTCGCGCAGATCATCACATTTGGCAAACTCAAGGCGAAAAGTGTGGTGCGCGACGTGGGCCGGGTGATGGGTTGGAGCTATCGCGATGCGGATCGCATTGCAAAGATGATTCCAAATGAGCTGAACATCACGCTCGATTCAGCCGTAGAAAAAAATCAGGAACTAAAACGAGCGGTGGTCACCGAGCCGGCGACCCGACAGCTGTTTGATTATGCAAAAGTCCTCGAAGGCTTGTCGCGCAACGCCGGGGTGCACGCCGCAGGCGTGGTAATCGCGGACCGGGATTTGTCCGATTACATCCCGCTTTGTCGCGACGTGAAAGGCAACGACGTGATCAGCCAGTACGCCATGGGGCCGCTCAATGATCTGGGCCTCCTGAAAATGGATTTCCTCGGTTTAAAAACGCTGACAGTCATCGAGGATACGCTGGCCCTGATTCACCAGCGCGAGCCAGGCTTTTCGCTGAGGGACATTCCACTCGATGACGCCGCTGCGTTTGCGCTCTATAACCGCGGCGAGACGATTGGTCTTTTTCAGATGGAATCTGGCGGGATGACCAGTTTGTCTAAGCAGCTCGACGTAAAGAAGCTCGACGACATCATCGCTTTGATCGCACTTTACCGGCCCGGGCCGATGGAACTCATCCCTGAGTACGTGAAAGCGAAGAAGGGCGTCACGCCGATCAAATATCTGCATCCACTGCTCGAAAGTATCTGCGCCGATACCTACGGCGTCATGATTTACCAGGAACAAGTGATGGCAGCGGCGAGCAAACTTGCCGGTTACTCACTCGCCCAGGCCGATCTTCTCCGGCGCGCCATGGGTAAAAAAGACAAGGAGAAGATGGCGAAAGAGAGAAAGAATTTCATCGAAGGCTGCGCGCGCACGAACAAGATTCCGGAAAAGAAAGCGAATGCTATTTTCGATTTGCTGGAAAAATTCGCCGGTTACGGGTTCAACAAGAGCCACAGCGCAGCGTACGGGGTGATCAGTTATCAAACCGCGTATCTGAAGGCGCATTATTCCGTGGAATTCATGGCGGGGTTGCTGAGCAACGAAATCAACAACACAGACAAAATTTCCGTTTTCGTCGGCGAATGCCGAAGGATGGGCATTTCCATCCTGCCGCCCGATATCAACAAGAGCGGGTTGAAGTTTACTCCGGAAACTGTAGCCGCGGGCGTTGACCGCGGCAGCCCGGCTGTAGCCGGCAACGATGACAGCCGCGCGCGAGAATCACAAACCGGGGTCAGCGCCCCCGGCTACAGCCGCGGCTACAACGCCATTCGTTACGGTCTTGCCGCGATCAAACATGTTGGCGAGGCCGCCATGGAAACGGCCATTCGCGAACGTGAAGAGCGCGGCGATTTCACTTCAGTGGAGGATTTTTGCGCGCGGCTGGACTCGCGCGTTGCCAACCGCAAGATGCTTGAAAGCCTTATCAAGGCCGGCGCATTTGATTACCTCGGCCGAGATCGTTCCGAACTTTTCAGCTGCATTGATGACGCGGTGATGGCATCCGCTGCAGCCCAGCGCGACAGGATAGCCGGCCAGGTTTCACTCTTTGACGAAGCAACCGCTTCCACAACGTCGAGAAAGAGGCAGACCACGCCGTGGAGCGAGCATCAAAAACTTTCCTACGAAAAGGAACTGCTTGGTTTTTACGTCAGCGGCCATCCACTCGACGCGTACGCGGATGTTTTCGCGGCGAAGAAGTATCGATCGATCGCTTCACTGTCCGATCTGGACGATCGCGCGCCGTTCAGGATTGCCGGCGCGATTGTGGATGTTGAAAAAAAGTTTACAAGAAAAGAGGGCAAACCATTCGCGGTCCTTTGGGTCGAAGACCAGGCGGATATGCTCGAAGTAGTGGTGTGGAACGAGGTTTACCTGAAAGTTGCGGGCGTTCTGGAGGCGGGACGTGTTATTGAAATAAAAGGAACGCTGGACAAACGGGATGAGATTCCCCGTGCCGTGGCGCAGGAGATTAAGACGCTTTCGTCTCGAAAGGCCAACGGCGCCACTGAAGGGTCGGCAGAGTCAAATCAGGAACCCGCGGTGTTCTTGCGATTCTCTGCCGCTACAACGGGAGATGAATTGCGCGAAGTGCGCAGGATCCTTGCCAGCTCGCCAGGGCGGCGACCAGTTCGATTGCTGTTCGATCGCGCAAACGGCAACGCGCTGCGCCTGGACGCAGGCGCCGAGTTTAGTGTCAATCTCACGCGCGAGCTGGAGGAAAAACTTTCGCGCTGGCTCGTGACAAAGAAGTCGTAACGGCGCCATCCTTCGACTTCGGTACGAATGAGCGTGAGCTCATTCGCGTTCCGTGGTTCGTTTTTTTGGGCGGGGCGTCGCTGCCGGATGCGTTCCCAGTCGCGGAAGGGCTCCCAGCAATAATGGCGCGCTTTCCAGAGAGCTGCCCGAGAAACAGAGCGGAAATTCCCGGGTGATGCGATCGGGATCCGGAACGACGGAGGAGTCCGCGACCATTCGCTCCTTTAAAGCGATGGTCCAATTGGGTTGAAAGAGCGCTCCGCGGAACTGTAACTCCGCTACAGCGGGCGCGAGAGTGAACGGCGCCGGCGCAAATTCGATTTTGTTCGCGCAATCGATCGGGTGAGAAGTGAGATCAAAGATCGGCATCGCTCCACTTATTCTCAAGGTCACATTATTCGAATCCTCAAAGTCAATCTCTCCGCGAAGTGAGAGATCCGTATCTCTTGTCGCAACATTTAGAAAATCTATCGACGCGCGATCTCCGCCAAAAACAATATGGCCGCTTGCTTCGGTAAGGTTGACAGGACCTTCCTTGTTGCCGGACAGCTTTCCGTTCGTCAGCTGGATGTCGCCATCGAGGTGGGGATGTTGCAACGTTTGGGAAAGCGAAACGTTTCCGCTTAGAATGCCGTCGCTGAAAATCTGTGGATGAAACAGCTGAGGGGCGTTTGCGAGAAAGATGGATGGAAAATTGAGCGTTATACTCAAGGGCGATATCCGAAAAGCGTTCCAATCCATTCCGATTCGCAAAGGGAAATTAGCCGTGAAGCTCATCGGGCTGGAATTGGGCAGATGGATGACACCGCGTACATCCCACTTGCTGGAATCGATGGTTGCCTGAACGTCAGCGGGGACTGGTTTTGATTTTTCACCTGTTCCCCGCGGAACCGACAGATAATCGAGCAGATTATTCAATCTGGCTTCGAGCGTGCCCGAATAATTGTGGTCGTGTGACAGATCGATTTTGCCCTGTCCGCTGAGCGAATCGTTCTTGCGAGTCATCGCCAGTTGTTCGACTTCCAGGTCCGTCGCTTTCAAATTCAGTTTCGCGCTGAGATTGTCGATTGCGGTCTTAAAAAATGTGAGCGATGCCCCCTCGACCATGAGATGTCCACCAAATTTGCGGTCGCGGGTGTCCATCGCTCCATCAATTGTGATTTTGCCCGCAAAGTCACCGGCGTTCGCGCCAAACAGAGCCGCGAACTCACCCAGGTGATCGATCGACGCGGAAATGGTGCCGCGAAAATCCGGACTGAGCCATCCGGACGCGCTTGTGGGAAATGCAGCTTCACCGCTTAAAGTGAACTGGTTTGCCTGTTGTTTTATATAAAGCTGCTGGAGCTGAATCCGCCGGTTGTAGAGGGCAGCGCCGAGCATGATCGCTTCCGCCGTGCGATTGCGCCACGTAAGGCCGGTCAGTTCGCTCCAGAGCGACGCGGTCACCCGGTCCGGCTCGGCGAGGTTTCCGCGAAAAGTGAAGTTACCGGCGTGAAGCAAACCGCTGACCCGATCGGCGAACCCGAATGCCTGCGACGTTTGCTCCAGCGAAATATCTGTGGCACCGCCGGCAATTTTCCAGTTGGACTGCTGGGAGCGCCATTCGTGCGAAATGTTTCCGCGAATTTTTCCGCCGAACGCGTCGGTGTCGAACTGTAATCCCACGCGTTGGTTCCCGAGGCGCGACAAATCCGCCGTAGCGGACTGCAGGTCGAGGCCATGGGTCAGAGTAAGCCCGGCGATTGTCAAGCGGTCAGCTTCCCAATGAGTTGCACCGCGCAATTGTGAAAATGTCTGATGAAACCACGGCGAGGCGATCATGACCTCGGCAGCTGTAAAACGACCCGCTTCGGTCTGATTCGCGGATAGAAATCCGTTTCGCAACAAAACAAGCGTCGGCCCGGTTTCAATCCGCAGTTCTGAGTAGGCGACGGTCAAATTCTCCGGAAGCATTCGGTGCAGAGTTGCCCATCCGGGTCGGGTTATCGCCCGCACAGTTGGAGTGCTTCGACGCAACTCCCCATGCAGTTCCCGAATCGACAGATTGCGGATCGCGCGACCTCGCCTGTGCAGGAGGATATGCTTGAAATCCAGATCGAACGCTGCGTCCGTGATTGTCAGATCGACGCGAAGCGTGTCATCGTGCTGGTTTTTCAGTCGAAGCTGGTGGATCGCAACCGGGCGCAGGAATGGTGCATCAATCCTGTCGATGTTCACCGTGAAGCCCTCCTGTCGCGCTCGCCACCAAATCCACCAACGAACACCGTGCGAAACGGCAAATGGCGTAAGCCAAACCGTCAGCAACGCCGCAAGCAGAAGAAATAAAGCAGCGAGAAGAAGTCGACTCTTGAAGAGCATCGGTTAGATGGAGGCTAATGTTGATAGCCGGTCACGATCCACTTTCCTTTTCGTTTCTAAAGACCAAGTGCAGAGGTTGCGACGCGTGCACGCGCTGCTCGATTTGCTGTTGCAACGCCCGCTCGGCTTCGGCCGGAAGGTCGCTTTCTGTCGCTTTTTCCCGTGCAAGCTGAGGCAGGATCGATAATTCGCTTTGCATGTCCTCTCCTGAAATGCGGTTCCACAATCCATTTTCAAACGCGAGCACGTCCACCTGCTCCTGCTCGATGCCCAGGATCCGGGCGTGCGGCAGCTGAACAATGATTTCGCTGGGGCGAATATCGATCGACAGGTTCTGTTGTAGATCGAAGCCGGCTTTGACGACGAATGTGCCATGCAACTTTACGCGCTTCGAACTGCCCACCCATGTATGGAGCAGCTCGTGTTCAACTTCGACGCGCCGCGACAAGACAACCAGCTCGCTCAGCGGCGTCGTCTGCTCCATGTAAACGCGGTTGTTGATGGTGATGCGCGGCTGCAAGTGTGCGATGTCGATGAACGCGGCGCGCAAATCTTTTCCCAGCTTCTCGAGCTGGGCGGTGCTTTGCTGCGCGGTGCGGGCCGGCCATGTTTCAATACGCCAAAAAATGATTACGACCACTCCGGCGACGGTGAGCGCAATCACAGCGATTGCGACCGGCCAGGAGACGCGCCCTGATCTTGAAACAGAATGACGAAGCACGAATGACGAATGCCGAATTAATGACGAATGACAAATGCCGAATGAATAGACGGCCTTATTCGGCTTAGTCTTCGTCTGTCATCTGTTCGTCGTTCGTCTTTCGAATTCGCCCAAAAAATTACCGCCCCCCACACCCGATAGGTGTGAAGGGCGGCTGTTCCCCCCAGAACAATCGTAAAAAACTTCGTCGCTACTAAACGAGCTTTCGCCAGATCGCAACAAATTTTATATGAAAAATTTTCCTGAATCTATTTGCATCGAAACCGCGAGCAAAAATGGATAACGAAGGAAATCCGAAATGACGAAACTCCCAGAGAAGCCAAGTGTTTGTTTTCGTCATTTGGACCTCGTCATTTTCAAAACGACGCGCCCGGCGTTGCTGCGACGGGACATTATTCCCAGGCCGAGCTTGCGGAGGCGCGCCTCGCAGTCTCTAGTTTTGCATGCGTAATTTTGATGATGAGTCAGGCTCGCGCAGCCTTGCCGGCTCATTGCTGGTCGCTCATCCCAATATGCTCGATCCGAATTTCCGACGTACCGTGCTCTTCATTTCCGAGCATGACCCCGGCGAGGGCGCTCTGGGCGTCATCATCAATCGCCCTCTCGACAGGCAGGTAGCGGATCTGGTGACGGAGACACCACCGGCAGGCCTTGCAGAAGTGCCGGTTTTTCTCGGTGGACCCGTGGGGAAAAATCGACTGATGTTTGCGGCATTTGAATGGCAGCAGAGCGGAGGGCTCAAGCTCAATCACAATGTCGGTCTGGAGGAAACAATCGATGCAGTTAACAAAGAAAAAGTAATTACAGTTTGCGCGTTTGTAGGCTATGCGGGCTGGGGAGCGGGACAGCTTGAAAGCGAGATGAAGCAGAAAGCGTGGCTTCTTCAAAAAGCCAATCCATCGGTACTCGAACTTGAGCGTCTTCCAAACCTGTGGTTCGAAATCATGCGCGGCCTGGGACCATGGTATCGGATGCTGGCTGCCGCGCCAGACGATCCATCGCTAAATTAGTGAAGCGCGAGAGTTGAGCGGTGAGAAGTAATTTGGCTTGATTCCTTCTTCTCACTAATCACTAATCACTTCTCGCTTTCCACATGATCATTGGTGTTCCGAAAGAAATTAAAGAGCAGGAGCAGCGGGTCGCCTTGCTGCCATCGGCTGCGGGTCAACTCATCCGGCAAGGTCACTCGGTGGTGGTACAAAAGAGCGCCGGGGTTGGTTCGGGTTATCCGGATGAAGAATACCTGAAAGCCGGCGCGGAGATTGTCGATCAGGCGAAAGAAGTTTTCGCGCGCGCTGACATGGTCGTAAAAGTGAAAGAGCCGCTTGAAGCGGAGTTTTCATTGCTGCGCAAGGGTCAAATCCTCTTCACCTACCTGCATCTGGCGGCCAGCAAATCTCTCACTGAAGCGTTGCTGAAATCGGGCGTCACCGCAGTGGCGTATGAGACGATCCAGATCAATCATCGTTTGCCATTGCTCGAGCCGATGAGCGAGATTGCAGGTCGCATGTCAGCGGTGATGGGCGCGAATTTTCTCGCCAAATACAATGGCGGCAGCGGAGTCTTATTGGGCGGTGTGCCCGGTGTTTTGCCTGGGCGGGTTGTTGTTGTAGGCGGCGGAACGTCCGGTGTAAATGCGGCGCGCATGGCAACGGGCCTGGGCGCCGAAGTCACGATACTCGATATTGATCTGGAACGTCTGCGTTATCTCGACCTGGCAATGGAAAACACCAATACGCTCTATTCGAGCGAGGCCAATTTGCATGATTTGATGGCGGATTGCGATCTGCTGATTGGCGCTGTGCTCCTGCCGGGAGCGAAGGCGCCGAAGTTAATCACGCGCCAGATGCTGCGAAAAATGAAACCAGGCAGCGTGCTTGTGGATATTTCCATCGATCAAGGCGGTTGTGCGGAAACGTCGCGACCAACGACGCATCTTGATCCGGTTTACGTCGAGGAAGGTGTTACGCATTATTGCGTGGCGAACATGCCGGCAGCCTATTCGCGCACGGCCACGCAGGCGCTTACAAATGTCACGCTTCGTTATGTGGAATTGCTCGCCGATCTCGGTCTCGAAGGCGCGTGTAAGAAACAGCCGGCGCTCATTGGTGGCATCAATACGCGCGACGGGCGACTGACTTGTAAGGCGGTGGCGGAAGCGCACGGACTTAAGTACGAAGCTCCGCTTTAATCGATCGCCAGCAACCATTTTGCGGTGCCAGAAAGCATTCAGCCGTGGCCGAAAAACTGAGCTTGCTGCGATTAATCTATTAAAGCAATATGCCTCTCAATCATGAAAAAATACATCTGCATTCTGGCCGGTGCCGCGCTCCTTGTGGCGTGCGAGCAAAAGACAGAGACAACCGAACCCGCAGCAACCCCTGCTGCCACGAGTCCTCCCACAACGACAACCACAACAACAACTGAAATAACCAGTCCGGCTTCGACTACGGAATCTCCTTCTACGACGCCAGAGTCTACTGCTGCGACGTCACCTACTCCGTAAATTCGTCGGCTTCCTTCTTTGCGAAGTCTTCTCTCGAATCTTTCGGGAGAAGACTTTTGCTGTACCAATGCCGCATCCGTACTTGGAGGGTCAAGCTCCGCGAGCCCTAGATTGGCGTCGCAGAGCTCCGCCCTCCACAGTTTCAGTCTATGGTAGCGAATGGACAAACGATATGAAGCGGGCGAGTTCGCTTTCTTTTCCAAAAGCTCGCCGCTTAACGCGCGCGTCCGAATACGAGCGTGTAAAACGAGAGGGCCTGGTCCGACCGGGTAAACTGCTAACGCTCAGTGCGGCAGTGGTCGATAATTCCGGGCCCTGTCGCGTCGGTCTAATTACTTCTCGCCGCGTTGGAAGCGCGGTCGCTCGCAATCGCGTCCGGCGCCGTTTGCGGGAGATTGTCCGCCAGCATCAGCATGATCTGCGACAAGACCTTTGGATCGTGCTTGTTGCAAGGCGCGACGCTGCTAGCGCGAGCTATCGCGCCTTGGAAGATGAATGGTTGCTTCTCGCGAGGCGCGCTTCTATTTTGCTGTGATGCTCTGGTTGTTTCGTTCTATCGTTCGCGTGTATCAATGCACGCTTTCGCCGCTCCTGCGTCTGTTATGCGGTCCCGATTCTGGTTGCCGATTTACGCCGACATGCTCGGTCTATTTCCTGGAAGCGGTAGAGACACACGGTATCGGCCGCGGAAGCTGGCTCGGATTAAAACGCCTCGCGCGATGTCATCCCTGGGGCGGAAGCGGATATGATCCGGTCCCGAGCGGCAAAGCTTTGGCGTCGAGCCTACCCAAAGCTCGCTCGCCATGGCGGGCGGCGGGCATTAAGCATATTGAATCCAGTTTGACCGTTGGGCCCGGCTCTGCTGAGTAGCCGCTCAAAGACGACTTACCGTTTATGGATCGAACTGCATGGATTGTCGTTAGCCTTTGCGTAATCGGACTCGTGGTGTGGCAGATTTACGTAGCAAAACAGATGCCGCCGCGACCCGCCCCGGTTCATGTCGCGGCAGGGCAAACCTCGCCTAGCGCAACGCCGAAAGTTCTGGAAGCCTCGCCGCCACCGGCTACCCCGGCGGAAACGCCGAAGGGTGCTGAGCCGAGTCCAAGTTTTGCCGAGAAGATCGAAACACTGAAGAATTCAGATGTCGAGCTTCACCTGACGAATCGGGGAGGCGGCATCAAGGAAGCCGTTCTCCTGAGGCAGATAGCCGAGAAAGGGCAGCGCGTTATGTTGAATTCGGCGCCGAGTGCGCCAATCGGCGCGATCATTGAGCAGCCATCAGCGCCAACGCTTCCTGAGTTTACTGCGTCGACTGAATCAAGTTCGGTTGTGCAATTTGAGCGAACCACGGACGAGCAGGTTGTCATTCGGAAAAAGTTCTCCTTCGAAAAATCTTCGGAGAACAAGGACAACTACGTGGTCGATATGGAAGTCGATCTCGAAAATCGAGGATCCAGGGCGTATCAAAGTAGTGGTTATTTTTTGGCGCTTGGGTCAGCGGCACCTATCCATCCGAGAGATTATCCGTCCTACACGCGGGTGGTCTGGTGCATCGACGGAAGGGCAAAAGGAATCGATGTGAATTGGTTCGGCAGCAGCGGTGGATTTCTGGGGCTTGGCCAGCGCGCTGCGCGACCTTATTACCAGGAGAATGTCGCCGGCGCAGAATGGGTTGCGGTGAGCAATCAGTTTTTCACGACGCTTATGGCGCCGCTCACAGCCAAGGCCACCGGCGTGTGGGGCCGGCGGTTCGATGTCGATTATTCACCTGAGCAAAAACTGCCTGCCATCGAGGGAGCCCTTGGCATGCCGGGATTTCAGTTGCAGCCCGGGCAAACGTACAGCGCGCGTTTCGAAATCTATGCCGGTCCGAAAATTTACCATCGTCTGGCACAGCTTCCGCACAATGAGGCCGAGGTGATGGACTTCGGGATCTTCAAGCTGGTGTGCCAGTTTCTGCTCAACTTCATGAACCTGCTCCACAGCTGGTTGCACGATTACGGTCTGGCCATTCTTGCTCTCACGACGATTATCAAGCTCACGCTCTGGCCGATTCAAAACCGGGCGAATCGTTCCATGCGCCAGATGGGCGCGCTCTCCCCCAAAATGCAGGAATTGAGGGACAAGTACAAAGACGATCCGACGCGCATGAATCAGGAGTTGATGAAGTTGTACAAACAGTACGGCATCAATCCCGTGGGCGGCTGTTTGCCCATGATGATTCAAATCCCGATCTTTTTCGGACTTTTCAAAATGCTGGGGCAGGCGGTGGAATTGCGAAACGCAAAATTTCTTTGGGTAAAGGATCTTTCGCAGCCTGACACGATCGCGCACTTGCCGATCCTCGGGTGGCCGATCAATATCATTCCTCTCTGTATGGCTGCGACGCAGATTTGGCTCATGGCAATGACGCCAAAGACGGGCGATGCGACTCAACGGCGGATCATGATGTTCACGCCGCTGATCTTTTTATTTATCTGCTACAATTTTGCCGCGGCTCTGGCATTGTATTACACCGCACAGAATCTGTTCAGCATCTTGCAATTTTATCAGAACAAACGACAACCCATGCCGACGCTCGAGAAAGTTGCGCCTGCCGCAAAACGCAAACGATGATGACACCAAAGGATCTGCTCGATACCATGCTGGGTTATCTCGGTTTCGTCGTGCAAATCGAGGAGACCAGCAACGAGGGTGGCAACCCGACACTACAAATTTATACCGAGGAAAGTGGCCGTCTGATTGGGCGTAACGGCGAGACGCTCGAAGCCATCCAGTTTTTGCTGAACCGGCTGCTGCAGGCCAGAGACAAGGATGCGGAAAAAGTAATTGTGGATTGCGAGCATTACCGCTCCATGCGTGAAGATCGCATCGTCCAACGGGTTCGGGAATTGGCCGAGCGCGTGCGAATTACCGGGCGTTCGCTGCAGCTGGAGCCGATGAATTCCTACGAACGCCGCCTGGTCCACAATGCTTTCAAAGACGATCCCGACGTCGCGACGTGGAGCCCGTCTGATTCAGCTCGCATCAAGCAAATCACCCTGGTCAAACGCCAGCCAAAAAAAGAAGCAGCGGCAAAAGAGCAGATGTCATCCTGAGCGGGGCGGACGATTTCGCAGCGGCTGCAAAAGGTCGCATTTACGGCGCATAGCGTTTCACCAGTCGCCGCGTTGCCCGCTCAGATCACACCGTCGTAAGTCCGGAAAGCGAAGCAAGAGTAGCGCCGGCAGCTCCGGCGGGAATCCACCATGTTTGATCGCCGACGATTCCATCCACGTCGACAGCACGATCCTGTTGGTAGGCTTTCACAGCGGCTTCGGTTTTGGGACCGAAATCACCGTCCACTGGCCCAGGATCGGTCGCGGGAGTTGAATACTTCTTGAGACCTTTCTGTAAACCAGTCACGGCATCGCCTGAGGCGCCTCGGGACAGTGTCGGCGTATTTGGGTCAGCTGGAAGTGCCTGCCATGTTTGTGGTCCCACAATCCCATCCACCGTTAAACCTGCGCCTTGCTGGAAGTCTTTGACCGCCTGTTCCGTCGTCGCGTCGAAGGTTCCTGTAATACCGCCATTACCGAGCGCTTTGGTCATCACAAAGATGCGTTGAAGCCTTCGCACGTCGTGACCAGAAGAACCGATGTTTAGTGTTGGGCCGCTATTCATGTCAGTGGAAGTTTTGCGACAATAATCCGACATTTCAAGCCAAGCTTGGCGACAAAACGGAAATTTACCCGTATCGAAGGCCAATCGGAGCCTCGGACTCGGAAGAAAATCTCTAAATTATCTGGTAGCGGAATGCCGAAAATCTGAGAAGGGTTAGCCGCTTAAAAAAATTATGAAAAGATCCACGCTTCAGTCATTTGCTATTTGTCTCGTCATCCTCGGACTTTGCGGGACCGTATCGGCGCAGAACGATTTGAACCTGCCTGACGTCAGTCAGGCTGCCGAGGTCAAACAGCGCATCGCACTGACAGATATTACGGTCAAGTACCATCGCCCATTGGTGAAGGGACGAAAGATTTGGGGTGGTCTGGTCCCGTACGGCAAAGTCTGGCGCGCGGGGGCGAACGAGAACACCACGATTGAATTCAGCGATCCGGTTTCGGTTGAAGGGAAGCCTTTACCCAAAGGAGTTTATGGTTTGCACATGATCCCGAACCCAGATTCGTGGACGGTCATCTTTTCAAAAACAAACACGGCGTGGGGAAGCTACAGCTACAAGCAGGACGAAGACGCTTTACGCGTGAATGTGAAACCAAGGCCCCTCGCTGAGTCGAAAGAGGCGCTTGAATTTGAGTTCGAAGATTTGAAACCAGATTCCACAGCGGTGACGTTGAAGTGGGAGAAGCTGGCTGTTCCATTCACTGTTTCGATCAAGGATTCGGAGCAAACGCTGGACAACATCCGGGCACAACTAAAGGGTCGCGGTCAGTTCACCTGGCAGGCTTTGGATGAAGGAGCGCAATTTTGTTTAACCAGAAAAATTAATCTCGATGAAGCGTTGCGCTGGGCCGATGCCTCAATTCAAAATGAGGAGAGGTTCGATAATCTCAGCACCAAAGCGGATATCCTCAAAGCCCTGAACCGCCCGGATGAGGCGAAAGCCACCTGGACCCATGCCGTCGAAGTTGCGACTGCGCCGCAGCTTTATTCCTATGGCCGACGACTGCAGAATCAGAAGCAGAACGCTGAAGCGATGGAGACCTTCAAGGAGGTCGATAAGCGGTTTCCGCAGGGAGTTTACGGAGATCTGGCTCGGGCCCGCATCAAGTCTGCAGCGGGTGATTTCGCCGGCGCGGCCAGCGATGCCAGGAAGGCACAAGCTGCTGCTCCTACGGATGCACAGAAGCAGAGTATCCAGGCATTAATCACGCAACTGGAAGCGAAGCAGGACATCAATAAGTAGCAGGTAGCGCATGCTATCCTCGGAGGAGAGGCGATAGCGCTTAATGGGACGTTCAAAACCGGGGAGTCCGACGTTGCGTTTGACGTACCAAAGCATCTCGCACTGTTGGAGAGTAGCCGTTGGGGTTGCGATGATCGCGATCCGGTGCGCGGCTAATTCAGCCGGCGCGCCGCCGTTGTTATCTCCTGAGCAGATGAACAGCAGCGAGATTCAACTCGCACTGCAGAAGCTCAACGTGCTTGGTCGAGTCCTTTACATTGCGGCCCACCCCGATGACGAGAACACAAACCTCATGGCGTTATGGTCGAACGGTTCTCTCTATGAGACTGCTTATCTTTCGATTACACGCGGTGACGGCGGTCAGAATTTGATCGGACCGGAACTACGCGAACGCCTCGGCGTAATTCGAACCGAAGAATTGCTGGCAGCGCGCCGGATCGACCACGGCAAACAGTTCTTCTCACGAGCGATTGATTTCGGGTTTTCCAAGACAGCCGAAGAGACCATGCGGATCTGGGGTCATGACAAAATTCTCTCGGATGTTGTTTGGGTGATCCGGAAGTTCCGACCGGATGTAATAGTAACGCGCTTCAGCCCAGAGGATCAATTGACGCATGGTCATCACACAGCGTCAGCGATTCTGGCGCGTGAAGCATTCACGGCCTCTGGCGACCCAAACCGTTTCCCAGAGCAGCTGGCTTTCGTAAAGCCCTGGAGCGCGACGCGACTGGTTTGGAACACCTCTCCATTTTTCTTTAGGAACCGAAACCTTCCTTTCGATCCGACAGGTCTGACTGTTTTGGAAGCGGGGGGCTACAATCCGCTGCTTGGGAAAGCGTACACCGAAATCGCGGCCGCCAGTTTAAGCATGCACAAAAGCCAGGGCGTGGGCAGTCCGCCGCGACGCGGAGTGCGAAAAGAATATTTCAAACTGTTGAAAGGTCAGGCCATGACGAGCTCGCTTTTTGAAGGCATCCATACCAACTGGTCGCGAATCCCGCATTCGGAATCGATTGCTTCAGAAATTGGTCATATCATTTCGCAATTCAATTCGTCCGATCCGGCAGCTTCGGTGCCTGCACTGTTGAAGCTGCGGCAGGAAATGAGTGGAATTCAGGACGACTCCTGGATTCCGGAGAAAAAAGCCGAGCTGGACCAAATCATCGCGGCATGTCTCGGCTTGCATGTGGAAGCCTCGACAGCCAATGAGACCGTGACGCCTGGGCAAACGACAACGATAAAGCTGGAGGCAATTAACCGCTGCAATATTCCAGTCACTTTACAGGAGGTACGATTTCCCAACTCCGGCGACTCGATGAAAATCGATGCACCGCTTCCATCGAACGAACTCGTTACCAAGGAACTTTCGTGCAAGATCCCGCAGAACACTTCCTATTCCCAACCCTACTGGCTTCGGAAACCCGGAACGGTGGGCGCCTTCGCGGTTGATGATCAAACATTGATCGGTCTTCCCGAAAATCCGCCGGAGCTTCCTGTGGAAATGGTGCTGCAAGTCAAGGGGCAGGAACTGCGCTACACTCTGGACACGAAGTACCGCACCGTTGACCCCGTGGCGGGAGAACTCCGACGATCGCTGGTCATTGCGCCACCCGTTTTCGTGAAAGCTGACGACAACGTGTTGGTATTCGCGACGAAGCAGCCAAAACCCGTTTCAGTGCATGTCACGGCGACCACCGGTCCTGTGAAAGGAGAACTTAAACTAGCGGTCCCGCAGGGGTGGGAAGTCTCCCCGGCGTCCTTGCCGATAGATTTAAAGGGAACCAATGCCGAAACCGGGGCCACGTTTACTGTCAAACCACCAGACCAGAATAGCGAAGGGACCCTGCGAGCCATCGCTTCAATCAACGGGCGCGATTATTCGTTCGAGCGGGTGCGCATTTCCTATCCGCACATCGGCGTTCAGACACTGATGCCGCCGGCGGACGTAAAACTTGTTCGCGCTGACATCCGCAAAAAAGGCGATCGCATCGGTTACATTCCCGGCGCTGGCGATGATATTCCAGAAAGCCTGGGACAGATCGGTTACTCTGTGAAGATTTTGAGCGAATCCGATATCACGGAGAAGAACCTCGAGCAGTTTTCTGCTGTCGTCCTTGGGATCCGTGCCTATAACACGCAGGACAGAATTTCTAACTGGTTGCCGGAGTTATTTGCTTATGTAAAAACTGGCGGAGTTGTGGTCGCGCAGTACAACACGCTGGCGGATCTTAAAACTGAGCAACTGGCGCCATATCCACTGGAAATCTCACACGACCGCGTGACTGACGAACATGCGGAGGTACGTGTCCTCGCCCCCAATCATCCTCTGATGACCACCCCAAACAAGATCACATCGAAAGATTTCGAGGGATGGGTCCAGGAACGCGGACTTTATTTTCCTAAAACATGGGATCCCGCTTGGACACCAATCCTGTCATCCAACGATCCAAAGGAAAAACCACTCGATGGCGGTCTACTGATTGCGAAGTTCGGTAAAGGTTACTTTGTCTACACGAGTTATTCCTGGTTTCGGCAGTTACCGGCCGGCGTCCCGGGAGCTTATCGGTTATTCGCGAACATGCTGTCATTGGGAAAATGAATAGAGGGGATCATAAGCAAGATGCGGGTTCCTGGCGCAAAGCGTATGGCCTGACGTTTTCCCTTTTTGCAGTGGAGGTGGTGTTGCTCTACCTCTTCACCATCCGGTTTTCGTGAACCGGCTGGATTATCTCGTTCTCATCGCCACAATTCTGGCGATCCCGCTGTATGGCCTCTGGCGAACGCGCGGAAGCGCCTCGTTAGGCCAATATCTCAAGGGCGACTCGAGTATTCAGTGGGCCACGATTGGACTCTCCGTGCTCGCGACGCAGGCAGGGCCAATCACATTTCTCTCCATGCCCGGCCAGGCGTATGAGAGCGGCATCGGTTTTATTCAGAATTATTTTGGGCAGCCGCTTGCGTTGATCGTTGTGTGCGCCGTCTTCGTTCCGATCTATCAGCGGCTGAAAGTTTACACCGCCTATCAGTACCTCGGCCAGCGATTCGACCGGAAAACGCAGCTACTCGGCGCGTTTCTGTTTCTCGTGCAACGAGGCATCGCTGCTGGAATCACGGTCTACGCGCCGGCGATTGTTCTGTCCGCGTTACTGGGGTGGCGCTTGGACCTGACCATCTGGCTCGCGGGCGGACTGGCCGTCGCCTACACGGTCGCGGGCGGGACCAAGATTGTCAGCATCACTCAACGCTACCAGATGATCGTGATTTTGGTCGGCATGGCGATTGCATTTGCCATCGCCGTTTATCGGCTGTCGCCCGATCTATCGTTTGAACGCACGCTGTCGGTCGCGGGCAAAATGGGTAAACTGGAGGCGGTCGATTTCTCGGTAGATCCACACAAGCGCTACACCTTCTGGTCGGGTCTGATTGGTGGCTTTTTTCTCGCGCTTTCCTATTTCGGAGCCGATCAATCGCAGGTACAACGATATCTCGCGGGAAGCTCGCTCAAAGAGAGTCGTCTCGGATTGCTGTTCAACGCTGCAGTGAAAGTGCCCCTGCAATTTTTCATTCTGCTGCTCGGTGCGATCGTTTTCATGTTTTATCAATTCGAAAAACCGCCCGTTTATTTCAATCAGCCGGCGTACCAGCGTGCCATGACGAGCGAGTACGCGCCGCAGTTAGACGCCTTGCAAACGCAATTCGAGAACGTCTTCACACAAAAACGCGCTGCCATTTGGGCGCTTTCCAGTGCATCGTCAAACGAGCGCGATCAGGCAACGACCAGGCTTCGCGAACTCGAGGCGCAAGCGCATGAGTTGCGCGATCGAACCAAGGCCGTTCTGGTGCAAGCGGGCGTGGATCCAAAAAGCAAGGAGTCGGATTACGTCTTTATTACTTTTATTCTTCAACAGATGCCGCACGGAATTGTCGGACTACTGATCGCAGTGATCTTGTGCGCGACCATGTCAGCGACGGCAGCAACTCTCAACGCTCTCGGTTCCACCACGGCGATCGATTTTTACCGGCCCTTGATTCGCCCAAAGGCGAGCGACCATCATTATGTGGTTGCGGCGAAAGCGCTGACCGCGGCGTGGGGTTTGATCGCCATCGGTGTCGCATCGTTTGCCAGTTTGGTCGAAAATCTGATCGAAGCGGGCAACATTCTGGGTTCGGTGTTCTATGGCAGCATTCTCGGTCTCTTTCTGGCGGCTTTCTTTATTCGTCGAGTTACCGGATCGGCTGTGTTCTTCGCGGCGCTCCTTGCACAAACGCTGGTGTTCGTCCTGTTCGCGACAACGAACATCGGGTACCTTTGGTACAATTTTATTGGATGCGCGGCCGTGCTGATCCTGGCGCCGATCCTGCAGCAAACGATATTTCGCGGTACGGAAGCTCCGACCGGGGTATGAAACTCATTCTGGGAAATGGATCACCCGATTATTTGTTTCGGCCAGCAACCGTGTGGATTTTTTCCGAAGCGATTTTTGTTCGCTAAGATTACGGCGGCCCGGCGTCTCCAGAAGGAGATTGGCGGAGAAATCGTCTTTTTCTTCCACGACAGCGATCACGACCCGCGCGAGACGAGTACCATTCTGCGAGACCGCAACAGCAGGCAGGAGGTAGTTCTGAACTTTCAATTCAAGAATCGCATTCAAAGGCAGTTTTCGCCGCTATACGCCAAACGCGTGCTTCCGGAATGGCAGAAGAAAACTGCCCGCCAGCTTCCAAATTACGTTGTCCGATCTCTGGTCGAACACTTTAAGCAGACCAAGTGTTCGAATGTCGCAGACTTTTGTCTCGAGATGTACACGCGAATGGGATTGCTCGAAGGTGTGCGGGTGGAGCGATCCAGCGCACCCGAATTCCGGGCGCGTGCTGTCGCGGTCTCGGACTATTTTGTCGATCAGCCTTACGAAGGAGAGATCGTTCGCGCACGTTACCGCGACGGGAAATTGTTGCTGCATAAAGGAGGCGATCAGTTTCTGGAGATCCCAGGGGGAGAATTTGGTCCGGAGCAAATCAGCCCGACCCGCGATACCCGTTTCCGTTGGATGCAATCCGTGATTCGATGCACTCATTACGTTGCCGGTGCGAGTGAGCAGCATTACGTCGACAAGGGGGATGCTCCTAACGTGAAATTCATCAAGCGCGACGAAATTTCTGACTTCGACAGAGCTTATACGGAGCTGTGATGGAAACGAGGCCGCTCAAAATTGGGATTGCATGTTTTCCATTGATTGGCGGGAGTGGGATCTTGGCGACGGCCCTTGGGTCGGAACTGGCTCGTCGCGGTCATGAAGTTTACTTGTTTAGTTATGCTCAACCGGTGCGGCTGGACCTGCCACAGGAGGGCCTTCATTTCCATCGAGTCGACTTTGCGGACAACGCTTTGTTTCCGTGCCCGGACTACACTTTGCCGCTTGCGGTGAAAATGGCGGAAGTAGCGCGTTCCCAGCAGCTCGATCTTTTCCATGTGCATTACGCGGTACCGCACGCACTGGCCGCATGTTTAGCCTCCCAAATGGTAGGACAATCGGCTCCGCGAATCGTCACAACTTTGCACGGGAGCGATACGACTCTGCTGGGGCAGGATCCCGATTATCGCACGGCCATCGAGCATGCCCTTGTGCATTCCGACGCGGTGACGGCGGTCTCGGAAAGCCTTCGGAATCAAACTCAGGAAATTTTTCGCTTGGAACGACAGATTGAAGTGATCCCGAATTTCTTCGCTCCGAATAAACCGAAGAGGAACCGCGAAGAAGTCCGACACGCCCTCGGCGTAAGCGACAAATTTCTTGTGCTTCACATGTCGAATTTGCGACCCGTCAAACGCATCGACCTGCTGTTGCGCACGATTGCGATGTCGAAGAACCGGGCGCGACTTCGATTGTTCATTTTAGCAGGCGACCCTTTCGATCGTTACGAGCCGCTACTGGACGAATTAGAACTTCGCGACAGCGTAATTGTTCGCCACAACACTGCTGCGGTGGAAGAGTATCTGCAGGCTGCGGATGCAGGACTTTACACATCCGAATACGAAAGTTTCGGTCTGAGCATTCTTGAGACAGCATTTTATGGCAAGCCTGTCGTCGCCTTTCGTGTTGGCGGTATTGCCGAAGTCATCGGTGACACTTGTCCTCTCTATCCCTTCGGCGATGTGGCTGCTGCTGCTGCCGCGCTGGACGCGTTGGTCGAATCTCCAAAGTTGGCCCGCGAACTCGGTGAACAGAGTCGCGCCCGCGTGCTGGAAAGGTTCTCAGCCGATCGCGTTGTCCCCCGGTACGAAGCGCTCTATCGCAGCATAGTCGCCGGCCGATAGGCGCGACTTTATTCAGAATCCCTTTTCGATTCATTCTCGCTCCGGAACCTCGCCACGTCTGTGTCGCTTCCCACTGGTACCGCCGGTCGCCAGCGAAATTTAGCCAGGATCGGATTCGATTTGTGCTCGACGGCGTCGGCAATAATTTCGCCCAGCACCGGCGCAAACTTAAACCCATGGCCGCAATCGCCCGCGGCGATGACTAACCCTTCGTGTTCCGGATCGGGCGCGATCCAAAAATGTCCGTCGTGCGTGTCGCAATACATGCAGACGCGCGTGTAAACAATTGGCGCCTCGGCGAGTGCGGGGAAGGCCCAGGACAGAAATTTGCGCAGGTTGCCCTCTTCTTCGGAAGTAACTGCGCGTTCGGGAGAATCAGGGGACATCTCGCGTCCCGGCCCATGGTTTGCGATCTTCACGATACCGTCACGATTGAGAGGAAATCCGTAGTAGCCCGTCGTCGTGATGTCCGCGCCAAAAACAGGAAAACGCTCAGGTGCAAAAAGATCAGGTTGCGAAGGTTTCAAGTGGAATACTGGCTGGCCGGTGGCGCGAAAGAACTTCTTCGTGAAAGGCAGCAGATACGGAGTCCACGCGCCGAGCGCCATTACAACTCGATCGCCTGCGATGCGCTCGCTATTGTCGAGTACGATTCCTTTGGCGCGACCATCGTCTTCATCTAAACGAGAAAACCTCGAGTTTTCGCGAAGCTCGACACCGGCGGATCTGGCGCGTTCAAGCAGCGCCGCAACCACGCGGCCGCTTTCGGCATAGCCTGCTTCAACCTCAAGAACGCCATCTCGGAAAATTTCTGGATTCCAGGCTGGAAATCGCCCCCACAATTGCGCTGAATTCATGCGCTCGACGTTGCACCCGCGCCGTTGCAGCATTTTGAAACTCTCGTACTCGAAATCCCCCGGCTTCATCTCC
>Ga0070741_10007742_pt1 | contig 22008 bp, 19 predicted proteins | sample Coa_R1_4_FD_66440 | JGI IMG/M metagenome (GOLD analysis project Ga0070741, IMG submission 66440) | Surface soil microbial communities from Centralia Pennsylvania, which are recovering from an underground coalmine fire - Coalmine... | ecosystem: Environmental > Terrestrial > Soil > Unclassified ... | reverse complement strand
GGCTGCTGTCGTGCGGGCGGGAATGCGGAAAGTGACTCCGCTTTCGTCACGGAGGAGCCCCCGCTTCTCGAGGCGCTGACGCTGTCCAGGAGTGAGACGGGAGTTTTCGGCGAAGTGCCAGCTTAGTCCACCCGATTCATCGACGTAGAGTACGACGCGGCGGTCAGTATCACTAGACGGGACCGCGGGCCGAAGCACAATTGTGTCCTCGGAAGAACCGGAGCGTAACGCAATCTCAGGCAACGCCTCGAGATGGATGGTCTCCTGTTCGTAAAAACCTCCGTCCTGCAGAGCTCGCTCGAATTCTGCGCTGGTGTCAATCTCGGATGGGAGCTCCGCGGATCGCAAACCTCGCACGGTCGGGACGAATTGGGTTGCGGTGCCGTCTGCGGAAATACTTTCGAGTTGGGTGCCGTTAGGGAAAGTGATCGAGCGTTTCTTCGGCGAAATCGGAATCGAAACTCGCGACATAAAAATTCTGAAAGCTCAATATTTTCGTTGAGTATAGTCCCTACACAGTGCAGAATTAAATACCCTCGGCGCTCGCCGAGTATCGCGCTCCAAGAGTCGAACCACCATTAGAGACATTCTAGAATGAAGTCGCTAGATTATTACACCAGTCACTTATTGAGTTGGAAACAATTCATGAACAGGAATAAACAATTTGCGACTAGCTACCTCTAGAAAAACCATCTCGCAGGTGGCAGTGGTATGAAACGGGTGCTGATCCGGAGCCTTCGGCGACGGCAACATCCGCCGGGCAGCTCGGTATGGTGACATGGATTCTTCTGGCAAAATGAGGCGTCTGCAAGGCTGCCCAAAAAGCGTAAGACGGCTATCTCTACTACACATATGGGTCCTAGATCCGACTGAACGTGTCGACGCCTCGTGTCCTGCCGAATTTTCGGCAGCTTGACTGTTCGCAATCCCGCCACCTCCCCTCGTCAGCTTCAGAGAGTTTTGGGAGTTGACGTGCACGTGTTTGGCGCTAAAATGCCGGTTGCCGGTTGCGGTTCCGGCCGGAGCCCAATTCCGCACACCGACGACGTATCTCGATCACTACCATTCCAAGAAGCTCTTGGGTATGCCCGATGCTCATCACAAAGCCCAAAATCGTATTCCACAATGTGAAGCCGTTAACAATCCAACTTACAAGAACTGTGTTCAAATTCGGCTTCGAAGAACTCTCCATTCCAGATCCTGACAAAGTCGCAAACGAGCTGCACAATGATCGACTTGGTCCGTGCACTATTTTGATTAGCGGATCTCAATCGTGTTCAGAAATCCTTTCGGGTGTAATCACTTCTGGTCTTGCCTCTGGGCAACTTTATGTTGTACAAGTGTCAAACGGAACAGTGTCTAAACAATGTCCAACATCTCCTCGCTTTTTTCTCGTAGACGGACAATCAGATGATTCGCTATCCGACTTTATCCGCATTTGTTTTGACATTCGTACCAGTTTGATACTGAATGACGTGCAGCTGTTGACAGGTAATCTAATCAACTGCTATGAAACTCTTTATGATACCGAGCCTGACCATCGCAAACGAGTACATCGATATCTGACGTCAGCGTCGGCGCTTATCGGCGCAGGTGCAATTGCCATTTTTACCCTGGATACAGATCTACAGACTTTCTCGGTCGAATTATCAACGGATAACTTTCCCATTGACAGTGTTCCACGTTCGTACATTGAGGATAAATGTACCTTTCTCGACGGGACAGCCACTTTCTCAGGTCAGCTGACCCTCGACTCTATTCCGACCCTTTCCAAGTCTACTCTGTCTAGTCGCGTTGCAATTTTCACATTCAAATTGTTCGGGGTTCCTGGATTCGTTCTGTTTAGTCTTGAGAACGCTGTCGATGGAGGTTTGGTGTGGTACTTCTGCAGTTACGTCGCGCGTGAAATTTACCATTTATTGCGAAGTCGAGAGCTAAGATCACAATACGATACGCTCAAAGCTCTCACAGAAATCAATCCTCTTCAGAGTGATCCACGAGAAGTATTGTGGCAGATGCTGTCAACAATAAAGAAGCATTTTGGTGTTGACGGCGTGTCATTGCTTGAATGCATCGGCGAGGAACACGACAAGCTCACATTCTTAAAAACCTACTTACATTACGGCCGCTGCGACGAGGTCACGTTCACAGCCTCGCACGGTTTTGCTCATCGATCAATTGTCGGCAACAAGGCATTAATACTCGAGCGTATAGTTGATGATGGCTGCGCTCGGATGGGGATTGGCATAGAACTAGAACCGACAAATCTTAGGCCTGAAGCTGCCCTAACTGTAAAGATTCCTGCGATACTCGCTCCTAATACAAGCGATCACGAAATGAGTGTAATGTACTTTCCTCTCAAGCATCCCTCTGGTATCAACGCGGTAATAAAGGTCGGGTCCTTCGATAAAGAGAAGGCATTTGGCTTCCGTCAACTCAGGACACTGGCGGTTTTTGGGGAACCTCTCGCCAATGTCGTGGCCGTGGTTCGATCTATTCGCACACTGCAGCTCCAAATTGAAAATCAAAAGGTTGAAAAAAACATGTCTGAGCAGGCAGAGGCTCTTTTCTTTTACCGCGAGATTTCACTTGGAGTGTTCCATCAAGTGGGCAACCACCTGAACTCACTCGCGGCCTCACTCGCTCTCTTAGATGCCGTTAGTGTAGGGGATGCTGATGCCGCGAGTGCAATATCACAGTGCGAACAGTACGTGCGGCTCGCAAAAGACTTAATCAGAGGAGCGCAACATCGTGGACAGACACTAAAACCCCAAGCCAAACAATGTCTGCTGGTGCAAGATGTCGTTCGACCAGCCATTGAATATGAGAAAAAGAGGCTTTCGGGTTCGGTAATTAATTTGCAGCATACATTGACCTCTAGTGACTACGAGGTTGAACTTGATCCGGAGCTTGCCAAAGAAAGCATTATTAACCTTTTAGAAAATGCCCGTTGGGCGGTGAAGGAGAACACTGCTAACTCGAGGAAAGACATTCGCGTTGCTGTTCGGCAAGATGAGCTTATTCGAGTCCGCATTGAAATTAGCGATACCGGGATAGGGATGGATCGGGACTTGCTTAGCCGCTTGGCTCAGTTTCCACCGTTTGTCACGACTCGCCAAGGCGGGACTGGTTTAGGTTTATATTTCGCTCACAAATTGTTTACGTTTTTTGGCGGCCAGATGTCGATCGAGAGAAGTCAGGGAAATAAAGGAACCACAATTTCAGTTATTCTACCGATACACGGAGCAAAGTAATGGAAGTCGCAAAGGTGCTATGGGTCGACGACGAGCCTACTGCAGTTCATGTTTACAGCAAATTGATTAGCAAGGAACGAAGCAAGCTCGGCATAGAAATCGACGTGGCAACATCCCTCGAGGAGGCTAGGTCTAAGTTAGAAGTTTCCGACATTTCTGCGGTTATCGTTGATTGCAAAATGGACCCCTATGATGCCTCAGTAAACGGAGCGGCTTTCTTAGCCGAGCTCAACAGATCAAATCGCGCTCTTCCGTCCTTTGTCTATAGCGCCTACCTTGATGATCCAATTTACACGCGCTATATCCAAAGAAGTGACGCGATTCTGACAAAGAGCAAGGTAGATACTTTTGCGAGGCCTCTTTCGTCTGATCCTTTTTTTGAAACTGTTGCTAGCGCAGCTGCTCGTTATAACGGCGTCAAGCATTTAATGCCTGAGGTCGTGCCGTTTAACCGCTACAGGGAAAACCCGAAGAAGTACGAGGAAGCGGTATCCGCACATTGGACCAAGCACGGGATTTGGATAAAGCAGGTCATGAACCGTTCGACGCTTGCCTGGTGCGTCGTTTGTGGATTTAATATTGTCGAGTCCTCAGCGAGTCCATTCGATTTTCCGGATTCGGACCATTTGATCAAGATAGGCGAGCGGACTAATCTTATTCCTTTTGCCTATAGCGCCGATTTTGTTCCAGAAGAGGGGACCGCAGCATCGAGTACCTTGCCCATTGTTTGGAGTGCTACTAACATGGCGAATGATTTTTATCCAAAGCTCACAATCCAATTGAACCAGCAAAACGTGGCTGATGATTTCGACACCGGGGCGGTGAGGACGCATATTTCAGACGAGCTAGTCCCCAAGGGAATGCTGGACTTTTGCAAAGACTCAAGCCACCTTGGCAAATCTTACAGGTCGTTTTCCAAAACGGTTCAACTCACTGTTGTGGGCACCGACGGGTCGCGAAAGACTTCCAAATTGACGGTTAACGTTGTGCAGGATTGGAAGTCAAGTCCATTTACTCTCGTCAACAAGAATCGCAAGTGTCTCTTGGGACGAGATCTGTTTCAGGCTTTTGAGCTAGAGGTTATCTTGAATTCACGCACGCGTAGCACTACCTTTCGCGTACTCAATGCGGATGCGTAACTAGTTGATACCTAAGACAATGATCTGCGGGGCTTCTTCGAAGGTCATGCAGGAAGATAGTTGACGTGACTCGACAATTGCACGGCCATCTGGAACAATTGACTTGGACCCGTTATCGGTCAGAAAACCTTATTTTGAGTCACTTATGACGGTTATTGTGCTCTTTTATTCTAGAGTAAGTCTTACATTTGCAATGATTTAGCGTACCCGATAACATGGAATCCGAGGGATCCATTTCGCGGCGACGCCTGCAAAGCTAAAAGCGGGGCAACAAAGAGACAAAAGCTCCGTACTTTAGAGGGTGCGCGGGGCACTGCTTGCCGGGTTCTCTAATATTTCGGGGCAAAGACAAATCGGTCGATCAGCTTGGCGTTCTGTACGAGATCGAGAAAATCTTTCGTGTCGTGGTGCTGACTCTGATCGCCTCTACCCGGGAGCTTCGGGATTTGGATATCTTTCGACCATCGCTTTATACACGGGATCAACATCGCCCCATTTCTTGAGCGCTGAAAAGACCTTTGTGTTTGCGGCACCGATGATGGGCTGAACCACGGGAAAATTGCTCGCCCATTTCTGAACATGGTCCCATGTCCTCCAGGCATGAGTAATAAGGTCAACCATGAGTAATTGAGCGCCGAGCTTATTCTGGCCGGATAAGAGATGTCCGCCAAACGGGACAGGATGACCTCCCTGCTCGCAATGATCCTGGTAGTCCCTCGACAGAAATCGCCCGTGTGAAGTCTTCCGGAGTTGTGCTGGGGTAAAGTCCTCCATGCGCTCGCGATGTGTGCTGTTGAGCCATTTCACCGGATCGCGATGTCCCTCCTTGAACGTCCAGGTGAGATATTCGACTTCGACGATCTGGCGCAGTAAGGCTGCGCCGGCATAATGCTGGCTGGATGCGAGCAGCTTGGCTGAGGCTCTCGTTAGCTCCCCGGCCATCCGCAACAACATGGAACAGGCAACGATCTGTTGGTGAGCGGCCTTCTTCGGGTCAACAGCGGTGTTCAGCATTACTCCGACGGCGCAAAAACCGCGGCCGACAGTTATGGCGGTACTGCGTCGCATTCGCCACAGTTCCGAAGAACCGATCCCGCTTCGTAGAAGTTCAGTGAATTCCAGTTCGTCCATCACCGGAGATTGTAAGGTGTTTTCTGCTCTCAGCTCAGACATATAGCAAAGGTGCCGAAGTTTCAGCACGTCTCACAATGTCGTCGGAGAAGAAACAAAGAGGTTCGCTTCTCCCCTGCTACTAGCATGCCCTGGCGATTGGAAGGTGCGAACGTCTGTCGTAGCGAGTCGTATCACTGTTGGGTTTTGCCAGCCGTGAATTGCCATGGCAGAACTCATTTCTTGCCGCTCGCGAGCTGAGCTAGCCCACATTGATGCGCAATACCCCACCGGGAAACGTCAACAATGTGGTCCTAGGCTGACCAACAGTAAGTCATGGATTGTTCGCGCTGTTCCAGAAAACGATGGATCTCGAATGGGCAGCAACAAGCGTCAGTTGTGTAGCCGTTCAAGTGCAAGGCCAAGTAGTCTGTCATCAAAAAGATTCGCCTTCCGCTTAGCTGCGGTCTTGCCTCCGGGCCAGGAGGCCAGCCCCTCACGAATTGATCGAATGGTAGGGAGCGCACCGCCCACAGAAAGCAGCCAATCCACTGTTGCAAGCAGTTCCATACCGAGAGGCGATTCGAAGCCATCGATCGTACTCGCCGTCTTCTCTAGCGCAGGAAGAAAGTCTCTAGCTGAACTGCCGTGGAGGTAGTCGCGGACGCGCTCTCGTTTAGAGTCCTCGAACCAGATAATATCGAATGGTCCAGCATCACTCAGTCGCTTGTCACAGTGCAAGTAGCTTCCATCTAAGCCATTCAATAAGTGTCGAAGCTGATCGGCATACGGACCGTACTTGTTCGCCACGAAGCTGAGTTTCAACGGATCAGGCAGGTCTAAAGCCTTGATCGCCCTCTGGAGAAACCAAGCGAGCTTCTGCACCTCGAGGTTTGTGCACTCGATTCCAAGGACAGCGTAACGACGAACAAGTTCGGCAATCAGTGCTCTGGCAGGTGTCAACGTTTCCACTCCATCTCTTTTTGGAGCATTCTGATAGGCCGTTGTTGGTGCGAAAACCAGAATGTCAACTTCCGGAAGATCCGCCAATGTTCTCTCGATCTCACGACGTACCAAGTTCCAATCGAGGCCACCGTTTCCGCAGCCTAGTGGAGGCAGAGCTACGGAATTAATGTGTTTCTCTCGAATCACTCGGACGAGGTCCCTTAAACCTTCGCGAATCCACTCCAACCGTGATGGCTGACGCCAGTGCTTCTTCGTGGGAAAATTGATGATCCATCGCGGACTTATCAGGGAAGGATTTTCGGTGACGAACATATGTCCTACCCGAACTTGTCGTTGCGTGCATGCCTCCTCGTACGCTCGGGTGTTCGCGGGGAATGCCTCGCTGAACATGAGGGCGATACCCTTGCCCATCACCCCTACCTCATTGACCGTGTTCACCAAAGCTTCAGCGTGGGCATCGAGTAGGTTTCCTTCTGTGTAGCGAATCATTAGACGTACCATCCTGGTAATGCTTTGATCTCGATCTTGCAATCTTGGTTTGCAGCCAATTCAACGACTCTTTGCTGCTGTTTGGGCCCATTGCAGATTATTCCGAGCAGAGCTTCAATCGGCATATTTCGGTGTATCAATGCTTCCGCTTGATACCTTTCAACTTTTCCAAAGTCATTGGGGTCACGCCTAAAGTCGCGCGCCTGAAGAATCTTCCAATCGACCTTATTCAAGTCGGCAAGATCGCTGGAAAATTCAGCAGCCCGTAAATATGCGTGCCTATCGGAGAATACGAACTGGATGTCCATTTCGCGGACCCTTCGAAGGGACGAGACCAAAATAGCAATATCGTGCATGGGAGTCTGTTTCATTCCGTTATAGCCAGTCTTGATGTTCAACATCATCGGTGTATATGGCGTGAAGTAGAACGGAATATAGTCACTCAGCGTGCCTCCGGGTGGAATCGGCACGGTGCGATGGGCTCTCATCGAGATCAGGTCAGGATTTCCAATCTCGACGTAGTTGGGATCCAAAATACCGGAGTTGCTGCAATGCAAACCATTGGCCAGGATCCACCCGACATTCTCGATATGTGTGATCCGAAAGATTAACGCTTTCTCTGGAGTCAATGAACTCATGCGTTCTGAATCTCGTTGCCCCGCTCATTCCTGGATGTACCCAAGGTTCTTCAGTCGATTGACAAGGGCCTGCGTGCTCACGCCGTATTTCTTGCCGAGTGCGCGCAGTAGGTCGTCGTCCAGCAGATCGACATACTCTTCCTTGGCGAGATCTGCTTCGAGAAATTCCCGCGGCATCAAGAGCGAGGCCGCGAAAAAATTCGCCTCGCGCTCCGCCTCGTCTGTCCCCTGGCTCGATACGTCGTCCCGAAGCCGCACACGGAATTCGCGATCCACATGCAATCGCTCCTGGTCGTGCAGGAGCAAGTGCCCAAGCTCATGCGCGATCGTGAAATTCTGCCTGACTGGCGCGTGGCTAGTGTTGACCCCGATGACAGCTCGATGCTTGTCGCGATAAAGGAACCCCGACATGTCTCCCTCAAGCGCGTCAACGTGGATGCGCGCTCCTTTTGACTTGGCGATTCTGGACACCGGAACCGGCGCTACGCTGATCCGCGCTTCCGCCAGAAGCGCCTGTACGAGCGCTTCTATTTTTCTTCTTCTTATCGCCATTCGCATTCTCCTCCTGTTTGAGTCCGATCCCCGACACGATGAACGCAAGTTCGCTCTGGTCGCGAACCTGGGGAGCGGCGATTGCATTCGCATCGATGGCGGCCAGCGCAGGTTTACGCGAGGGCAACAAGTCGGTGACGCCGACTTTCAACTGCTCAACGATTTCACAGAACGTATGCAGCGGGGGGTGCTGGCGACCGTTTTCAATATTAGTGAGGGAAGTGCGGGTCAAACCAACCATTTTCCCAAGCGAATCCTGGGAAAGCTTGAGGGCTTTCCGGCGTGCCCGAATATTCGCTCCCAGCTGCTGATAGAAGATCGCGTGATCAGATTCGTCCATCGTCCGTCTTCAATGCTGATGGCTTGAGAATATCGCTAACGCTATGTCAATGTCAATAGTAGTAACATGTTTGTATTACTGTCATCAAATTAGATGCTTGCAATGCTGTCGTACATTGTTACACTAAGAGGAGAGGCGGTCTGTTTTCCTGCCGTCACTCGAACGAAAAACGCTGCTGTAGAGGGGATAAAATTATGGAAATCGAAGTCATTCTCGAAGGCGAAGGTCTTTCCGACGTCGAGGCCATCCGCATTCCGGAGGGCAGCCCGGCGCGAGAGATCGTCGCCGCAGTCGCAATAAAAGGTGGATTCCCTGCCGAAGAGGCTGCCCTCTTCGTCGAGGACACCGAAGAGCCGCTGGACCTGGCAGTTGTGGCTGTCCCGGAGGAGGTCAGTGGCAAGATTCATCATGTGCACCGGGTACGCAAGATCGAGGTCGAAGTCTTCTACCAGCTGCAGCACAAAGAAAAGAAATCCCCGCCCTCCGCGCGCGTGCAGCGGGTTCTGGATTGGGCCGTGGGGAAAGACGGCTTCAACATCGATCCCTCGATTGCGCCCGAGATGGAACTGGCACTCCATGGGCAAACCAAGCCCTTGCCTAAGAACGCGCACATCGGTCGCTACATCCGGTACCCGCAGTGCAAGCTTGAGTTCGACCTGATCCGCGGCGTGGTTCCGAACGGGTTGTCAGACTAAATGCCTGACAACCAGGCACAAAATGCCGTTGCCGTCGATCTTGCCTCGGCGCGGTTCCGGGCTGGTGTCGGCCGCGGCCAGTGGAAACAAGTGTCCTTTGAGTTTCCCGTGCTGGTGGTGGCCGTGGCCGCTATCGAGCCGGACGGAAAATCCAGCGAATATTGTTTTCGGTTTGAACTCAGCGGATTTCCGGGGACCGCGCCCGAGGTCAAAATCTGGGACCCTGCGACGAAGGCGGTGCTCGCGGCCGAAAAGCGCCCGAAGGGCTCCGACCGCGTTAACAAAGCCTTCCAGGTCTGGGGAGACAACACCGTTTACCGTCCCTGGGAGCGTTTCAGCAGCGTTCATAACAACTTTGCTCAGAATTTTCCGGAGCTTGCCTGGCATCCCGGACGCGATCTGACTTTCATTCTTGAGGATTTGCATGGTCTTCTTACTTCGAACGCTGCTGCGCGCCGCTAAGGGCGACGACCCGATACTGGTTTGCGGCGGCAGATTATGGAATAGAGGCGTCCATGAACTCAGGCGCCGGGCCGGCGGAGAGCGCGAGAGCGGCGCTTTTCTGCTTGGCACGACCAAGGGGGCCACCCGCCGGATTCGCCAGTTTCTGTTTTACGACGACATCGACCCGACCTGTTTCAACAACGGCATCGTCGAATTCGACGGCAGCAAGTTCGGCATCGTCTGGCAGAAATGCCGTGACCTGAACATGACGGTCGTCGCCGACGTGCATGTGCATCCCTGCGGCTTCAGCCAGAGCGGCAGTGACCGCGCGAACCCCATGATCCCGAATGTCGGGCACCTCGCGGTCATTCTTCCCGATTACGCCAGGCGCGCCCGTCTGCCTGGCAGGATCGGGATTTACGAATACCTTGGCTCGCGCCGATGGCTGGACTACAGCCCCCAGGGCGAGCAGATATTTCACGTCGGATGGTGGCCGAAATGAACGGCGCAGAGATCGAGGTCAATTCGGAAACGTCGCGCATTCGGGCCGCGCTAGTGAATGCCGGCCAGCATAGTTTTGTTGAGGCGGAACAAAAGCTAGCCGCCTCAAGGCTCATAATCGCGATCGGCAACGAAGGCGCACACACGCCTGCGGGCCAAGCGGCGTTTCTCACAGCGATGGTTACGGCAGCGCGCTGTTTCGGTCGCGTCAGCACCGAAGGCAGTCTTGATGGGCCTTTGCTCTGCCCTGTGCCGATTGCCGCTAAGTCGCTTGGCGAGGCGGCCGGTTTCCTCGGTGCTAGCACGGAGCCGTTGCAAGAACCGGCCTCCAGAATTCTGATTGGCGCCGATCTGGAACCAGGCGACGGCTGGTCGGTTCAGGCGCATTGGGACGGCTGGACAGCAGGCGTCGCTCCCGGAAGAAGTCCCGAGGCGAGTGGCCGCGGGGATTGTCCTCTCGCCGGCGTTGCGGCCGGAGCTCTTGCTGTGGGTCAGGCTTTCCTGGCCGAGCAAGGCGACATCCGCGCCGGCCGTTTCACCCAACAACTTTCACTATGGTCCCCGGAGCTTGGCCCAGAAGTCGGGGCGCAGCCCGAACCGCCGCTAAATGAAATCCTTCTCCCCAGGGATCTGTGGTTCATCGGCCTCGGTAATCTGGGCCAGGCATATCTTTGGTCGTTGACCATGCTGCCTTATTCCAGCCCGCAGCAGGTGATGCTGTTCTTACAGGATGATCAGACCGTGGGAAAGGAAAACTGGGGAACCTCGATTCTCGTGCGGCGCGGGAAATACGGCAGCCTCAAGACGCGCATTGCCGAAGATTGGTCTTTAGCGCGCGGATTTCAGGTTCGGCGCATCGATCGCCGCCTGAATGAGCACGTCTTCCGCTCGGGCACGGAGCCTGGAATTGCGCTCGCCGGCCTCGACAGTATGCCCGCCCGGCGCCTGCTCGGTCATCCGGGCTTCGAATACATCATCGATGTAGGTCTCGGCGCCACCGTTGAGGCATACCGGAGTTTTCGCATCAATGTCTTCGATTCCACCCGAAATCCCGTCGATCACTTTCAGGGCGTCGAGGACCAGACCAGAGAAGAGGCCGAAAAGCTCCTGCAATTGCCGGCCTATCAGGAGATCGCTCTGAACCGCGGCGACAGTGGCTGCGGCGCCGCAATGCTTGCTGATATGTCGGTCGCGGTTCCGTTCGTCAGTGCATTTGTCGGAGCGCTCAGCATCACCCAGGCCATTCGCATCGCGTCGGGTGAGGCATATCACGTCGCGATGACCGGCGATACCGGCGACCTCAAGACTCTGCGCACCGTGCTCGGACGGCCCCCGCAGCGGGTGACGGTCGGTAATGTTCCGGCAACCTCCTCGGATTCCGCCCTAGGTTCACCGAAGATATCCTGAGAATAATCAACCGTGCGGACGGTGGCCGAGATGATAAAAAGATAGAAATGGTGACTATTTCAGATACGGATAGGAATGCAAACAAGAAAGAAGCCGAACTCCGGGTGCTTACAGCGGCGCGGAAAGCTGGCTTGCCAGTTCCCGAAGGTGAAGTAGCAGGCGAGGAACCGGATTTCCGATTCCTTAGACCGAACGGTGCACTCGGAGTTGAAGTCTCAGAGCTCTTGCGCCCTGCTAGCAGCAACCACGGAATTCTGCCCGCCGAAGCGGAGGCTTTTCACCACAGCATCATGCGAGGAGCACAAGAAATCTTCGAAAAGACGAGCCGCGCGCCCACCGATGTCAACGTGTATTTTTCCAACCCGAGGGGTCGGAAGCAAAATAAACAAAAGCTAATCAAACTTCTTGTAGAAGCTGTGCAACAGCAACGTCATCGCGCTGATCCAGCAGTGGTGCTGAAAGGAAAAGAACTACCTGAAGGGTTCGACCACATTTTGATTACAGCATGCGCCGGTGAATGGTGGTGCGGCGAAGGCGGAGGAGTCAATCTCTCCGAAATTTACCCCGAGCTGGCGGGCAAAATCGTCGCCAAGAACCCACTGGTACCCCGGTATCGCGCAAATCTGCCAGCAGATGCGGAACTTTGGTTACTGCTATTCAGTCGCGTGACCGTGGCGAGGAGTGTTCCAATTCCGGCTGGTATTGGTGAATGGTATTTCCCGTTTGATTTTGACCGTGTCTTCTGGTTCGCCTGTTTGGAAAATAAGATCGTGGAACTACAAGGGGCATGAATCTCTTGGAAACTCATGCAGGAGCTTACACCACAGCGCAAGCGGGAAATGAAGCGGCTACTACGCAAGGTGGTTGCATTTGTCGACAACCAAACGCTATACCCGCGTGGCCACGTGTTTCTTGATAAAGTCGTGCTTGCCCACGTGTCGAAGGCCCTGACAGTGGCGCAGAGCATCATCGCTCTGATTGATGCGGGCTTTCCTGAAGAGGCATTCGGTGTTTCCAGAACGATGGTAGAAATCGCGCTGAATCTGCGGTTCATTACCAACCGGAACCCGGAGCAGCGTGCCAAGAGATTTGTTCATTACATTGCGCGTTGGAAGATGGAATTGATGCGCCGGGCGTTAAAGCATTTCTTTCAAACTGATGCCCAGGGCAACTGGGTGCTTGACGCGAGAGGCTACAAGATTCCGAACTACACTAAGGCCGATTTCCGACGAATGTTGGAAAAAAAGTATGCTGCTTACGCAAAGGTTGCGCGCAAGTATCCAAAGCGTACCTCATGGACGGACACCGGCAGCAAGGCCAGCAAGGGTGGCGTGTGGATGATGGCGATGGAACCCGATAGGTACGAATCGGTGAATGGCGTGCCCGCGAAATGGGAATTTGACTACGACTGGATGTATTTCTGGACTTCGCAATACGTACATGCCACTGTGGTGAGCATGGAAGATGGGCATGCTACACGCCCCACCGATCCCTTCGTCGTACGCAAGCCTCTCCAATCTGCCGGCAGCAACGCTGATATGGCAGTGTTTAACACCGCAGTACAATTGAACAAAATTCTGCTGATGGCTTATCGGGCGCTTGGCCATCCGTATCCGCCGGAGATTGCCGACCCTCTGGGTGCCTTCGTTTTGAAGATGGTTCGAGGCGACGCAGGAAAACAGCAGCTGATAAGCTGATGTCCTTCGGCCATGCGGACCAGTCAGGCACACTATTAGCATTTACCTTTCGCAAATAGTGGCTGCTCATGGCGAGAGCTGACTGTTGGAATGTCAGTCATTCGATACGCCGAAACTAGTGCTTCTCCTGCAAACCGGATGTTAGGCCGAGCGATCTTTATTTATCGATTATTGGCGTGAACAGGGGCGAGGGCACCGTTGGATACGTATAGAACATGTATTGGAAAACCCCTTCGGAACGGGACTTTACTTCATCGTCCGTGTATGCCTCGGGGAGTCCGGTCTTGTCGCTGTAGAGAAAATCGAAAATAGCGGCACGCACAGCGTCTCGGGTCGATTCTTTCTCGCGCCACTGATCCACGCGCAGCTTTTCCGTCTTCAACGCAGCTAGTAGCTCGACGGCCACGTTTTTGATGCGGGCAATATCCTTCGCGCTCAGGTCCGGCTTTTTCAGCAGGTCATAGATCGCAACCGTCTCCGGATCAAGACCCTCCCGGATGGCGCGTGACTCTTCGTCGTCCAGTTCATGGATAAAGCACAACAACTCCTCAAAAGTCCGCTCGATCGTCACACGATCTTTTTCCCTGTTGTACTCATCCAGGATCTTCTGGTAGTGAGCCTGGAAGTCTGCACGCAGCGGATTTTGGGCGATCATACGTTGCAGCCGTTTCTCGACGGCCATTCTAAGGCACTGTACAGTTGTGTTCTTCCCTCGGGTGCGCTCGAATTCCTTCTTTAACCGCTGGAAATCGATCTTGCTGATGTCGTAGTTTCGGTCCGATTCGCCCACACTCTGTCTGGGCGTGATTGCGTCATCTACGAGGCCCTGAAATTCCCGGATGATCGCTGTAATGTCCGCGTCCTCGCTGTCTTTTTGCAGGCTTTTGTAGACGACGTTGACCGCGTTGCGGTCGTCACGATAGGCGTTCACCTGGCTCATCGTGATGCACGCCTTGAATTTGCTGAACACCTCGCGACAAAGGATCTCGAATCTCTTCCTCGTTTCGTCGTTTTCGTTCGCGGCCTCTTTTGCCTTCACGATAGCGGCATTCCGAGCGAAACCGGTCAGATTCTTGATCTCGTCGAGCGACGCTCCCCGATCCGTCAAGAACGACCTGACCATTCCGGTGGCTTCCTCAAGTCCCGCGAGCAACTCCTCTTCCGGCCGGGCCGGGTCTTCCTCCCCAGCTCCGCCGCCATGACCGGCGTCACCGGTTCCGACAAAGGTCGCTAGCGCCTTTCGTAGGTTCTTTAGGATCCCGCAGTAGTCAATAATCAGGCCGTTTTCCTTACCCTCATGCACGCGGTTGGCCCGCGCGATGGCCTGCATCAGCGTGTGCGCCTTGAGCGGCTTGTCGAGATAGAGGTTTGCCAGACTCGGAACATCAAATCCCGTGAGCCACATCGCGCACACAATGGCGATACGGAACGGATGCTCGTCCCGCTTGAACGCGGTGTCCACGGCGATTCGTTTTCCATCCGGTAGCTCGAACCCATCTTTCAGCAGCTTGCGGTGCGGCTTGATATCGAGTTTCCATTTCTCAAACTTCTTTATCTCGCCCTGTTCCTCGCTCACGACTACCGCAGAGACCGTTTCGCACATCCATTGAATCTGACGCCGGCGGAATTGCACTTCTTGTTCGTCGGCAATCTTCGGAATCTCCTTTTCCAGTTCCTCAATAAGTTTCTGCCACAGCGGAAGTATCAGGTTGTAGAGACGCACGCAAGTCACCTTGTCGATGCACACGATCATCGACTTGCCGCTTTCCCAGGAAGCCGAATAATGCTGGACAAAATCCTCGGCTATCTGGCGCAGACGCTTTTCTGCCGTAAGAATGTGGTACTCCCGCTTGAGCTCGGCTTCGAGCCGCTGCGCAACATCAATGTCTTCGATCTCCAGTTGTTCCAATCTTTCTGCGATCTTGACATTCAGGTTCGGCGTGGCGATGCCCAGCTTCTCCCCACGGGCGTCGTAGTAGAGTGGCACAGTAGCGCCATCATCTACCGCACGCTGAAAGTCGTAGGTGCTCACGTATTCGCCGAACACGCGGCGCGTAATCTCATCGTCTTTGAACAGAGGCGTACCGGTGAAACCGAGATAGCTGGCCTTGGGGAGTGCGTTGCGCATGTTCAGAGCGAGAAGCCCGTACTGTGTCCGATGCGCTTCATCGCTCAATACAACAATGTCGTCTCTTTGTGTCCAGCCCGTGCTTGGATCCACGCTTTCATTGAACTTCTGGATGAGCGTGAAAACGAATGCCTTCTGCTGGCAGAGCATGTTCTGAAGGCTATGGCCCGACGAGGCTCTGCAGGGATCGCGCTTGTTGTCCACTACTCCGCATCCCGCGAATGTGTTGTAAATCTGCCAGTCCAGGTCTTCGCGGTCCGTGCAGACCAAGAAGGTAAAGTTACCGCCCATCTTGCGATGAGCCTTCCGGGTAAAGAAGACCATGCTGTAACTCTTGCCACTACCCTGTGTGTGCCAGAACACGCCCAGCTTCCCGTCGCGGGCCTTCCGCTCCTGCAGGCTCGCCAGCGCGTTGTTCACACCCAGGTACTGATGATTGTGCGCGACGATCTTGACTGTCGGGCCGGTGCTTTTGTCAAACAAGATGAAGTTCTCAAAGATGTCGAGCAGGTTCTCTTTGCGCAATACGCCTTTGAGCAGCGTCTCCATGTCCACCACGCCCGGATCATCCTCGTTCAACCGCTTCCAGTCGTGAAAATGCCCGTACTCGCTGGTGACACTGCCCAGCTTGGCTTTGTCACCGTTCCCGATTACGATGATTGCGTTGTGGTGGAAGACCTGGGGAATGGTGTCGCGGTAGTCGGAGAGATTCTCGTCGTAAGCGCGCCTCAGGTCCCTATGGATGTTCTTGCATTCCATGAAAACGAGCGGGATGCCATTCACGAACCCCACCAGGTCCGCGCGGCGGTGGTAGATCGGACCGCGTATCCACAGTTCACGCACGCAAAGAAATTCGTTTTCACTCGGATGCTCGAAGTCGAATATGCGCAATCGGGTCTCGACAAGCCTGTTATCGATATCGCGGTACGTCACCTGCACACCGTCGCGCAGCAGATCGTATTTCTCGCGGTTAGCGACCCTAATCGTTTGGCTCGCGCTGATCTCGGTAACCTGGCGGATTGCTTCGTCGTAGGCTGCTTCCGGGAATCCTTTGTTCAGTTTCGTGAGCGCAGCGCGCAGGTCGCGGGTAAGGACAACCTCACGGTCAGTCATCCGCCCCAATAGGCCTTCCGGCCCGAAATCCTCATCGTTAAATGCGTAAACGGATTTCCAATCAAGTTTCTGGTGAAGGTAATCGGCGGTCGTTTTCTGGACTAGCGTGTCCTCATTGAATTTCATACCTCAACCTCACCGCTGATCAATCTGGGGAGGAGGAGGTCCCGGGCTTTGCTCAAAGCTGTGATTTCGCACTGAAGAAGCTTCGCCATCCGGAATATCGGGGCGACAGCGTCCTCGAATATCTTCAAGAGTGGATCTGGTGGGATGACGATGTGGCGACTGTGAGCGAGGTCGCGATTCAATCCCGGAACGGCAACGTCTGTATTCAGAAAAGGAGTTGCGAGCAGGGAATAATACAAAAAACGCGTGGCTTTGGCGCCGTTTATGTAATAGGTGGTGTCGATAGGCCAGAACTGCTCTTCGCTGAAATACACCGCCCCGACGTTCCCTTTACGACCGACGATGATCCCGGACGTTGGAACAAGCGCCAGATTATGACTGCCGACGATCCCACTCGACCCAAAGACTGGAACTTGCCCTTCGTTTCGTTGATCCTCGCGCAGGGCCTTTCCATATAGAAGCGGAGCATATTCGCCTAGTTTTGGATGCGTCCAACCTTGGGGCACGCCGTCAATGATCTTCACATGCTCGTGGCCGGGAAAGCGCAAGCGGACGAACCACTCCTGGTAGAGGAGCCGCGCCGCTTCTTCCAAGAGCCGGATGCGTCGACGGTTGCTATCGATCAAGTCATCGTATGGCTGGGCTATTTGGACGATTGCTTCTTGCGTCGGCTTTGGCGGTAATGGAACCTCAAATGTCTTGAGCACCGAGAGATTTATGTGCGGGACGCCCGACGACGACACCCTGTTCAGGATCTGCTGGATCGTGGATGGTAAACTAAAGAAATAATAGAGGTAGAGTGGGTCTGCCTTCTTCTCGTCTACCGTGAGCTTCATCTGGCTCTGAGAAACCACGTACCGGTAATAACGAGCATCCTTTGGGATTAGGCCAATCTGCCCCAACGTCCCTCGCTGCGTAAATATCAGATCTCCAGGATAGGCCGTGTTCGAGCGAAGCGAAGCCGCTTTCTCGTCATTGACATAAACAAAATCGTCGTCAATAAACTTCCCAGGGCCGACGAGGTTATTACCGCGGATCACGGGAACGCCCTCTACTACATAGTCTCTGGTCGTCAGTTCGGAGCCAAATGGGCCGCCAACGAAGCTGTATGGCGCAGTGCTCTTGACGCTGTCCAGTGGAACCCGCGCCCACGTCATCCAATCAGCTCCAGGAAATTCTTTGCGATCGTCTTGGCGAGTTCTGCAGCTTCATCGTTAAGCCCTTCGAGTTCCATGTGGATATCACGCATGGCCTCCTCGAAGTCGAAGTCCTCGTCCACTTCCTCCGGCGCCACGCCGACGTAACGGCCAGGAGTGAGGCTCCAGTCGTTGCGCTCAATCTCGGCGCGGTCAATGAGCTTGAGTAGGCCGGGGACATTGGCGAGTTTCGCTTCAGGGAAACGCTCCATGAGCCAAACGGCTTGGCGATGAAAGTAACGCACGAGGCGAAGCTGCTCGACGAGCGCGTGCCGGGCCTCGTCGCAGCTCTTGCGCGCCCGGTTGATCTCGCGCGGATTCCAACCGTTCTCTTTGCCGCCGCAATCTTTTTCGGCGGCTTCGATCATTCGGCCCAGTAGCTTGAATATGTGATCGGCCCGGCGACCCACATCGCGCGTGCGCTCGGCAATAGGGGCGGTTTGCTCGACCCTCTTGCGCAGCGCAGCGGCCGTTGGGTCCTCCTTGAGCACTCTCAGTGTGCCCAGATCAATCAGGAGGGCATGGCTGTCCTCGCTGAAAACAGCTAACGCGGCATCCAGTTCTCTTGCTGCCAGACAGCTGGTGGCATCGGCGGCCAAACGCGCGAGGAGGGGTGCGGTGAGTTGGATGGCGGCTTCAACGGACTTTGTAAATCCCTTCTCCAAGGCCGCAACGCCCGTGGCCTCCTGTTTCGAGTTACACAAATGCTGACCAACAAGCGCGCGGAACCGCTCGGGCTGGCCCCGGTAGAGCCATACGATAGAAAGAAGGTTATATAGCTGTTCGGGGCTGAAATCGTAAATCTTGCGCGTGACCTTGCGGTAGACGCCACGAGCGTCGAGCATGAGCACCTTGTCGACGTGCTCGACTGGCTTGTGCTTGTCGAGAAACCAAAGTTCACAAGGAACCGTGCGGGTGTAGAAGAAGTTCGGCCGGATGGCGACCATGATGTCAACGTGACCGGTTTCGATCATCTTGCGGCGAACTTTGGCCTCGTCGCGACCGGCACTCGAAGCCTGTGAGGACATGACGAAACCGGCTCGCCCGCGTGCGTTGAGATAGCTGTAGAAATATTGAATCCAGAGATAATTCGCGTTCTGCACGCGGCCCTTTGCCTTGGCTTCGCCGTTCTTTTTGCCTTTGGCAGTCGTTACGCCTGGCAGGCCGAACGGCAGGCGAGGATCGTTCTCAATCTTGCCGGCGTCCACCTCGTCCACGTTGAAAGGGGGATTGGCCATGACGTAATCGCACTTCTTGAGGAGATTGAGAGGGTCTTCGTAGTAGGTGAGCGCTTGGCGGATGTCGCCCTCAAGGCCATGCACGGCGAGGTTCATCTTGGCGAGGTTGATGGTGGTCTTGTTCTTTTCGAGGCCGCGGAAGGTGAGCTTTTCGGACGGATTCTGGTGACGCTGCTCGACGATCCGGGCGCTCTGCACGAACATCCCGCCCGAACCGCAGGCGGGATCGAAGACCGTTCCAGCAGTCGGCTCCAGCACATTCGCGATGAAAGAGACGAGTGAGATGGGCGTGAAGAACTCTCCGCCATCGTGGGCTTTTTGATCGGCGAACTGCGTCAGGAAGTATTCGTAGATGCGACCGAACACGTCGCCGGAGACTTTTTTCAGTTCTTCGGGGTTGAGCGTCCGGATCAGATCGCCGAGCAGGTCGTAGGGGATGCTCTGGTATTCCTGCTTGGGCAGGACACCGCGAAGGGTCTCGTAGTCCGACTCGATGCTTTCCATGGCGCGGATGACGATTTGCGGGAGACCGGGATCGCCCGCCTTTGAGACGAAGAAATCGAACTGCGCTTCGGGCCGTAGGAAGATCGATCCCTTCTGGCTGAAGTCCTCTTTAGTGAGGGCACGCTTTATACCGCTACGGCTGGGCAGGCTAGCCTCGATGGTCGGCTTCACGGCTAAGAAGCGGCTGTAAGCATGCCGGAGAAAAATAAGGCCCATAACCGGCATGAAGTATTCGTTGCTCGCCAGTTCCGAGCCAGACCGCAACAGATCAGCGGCACGCCAAAGCCGTGCCTCAATAGCTTCGATGTTCTCCAATTGGACCATTCACATTACGCCAGAGATTGAAGATGAGTGTCAGGATTCGGACAACACTACTTTAGCCAAAAGAATTCGATCCGCCAATGACATCAGGGAGTCGGACTCCGCGAATCTATGAGGAAGGCGAGCAAATCCTCTCCGTTAGGCCTCAAGGAATAGATTCCGAGTCTGCGCTTATACTCGTTCCGAATGGCAGGATCGAAGGGATTGTGGATCGCGGTTGGCGGCGGAACCCACGCTGACAAGGTCAACGCCAGTATCTATTTCAACGGGCAGTTCACGACAACTGTCCCGAAATCGCAGGTACGTCCTCGCAGAGCCGAGCTGTAAGCCCGCTCACACCGGGCCTTGCCGCTTATCTTGCCATCGAAGATAGCTTGGCCGTGGTCAGGAATCATGGATGCCGAAATCTCGGCATCTCTGTTACTCTTCCGCCTTTGAACAAACCTGAAAGGAAGCCACGATTGAACCTCAACCAAATCATTGCCGAACTTAAGAACGAACGAGAGCGGATCGACAGGGCAATTGCCGCGTTAGATGGTCTGACCGGACGCAAGGGCAACAGAGGTGGTCGCCGTCATATGAGTGCAGCCGGCCGCAAGCGGCTGTCAGAAATGATGAAGAAACGCTGGGCGGTGCGTCGAGGACGAGTTGGACGCGGTAAAGCAAAACGAACCGCTCGCAATATGTCCGCTGCCGCTCGGGCAAGGATTGCAGCGGCACAGCGGGCAAGGTGGGCGAAGGTGAAAGCTCGAAAAAGCCGCTTGAAACTACCGAAATAGCCTACGCCTCTTCGAAATTCATAATGATATTGACCCGCCCGCGGCAGGTAGTGTACTTCCAACAACATGTTTTGCTCTTCCTGCGGGGTTGAGATCAATTCTCAGACCCGCTTTTGTCCGCAGTGCGGAACTTCAGTTACTGGCGAGCTGATTCAACGCAACCCGGTGACCCCGATCACAGGCCAGATCACATTGGCTCAGCAGGCATGGATTGAAAGCCATAGAAAGAGCAAAGGCATTGCTGTTTTGTTGGCGCTTTTGGCCACCGGTGCTGCGAATATGTACGCTGGAGAGGTGGGAGCCGGTCTGATCGTTCTGCTGCTGGACATATTCATATTCCTGCCACTCGTATTCTTCGCGGGCATCGGGCTGCTGTTGCATGCTTGTTTTGCTATCATCTGCCTCCTTCTCGCGTTTCGAGAGATCGACAAGTACAATGCGTCGCTTTACTTGTGCGTGCCTCGGCAATAGATAATCCGTTTGTTGGTCCAATTGAGGTTATGAACGCGTCGGTCACCACTAGTGTGTAGCCAGAGGAGGAGAACTCTAATGTGCCGGTGTCGCGAGATTGCGTTCACCACCACGCATGGTCTGGCGACCATACTGTTCTGTGCCTTGGCTGTCGCTCAGACCGTGACGGTAACTCGGAACGTCAACCTCCGCCCCGATCCATCCTCGGAATATGATCCAATCCGAACCCTGACCCCCTCCGAACCACCGCTGACGCTGCTCGACGCAGTGCCAGAGAGTGGCTATTACCACGTTAAGACAGCAACAGGAGAAGAGGGCTATGTATGGAGTCGAAATGTGCGAGTCGCTGCTGCGCCATCCGTACCTCCTGCGACGATTCAGCCGGGACCAGGTGTGCCCGGATCAGCAAGCATGGTCGGCTGTGGCGATGGGCTGTGGCAGCACGTCTACAACCCCTCTCGTTTACTTGTTAGGCAGGATTGTGTCACCGTCACAGGAGTCATTGTGGATGCGACGGCAAGCCAATCCCATCACCAGGCAGACGGCGTTCGCCATGAAGGGGACGGGGATACACACGGGCGGCTGAGAGTCGATCAGCGGTTTGTCACTTTGATCAACGCAGGTAACGCAGCTGATGAGGGCGGGAATCTAGTCTTTGAACTCGTCTGCCCATTACAACGTGAAACAGACGGATGCCAAGCCAGCATGTGCATCGTTTAGTGATCACACGGTTATTCCGCAAGTTGGCACTCACGTTGCGATCACCGGGACATTCGTCCAGGAGAAGAACCACGCAAAGTGGAACGAGATCCATCCGGTTTCAAGAATTGAGATTCAGTGACCGTCACCTCCCCTCGCGAGCGCTCTTGTCTCGGGAGTTTAGTCGCTTGTTCTGATTTC
>Ga0070741_10007741_pt1 | contig 22016 bp, 24 predicted proteins | sample Coa_R1_4_FD_66440 | JGI IMG/M metagenome (GOLD analysis project Ga0070741, IMG submission 66440) | Surface soil microbial communities from Centralia Pennsylvania, which are recovering from an underground coalmine fire - Coalmine... | ecosystem: Environmental > Terrestrial > Soil > Unclassified ... | reverse complement strand
GGTTTCCGCCCCCGGGCGGCGGGTACGCTCCCGGGCCGGGCAGTGGACGTCGTCGTCGCGCGCGTCCACGTGCCGCGAGCCTGGAGGAGCGAGATGGTCAACACGCCCGAGCCCCGCATCGCGGCCGACGCGCAAGCGGAGTTCACACGCCGCGGGACGCCCGAGGCACCCGAGCTCGCGATCCGGGGCGAGGTGGACGTCTCGACGTCCGCGGCACTGCGCGACGAGCTGTACGGGATCGTCGACGGCGGGGCCCGGCGGGTCGTCGTCGACTGCAGCGAGATGGACTTCATCGACTCGTCCGGGCTCGGTGTGCTCGTCGGCGCGCTGAAGCGCGTCCGCGAGAAGGACGGCGAGCTCGTGCTCAAGTCGCTGAACCCGTCCGCCCGCAAGGTGTTCGAGATCACCGGGCTCACGAAGCTCTTCACCATCGAGTAGCGGCGCGGGGCGCGCCGGTCGCGGGCTAGACGGGCTCGCGAACGACCTCGGCCGGGTCCTTGTCGTCGCGCAGGCCTGCGTAGCGCGGGTGGCGGAGGATCCCCGCCTGCGTCCACTCGTGGAATCGCACCTCCACGACGAGGACGGGCTCGACGAAACGCGCGTCTTTGAGGCGCGGGAGGTCGACGAACGGAGCGGTCGCCCGCGCGTGCCGGGCGACGAGCGCCTCGAGGCGCGCTCGCGTCGCCTCGTCGATCCCCGACCCGACGCGGCCCGCGTAGTGGAGCCGGTGCTCGTCGTCGTAGTAGCCGACGAGCAGCGATCCGAGGTGCGTCTCGAGCCGGCCGGTGCCGGGCAGCCACCCGCCGACGACGAGCTCCTGGCTGTGGTCGACCTTGGTCTTGCGCCATGCCGGTGAGCGGCGCCCCGCCTCGTAGCGACTGTCGAGCCGCTTCGCGACGACACCTTCCAGCCCGAGCGCGGTCGCCGCGTCGCGCACCGCGGCGCCGTCGCCGGTGTGCGCGGGTGGCGTCTGCCAGTGCGGCGACGCCAGCCCGAGCGCGTGGAGCAGCGCGCGCCGCTCCGTGTACGGGAGGTCCGTGACGAGACGGCCGTCGAGCCACAGCACGTCGAACAGCATCAGTACGACGGGCACGCGCGCGGCGAGGCGCGCCGCGACGTCGACGGACGCGACGTTCATCCGCTGCTGCAGCACCTCGAAGCTCGGACGCCCCGTGGTGTCGACGGCAACGATCTCGCCGTCGAGCAGCGCGCCGCCGCCGACCTTCCCCGCGAGGCCATGGAGCTCGGGGTACCGGTCGCCGACGTCGTTGCCGCGTCGGGACGTGATCCGGACCCGGTCGTCGGTCACGGCGACGAGGGCGCGCACGCCGTCCCACTTCATCTCGAACGACCAGTGCGCGTCGTCGGTCGGCAGCGGTCCGGGCGTCGCGAGCATCGGCAGGACGTGCTCCGGCATCGGGACGCGGCCCGCGGGTGTCACCGGCCCACCGTAGTGGCACGCGCGCAGCGTGAACTCGGGTGTCGAACCGTCCCGTGCGGGGGTACGCGCGCAACGAGACGAGAGCGAGCGAGGAAGGTACGACCATGCGGACCCGTCACCATGCGATGGCCGGGGTTCCCGACGTGGCAGCGCGCTTCGCCGACATGCCGCACGCCCGGGCCGCGATCGAGGCGCTCGAGAACAGTGGCGTCGACGGCGACGACATCGTCCTCACCGGCACGCGCGCGCTCGAGGCCGAAGCGGCGCCGACCAAGACGGCGGCGGACAGCCGCGCGGTGACCCACGTGTTGGTGCGCACGCTGCGGGCGATCGTGCTGTGGGCCGTGGCCGGCATCGCGGTCGGGCTCGCGGTCGGCGCGATCATCCTGTGGATCAGCGGGTCGTGGAACGCGCCCGCGTGGCTGTGGGTCTTCGGGATCCTGGGCGCGTTCCTCGGCGGGACGCTGGGCGGGATGATCGGCGCGGAGCGGTCGATCAGCGACTCCGATGCCTGGAACCTGACGTTCCAGGACGTCAGTGACGGCGGCGTCTGGGTCGGTGTGCGCGTCCGCGACGAGAAGCGCGCCGAGAGCGCGCTGGCCGTCATGCAGCGCGCCGACCCGATCGCGGTGCGCGTCGACCTGCGTGACCGCGACTCCGCCTGACGTCACGCGCGCGAGCGCAGGAGCCCGCGCCGCGGCTTGCCGCTCGCCGTACGGGGGATGGAAGCCGCGAACCTGAGCTCACGAGGGAGCTCCGCCGCGCTCAGCTCGTCGCGCGCGAACGCGCGCAGCTCGTCGAGCGTCGGCAGCCCGTTCGCGTCGGCGGGCACGACGTGCGCGACGACGCGCTCGCCCCATTCCGCATCCGGCGCCCCGGTGACGCAGACGTCCGCGACACGGGGGTGGCGCGCGAGGACGCGCTCGACGCTCGTCGGGCTGACGTTGACGCCGCCGGTGATCACGAGATCGCGGCGGCGGTCGACGACGCGCAGCGTCCCGTCGTCGGCGCGCTCGCCGACGTCCCCGGTCCGGAGCCAGCCGTCCGTCGTGAACGCGTCACGGGTCGCGTCCGGGTCGCGGTGATAGCCGCGCATCACCACCGGACCCCGGACCTGGATCTCACCGTCCGGCGCGATGCGCACGTCGACGCCCGGCAGCGCGTGCCCGTCGTGGACGCAGCCTCCACCCGTCTCCGTCATGCCGTACGTGGTCGCGACGTGCGCGCCACGTGCCGTCGCTCGCGCGACGAGCTCACGTGGGATCGGGCCCCCACCGAGCAGCGCGACGCGGAAGTGGTCGACGGGTGCGCCCGCGTCGAGCAGTCGCGTCAGCATCGTCGCCACGACCGAGATGAGCGTCGCACCTTCGTGCTCCGGTGACGCGCCGACCGCGTCGACGTCGAACGCCTCGTGGACCACGAGCGGCAGGTCGTGTGTACGCGCGCGGGCCACGATCGCGAGCCCCGCGACGTGGTGCACGGGCACGCAGCACAACCAGCGGTCGTCGGGTTCGCGCCCGATCGCCATGTGCACCGCGCGCGCCGAGGCCGAGAGCGCGTCGTGGTCGAGTTGCACGGCGCGCGGCGTGCCCGTCGTCCCCGAGGTGGCGAGCACCGCGCCGACGCCGGCCGGGACCGGTTCGCCCCGGTCGGGCACCGGGCGCGTGCCGTCGCCGTCGTCCACGTGCGTCGGCCGGAGCACGGCGAGACGCGCGGCCACGGCCGCCCCCGGGGCGCCGGGGTCGAGGGGCGCGACGGCGTCGCCCCGGTCCCAGGCCCGGGTGATCGCGTCGACGGCCCGGGCGCCCCGGGCCGGCACCGCGACCAGGTTCGCTTCGTCGGCCGCCGGCATCGCCCGGTACGGTAACCGTTGGAGCGCCCGCTCCCAGAGTCGCACTCCCAGGGTCGCGGCTCGCTCGACGACCGGCGTGCAGGCGCCGGCCCGGCTCGCAGGAGGTGCCATGGCGGCGAACCCGATCCGGCCCGCGCTCGACTGGAAGCCGTGGGGCGACGACCTCGGCTACACCGACATCCGTCTCGAGCAGGCCGAGGGCATCGCGAAGATCACGATCGACCGGCCCGAGGTGCGCAACGCGTTCCGGCCCCGCACGCTGTTCGAGCTGCAGGACGCGTTCGAGCGGGCCCGCAACGACGCCGAGGTCGGCGTGATCGTCCTCACCGGCGAGGGTCCCGACGCGTTCTGCTCGGGTGGGGACCAGCGCATCCGCGGCGACGACGGCTACGTCGGCGACGACGGCGTCGGCCGGTTGAACGTCCTCGACCTGCAGATCCAGATCCGCCGGCTCCCCAAGCCCGTCGTCGCGATGGTGGCCGGATACGCGGTCGGCGGCGGCCACGTGCTCCACGTCGTGTGCGACCTGACCATCGCCGCCGACAACGCGCGCTTCGGCCAGACCGGGCCGAAGGTCGGCTCGTTCGACGGTGGATACGGGTCGGGCCTGCTCGCGCGCTCCGTCGGTCAGAAGAAGGCCCGCGAGATCTGGTTCCTGTGCGAGCAGTACGACGCGCAGACCGCCGCCGACATGGGACTCGTCAACAAGGTCGTCCCGCTCGCCGAGCTCGAGGAGCAGACGGTCGCGTGGTGCCGGCGCATGCTGACCCACAGCCCGATCGCGCTGCGCATGCTGAAGGCGGGTCTCAACGCGGCCGACGACGGGCTCGCCGGCATCCAGCAGCTCGCGGGCGATGCGACGATGCTCTTCTACATGACCGAGGAGGCGCAGGAGGGCAAGCGCGCCTACCTCGAGAAGCGAAAGCCGGACTTCGGGCGCTTTCCCAAGCGCCCGTAGTCCGATGTCTTCTCGCTCACTCACTGCGGGCCGGGATACCCGGCCCTCGGGCATTCGTTCGCTGGCGAGCGACCTGCGCTCCTCCGTCGCTCCGGTCGCCGCACCATGAATCGCGCATCAATTTGGATTGCCGGCGCCCGGCCGCGGACGCTGGTGATCTCGATCACGCCGGTGTTGGTGGGGACGGCGGCGGCGTCGATCGACGGCCCGACGATCTGGTGGCGCGCGCTCGCGGCGCTCGTCGTCGCGGTCGCGCTGCAGGTCGGCGTGAACTACGCGAACGACTACTCCGACGGCGTCCGCGGCACCGATCGCGAGCGGCGCGGGCCGCTCCGCCTCACCGCGTCGGGTCTCGCGTCGCCCACCGCGGTGAAGCGCGCCGCGGCGATCGCGTTCACGCTCGCCGCGGTCGTCGGACTCGTCGTGTCGATCGTCGTGTCGCCGTGGCTGCTGCTCGTCGGCGCAGCCGCGATCGCGGCTGCCGTGCTGTACACGGGCGGTCCGCGGCCGTACGGATACGAAGGCCTGGGCGAGGTCTCGGTGCTCGTGTTCTTCGGCTTCGTCGCGACCGCTGGCTCCGCGTTCGTGCAGTTGCACGACATCCCCGCCGTGGCGTGGTGGGGATCGCTCGCGATGGGGCTGCCGGCGTGCGCGATCTTGCTGGCGAACAACGTCCGCGACGTCACGACCGACGTCGAGGCGGGGAAGCGCACGCTCGCGGTGCGCATCGGCGCCGTCAACGCGCGTCGGTTGTTCGTCGCGTGCATCGCGGGCGCGTTCGTCGCGGTCCTCGCCGTCGGCGTGTCCCATCCGCTGGCGCTGCTCGGCCTGCTCGCGATCCCGTTCGCGCTCGGTCCGTGTCGGCTCGTCCTGACGCGAGCAGACCCGCCCGGTCTCGTCGCCGCGCTCGTCGCGACGACACGCTTGCAACTCGTGCTCGGAGTCCTGCTGACGGTGGGTCTGGCGCTGTCGTGAACGTGCACCGGCTGCGTCTCGGCGGGCGCGACGTCACGCTGCTGCACGGCCCGGCCGGCTGGGGTGAGTGCTCGCCGTTGCCGGGATACCCGTGCCCCGAGCGAGCCGCGTGGGCCGCGGCCGAGGAGGCCGCGTGCGGGGGCAGGCCCCGCGCCGTGCGCGACGAGGTCCCCGTGAACGCGCTCGTCGGTGACGGCCCGCTGCCCGCTCCCGGTTCGCTGGCCGGGTTCGCGTGCGTGAAGGTGAAGGTCGGTCGTCGCGATCCGCGCGAAGACCTGGACCGCCTCGCGGCGGTGCGCAACGCGGTGGATGCGTCGACGCGGCTGCGCGTCGACGCCAACGGTGCGTGGGACGTGCACACAGCGGTCGACGCGCTGACGCGGATGGCCGCGTACGACCTCGAGCTCGCGGAGCAGCCGGTCGCGTCGCTCGACGACCTCGCGCGGGTTCGTGCGCGCGTTCCGGTCGCGATCGCGGCCGACGAGTGCGTTCGCGACGTCGACGACGCGCGCCGCGTCCGGAGGCTGGACGCGGCTGATGCGGTCGTGCTCAAGGTGCAGCCCCTCGGCGGAGTCCGCAACGCGCTGCGCGTCGCCGAGGCAGCCGGCGTCCCCGCGATCGTCACGTCGATGATGGAGACGTCGATCGGCATCGCGGCAGGCGTCGCGCTGGCGTGCGCACTCCCGGAGCTGCCCTACGCGTGCGGCTTGGCGACGGCGTTGCTGCTGGACGAGGACGTCGTCGCCGACCGGCTGGTTCCGCACGACGGCGTCATCCGGCCGCGGCCACTCGCACCCGATCCCGACCTGCTGGCGCGCTACGAGGTCACCCGGTGACGCAGTCGCTCCGCCATCGCGCGTGCGGCATCCGGTTCCTGCAGGTGCAGCGCGTGGCCGGTGCCGCCAACGACGGTCAGGCGCGCGTTCGTGCCGATCGCGCGCGCCATGTCGCGGCTGATGCCGACGTACTTGTCGTCGAGCGCGCCGGCGGCCAGCTCGACCGGCACGGTGAGCTCGCGGAGGCGGTCCCAGACGGGCTCCTGCGCACCCTGGCCGAGCACGCGCAGCTGGTGCGTCAGTCGCTCGGCCGTGTTCGACGCCCGGCGGGCGTCGGTGCCGGCTTCGTCGGCGGCGAGCGTCGCGAACATCGGCTGCGCGAGCCAGCGGTCGAGGAACACGTCGACGCCGTCGCGCTCGACGTCGCGCGCGAGCTCGTCGTCGGCGTCGCGACGTGCCGCCCGCTCGCGGTCGTCCGCGATGCCCGGCGACGCGCTGACGAGGCCGAGCCCGGCGACGACGTCGGGCCGGTCCAGCGCGAGGCGCAGCGCGAGCCGTCCGCCCATCGAGTAGCCGACGTAGATCGCGCGGCCGCCCGCGTCGCCGATCGCGTGCGCAGTCGCGACGAAGTCGAGCCCGTCGGGGACGTCGAGCGCGACCGTGTCGTCGAGCCCCTGCCGGACGCGATCCCACGAGCTCGCGGGCTGCGTGAAGCCGGGTACGAACACGATCCGCACCGGGGCATGTTCGCATGACCCGTGATGCGAACACCGCGTTCGCGCGTGCCGTCGTCGACGAGTGGGCCCGCGCCGGCGTCACCGACGCTTGCGTCGCGCCCGGCTCACGCTCGACGCCGCTCGCGCTCGCACTTGCGGGCGACGGGCGCGTTCGCGTGCACATCCATCTCGACGAGCGCAGCGCGTCGTTCTTCGCGCTCGGTCTCGCGAAGGCAACCGGTCGACCGGCCGTCGTGCTGTGCACGTCCGGTACGGCGGCGGCGAACTTCCACCCGGCCGTCGTCGAGGCGCACCACGGCGGCGTCCCGCTCGTCGTCTGCACGGCCGACCGCCCGTTCGAGCTGCGCGACACCGGCGCCGGTCAGACGATCGACCAGGTGAGCCTGTACGGCAACGCGGTTCGTTGGTCGGTCGACGTCGAGGCACCCGCGGACGCGCCGGCTCCGGTCACGCGCGCGTGGCGAGCCGTCGCGGCGCGCGCGGTCACGGAGGCGACCGGCACGCGGCCCGGCCCGGTGCACGTGAACGTCGCGTTCCGCGAGCCGCTCGTGCCGACTGGCCAGCCGCTCGTCGACGTCCCGCCGCGGACGGGCGGTGAGCCGTGGACCCGCGTGTCCCGCGGTGCCGTCGGGCCACCGGCGGCCGTCGTCGACGGCCTCGTGCGGGTCGAGCGCGGGATGATCGTCGCGGGCTGGGGCGCCGAGCTCGACGCGCGCGTGCTCGATCGCCTCGCGGCCGCGCTGGGCTGGCCCGTGCTCGCCGATCCGATCTCGAACCTGCGCACCGGCACGCACGCGGTCTCGACGTACGAGGCCCTCGTGCGCGCCGGGTTCGGGGACAACCACCGCCCGGACGTCGTGCTCCGCTTCGGCGCGCCGCTCACGAGCAAGATGACCACGACGTGGCTCCACGAGAGCGGCGCGCGGCACGTCGTGGTGCACGCCGCGGGCGGCGCCTGGCTCGATCCGTACCGTGACGCCGACGAGATCGTCGCGTGCGACCCGACCGCGCTCGCGGGCGCGCTCGCAGAGCGCGTCGGGCGCGAACGTTCGCGGTGGTGCGACGAGTGGCTGCACGCTGAGCTCGTCGCGCGGCGCGCGCTCGCCGACCTCCTCGACGCGTCGCAGGACGTGTTCGAGGGTCGTGTCGCGCGTGACGTCGTCGCTGCGGTGCCCGAGGGTGGCAACGTCGTGGTCGCGTCGAGCATGCCCGTGCGCGACGTCGAGGCGTTCGCCGCGCCGCGCACCGGTGTCCGCTTCTTCGCGAACCGCGGTGTCAACGGGATCGACGGGTTCGTGTCGACCGCGCTCGGGATCGCCGCGGGTTCGCCTGGGCACCCGACGGTGGCGCTCGCTGGCGATCTCTGCTTCCTGCACGACGCCAACGGTCTGCTCGGCGCGGCGCGCCGCGAGCTGGATGCCGTCTTCGTCGTGCTCGACAACGACGGCGGCGGCATCTTCTCGTTCCTGCCCCAGGCCGACGGCCGCACCCACTTCGAGGAGCTGTTCGCCACGCCGCAGCACGTCGACCTCGCCGCCCTCGCCGCCGTGCACGGCATCCCGGCGAGCCGCGTCGACAAGGCGGCCGACGTGGTGCCGGCCCTCGACGACGCGATCGCGCGTCGCGGCGTCCACGTCGTGATCGCGACGAGCGACCGCGAGGAGAACGTCGCTCGCCACCGCGCCGCCTGGGACGCGGTCACCCAAGCGCTTCATGCGTCGTGAAACCGCGCATGGGACGGTTTCACGACGCATGGAGGCGGATCCGGCGCTCGAGTGTCAGGAGTCCGGGTTTCTTGCCGATGGTTTCGGGAGGCTCGGGTAGCGACACTCGAGGCGACCAGCTGTGCTCGTTGCGATCATCACGTACTCCGTCGCGGTCCTCGTGGCGGCAGTCTGCCTGCGTGACATGTTCACCGGGCCGCGCGTCGCGTGGCGGGCGGCGCGCAATGGCCGCCGGTTCTGGGCCGCCGTCGTGCTCGCGGCCGCCGCGGTCGGCGGGGGCGCGGGTGCGTGCCTTGCCGGTCCCGCCTACTTCCCGAGCCGGGATCGCTCTGAAGCGAAGCACGCGGCCAGGGGGCAAGCGCTCCTGACGTCCCAGCGAGCCGAGAACCGACGATGAGGATGCACCTCGGCCGTTTCGGTCCTTGGTGCCGACTCGTCGCGCCGATCCGCCAGTTCCGGCGCAATGCACGCGCTTCATGCGTCGCTGAACGTCGGATAGCGACACTCAACGACGCATGAACGACGGGTCAGGGTGTGACGAGGACGCGCAGCATCGGTGCGAGCTTCGACTCCGTCTCGGCCCACTCGGCGTCCGGGTCGGAGCCCGCCACGATGCCGGCGCCCGCGATGAGGCGCGCCCGGCGACGATCGACGATCGCGCCGCGCAACGCGACCGCCCACTCGCCGTCGCCGTTCGCGTCGACCCAGCCGACCGGCCCCGCGTAGCAGCCGCGGTCGAAGCCCTCGACCGCGTCGATGAACGCCAGCGCCGCGTCGCGCGGCGCTCCCGCGACGGCCGGCGTCGGTGACAGCGCGAGCGCGAGATCGAGCGCGCTCGGCGCGGGCGGTCGGAGGCGGCCCTCGATCGTCGTCGCCAGGTGCGTGACGTCGGCGAGCCGGACGAGTTGCGGCCCGGAGACCTCGAGCTCGTCGCAACGACGGCCGAGCACGTCCACGACGTCGTCTGCCACGACGGCGTGCTCGTGCCTGTCCTTGCGGGACGAGGCCAGCGCGCCGTCGCCGTCGGCGCGCGGCGTCGTGCCGGCCAGTGGGCGCGCGTTCACCGCGGCGCCGTGCCGGGCGACCAGCAGCTCCGGGCTCGCGCCGACGAGCGCGCCCGCCGCGTGGACGAAGCAGCCGGGCTGCGACGCGAGCAGACGCGCGATCACGTCACGCCGCGAGAACGGCTGGTCGGCCTCGACGACGACCTCGCGTGCGAGGACGACCTTCTCGATGTCGCCGCACTCGATCGCCCGCAGCGCGGCGAGGACGTTCGCGCACCAGCGCGCCCGCGACTGCACGGACGACACGAGGAACCGGCCCGGTCCGGGCCTCGCGCCCGGGTCGTCGACGCGCCCACCGCGCTCGGTACCACCGGCAGCCGAGATCTCGGTGAGCCAGGCGGTCCCGTCGGCGCCTCGGGTGACGACTCGGGCCGGCACGACGAGCTGGCGCGGCGCGCGCGGGTGGAACGGCAGCGCACCGAACGCGATCGGACCACGACCGGTCGGACCGGCGGCGTCGTCACGCTCGATCGCCGCCAGGAACGACTCGACCTCGGCCGCGTCGAGCGTCGCGACCATGCCCGCGGTGACGATCGCCGCGCCGTCGTGGAACCACGCGAACCCGTCGTTGCCGAGCTCGTCCAGGAGCGGACGGGTCAACGCGACAGGCCGCGTCATCGCGACGAGGCGCGTGCCGTGCGCGAGCGTCGTCACGAGCCCGGCCTGCGCGTGCCGGACAGCAGCTGCACGGCGCCGGCCATGCGCGTCGTCCGCGCGACGGACTCGAACCCCGCGTCGCGCAGCCGCGACACGAGCTCGTCGCCGTCGGGCAGGTAGGCCGTCGACGCCGGGAGGTACCGGTAGGCGTCGACCTCACCCGACAACCGGCCACCGATCCACGGCACGATCCGCCGGAACCACAGGTCGTGACCCGCCCGCGCGAACGCGTTGGCGGGGACGGAGGCGTCGACCGCCACGAACCGTCCGCCGGCGCGCAGCACGCGCGCGCACTCGGCGAAGAACGGCTCGAGCGCGACGAGGTTGCGGAGCGCGAACCCGCACACGACGCCGTCCACAGCGCCGTCGCGCACCGCCATCGCGAGCGCGTCGCCGCGCACGAGCGGACCGCACCCGCGCGCGGTCGCGAGCATCCCGGCCGAGAGGTCGACGCCGACGGGCCGGTGCTTTGCGTTCCCGAGCTCGCGGCACAGGTCGCCCGTCCCGCACGCGACATCGAGCACGACGGATGCGGGCGGCAACGCGAGCGCGCGCACCACGTCACGTCGCCACTTGCGGTCCTGACCGAGGGAGATCACACGGTTGACGCGCTCGTAGCTCGGCGCGACGCGGTCGAACATCTCCTCGACCCACGCGCGCTTCTCGTCGCCGCGCGGGAGCGCTACGCGGGCCACACGATCTCCAGACGGCGCGTCGCCTCGGCCTGCGCGGCCGCGACCTCGGTCGGTTCGCCCACTCGCTCCAGGTGCTCCTCGGCGACGTTGAGCAGCACGCGACGGAAGTGGTGCGCGACGAGCGCCGTCACCGACGGGAGGAGGACACGGAACGCGTCGACGAGCCGCTGCGCCTTCTCGTCGTCGCTCGCGTCCGAGTCGCGCACGCGCGCGCGGACGTGCGCGTCGAACAGCGCGACGGCCTCCTCCGCGACGGCACGCGTTGCCTCGTGGTGGCGGCGCGCGAGACCGAGCAGCTCGGGCAGCGGCAGGCCCACCTCGAGGAGCTTCAGCCCCTCCCGCACGATCGCGACGTCGGCCGGCGTGAAGCGAGGCTCGTCGTCGAGGACGCGCGGCACGAGCAGCCCTTCGCGCACGACCGCGTCGATCAACGGGCGCGGCACACCCGAACGCGCGGCGACGTCGTCGAGGGTGAGGAACTCCTCCGGCTCCGCCGACGCGTCGTCGCGGTCACCGGCGTCGACGACCGCGGCCGCGAGCGGGACGTCCGCGGGCGCGAGCTCGCCGTCGAGCAGCCGGCGGATCAGCGTGAGCGAGAAGCCGCGCTGCTGCAGCTCGCGGATGCGGGTCAGCCGTTCGACGTGCTCGCCGCCGTACCAGCCGATGCGTCCCTCGCGCTCCGGCGGCGGGAGGAGCCGGCGCTTCTGGTAGAAGCGCACGGTGTCGACGGACACGCCGGCCCGCTGGGCGAGCTCCTCGACGCGCAGTCGGCGCGGGTCGGTCGCTTCTCCGGAGACCACGCGCCGATTGTAGGAGTGATCGCTCCCGTCCTCGGGATCGCGAGGCGCCGTCCCGCGACCGCGACTGCGGGCGGGTAGCGTCGACCGCCATGACGTCGACCTCGGGGTTCGGGGGCGCCGAACCCGTCGAGGGGACGCCCGGCTGGTTCCCCGACCCGTGGGGCACCGAGAAGCTGCGCTGGTGGGACGGCCGCGCCTGGACGCCGCACCTCTACCCGCCGGCGGAGTCCTCGCCGTCGGGCACCGTCGGCTCGGCCACGCCGGCGGGGACGGCGGGCGGCACGGGCACGAACGGGGCGGCGGGCGTCGACCGCTCGACGGGCTGGCCGGGCGGGGCCTCGGCGAGCGGGTCCCACGGCGCCGTCACCGGTGAGGTGCGGCTGGCGCCGATGCGGTCGAGCGCGCACTGGGCGAGCCTGGCGATGCTGTGGGCGGGTCCGCTCCAGGCCCTGTACTACGTCGCGTTCGGGTTCCAGGCCCGCTGGTACGCCGACCACTTCTCGGACTTCCGCGCCGGGCGCACGCCGACGCTCACCGGAACCGCGGCGAGCGTCGCACCGGTGCTGCAGTTCGCGTCGCTCGCCGTGCTCGCCGCGGGCGTGATCTTCCTCGTGTGGATGTACCGCTCAGCCGACCTCGCCCGGCTGCTCGGGATCCCGGCCCGACGGACGCCCGCGCTCGCCGCGTGCTCGTTCATCATCCCGATCCTCAACCTCTGGTGGCCGTACCAGTCCACGTGCGACCTGCTCCCCCCGGGGCACCGCGGCCGCCACGTCGTCGCCCGCTGGTGGGCGCTCTACCTCGTCAGCACGCTGTCGTTCATCGTGGTCGTGGCGAGCGGGTTCGGTCCGAGCTGGCTGACCGCCGCGGTCGTCGCCGTCGTCGCGATCGTCACGCTCGCCGCCGCGACCGCAGCCCGTCTCGTGATCCACGTCGTGCTCGACGCGCACGAGTCGATCGTGTCGTCGGCGTCGCACTAGCCGCTCACTCGCTCCAGTTCGGGTCGCGCTTCTCGGAGAACGCGGTCGCGCCCTCGATCGCGTCCGGTCGGCGGAACACCTCGATCGCGAGCTCGTTGCTGCGCTTCCACGCGTCGGCCTCTGGGAGGTCGAGCGCCTCGCGCACCATGCGTCGTGCATTGAGCACCGCGAGCTGCGGGTGACCCGCGATGCGGTCCGCGATCGCGACTGCCTCGTCGACGACCCGGTCGCGCGGGACGACACGGTTCGCGAGCCCGACCGTGTACGCGCGTTGCGCGTCGATCGTGTCGCCCGTCAGCGCGAGCTCCATCGCGAGCGGGAGCGCGACGCGCTTCGGCAGGCGGATCAGTCCGCCGGCGGCCGCGAACAGCCCGCGCTTGACCTCGGGGATCCCGAACACGGCCTCGTCGGCCGCGACGACGATGTCGCACGCGAGGACGATCTCGAATCCACCCGCGACCGCGGGCCCGTTGACCGCCGCGATGACCGGCTTGGGGAAGTCTCGGTGCGTGAACCCCGCGAAGCCACCGCGCTTCGTCGCGACCTCGCCGCCGCCACCGCGCGAGACGGCCTTGAGGTCGGCACCCGCGCAGAAGGTGGGCCCTGCGCCGGTGACGACGACGACGCGCACGTCGTCGTCGCGCTCGAGCTCGTCGAGCGTCGATTCCATCGCCTCGGCGACCTCACCGTTGACGGCGTTGCGCGCGTCGGGCCGGTTGATCGTGACGACCGCCGTCCGGCCCCGCCGCTCAAGCTCGATCACCATCGCCGGTCCTCCGTGCCGTCCGCGTCCGGGCGTAGGACGGTACCGGCGAAGGGGCGCGCGGTGACAACGCCCCCCGGTGGGCAGACTGTGACGCGAACGAGGAGGTCGACCGTGGCCACACAGCTCGAGACCCAGCCCCGCCCCGCAGTCGCGACGCCGGACCGGACACGGCCCGACACGCGGCAGTGGCTGTGCGAGCGGATCGACGGTCGCGTGGCCGCCGGCGTCGGCATCGCGTGGTACGTGCTGTTCGGGATCGCGCAGGCGATCGAGCCGGCGCCGGCGAACCCGAACGCGGTTCCGGCGTGGATCGAGAGCGCGATCTCCGTCGTCTTCCTCGCGGCGCTCGCGGTCATGTTGCCCGGGCTGATCGCGCGGCGTCGCTGGGGACTGCTCGCGTCGCTCGGCGCGGCCGTCGTGTTCGTCGCGGCGACGATCGCGTGCCCGACGACCGGTCACCACGAGTTCGGTCTGTGGTGGCTCGGTGAGATGGCGTGCGCGGCGGCGCTGCTCGGGATCAGCGTCGCGACGCTCAGGCGGGCGTGACCGCGTCGCCTGTCGCGGTCTCGGTCGCCGGGACGGGCGTGTCGGTGATCGACGTCGTCTCGTCGTCGAGGCGCGCGAGCCAGGCGCGCGCGGTCATGCGCAACGCGACGACGGCGACGAGGAACAGCGCGGCCGCGCCGATCGTCGTCTCGCGCAGACCCACACCGTCGCCGAGCGCTCCCTGAGCGATCGTCCCGATCGGGTAGAGGATCCCGAGGAGCGCCATCAGCAGGCTGAGGACGCGACCGCGGATGTAGGTCGGCGTGCGCAGCTGCGCGATCGTCGTACAGCTCGAGAGCACACCGAGGTACAGGAACCCGACGAACGCGATGCCGAGCACGCCGAGCCACAACGACGGCGCGCTCGCGTAGCCGACGAGCGCGAACGGCAGCAGCGTCGCGGCGCCGAGCAACGTGCGCCGGTTCCCGAGGCGTGCGTGCAGCGGGCCCAGGGCGAGCCCCATGACGACCGCGCCGATGCCCTGCGCGGTCACGAGCGCGGCGGTTCCCGTCGTCGCGTCGTGGAACACCTTGTCGCCGAACGCGGGGACCAGCGCGATGAACGGCGCGGCGAGGAACGCGGCGAACCCGAGCACCGCGAACGCGACACGGAGTCCGGGGTCGTCGTTGCCGAAGCGCACACCGGCGCGGATCGACTGCAGCAGCGGCGCGTGACCCTCGGGCTCGGGTGGCGGCAACCGCAGCGACAGCAGGACGAAGATCACGGCGAAGAACGAGATCGTGTTGATCGTGAACGCCGACGCGTAGCTCCCCGCGGCGATGACGACGCCCGCGAGCGCGGGCCCGATCACGCGTCCGAGGTTCCACTGCGCTGACGACAGCGCGACCGCGCCCGCGAGGTCCTCCACCGGCACGAGGTCGGGCAGGAGCGCTTGGTACGCGGGGAACCCGATCGCGTTCGCGCAGCCCGACAGGAACACGATGAGCACGACGATCCCGGGCGCCGGCTTGCCGAATGCCGCGAGCGCGGCCAGCGTCCCGGCGAGCGCGGTCTGCACGCTCGTCGTCGTGAGGAGCAGCAGCCGCCGGGGGACGCGGTCCGCGAGCGCGCCGCCGATCGGCCCGAGCAAGCCGTTCGGCGCGAACCCGGCCGCGAGCACGAGGCCGCTCCACGTCGCCTTGTTCGTGCTCGTCTGCACGAGGATCCCGACCGCGACCGTCTCCATCCACGTGCCGATGTTCGACGTGAACGCGCCGCTCCACAGCAGCGCGAACGGCCGGTGACGCAGGGGCGAGAGCGAACGGGGGAGCGCGGCGATGCCGCGACCGTAGGTGATGACACCGGGCACATGACGCGGGTTCTCCCGCGCGCGACGACGGTCGGTATGGTCGAAACATGCTCGTCGAGCGCACGTCCGCCGAGCTGCGCGAGGAGCAGGCCCGGACGCTCGCGACGCCCCGGCGCCGCTACGGCCCTCCGGCCCGGCTCCTGTTCGCCCTGCTCGACCTCTTCTACGGCCGGCCTCGCACGCTCTCGAAGTTCAAGGTCCTCGAGGTCATCGCCCGCGTGCCGTACCAGGCGTGGGAGAACGTCGCGTACGTCGCGGTCACGCACCGCTACTCGAAGCCGGAGTTCGCGCGCCGGATCTTCGAGCGCGTCGCCGAGAGCCGCGTCCAGCAGGACAACGAGCAGTGGCACCTGCTGATCCTCGAGGAGCTCGTCGACGAGCAGCCCGGCCGCGAGCCGTTCGTGCGGTACCGACTCCTGCCCCAGCTGCTCGCGTTCGTCTACTACCAGCTGTCGTGGCTTCTCTACGTCGTGAAGCCGGCATGGAGCTACCTCCTGAACGCCGACTTCGAGGACCACGCCGAGCACGAGTACGCGCTGTTCGTCCGCGAGAACACGAGCCTCGAGGCCCGGCGTTACGACGGGCTCTTCGCCGACGACTACGGCCACTTCGAGTCGCTCGGCGACCTCTTCCGCCAGATCTCGCTCGACGAGCGGGTCCACAAGGAGGAGAGCCTCGCTCGGGCCGCGGAGCCCCGGTTCAAGTAATTCTCAGGCGAGTGCCGCATCGAGCGGTCGCTCGCCTTACTCGCCGTTCAGCTTCGTACGTCACACTGGGAGGCCATGCGGATCCTGGTCGTGGACGACGAGCCGGCCGTGCGGCGGGCGGTCGAGCGCGCGCTGCACCTCGAGGGCTACGAGGTCGGCGTCGCGGCCGACGGCAACGAGGCGCTGCAGCAGCTCGCGGTGACGCCGGCCGACGCGGTCGTCCTCGACGTCATGATGCCCAAGGTCGACGGCATCGAGGTCTGCGAACGGCTGCGCCAGGCGGGTGATCCCGTGCCGATCCTGCTGCTGACGGCCCGCGACCGCGTCTCCGACCGCGTGACGGGTCTCGACGCCGGCGCCGACGACTACCTCGTCAAGCCGTTCGCGCTCGAGGAGCTCCTCGCGCGCCTCCGTGCGCTGCTGCGCCGGACGGGCGGACCGGGTGAGGACGCGGTCCTCCGCTTCGAGGACCTGTCGCTCGACCCCGAGACGCGCGACGTCTACCGCGGCGAGCGTCGCATCGAGCTCACGCGCACGGAGTTCCTCCTGCTCGAGCTCCTGCTGCGCAACGCGCGGAAGGTCCTGACCCGTGAGGTGATCTTCGACCGCGTGTGGGGATACGACTTCGGGTACAACTCGAACTCGCTGGAGGTCTACATCGGGTACTTGCGCCGCAAGACCGAGGCCGGAGGTGAGCCGCGGCTGATCCACACCGTGCGCGGTGTGGGCTACGTGCTGCGGGAACCGTGAGCGTGTTCCGTCGCGGCACGCGCGACGCCGACGCCGTGCTCGGCGACGAGGACCTCACGCCGCTCGACCCGGACGCGCCGGACGCCGTTCCCCCCGCGGAGCCGGTCGATGCCACACCGTCGAAGCGCCGCGCCTTGAGCTTCCGGACGCGCGTCGCGCTCCTGGCGGCGGCCGCGGTCGCGGTCGCGGTCGTCCTCGCGTCGGCGGTCGCGTACTTCGAGGTCCGTCACCAGCTCTATGTGCAGGTCGACAACACGCTCCGTCAGCCTCAGCGGGTCGAGACGGACGGTTTCGACGGAGGGTTCTTCGGTCCGCGGCTGCCCCCCGGGGAGCAGCGCTTCGTGCAGGTGATCCGCACCGACGGCACGACGGCTCGTCCGGCGGATCAGCCCGCGCTTCCCGTCAGCGCACGCGACCGCGCCGTCGCAGCCGGTCAGCACGAGTACGTGATCGAGAGCGTGCACATCGACGGTGTCCACATGCGGATGATCACGACGGAGCCCGCGGGCGGGGATCCGACGGTCGCCGCCGTCCAGATCGCGCGGTCGCTGACCGAGGCCGACAACACGCTCGGCCATCTCCGCATCGTGCTGCTCCTCGTCGCCGCGGGCGGTGTCGTGATCGCGGCCGGGTTGGGGCTCGTGGTGGCGCGCAGCGCGCTGCGGCCCGTGAAGCGGTTGACGGACGCGGCCGAGCACGTCGCGGAGACCCAGGACCTCGGGGCGTCGATCCCCGTCGACCGCAGCGACGAGCTGGGCCGGCTGGCCGAGAGCTTCAACGAGATGCTCGCCGCGCTCGCGTCGTCGCGCGACCAGCAGCAGCAGCTCGTCGCGGACGCCAGCCACGAGCTGCGCACGCCGCTCACGAGCCTGCGCACCAACATCGAGGTGCTCGCGCGCGCCCCGAACATCGACCCGTACGAGCGCGAGCGGCTGCTCGCCGACGTGACCGCGCAGCTCGAGGAGTTCGGCGTCCTCGTCGAGGACCTCGTCGAGCTCGCGCGCGAGGACCGGCCGACCGTCGAGCAGGAGATGGTCGACGTCCGCCTCGACGAGGTCGTCACGCACGCGGTCAACCGCGCCCGCCGGCATGCACCGGCGCTCGTGTTCGAGGCGTCGACCGCTCCGTGCCTGGTCCGCGGTCAGCGACAGATGCTCGAGCGCGCGCTCACGAACCTGCTCGACAACGCGAGCAAGTGGAGCCCCGACGGTGCGCACGTCGAGGTCGTGCAGACGGCCGAGGGCGAGGTCACCGTCCGCGACCACGGGCCGGGCATCGCGCCCGAGCTGCGCGAGAAGGTCTTCGACCGGTTCTACCGGGCGCCGGCCGCCCGGTCGATGCCCGGCTCGGGGCTCGGCCTGGCGATCGTCCGGCGGGTCGTGGAGGCACACCGCGGGACCGTCGGCGCTGAAGCCGCGCCCGGGGGCGGCACGCTCATGCGGGTCCGGCTGCCGGTCGTCGACCTCGAGGAGCCGGTACCGGTGGACCTCGAGCCGGAGCCCGTCCGCCGGGCCTGAGACGGGCCGGCTCTTCGCCCGACCTCAGTCCGATCTCATCGCTACCTCATCGGCGGTGCCGGAAGATCGAGGCCAGCGTGGCTCGACTGCAGCGTGGCACCGCCGCGCCCGCTGCAGAACGGCTGCGTCGACGCCCGAGTGTCGGGAGCGAGGGCCGCGGTCCGCCGCCTGCGGTCCCGCTTCCGACCCTCGGGATTGTCGTTTCACGACGCGCTCGCAAGCTCGCCGCTACGGGCGACCAACAGCTGCTCGCACCCGAGGTGCCTCTCCAGCGCGCGGGCCCGTCGTCGCGCAGGGCGCCCTCCCTAGTGGGTGTGCGCGAACTTGCGCATGCCGCGCTGGTAGGCGCGCGGGGCGAGCGTGCGGCCGATCGGTGCGAGCAACGGCAGCCACGCCGCGTTGATCTCCATGCGCTCGCCGCCCATCCGCTCCAGCAGCAGCTCGGACACCTGCTGCTCCGTTCGCCGGACGGGCTTCGGCGGCAGTGACGCGCCCCGCTCCTCGACACCGGCCATGCCCATCGCGGTCGGGACCCACGCCGGGTACAGCAGGTGGACCTTCACGCCGTGCGGCGCGACCTCGTGCGCGACCGACTCGGAGAACGCCGACACCGCGGCCTTCGTCGCGCAGTACGCGGACTCGGTGGGCTCGGGCGCGCGGGCGCTGTCGGACGACACGTTGACGACGATCCCTGCCTGCCGGCGCACCATCCCCGGCATCACCGCAAGCGTGCCTGCGACGGTCGCGAAGTAGTTCGTCTCCATCATCTGCCGGTACCGGTCGAGGCCCGCGGCCTCGGTGCCGACGATCGGCGTCGTGCCCCCGATCCCCGCGTTGTTCACGAGGACGTCGATGCGACCGTGCTCACGCTCGATGCACGCGAGCTCGTCGCGGAACGCGTCCGTGTCGCTCACGTCGCACACCGATGCGCCGCTCTCCGGGGACGTCGCGCGCAGCTCCTCCTCCAGCCGGGCGAGCAGGTCCTCGCGACGGGCCATCCCGACGACCACCGCCCCCCGCGCCGCGAGGTCGAGCGCGATGCGCCTTCCGATCCCCGACGACGCTCCCGTCACGACCGCGATCGACCCGTCGTAGCGCTTCATCACGTCACCCCTTCGCGCGCGGTTCACGACCCCATCGTGCCCAACGTCGCGCCCACGAGCACGCGGACCGTCCGCGCCGCGGCCGCAGCCGAGCGGCGCTGCCCGCGGCGCAGCGAGTCCCAGGTCTCCCACGAGGTCGCCACCTCGAGCGCGGAGAGCACGTCGGAACGCCGGCCCCGGCCGAGTGCGGCCAGCTCCGGCTCGAACGTCGTGGCGAGCTGGCGCCGCAGGTAGCGGGTGACGCCCTCCAGACGGGCTGTGAGCTCGGGCGACCGGTGGGCCACGAGCAGCGACGCCCGCCGGACGGGCGTGACCGTCTCGTAGAACCGGGCCCGCTGCTCGACCAGCCCGTCGATCCGGCGGGCGAGCGGCAGCGACGGATCGACCGTCTCCGCGACGAGGGCACGGACCCGCTCCGTCTGGCGGTCGGCGACGGCCGCGTACAGCGACTCCATGTCCGCGAAGTGCTGGAAGACCGTCCGCAGCGAGAGGCCGGCCCGCTCGGCGATGCGCGGCGCCGTCGGGTGCACGTCACCCTCGTCGACCAGCTCGAGCAGCGCCTCGACGAGCGCGGTGCGGTTCCGCTCGCCGCGCAGGACGCGTCCGTCGGTGATCGCGCTTGCGTCGGTCATGGCGCTGGAGGATACTCGCACGACGCGTGCGACTACTTCCTTCCGCACGGTCAGGGAGGCGATCTGATGCCCCGGATCACACCGAACGCCGAGCAGTTCCGTGAGCTGGCGACGTCGAGCGAGACGGGCCCCGTGGTGATGCTGAACCTCTTGAAGTTCAAGCCGCGCGCCGACGACGGGAGCTCGAGCGGAGGCGCGGAGTACGGGCGCTACGGCGACGCCGTCGTCGAGATGATCGAGGAGCGCGGCGGCAAGGTGCTCTGGAACGGGCGTGCCGACCAGGTGCTCATCGGCGATCCCGACGAGGACTGGGACGCCGTCGTGCTCGTCGAGTACCCGTCGCGCAAGGCGTTCGTCGACATGGTGACGACCGACGAGTACAACGCGGCCCACTCGCACCGTGAAGGTGGACTCGAGCGCACGATCGTCGTCGCGTGCACGCCGCGGGAGCTCCGGCGGTGAGCGCGCGCACGCGCAACATCCTCTTCGTCACGACGGATCAGCAGCGCTACGACTCGCTCGGGTGCAACGGCGGGACGATCGCGCGCACGCCGGTCGTCGACGCGCTCGCGCGCGACGGTGTGAACTACCACCGCGCGCACAACCAGAACGTCGTGTGCATGCCGGCGCGCTCGACGATGATCACCGGCCAGTACCCGCGCACGCACGGCGTCTACGCGAACGGCGTGCCGCTGCCGGTGGACGCGCCGTCGGTCGCCGGCTACCTGCACGACGTCGCCGGCTACCGCACCGCGCTGGTCGGCAAGGCGCACTTCGAGCCCGCGTTCGACCCCGGGCACCGGTGGCAGGAGAACCGCCTCGCCGAGGAGGACTCCTACGGTCCGTACCGCGGGTTCGAGCACATGGAGCTCGCGATGCACGGCGCGAAGCCGTACTGGTGGCACTATGGCACGTGGTTGCGTGCCAACCATCCGGGCGAGGCGGACGGGTACTACGCGCTCGTCGTGAACGGTGCGCTCAACGACGCACCCGGTGGTGACACCGGCGCGCCGCAGACGACGCACAACCCGATCCCGCGGGAGCACTACCACACCGACTGGGTCGCCGATCGCACGCTCGCGTGGCTCGACGCGCTGGACGGCGACGAGCCGTGGTTCGTGTGGATGAGCTTCCCGGATCCGCACCACCCGTGGGACCCGCCGCTCAGCGAGGTGTCACGCGTCGACTGGCGCGACCTCGACCTGCCCGAGGGTCACCCCGGCAGCATCGACAAGTGCCGCGAGATCCTCGCCCGCAAGCCGCGGCACTGGCTCGGCTACTTCGACGGCACGTTCCAGAACCTCGAGGGCGGGCCGACTGCCTTCGTCCCCGCGAACATGACGCACGACCAGGTGCGCGAGGTCAACGCGCTCACGCACGTCGAGAACGAGCTCATCGACGAGGCGATCGGTCGTGTGATGGCGCGCATCGGCGAGCGGGGCTGGCTCGACGACACGGACGTCTTCTTCACGACGGACCACGGCGAGCTGCAGGGCGACTTCGGGCTGCTGTTCAAGGGTGCCTACCACTGCGACGCGCTCATGCGGCTGCCGCTCGTGTGGCGTCCGGCGCCGTCGGCCGGTGTCGCGCCCGCCGAGGTGCACGAGCCGGTCGGGCAGCTCGACCTCGCGCCGACCTTCTGCGCGATCGCGGGTGTCGACGTCCCCGAGTGGATGCAGGGCGAGCCCCTGCCCGTCGCGCCGGGCTCGGGACGCGAGCGCGTGATCACCGAGTGGGACAGCCAGTTCGAGCACGTCGACATGCACCTGCGGTCGATCGCGCGCGACGGCTACGTGTGCACCGTGTACGAGCGGGGCGGCATGTACGACGGGACCGAGGGCGAGCTCTACGACCTGTCCGTCGACCCGTTGCAGTGGGAGAACCGGTGGGACGACCCGTCGTGCGCGTCGCTGCGCGCGGACCTCGTCGCCGACCTCCTCGACAACCTCCCCGCACCGCGCGACCCGAAGCTGACGGTGGAAGCGCCGACATAGTGCGGACGAAGCCCGGCCGTGGGCGGATGCCCG
>Ga0070741_10007740_pt1 | contig 22019 bp, 17 predicted proteins | sample Coa_R1_4_FD_66440 | JGI IMG/M metagenome (GOLD analysis project Ga0070741, IMG submission 66440) | Surface soil microbial communities from Centralia Pennsylvania, which are recovering from an underground coalmine fire - Coalmine... | ecosystem: Environmental > Terrestrial > Soil > Unclassified ... | reverse complement strand
AGGAGCTTTGAATGGACCTGACGATCATCTCCACGTATCGGTGCAACTCGCGCTGCCAGATGTGCTACATCTGGCAGAACCCGACCGATCCGCGCGAGGAGGTCTCCCTCGAGACGCTCTCGAAACTTCCGGGCGGCTTCGACAACCTGAATGTCTCGGGCGGCGAGCCGACGCTGCGCCGGGATCTGGCGGAGCTGGTGGACCTGCTCTATCCGAAGGCGCGCGTGCTGGAGATCAGCTCCAACGGGCTGCACCCGGAGAAGCTGGTGCCGATCATCCGCAAGCATCCCAACATCAAGGTGCGCTTCAGCCTCGAGGGCAACGAGCACACCAGCAACAGCATCCGCGGCGAGAAGGACGGCCATGCGACCAAGATGGCCGGCCTGCGCGCACTGCAGGAGGCCGGCGGCACCGACCTCGGCTTCGCCTTCGTCATTCAGGATGAGAACGTGGACCAGCTCGTCGCCACTTACGAGATGGCGCGCGATATGGGCGTCGAGCTCTCGACCTCCACGCTGCACAATGCCTGGCAGTTCTACAAGAATGACAATTACTTCTACGATCGCACCAAGGTGGCGCGCCAGGTCGAGGGACTCATCACCTCGATGCTGAGCAGCCAGAAGCCCAAGAACTGGTTCCGCGCCTACCTCAATCTCGGCCTGATCGAGAAGATCCTGGGCCATCCGCGCCTGATCCGCTGCGTGGCCGGAACCGGATTTGCCTTCATCGATCCGTGGTCGGATGTCTGGACGTGCAATGTCCGCTCGGACCTGCACATGGGCAACCTCGCGCGCCAGTCCTGGGAGGAGATCATGGGGAGCGCCGAGGCGAAGCAGTCGATCAAGAAGGTGCACGCCTGCGAGCAGAACTGCTGGATGGTGACCACCGCGCGCACTGCCATGCGCTCGAGCCTCATTCCGCAGGCCCCCAAGATGGGGCCGCTCATGTGGGTGCTGAAGAACAAGCTCAAGGTCTCCCTCGGCTTGCCGATCGCCTTCGATCGCTACATCGACTACTCCCACGTCGAGCCTTCACCGCAGAAGGCCCGCAAGTCCTATCTGAACGTGAAGCAGAAGGCGGTTCTGGTACGCGGGCGCAATACGGTGGACACCCGTTATCCGCTGAGGGACTTCCAGAACAACTGAGGCCGTACGCAGATGCCTGGGTCCGCACACGGCTCTGAACCGCAATGAACGGGCTTCTCCTGGTCGTCTTCGTCGTGGCGACCTTCGCCGATTTCCTCACGACCCTTCCTGGCGTTCCGCAACTCGTCAAGTATGTCCCGGAGGCGTTCTCGTGCGTCGTGGCGATCTGCGTGCTGCTCGAGGGCATGCGCACCGGGTTCTCGCTGGTCGCGCCCAAATACCTCGCCGTCTTCGGGCTGCTGGTACTCGTCATCGTCTGCGGAATTTTGGCCAATGGCGATGGGGCCGGGCCGGTGCTGTCCGGAACACGGTTCTATCTGCGTGGCATGCCGCTGTTCTTCCTGCCCGCCGTGGCGCGCTTCTCCGAGAAGCAGGTCCAGCAGCAACTGAAGCTGCTTCTGTTCATCTGCCTGTTCCAGGTTCCCCTCGCTATCCTGCAGCGCTGGCTGATCTTCAGTGCCGGACGCTTCTCCGGAGACGATGTGCGTGGAACGGTGGGCGATTCGGGTGTGCTCTCGATCGTTCTGATCAGCGCGGTGCTCGTGCTGACCGGCCTCTTCATGCAAAAGCGCATTCCGCGCATCCGCTACCTGCTGCTGTGCCTGCTGCTGCTGTTTCCAACCACGATCAACGAAACCAAGGCCACCGTCATCCTCCTGCCGATCGGCCTGTTCACCACGCTGCTCGTGGCGGCCCCGAGCGGCAAGCGCTTGAAGATCACGCTGTACACGCTCATCGGCCTCGTCGCCTTCGGCTCGATACTCGTGCCCATCTACGACTACATGAACAAGGACAGTCCGTACAAGAAAGAACGCAACATCGGGGACTTCTTCACCAACGAGAAGCAGATGGTGGATTACATGCAGGCGAAGAAGGGCGTGGCCGCCGTCGGCACGACCAAGGAAGTCCGCCGCGGCGATGCCATCGAGATCCCCTTCGAGTACATCTCACGCGATCCGGTACGCTTCGCATTCGGGCTCGGGCTCGGCAACGTCTCGCCCTCCACGCTCGGACAGAATTTCGTCGGGGAGTATAACGGCCTGTTCCGCAGCTTCCTGCTGACTTCGTTCACCATCTTCCTGCTGGAGATCGGCGTGCTCGGCACGGCACTGCTCTTCCTGCTGTACTGGTTCCTTGGCAAGGATGCCCTTGCGCTGGCGCGATCACCGCATCCGAGCCTCGTCTCCTCGATTGCCGTCGGCTGGGTCGGCGTGGTCGTGGTGATGTTCGTCTGCCTGTTTTACACGCTAATACATACTTATTCGGCGCTCACGTACCTGTTCTGGTACTTTTCAGGGGCCGTAGCCGCGCACAGGATGCAGTTGGTCCTGACTGCGAACCGCGCCGTGATCGCGCGCCGGCGGCAGGTAGTCTGAGCAACCTCGAGGGAGTTCGATGCTCCGGGACGGTTCCGATCCGACGTGGGAGATCCTGGCGTGCAGCCAGTGCGGCGCGCCACTGTCGCCGGAGCCGGAAGGCGCGAAATGCACCAAGTGCCAGACGCGCTTCGGCCACACCCCGCACGGCGGCCTCGATCTGCGCTTGCGGGCGACCAAGAAATTCCCCTTCGAGTTCGAGCTCGGCTCCCCGCCACCGCAGGACTTTCCCTTCGTGCCTCTACCGCGCAATCCTCGCCCCGAGGTTGAATTTCCGGCGGGTAAGGTGCCCTGGCATCTCACGCCCCAGCTCCTGTCACATTTTCCGCGGGCGCGGTCGGCAACGAGTTTCGCGCTCGACCTCGGATGCGGGAGTGGACTGCATCGCTTCGTATGCGAGCAGGCCGGCTACCGGTGGGTCGGCCTCGACTACACCGCAGACAGAGCCCCCATTCTGGGCGACGGACATGCCCTACCCTTCGCGAACGAGTCCTTCGAGTTCGTGCTCTCGATCGCCGTGCTCGAGCACATCCAGTATCCCTTCGTGGTCGGCCGCGAAGTGTTGCGAGTCTTGAAGCCCGGTGGCCTGTACATCGGCACCGTGGCCTTCCTCGAACCCTTCCACGGCAACAGCTACTACCATCACACCCACCTGGGTACCTACAACACGCTGCGCTCGGCAGGCTTCGGGGTGGAATATGTGGGTCCGAACGCCGCTTGGTCAGGTTTGAAGGCGCAGGCCAGCATGGGCGGACTCTTTCCGCGCATGCCCGAGGCCCTGGGTCAGGCGGTCGTCTGGCCGATCGAAATGCTGCACCGGACGTGGTGGAAGATGGGGCGTCTGGCCAGCCGACGGCCCAATGCCAGCGAGCAGATGCGCCTGGTGACCAACACCGGCGCCTTCGAGTTCATAGCACGCAAGCCGCGGGAGGATGGCGCAGGTCCGCGAGAAGATGGCGCGGCGGCCAAGGCGCGTGAAGATGCCGCGGGAGCACCCTCACCTGCGGCAGGGGCACCTTCACCCGGGGCGGGGGCGCCCTCGCCCGGGCCTCAGTAAGCCTTCTCGTCGCGCAGCAGCCGGACCGCGGTCAGCGCCAGGATCTTGAGATCGAGCAGCGGCGTCCAGCGGCGCAGGTACTCCAGATCGTACTCGACCCGGGCGCGCATCTCCTCGACCCGGGCGGTCTCGCCGCGGCAGCCATTGATCTGCGCAAGTCCCGTGATCCCGGGCGGGACCTTGTGGCGCACCATGTAGCCCTTGATGAGCTTGCGGTATTCCTCGTTGTGCGCCACCGCGTGCGGGCGCGGGCCGACGAGACTCATGCGGCCCTGGATGACGTTGAACAACTGCGGCAGCTCATCGAGTGAGTAACGTCGCAGGTAGCGCCCGAGTGGCGTGATCCGCGAGTCGGTGGCAGTGGCCTGCCGGACGGAATCCCCGTCTTCGGTAACCGTCATGGTGCGGAATTTGTAGACGAGGATCTCATGTCCATCGAGCCCGTAACGGCGCTGCTTGAACAGCACCGGGCCGGGCGAGGTACGCTTCACCAGCAGAGCGATCACGCCCATCAGCGGCAAGGCCGGAATCAGGATGGCGGAGGCCAGGACCAGGTCCGTCAGCCGCTTGCTCACCCCACGATAGCCGTGGAAAGGTGTCTCACACAGCGCGATCACGGGGACGCCGAGAAACTCGCTCGCCCCGCTCTGGATCGAATCGAACGGCAGTACCATCGGGGCGTAGTAGATGGATACGGTGGTGTCGCGCAGGTCATCCAGAAGCTCCTGCACGCGCAGCAGATGGCTGACCGGCAGCGCTACGAAAATGACATCGATGCGGTTGGCATTGACGTAGCGGACGATGTCCTTCAGTCCACCCTTGAGCACCCCCTCCTGGGCTGGGGCCAACCGATGCGGAGCCCGGTCATCGAAGAAACCCGCCACCGTGAGGGCCGCCGAGCTGGTGCGCTCCACGCGCTGCGCAAGCGACAGGCTGATCTCGTTGTAGCCGACGAAAATCGCGCGTCGGGCGCTCATCGGGTCGGACAGCACCTGCCGCAGTGCCTCGCGCATCAGCAGCGCCGCCCCGATCAGAAAGCCGGGGGTCACGAGCGCCCAGGTGATGATCATGCGGCGCGAGATGTCGCCCGATCGCTTCGTGGCGTACCCCACCGCCAGCAGCGTGAACAGCAGCACGAGCCAGCGCGCCGCGAGGCGCGTGATCAGGCGCCGCCGACCGCCCATGACCTGGGACATCAGACCGCGCTCGGGCTGCAGCAGCAACCCGCCCAATCCGATGACGAGCGTCAGCAGCACGATGAAGGGCTCATCGAAGGCCTGACTGAAATACCAGCGCATCACGACGAGCAGCGCAGCTGCGAGCAACGGCAGCGCGATCGCCTGGGTGAGGCTCAACAGCCCTACGGGAAGCGTGTTCTTGAAAACGAGCGGACTAGTCATTGGTTTTCCTGCCGAACGGCCGCATCGCGGGCGCGCCGCGGTCGTATCCCCTTTGCCACTCGAGAAGCATGCAAACTTTGCGCCACCAAGCGCACGGCCCTTTCGTCGTTCTTTCCAGGGCTCTGAGCATAGATCCGGCCCGTAAGCGGAAGTTTCTCCGGGGCAGTCTGCGCCCGCCGTAGGGAATTGCCGACATTCGTGTGGTGCGCTCCAGCGGCAAGCGCAATTTGCCTACGTAAACGCTATCCGCAAGTGATGGGCCCGCTTTGCAGCAGCGGCAAAACCAACAGTAGCGTGCAGTGCAGCAAGCGGTGTGTCTGGCATCCGCGACGCCAGATTTTACTTTTCAAGACAGCAGCTTACGGGCGATCGCCGCGTTTTCAGCCCCACCTTTGTCGCTGCAGAGCAACAACAAAGCGCAGCGCCGGGCCTCACCTTCGTCCGCGTTTGATCGTTTTTCCAATCTAAACAGCGACTTGACCTCACTGGCATGGGCGTTGCACTACCGCTGGCGCACTTCGGTGCCAAGGGCAAACCCATCGAAAGATGGGGGCGCAAAACTTCCGGTCTAACGGCTCCTCAGCCTACGACAGCGGAGTTGCCGGGAAACCTCTCGAGGCTTTCCGTGATCGGGCCGACCACGCCTGGCTCTAGGCAACCTCCGTTAGGCAGCTGATCCGTCGGGAAAGCGGGAGCTTGCGCCGCGATTCGGTTCAAGCGGACACGGGGGTCGAGTGATGCGAGCAGGACGGACTGCGCGGGTAATCCTGTTGACGGGTGTGACACTGATCGGTGCGGCGCTGGCCGGCTGTGGAGGCGGCGGCGCGAGCTCGAGCGCGGACTCCTCGGCGTCCCTCGCCAATCCGAACGGGGGCCAGGGAGCGTCTCAGGCGGTCACGCTCTCATGGGATGCGCCCACGGAGAATTCAGACGGAACGCCGCTGACGAACCTGCAGGGCTACAAGGTCCACTACGGCGCGCAGCCGGGGGCCTACTCGGACACGATCGAGGTCGCGAATCCCGGTCTGACCATGTACGTGGTGCAGAACCTGGCGGCCGGCACCTACTACTTCGCGATCAGCTCCTACAACTCCTCCGGCGAGGAGAGTGCGCTCTCGCCGGAAGTCTCGGCGATGGTGGACTAAGGCGCATCGCTCTCTTCAGGGGCACCAGTGCTCGCGCTGCCAGCCGCACCTGCGCCAACGCGCTGACCCGGATTCGGGACCAGCGCCACCGTGCGCCCGAACTGGGCGGGATCAATCTGGTGCTTCGCCAGCAGGTCGTAGAGCGTCGGCCGGGTCACGCCCAGCAGCTCAGAAGCCCGTGAGAGGTTGCCGCGGGCGACGGCGAGGGACTGGCGTACCGCCTGAGACTCGGCCCGCTGGCGCGCCACGCGCAGGTTCAGATACTCCGGATCATCACCCGGATCCTGCAGACCCAGGTCACTGGCCGTCACGACGGACCCTTCGGCCATGATGACCGCGCCCTTGATCCGGTTTTCCAGCTCGCGGACATTGCCGGGCCAGCGGTGCGCCTGGATCGCGCGGATCGCATCCGGAGCCAGACCCCGTGTGGGCCGCCCGAAGCGCTGAGCCATCTCCTGCAGCAGAAACTGCGCCAGCAGCAGACTGTCGCCCTGGCGATCGCGCAGCGGCGGGACACGGACGGTGACCTCGCCGATGCGATAAAAAAGATCTTCACGAAAGGCGCCGGTGCCGATGAGGGCATCGAGATTGCGGTTTGTGGCGCAGATGATCCGAAGGTCGAGGGGAATCGGCGTCCGGCCACCGATGCGCTCCACGGTTCGCTCCTGCAGGACGCGCAGCATCTTGGCCTGCAATGAGGCGGGCATCTCGCCAATCTCATCGAGGAAGATGGTGCCGCCGTTGGCGGCCTCGAGCTTGCCGGGCGTGCGCTTGGCCGCCCCCGTGAAGGCGCCCTTCTCGTAACCGAACAGCTCGCTCTCGAGCAGCGTGTCGGGGATCGCCGCGCAGTTGATGGCGACGAACTGCTGCTGGGCGCGCTCGGAGAGCCGATGCAGCGCCTGCGCCAAAAGCTCTTTGCCGGTGCCGCTCTCGCCCAGCAGCAGCACGGTGGCATTGGTGGGGGCGACTTTCTCGATGGCCCGGCAAAGGGTGCGCATGGCATCGCTCACCCCGATGATGCCCTCCAAGGCCATGGAGCCGGTGCGCTCGCGCAGCCGCCAGTTCTCTTCCTCGAGCTCGCGGATCCGGAAGGCGCGCCGCACGACGACAGAGAGCACTCCCGCATCGAGCGGCTTGTAATAGAAGTCCGTCGCTCCGAGACCCACGGCCGCCACGACGAGCTCGCGGGCATCGTGCTCGGTCATCGCGATGATCTTGGTATCCGGCGCAAGGTTCAGCATCTGGCGCAGCAGCTCGAGGCTTGGTGCCCCGCCGGCCGGTTCGCGTGCGGTCCCCAGGTCGAAGAGCACCACGTCGGGCTCGATCCGGCGGATGAGCACCAGCGCCTGGTCGGACGTCTCGGTCGAGGTGACCTCGAGGTCGGAGAAAATCTGCTCCAGCTCGCGCCGCAGAGCCTTGTCGTTCTCCAGGATCAGCAGCTTCCGGCGTTGCATCTCGGGCGCCACTTCAGGGCCCCCTGTCATCGTCCGCATACTTGCGCCCTGCCTCCTGCGGTAGCAGGAACTTTACACTCCAGTGTAAAGGGCGGCGCGGCGGCCGGCATGCTGGACTTCACAACCGGAGCGCTGCGCTGCAGCAGCACTGCGCAAAAGCGGGGGGTTAACTTAGTCGGCTTTTACTTAGTGCCTGACGGAGTTCACAGCGATCCGGAAGGGAAAAACGCTATGATTCCTCGCGATGACGGGGCCGAAACGCCCCACCGGTTTTCCACCAAAAGTGAGCTCACAATGACAAGAATATTGGGCTTGATGCTTCTCGCGCTTCCCTTCGTGGCACAGGCCAGCGCTGTCCCCACGCCTGCCGTGGTCGCCGCGCCGGAGATCGATCCGGCTTCCACCCTCAGCGCACTCACCCTGCTGCTGGGGGGCCTCGCAGTGATCCGCGGCCGAAGCCGCAAGTAAGAAGCCGAAAGAGATCCGGCTCCCACGCGCGAACGGCCGACAGTGATGCACGGCCAATTCGCCGTGGGCGAGGATTTCGTGGGGGAGGGCGCGTTAGTCTACAGGCGCGTGTGAGGGCTCAGCCGCCGAACAACGTGGGCGAGGTGTCCTTGTCGGCCCCTGGCTTCATGACCCGCCTGAGGGCTTTCAGGATGCGCCTGAAGCGCAGGACCTTGTCCGAGAGCGGCACGTGGATGAAGGCCACCTTGCGCACATAGCGGCCGATACTCCATTCCGCCCGCGAGCCCTTCGGGAAGTAGTACGTGTCCCCTGCGCGGAGCTTGCGCGCGACTCCGCTTTCATTCGTGATGACTACCGAGCCCTCGATCACGCAGATCGTCTCGTCGATGTCGTAAAACCAGTTGAAGCGACCGGCGGTGCAGTCCCACATCACCGTCAAGCCCTTGCCATCCGTGCTGCTCGAGAGCTGTTTCACTCTCGCCACCGGATCGCCTTCGATGACCCACTCGTGCGGGAAGGGCGCAGCGTTCAGCTCATGGCGATTGGCCGCATATTCCATGGCCTGGTCGCGCTCGGGCGAGCGTTGCAGGATCTCCAGCTCCCGTGTGGCGTCTTCCATTTCCTTCGGACCGGCGTTACCGCCCGTCGCGTCTCCGCGCAGCGCACTTCCCAAAATTGGTCTCCTCGCACCGTTCTAGTAGTAAGAATTACGCGACCGCGGCCGCCTCGGCCGGATCGCGGGTTTCGAGCTGGCAATGTATGCTCGATGAAGCTTTCGTGAAGCTTACGAGCGGCGGGAACGGGTGTCTGTGACGTGGAGCACAGGGTGGGGGTAGGCATCGGCGCCCATTCGACAGAAATGCGCCGCTTTCCATTCAGCGGTTTTCCGAGAGCGCCAAAGCATCGCAAGCCTGAAGATTCTTCAGCTCGAAATTGCGCGGGATAGCCAGATGCGAAAAGTTTGGGGTTTCTGGAAGTCAGTCATCCCCTGGCAAAGAAGCATGCGAGAAGCGCGTCGCAGCCAAAGTGCGCTCGTTCGCTAGAATTCGCGGCTGGTTTAGTCGTATGAGCCAACGCGCGATCAGTCAGAAGAGTCTGCCTGTGAGTGACCTCGAACGCGCATAAAACGAGCCGATTGCAACTATCTATACAACCCATCCACTGGGCTCCGGCCGGCTCGCTTTCGTAGCGATAGATGCTCCATGATTTCTGACGTCAAAGCTCTGATAGTCGTACTCGTTATCTCGGCTGTTATATTCCGAGTTGCGAAGCCCATAGCGCTCAAATTCAGCTCCGAACAGGACTACTTGCGTCGGAGGAACGTATGGTTCCTCCTAACGATCACGGCATTTGTCAGCCCTAGCTTCTGGCTGTATGTCCTGATAGCCATTCCTACGCTGATCTGGGCAGGTAGACGCGACTCGAATCCTGTCGCCTTGTACTTGATCCTGCTACATGTCGTGCCGCCTATATCCATCGAGATCCCCGTGGCTATGGTCCATGCATTGTTCGATCTCGATAACTATCGACTGCTGTCGCTGTTCATTCTCATCCCGACGGCATTGAAGTTACGTAAAAACGACGATCCAGCGCGCGTTCGGGGTCTCAGCGCCGCAGACGTCCTGCTGCTCGGTTTTGGACTACTTCAAGTTGCGCTGTTCGTCCCGCCCGATCTGCCAAACCACGTCATTCTTGCCGACTCTTTCACGAATATTCTGCGACGGGCATTTCTATTTCTCATTGACGTGTACTTGCTTTTCTACGTGGTGAGCCGGTCTTGCTCCACAAGACGGGCAATGGTCGAAGCGCAGGCGGCCTTTCTACTGTCCAGCGCGATCATAGCGGCGCTCTCGTTCTTCGAGTTCCTACGACATTGGCTACTGTACGTGGATATTGCAGCGAGATGGACCGAGAATCCCACCGCCGGGTTCTATCTCATGCGTGGCGACATGGTGCGCGCGCAGGTCACCAGCGGACATCCCCTTGCACTCGGGTATCTGCTCGCTGTTGCGTTCGGATTCTGGCTATACCTGAAGCGCCACATCGAGTCGCGCTGGCTGAGAGTCGGAGGCACTCTGCTTTTCTGGCTGGGACTTTTGGGTGCTTATTCACGCGGCCCGTGGATCGGCGCGATCGTCGCCTACTTCGCTTACGCAGCGCTCGGTTCTCGGGCATTACTGCGGCTCTCTAAGGCGGCTGTCGTCGCGACCTTTGCAATCGGTGTGATCGCGATATCGCCCTTCAGCGACCGTGTCGTCAGCGTTCTACCATTTATGGGGGGGACGATTGACAGCGGTTCCACTGGCTATCGTGAGCGCCTCGCTCAGCGATCCTGGGAACTCATAAAGCAAAGTCCATTATTCGGTGATCAGCTCGCGTACCTGAAGATGGAAGGGCTGCGTCAAGGTGAGGGAATCATAGATTTGGTTGACACATACGCTCAGGTTGCTCTCTTCTACGGCCTCAGTGGGCTGATCTGCTTTGCAGGTCCGATGCTTATTGGGCTCTGGAGGACCCTGCGCAGGGCGTGGTCAAACCGCGGGGATGCCGATCTCGAGCATCTAGGGCTTTCACTTGCAGCCTCCATCCTCGGCGCCCTGACCATGCTGAGCGCCGCCAGCTTTGAGTTTGGCATCGCGAAAATGTATTGGGCCCTGGCTGCGCTAGCAGCTGCCTACGCCGCGATGCGTATTCCAGTCCAGGAGCGGTAAGTGCCCTCCTTCAAGTTGTTCAATCCCAAAGGCGATCTGTTTGCCACCGGTGCGTGCTTCTTCGCACAGGCGGTCCTGAAACTCGGCAGCAGCCTGATTCTCACCCGCATCGTTCATCCTGAGGCTTATGGTGTCATCACGCTGCTACTATCGATCGCATTTGTTGTCGAGATGCTGGCCGACCTCAATGTCACCTTATTCATCGTTCGCGATGAGCACGGCGACACTTCCCGATATCTGAACACGGCCTGGACGATGAGACTCGTACGTTCAGTTCTCAATTCCGCCGCGGTCTTCCTGTGCGCCCCATTCATCTCATCAACCATTTACCACCTGCCGTCCATCACGCCTGCGCTGCGGGTCTTCTCTCTTTGGTTCATCATTGGCGGCCTCGAGTCGATGTCTTTCTCACTTGCCGTCCGGCAAAAACGCTCACGAGTGTTCCTTTACTCGGAGCTCGCAGCGTCCTTCATTGCCACCGCCTTCGCAGTGGCCTACACGTACTTCTCCCGGGACTACTGGGGAATGCTGTTTGGAACGCTCTTGAGCAGGGCGCTCACAAGCGGATTTAGCCACTTGCTCTACCGACAGCGCCGACCAAGGCTTCAGTGGGACTGGGCGGCCGCCCGTGAAATACTGCGATTCACGAAATACACGATGCCCAGCAGCCTACTGACACTAGGCTTGAGTCAGTTCGATAAGGTGGCCTTACTGCGCCTTTCCGACCTCGCGCATCTCGGCGTATACGGGCTTGCAGCCAACATCGCGTCTCAGATGGAATCGCTGATCGCCAAGATCAGCCAAATGGTACTGTATCCCCGGGTGGCTCATAACTTCCGCACCGACCGGACTACCTTTTCGCTGAAGTACTACAGCGAAAACACCAAACTCTTCATCAGCATACTGTTGTTGCCTGCGGCGATAGGGGGCGCTGCCCAGTTCATCGTCGGAGTGCTCTACCCGGCCAAGTATGCCCAGGCAGGTGAGGTACTTCAGGCTCTGATGTTGCGGGCAGTCCTGCTGGCGCTTGCTTCTCCTGCCGAGGATCTCCTTATTGCCGCGGGCGAATCACAAGTGATCCTCTTCGGAAACGTGCTGCGCGCCGCCTGGCTGTTGGCGGCAAGTCTGATTGGGTATCATTTCTTTGGATTTATTGGCTTCGTCTATGGAATCGCATCAAGCGGGCTGCCGCCCCTGCTCTACTACCTGGCCCTGCAGAAAAAGAAAGGATTTCTGATCGCCCGATACGAAGTCTACAAAGTCGTATTTTGCTTCGGAGTCGCAATGGGCGCCTATTTGACCAGTAGCGTGGTCTGGGGCCTTTGGCGCCCGATGGCGACGGCATTCTAGCAATGCAATCGCCTGAGCCGGCTCTTAGCTCTGACGCACGGCGCGCGGCGGCGACGCTGGATGTCGCCGTCGTTATCGTTACCTATAAGAGCGCGTCACTCACCCTTGACTGCCTACGCTCTGTGCAGCAGGAGCGCGCTACGCCTGAGTTACGTATTCGCGCAATTGTCGTGGACAATGCCTCTGGGGATGCATCTGTAATCGAACAAGCTGTGACGGCACACGGCTGGTCCGACTGGGTTACGGTGGTACGCGCGCCGCTGAACGGCGGGTTTGCCTATGGAAACAATCTAGGTCTCTACCACGCTTGCACGGAGAGAAGCCCTGACTATGTGTACCTTTTGAATCCCGATACACAGGTTCGGGCCGGGGCCATAGGTGCTTTAGCTCGCTTCTTGGAAGCCCATCCGGATGTGGGAATCGCCGGCAGCAGTCTGGAGAATCCTGACGGCTCGGATTGGCCCTTTGCGTTTCGGTTTCCGAGCGTGATCAGTGAACTGATCTACGGTGTGAATTTGGGCGTCATTACGAAGATCCTCGAACCCTGGCATGTTCCAAAGCGTATGGGCAAGCACAGTGAGGCGGTCGATTGGGTGTCCGGAGCTTCGTTAATGGTGAGGGCAGAGGTGTTCACCGCCATTGGCGGCCTGGATGAGCATTATTTCCTATATTTCGAGGAGACGGACTTCTGCCGTCGGGCACGGAAAGCCGGCTTCACCACCTGGTATGTGCCCAATAGCCGCGTGATGCACATCGGGGGGCAAAGCACTGGCAGCGTCAGCAGTGCTCAAATGCGGCGGCTGCCAGGCTACTGGTTCGAATCCCGGCGACGGTATTTCGTAGCCAGCTTCGGCGTACCTCTGGCTATGGCCATTGATGCGGTCTCCATCTGCGCCCAGTCATTGGGCCTGGCAAAGAGACACCTTCAGGGACGTCAACACACAACCACCCCGTATTTCATCCGCGACCTGATTTGCCACAGCGTGCTCTGGCCTCGAAACCGCTCCAACGCCGCGGCAAAGAATTCCAATCCATGCATCCAAACCGCAACCCAGCGAACGAAAGTCCCAGCAACGTGACGACTTCAGACTCTCCGCAAGATCCATCCTTCGCGGTTGTCACACCGACGTACCTTCCCGACCTGAGTCGCTGCGAACTCCTGGCCGAATCCCTGGACCGTTGTGCCCCGCAAGTGCCGCACTATCTGATCGTTGACCGGCGCGACCTACCGGCGTTCCGACACCTGCAGCGAGGTCGCCGTTCACTCATCGAATCCGAACAGCTTGTAGGTAAATGGATGTGGCGGCTTCCCGGGCGCAAGGGCTTATGGCTCAGCATGCGGGCTCTACCCGTGCGCGGCTGGATTCTGCAGCAAATACTCAAGATCGCTTCACCGGACCTGATCCGCGAACGGACACTTGTCTTCTGTGATTCAGACACAGCCTTTCTGCGAGGATTCAGCCGCGTCGACCTGCTTGTCGACGGTAAAGTCGGTCTTCTCGATGTGGAATGGCCTAGTGACTCCCCGCGACGATGGACGGCCGCCGCGCGCCGTCTATTGGGCCTCCCGCAGCGTGATGGGGGCTACCATAACCACGTGGGTAATATGATTTGCTGGAACCGGGAAAACGTCAGTGGAATGCGGGAACGTATTGAGACGTGTAACGGCATGCACTGGCAGGTTGCACTTGCCAGGACTACGAGCTTCTCCGAGTACATGCTTTACGGTACTTACGTGCGGGAGATATTGGAGTATCGGGGCAGCGACCACGCCCCCTCTGCGGTCCCACTCGTGAAGGCTTCCTGGGGAACCCCACTTATAGGCGAAGACGTTTTACGGAGATTTTTCGCTGAACTTGACCCACAGACGGTGGCCATCATGGTTCATTCCAAGGATGGTGTCGATCCGTCACAGTATAGAACGTTCCTGGAACGGGCCTGGAGACGAGCATAAAAGCCCCGCAGCTTGCTCTTCAACAATTTCTTCAGGCGACTACGACGGCGCTGGCGTCAATGCTGCCTGCGTTCTGCGCTCTCGGTTCTTGATTGCCAGTAAACCTGTCACTGCAATCTGACCAACGAGGAAGCTGAGCAGCGCTGATGCACTATTTGCTGCATTCAGTTTCCACATCGCCACGGCGCACACTAGGATCACACCTCCAAGTATTGGGGCTGTAATTACAGGTTTGACCACCAGCCGGTTTGCTATCTTCGTAAAAGCGTTGGCGAGCAAGATTGAAGCCGCAACCACGGCAACAATCGCGATCCATACCACTGGCAAGAACGCGCCCGGAACCCAGCGTGCAGCGATGTCGAGCACAACATAATGGATCGGGACCACAGCCAACGACGCCACACCGCGCAACGATAATGCCTTCGCGGCAGTGGGCAAGTAAGAAGCTGCTCTCCATGCGGAAGCGAGCATTACGACAAGCACCGCGATGGACAGCACGAAATAGGCGAAACTCATCGTCCCCCATCTGAAGAACACTGCCTGGCGATAGAGCAGAACACACGAGCACCCCAGTGCAGCGGCCGCCACTGCTGTCTGCATAACCCACATACGGCGCGGAAATCCCTGGAGCTCCGCCCGATATTGTCGCCCCAAAATGAAGCCAAGCAGCGGATAGACAATCCAGGGAGACAGTGGGTACGACACATCCGCGGTCGCGGGAAAGCCAACAATCCAGGCGCCCATACCCGTGAGCAGGTATCGGCCCTGCAACCAGGATCCAGCGCCAAAGCGCAGCAGTAGTGCTGCTGCGATGCTAAGTGCTGAAAGCAGGACTGGACGACGCACCATAGCGATCGCGGTGATGAGCACGCTTGAGACACCTATGAACCCGAGGAAGTCGAGTCCGTAGGGGCGTGATGCTTTCCACCACAGGAACTGGTCCGCAACGATCAGCAGACCGGCCTTTTGCAGTACGGAAAGAAATCCCCAGGTGTCCACGCGCTTGCGCGACACACCGATTCCAAATCCGGTCGTAAAGAAGAAGATAACGGGCGCGAAACTGCCCAGGAATACGCACGCCGACAGGAGTGAGTAAGGAGGCTGAACGGCTCCAGTAAAGCTGATTCCTGCATGGTTGACGATCATCAGCACAATCGCCAGCCCGCGCAGAAGATCCAGCTGCTTGACCCCCCGATTCTGTCGTTCGTTCACATCGCACAACCTCAGGCACGGCACGATACCGTACTTGATGCTCTCTCACACTGTCACCCAGCCGGAACCTAAATCATGGGAGGAGAAATTAAAGGGCCGATCCTGCCGAAAACTCGGTGCGACAGCAGCCTGATCGCACGCCGGTTTGGCTCACGCGACGGAGGCACCAATGTGCGGCCGCAGGCCGGGCGGCTTCCCATGCCCGTGACTGCGGTCAGATCAACATTATCCTCAATCCGACGCGGCGTATGAGCCGAATCGGCACGTGCGGACGTACGGCGGATTACCTGCTTCGCGCCTCACTATCAGCGCCGCGACAACCGCGGGAGGTACCGGATGAGAAGAGACAGGCTTTACTGAACTCGAAGATTGGACGGAGCCATCGGAATCTGAGCAGATTGCCCAGCCGAACAGCCGGACCACCAGCATGCGTTTCCGCTGATGAAATTCTGTACTGCCTGCCACTTTGGCGGAGCGCTGCTGAGCGGGCTCGTAGTTTGCATGAGCGACTCGATCAACCCCCACTCGCCGTATTGGCTATACGCACTTACATCGGCAAACACCATGAAAAGTTGTCCGCCATTCGACTTCCAGGTCTGGAAGTACGATGAATAGGCGGTACCCATGCGAGGGTCTCTGTTAGCCGCAATGTAGAGGTTGGTGGCCGGCGTATTCGCACCCGTCGAGGTGACACCGTTAGGGAAGCCCTCGAAGGTCTGTCCCCCTTCGTAAGCAAGCAGCGGAAGCTTGTAAGCAGCCAATGCCGAACTATACGCAGCCTCCCAGCCGGAGACTTGATTTAGCCAGCCGCCCGCCGGAATACTGGGATCGTTCTGAGACGTCAGCGATGCAAACAAGTTGGTCAGCCCCCCATCAGCCTGGGAGGTCCAGCCAGACGGTACCGGTCCGCCAAAGTACGGCGCAATGGCCACGGCACCGATCCCGTGCGCCGAACATGGCGCCCCTGCAGTCCAGAACGGACAGTTCAAGGATTCTGTTGCCGTGTAGCTCGCGGCCGCCTGCGCACCGAGCACGCAGATGACTCGATTTGCGTCTGCCCCCCAGGCGGACTTCCAGATGTCGCACATCTGCGCAACGCGTTGACCGAACCAATTTCGGTTCAGATCAAACGCACTGGCGCTCGAGCCTGGCCATTCCGCCTGCCCCTGCTTCTGAATCCAAGTCGTCTGCCCAAACGCGTAATTCCAGGTTTCGTTGCTGTACTCAACATAGACCTTTTGTCCAGCACCCAGCTGACCGTGAACAAGGGTGGCCATTTGTGTGATGTAGTCGTTGTCTGCCATGTGAGGCACGTTGAGCCACGCGTCGGCCGAGACCGCGTTCGCGAGCTGCACGGCCGTTTCAATCGGCACGCCTATCGACGAACCCCAGAACGCGCTGCTTGGAACCGGACGGCCGGCTCAACTGGATAACGTGCTGTTGTTTGTCTGCAGCCAGTCCATGAAGCGCAGAACGTGAAAATGCTGAACCAAGCTAAGGAAGTTGGGATTGAAAAGCTGGCCCGCTTTGACTGCGGCCTCGTTCGACGCCTGCATCACTCGAATATTGCGAATGTAATTGCCCGTGTGGTTGGGATCGGTGCTAGTGATCACCACGTGTATTCCGCCGCCATAACTGGGTGTAACGTCCAGCACGTCTCGACCTGGCGATGATAGAGCAGCGTTCTTGACGGCGTCGAATTGGTAAGTGAGGGTTCCTTGTCCGTCATAAAGAACCACGTATTGTCCCGCCGGATAGTTGCCGTTCGACGTGTTGGGCAGGTTTCGGACGAGAAGTACACCTACCGAGTTAAACTTCTGTGATCCGGACTCATTGACCGCCGTCAGGCTCTTTGGCCATCCATTGGCATCCAGGTTGAGATAGGCTTCTTCGCCTGTGTCGAAACTTGAGTTTGAATGCGTGATCCAGCCTCCGGCAGTACTAAAAATATTCAGGAGGGGCATTTCCGGAGTGAAGTAATTTACGCTCGTCAGGTTGATTCCCAATGGCGATTGGGCGTTTGCTGATGTGGCTGCGAATGCGCGTGAGCAGCCAAGCGCAGCGACAACCATCAGCGTCAATAGAACGCAAATGCGCCAAAGTTGCTTCAGGTTTCCGGGAAACTCGAACGCCACTAGCCAACCCAAAGTTACTTGTTCATTAGTCATTTAAGCTTTCCAATGCTCGCGACCCAACGGGCATGAATAGGTGCATTGAAGCGCACTCCGACGGTCGAGACAATATGTCGCTATAAGCCGACCCGAGGCCGAGCGACCGTATGTTACTTATGACTCGATGCGTTAACGGTGAGACGTAAGTCTCGGTTGGCGTGCGAATCGCAAGTTAGCGGCGCGCCAGCGCGCCCCGACAAGCTAGCCCGATATGCCATCCCCACCGCGCTTCGAGCGGACCCAGTTCAACCGACGCGCCGCGATGAACTTTATATACAAGGGCACTTTCCATAGGGCATAGATGCCTGCCATCGCCAGCGTGGGGAACGACACCACGTGCCTTGCGAAACGCCACCAGCAGAGAAAGATTGTCAGCACAAGCATCGCCGCGCCGATTGTGGCTAGCGTAAGCGGAGCGATGGCGCTTGTGAGCCCGTACAGACCCGCCGCAAGAAACCAAACCGCCGCTATAAGGAGGATTATCAGCGAGAGAGGCGGCACGCTCAGGTCGAGCGCGAGCATCATTGTGTCGATCCGCAACCTTCGCAAAGACAACCACAATAGCGAGGGCGCCTCGGCCAATATAGCGCCCAAATGGCCGTGTTCCCATCGCTCACGTTGTCCCTGCACCCCCTCTCTCGAGGATGGGAAGTAGCTTGTCACGAGCGCTTCAGGGCAGAAGTATGGTGGATGTCCAGCTCGTGTTAAGTCGAGCCCGAGTTTCAGATCCTCGACGATATGGCCGGTCGCAAGCTCCGATGAGCGTATGCACGACCAAGGAAACGCCATCCCCGTGCCCATTAATTGACAGGGAAGGCCCAGACGGCGCAGGCCCAGCGGTCGCACCCGGTTCTTGATGATCCACGCGAATTCCGCCAGCCGAGTTCTAAACCCCGACCCGGGAGGAGCGTGCATCAGGTAGAGCGCTTGAACGGGTCGCCTGGTGCGAAGGCAGGTTCTACGAAGCTCGTCGATGGCACCGACGGCGACATTGCAATCGGCGTCAATCACAATCACGACGTCAACCGGATCCAGAGCCAGATGCCGAATACCGAAGTCGAGAGCGTATCCCTTGCCATGTCTGGTTGGATCATTGCGCTCAATGACTTCCGCCCCCGCCGCCTTCGCGATATCGGCAGTACTATCTGTGCAGTTGTCGGCGACAACGAGCAACCGGTCGCCCTGATCGAGCTGCGGCCTCACCGCTTCTATGCTGCCAGCGAGCAACAGGGACTCGTTGTGCGCCGGCATGATAATCGCCAGTCGACCGCGCTGCCCTGGCTCCTCACGCAGCTGACCCAGCCTCGAATGGGCACAAACAGCTTCTACGAATAAGACCGAGACCGGCAGGAGCAGAATAGCAGCGCAACTGCCAATGGCGATTGTCAAAAGAAGAGTCAATCGCTGACCTCCGAGGCAGCTGGCTCCGGGCCAATATCAACTGCCTTGCGCGCGACTACACTTCGGTCCGTCTCAGCACTCCTGAACAGACTCGCGAGCTTGTCAACCTCCTTATCGATTGAATGACGCTCCATCACGCGCGTGTGTCCCGCATTCCCCATTCGCTGCAGATCTTGGATTGAAGAACCAAGGCATGTCTGCATCGCCCTGGTCAGATCCTCGACCGAGCCAGCGGGGAAGAGCCAGCCATTCTGGCCTGATACAACTAGTTCGGGGATTCCGGCTATATAGGTAGTCAGAACCGGTCGACGCAAAGCCATCGCTTCCATGATGACCACGGGCAGACCCTCCGCGAAGCTAGGCAAGACGAGCGCGCGGGCCGCTAGAATCTCCTGTCTCACCTCGCTGCTGCTGATCCACCCCGTTATCCGGACGTGTGACTTGAGGCCATACTGCTCGACCACAGATTCCAATTCGTCACGCATTTCTCCGTCGCCTGCCAGCACGAGCTCAAAGGAAATTCCCGTCTCTGCCAGCCGAGCCGCCGCCTCCAGCAACAACAATTGGCCCTTGGCCTCGCACAGACGACCCACGCACACAAGTCTTGGAGCTGATGGCACGGGCACCGCTGAAATTTCGTAAAACGCTCTTTCCAATCCACAATGGACGACCTTAATCTTTGGCCAGTCGTTGTGCCGGGACCGAAAATAGAGCTGGCTTCGCCCAAAACAACTGATTGCTATGACGAAAGCTGCCCGATGAATCTTCTCCTCGAGACCCATTGGCATCTCAAATTCGTGAGGTCCGTGGATGGTGAAACTGTATGGGGGGCCGCCCAGTACGTGCGCAAGCATTGCAACTTCGGCCGAGTTACTGCCAAAGTGAGCATGAATTCTCGTAGCGCCGAAGTCGGCTAGCCACGGCAGGATACGACAGGCTTCGCCCAGATAAACAAGGTGATATGGAAGCGGGCGGTCTGTTTCGCTTCCCATTTTGACCGCAAGCCGCAGCGCTGCTAAGAAGCGCACGGGCGAAGAGACCAGTGTACGAAGGGCCGGCAAGAGAAGCGCCCAGGGCCCGCGGCGCAGCACGTAGCGGGTCAGGTCGCGTTCCCTCTGATCTTCAGCGTCAGGAAGTTCGCCGCTCCAGCCGTGCAATGCAATGCGAAGTACGCTGAAACCCTGCCTTTCCAACTCCAGAATTTCGCGCCGGATGAAGCTATGGCTGACCTTCGGGTAATGATTGATGAAGTAAGCGATTTTCAAGAATTAGTTGCCTTCTTGTGAACGGCCTCAGGTCACACCGGTTTCCACGCGTCCCGCCCGCCAAGCGTGACCAATAAAGGGTCTTAGAAGGCCCCCTCGATGGGGCAGCAAGCGCAGTAGTCGCAAGTTCGCAAGCAGCATCGGCACCGGATCGCTGCTGTGACCCAGCATGGAGATCCAACGGGCGCTGCGAGGGGTTGTCCGGTTGGGCACACCGTGCGGGCCTAGGAGGCTTCGAATACCGTGTGCGAACAAATAAGGCACGACGAAGCGCGACTCGAGTTCCGGTAGGGGAGCGGATTGCCTGAGCGGATTAACTGTAGCGAGCGTTGCTTGAAACCACAGCCACGGCAGATCATTTCCTACTGCCATGTCGAGCATGATGAAACCAAAAGCACGGGGGTTTAAGTCGATGGCCAACAACTGATCACCATCCGTCAGGAGCTCGAGCTCAAAAATACCGCGGGATATCAGCCGATCAATAGTTTTCAATCCGACATTGAGTATGCGCTCGTCATTACACGTGACTTGGACCGTGCTCACGCCAATGTCTGGTGGCCACTGTTCGCGTTTACTGGTCAGGATAGCGGCTACTATTCCGCTATCGGCATCTTTGATGCCACTGACGCTGTAGACACACCGTTGCGCGGACGGCAAATAGGCTTGCAATAACGGCCACCGCAGTTCGGGATAGCTATCGGCTATCTCTTCCTGCCCGAGAGCCACCTCGTAACGACGATAGACTCGGAGTAACGTTGCTTCATCGTGTACAAGCTGACCGCGATCGGAGGCGCCAACGACAAGATGAGATTTGGGTTTGACTATAAGAGGATACCCGATCGAGCGGGCGTCGACGATCGCACCGTCCACATCGTCTGGGGCGGCGAAAGCTGGTACGCGCTGTCCCACCTCGTTACAGGCTACTGAAAAACGTGTTTTGATGAGACAGCGCTCGAGTTCGGCCAGCGGCGTTATGGCGCGCTGCACCTCCGGCGAGAATTCGCTTCTGATTCGCGCTAAGTAATAGGCGATAAGGTCGGTCGTGGGGGCGAGACGCTGAATCTGGCCAGAGCGGACCCGCTCTTTGAGCCATGGTAGAAAACGGTTTGCTTGCTCAACTGGCGGGCACGCTCCTCTGCGGCGGCAATGTCGTGACCATCTGCCCACTCCGGGACCGTAGAAATCAAGCGGCACGCCTTGTCGTCCAAGCGAGACGGCAAACGCGAGGGTGGGAGCCCAATCATTGCTGATAACGGAAACCGGATGACGTAGCACCAGCGGCGCATGCTCCGCTGCGCCGAACGGGCGATCTGACGCGGTGCCCTCAGATGTGAACGGATGCCTAAGCCGCGTCAGCACACTCAAGGGCTCGCTGTCTTGGCGTGAGTCTCAAACGACTGCTGGCCACAGAGGCTCCCAAGGTATGCTCCTAGTCGTACCGCTGTGTATTCAGCACCCCGAGCAAATCTCATCACAGGACCAAATGTATTCGCTGATGTCACACCAATGAAATGAAGGCCCGGAACCGACGATTCAAACCGTGACGACAAGACGGGCGTCTCTGCCTCAAGCTTGAGCGCAGACCGGAGTGATTGGTCCAGGATCGTGAGTCGAGGAATCGAGGGCCGATATCCGGTGGCTGCGATTACATGATCCGCCTGGATCTCCTTTGATCGAGATCCTTCCCTCAGCTGCAGGACCACCGAGCCGTTTCGGACCGCAGCGGCGGCGATTTCACAGCCTGTATTGATTTCGACCTTCCCCACAACCTCATCCCGCATGAACCATCCGCCGGCGGGCCCCAGATGACGACGCACAATCCGCAGTCGCACGGCCTGAGGCAACAGGCGAAACAGGCCAGGAACTGCCGTATAGATGGCGGAACGAAAGCCGGGGCCCAACCCCAGGTT
>Ga0070741_10007738_pt1 | contig 22030 bp, 17 predicted proteins | sample Coa_R1_4_FD_66440 | JGI IMG/M metagenome (GOLD analysis project Ga0070741, IMG submission 66440) | Surface soil microbial communities from Centralia Pennsylvania, which are recovering from an underground coalmine fire - Coalmine... | ecosystem: Environmental > Terrestrial > Soil > Unclassified ... | reverse complement strand
TCCTTGCCGCCCCAAGACCACAAGTACGGATACCAAAACCCCGGGGCATCGCCGAACGTGTGGCCCAACGTTTGACCGAAAGGATGGCCGCGTGCTTTCAGCTTTTTACCGGTCGCGCGATACTCGTCCCATGTTTGCGGAAACTTGCCCGGAGGGTAGCCGACCTCTTCGAACCACGACTTGCGATAGGTGAGCAGGCCGCCATTGATGCTCCACGGCACGCCAATCCACTTCTTGCCGACCGTAGCGACGCTGCGGCACACCTCGTAGTAGCCCCCCTGCGACTTGCCGATCTCCTCGGCGACATCGCTGACATCGGCCAAACTGGCCGTGTAGAGCTGCGGCCAGTTGTTGATCGCACAGATGATGTCGGGGCCGCTTCCCGATTGAATCGCGGAGGTCGCGCGCGCTTGCAGATCATTGGCGTTGATCATCTCGACATTGAGCTTGATGCCGAGCGCCTTTTCGCATTCCGATGCGATCTTGTTCTTGAGCAGCTGGTCGGAGGCGGGAACGAAATCGGCCCAGCGCAGCCAATGCACCGTCGCCCCGACGGCGTAAGCCGGGGCGCTGCGAGCGGTAAGGATCGCGCCCAGTCCGCCGGTACTGCCGACAATGGCGCTGGCAGCGGATAGTTTGAGAAGCCTACGTCGGTCGATGTGCGTCATGATCACTCCTTGAAGTCCGTCGTGAGCGATGCATTCCGCCCCGTGCAAGCAGTTCTCGCAGTGAGGCCGTCACAGATTGTCGAAAAACGTAGCGAGCGGGCAATAGCCGGGCGCGCCCGGAGCGCAGGAACCGCAATGTACACGCGAGTACATGAGGATTCCGAGCGCCGCGCAAGCCTGCATAAGGCACGCGCGGGAGTCTTTCAACAGCCTGTTAACGCGAACGACGATAACACAGCACACCGCCGATCGCAGCCAGCCGAAACGGGACGACGCGCTCTGTTTCAAGTACAGAACACGCTGACTTACGACAGCGAAAAAACCCAAATGTGCGGCGACCCGATTCGCATTCGCTGTGTAAGAAACGGATAGGGCACTCGGCCTTCCGCTTGCGCCACGGCTTTCGGCCAAAAGCGATAGTCGACGTCGCTGATTAGGCAGCGATTCGTTCGGCAGCCTCGAAGCCGCCCATGCAGTCACGTTGTACGAACGCTCGATTTCGACGGGACGTCGCGTCATCCGCATAATGTCGCGTGGAGACTTCCGCCGAAAATAGTGCGCGCTGACCTCCGCAGGAGGAGATGGCAATGACTCTCGACGATCTCATGTACCGCGCTGATTTGCTCACGGGCCAGCGTATCTTGGTGACCGGCGGTGGCACCGGGTTGGGCAAGGTGATGAGCGAAGCCTTCCTGTTGCTCGGCGCGCAGGTTTACATCTGCGGGCGGCGCGGGGCCGTCGTGGATGCGACAGCGAAGGAGCTGATGGCCGCGCATGGCGGGAAGGTGGTGGCCATGACCTGCGACATCCGCCAGCCCGAGGCGATCGCTGCCATGCTCGATGCAATCTGGGCCGACGGCGGGGCGTTGACCGGACTGGTCAACAATGCGGCGGGCAACTTCATCGCGCGCACCGAAGATCTGTCGGTGCGCGGCTTCGATGCCATCGCCAACATCGTGTTCCGCGGCTCCTTTCTGGTGACGCTCGATTGCGGCAAGCGCTGGATCGCGGAGCGCTGCAAAGCCTCGGTCGTGTCCATCGTCACCACCTGGGTGTGGAACGGCTCGCCCTTCGTCGTGCCCTCGGCCATGTCCAAGGCTGGTCTGCACGCAATGACGCAGTCGCTCGCGGTGGAGTGGGGACGGCATGGCATCCGGCTCAACGCCATCGCCCCGGGCGTGTTCCCCACCGAGGGCATGACGGCACGGCTCGATCCCACCGGCAAGACCTTCGACCCCACGACGAGCAATCCGATGCAGCGCTACGGCCGCATGCCGGAGCTGGCCAATCTCGCTGTCTTCCTGATGGGGCCAGGTGCCGAGTATGTCAACGGCCAGACTATCGCGATCGACGGTGGCGAGCATCAAGCAAGCGGCGGAAACTTCTCGCGGCTGGCATCGTGGACCGATGAAGATTGGGCGCGCGCGGCGCAGTCCATTCAGCGTCGCGACGCAGCCGACCGCCAACAACGCAGCGGCTGATGGTCAGCCCCAGATCGGACATGACCAGATGTGGGATCGGGCCTGCTGCGCAGAAATCGGCTCGATGCGGTGAACAGCGGCTGAGCTAAACCAGTGAAGGGGAGGGCAACACGCGCGCGAAGGTCACGTGCCGCTTTGGCGGCCGCCATCCCCGGCCGCGCGCTGCTCGCCGGTCGATCCAGCCTGAAGTGTTCTCGCCCTTGTGCTTCGCCTCAAAAATTCGTCGCGGCCATCACCGGCCGTACTTTTTCCGTTGCGCCGCCTGGCACGCGACCATAGAACAGATCGCGCGTCTCCAGGTAATCCGGATTTAGCTCGCCAATCGAGGGACAGCCGAGCAGGGCGAGGTCGCGATCTACTTCCGCCTTGAGCAGCGAGAGGACGTGCACCACACCCTCTTCACCCCCCGCTATCGCCCCAAACATGGCGGCGCGCCCGAGGAGGATGAAGTCGGCGCCCAGCGCGAGCCCCTTCAGGATGTCGGTGCCGCGACGGAAGCCGCTGTCGGCGAGAATCTTCAGATTCTTGCCAACCGCCGCGCGGATTTCCGGCAAGGCTTCGATGGGTGAGATCGCACCGTCGAGTTGACGACCGCCGTGGTTGGAGACGACTACGCCATCGAGCCCCACCCGTACCGCCATCTCGGCGTCCGCCGGGTGCAGCGTACCTTTCACCAGCAGCCGGCCTTTCCACTGGTCGCGCAAATGGCGAATGAATTCCCAGTCGACGCCGTCGCGCCGGTGGCGCAAGTTCTTGTCGGGCCCGGCAAGAATGCTGGGCCGATCACCGGCTTCGGTGTTCTCCAAGCACGGAACGCCGTACTTCATCAGGGTGCGCGCGAACACCTCGATCGACCAGCGCGGATGAGTCGCGCCCTGGAACAGCAGGCGCGGCGTGATGTGCACCGGCAGCGTGAAGCCGTTACGGATGTTGTTCTCGCGATTGGATCCCACCGCCGTGTCGAGGGTGACCATCAGCAGCTCGTAACCGGCGGCGGCGGCGCGGGCGGTGAATTTCGCCGCGCGCTCGCGATCGTTCGACAGGTAGGCCTGTAGCCAGCGCGCGTGGCTCGCGTGCTCGGCGATCGTTTCCATCGGCACGGTCGACATGTGCGACAGCGTGAACGGCACCTTCAGGCGCGCAGCCGCCCTGGCCATCTGGATGTCGCCGTCGAAGGCGAAGACACCGGCAATGCCCATCGGCGCGATGCCGAAGGGCGCCGCGAACTTGCGACCGAATAGCTCCACTTCCTGTGAGCGCTGGGAGACATCCACTCCTGCGCGGGGGCGGAAACGAATGCGTTCGAATACCGTGCGGTTGTTGTCGCGCGCCTGGTTGTCTTCGACACCGCCCTCGACGAAACCGTACACACCGCGCGGCAAGCGGCGCCGGGCGATCTCTTGCAACTCGAAGACATTCAGGGCTTGGCGAAACGACATCGTTGATGCTTCCTGTTAGAGCGGCTGGACTGCAGTGTAATGTCAGCTGAATTTCGACGACCAGAACAGATCCCCATTTCGCAGCTTCCCGTAGTCGGCGTGTGCCTCGACGCTCACCTTGGGAGCGGCCCGCAGTCTGCCATAACAGCCCGCCAACCGCGCACGGCGTGGGTACGGTGCAGGTGCCAAGTCCGGCGCCACGCGCGCGAGCGCGCGCAGCGGATCACCGAGCACCGTCACTCCGCTGCCTTCGCTCAGCGGCACGCCGTTGCGCGCGCCGCGTAGCGGTAGCGTGACGAAATCATACGCGGCCAAATGGTTCTTCGGCGGGCCATACACCGAGGCGCGCGGTGGTCGAGACGCTGCGACGAAGCGCAAGGTCAACGCAGCGGCTAGGACAAAGACATAGGTGTTATCGCGCGGCGAAGTTCAAGATCGCCTCGATGACGGGTGCGCTGTCGCCACACCACCAAAAGTGATCGACGCCTTCGAGCGGGTGCCAGACGGCGCCGGGGATGTTCTGCGCTAGATGCACCCCCGCGTCAAACCGAACCGCCCGATCGCCGCGCCGATGCATCACGAGCGTCGGCACGCCGATGCGGTCCAAATCGGCGCGCATGTCGGCGTCGCGCAGGCCGCATAGAATCGTTTCGAGTCCTTTGGGAGAGGCCGCGTGCCGTACCAGGCGCGCCCACCAAGCACGCAGCGCCGGATCGTCCTTCTCGCTCGGAGCAAACGTCTCGATGCCTAGCGGTCCGCCCCATCCGGCAACGAGTCGCTGCAGCCAGGTGTCGTAGGCGGACGCGGGCAGAGCCCATGGGTAGTCGGGCGCGGCTGAGCCCCGCGCAAGCGATCCAAACAGGCACAGGCCCTGGACGCGATTCGGATGATCGACGGCGAAGCGCATCGCTCCCAGTCCGCCTTCGGACGATCCGAAGAGCCATGCGCGCGGCACGTCTGCATGTTCGAGGATGGCGGCGATGTCAGCCGCCATGGCGACAGGCGTGCCCGTTGCGCGCAACCGTTCAGACAAGCCGACACCGCGCCGGTCGAACAAGATCACCTGGAAGCGATGCCCCAATGCCTCGACGAAGGCGCGAAAAGTGGGATATTCCAACGCGATCTCTATGTGACAAACGAACCCTGGGCAGATCAGCAGCGTTTGATCTCCTGTCCCGAGCGTCGTGTAGGCGATCGCACCAAGGGCATCTTCGGCGAAGCGCACGGGCGGTCGCTCCACGCGGTAGGACGACAGGCGCTTCAGACCTTCCGTTATGCGCAGGTACGCCTGCTCGGTGTGCGGCCCAGGCTTGATGCCGAGCTCCGCTCGCAAGACTTCCGCGCAGCGCGTGTAAGTGGCCGCGATGCCGGCGCTATGACCTTGCAGCGCGTGCAGTTGCATCAGCAAGACATAGCTCGGTTCACGGTACACATCGAGCGCAATAAGCACTTCGGCAAGCTCCAGCGCTGACGCAAATTCGCTCTGCCTGCCAAGGGCATCGATCAGGCGTTCGAGCAGGCGCGCGAGCAGATGTTCGTGCTCGATCGATGTCGCCTTGAGCCAGTCATCGAAGACTTCAGAGCCGAAGGCCATGCCTTGCATCAGCGGGCGGCGCGCACGCACGACCCATTGGCGGGCCTCGAACAGGGTGTCTCGATCGAACTTGGCTGTGGCCACCGCGCCGCGGGCGAATTGTGCGAACCGAAGCGCATCGACCTCGACGCTCTCCGCAATGAGCGAGAGGCAATCGCGTTGGGCCGACAGGATCCTGCAGCCCACCACCTCTTCGATCGTGTAGACCAGCCTGCGTAGGCGTGTGCGCCCTTGTGTTTCGTCGGCGTCCGGCCACAGCATCGTTGCTAAGTGCGCTCGAGGCACGGGCGCCGTGTTGAAGGCGAGATATGCAAGCAGCGCGACGGCGCGCTTTAGCGGAAGTCGCGTTTCACGCCCCTGTACGACGGTTACGGGCACGCCGAAGATCCGCAGTTCCGACGCGGGCGATGGGGAGCGCGACAGCATCCGGGGTTTATCGCCGCGCACGGGTCGGTTACACAGGGACGTAAAAGGGATGGCCGATTTGTATCGTAGCGCAACGGGCTCGACCCATTCGATTGATCGATGAAAGCTTGCAGATCTTCATTGCCCCGTCTAAGCGTCAGCCCACAACCATCAAAGGACGCCGCCATGAGTGCACTGTTCTCGTTTCTGTATGGCGTGGGCGCCTACGTCGCGTGCCTCGCGACCCTTCTTTATCTCATCGGATTCAGTGGCAATCTGTTCGTGCCCAAGTCGGTCGACGTGGGGTTCGCCGCGCCCTGGTTGCAGGCCCTGGGGACGAACTTGCTGCTGCTGGGCTTATTCGGCGTGCAGCACAGCGTGATGGCCCGCCGCGGCTTCAAGCGTTGGTGGACGTGCATCGTTCCTCCAGCGGTAGAGCGCAGCACCTTCGTGCTAGCCACCTGCATCGTACTGGCCTTGCTGTTTTGGTTCTGGATGCCGATCACGCGACCGGTCGTCTGGGAGGTGGACGCCTTTCCAGCAGTTGCGCTGCTATGGGGCCTCTTCGGACTGGGCTGGGTAGTGGTGCTGATCAGCACCTTCTTCATCAACCACTTCGAGCTCTTCGGGCTGCAACAGGTGTATGTACGCCTCACCGGACGCGCCATGCCGCAAGCCAAGTTCAAGACGCCGTTCCTGTACCGTTACGTGCGCCATCCGCTCTACGTCGGTTTGCTGCTCAGCCTTTGGTCAGCGCCGGTGATGACGGCCGGGCACCTGCTGTTTGCGCTAGGGACCAGCGCCTACATCCTCGTCGGTATCTGGTTCGAGGAGCGCGATCTCATCGAACAGTTCGGCGAGCGCTACCTCCGATATCGCGACGAGGTGGGCATGCTCATGCCGCGCCGGAGCCGCTCCTCACGGCGAGGCAAGGTGACGATGTAGATTTCGAGCGCGGTCTGGCCCGCGGCGTGGAACTGGAAGACTCCGTCATGGCGTTATGGCAGCGCCGCAATTCGTGTTGTCATTCGCATCGAACCCATGCACGCTAGGCGCTCGAGCACGAGTTACTCGGCGTCAGGCTGCAGGCGAGACCTTCACCCGCCGTTGTACGCACTCCGCCGCAGGTCTTGCTTCTGGATGTCATCCGACTAGAATGAGCAGCGTCTGCGCGGCTGGGAGATTTCTGCGCGGCTGGGAGATTTCTCCGCGGCCGGGAGACGTCTCCGCGGCCGGGAGACAAGCCGAGCAGTAAGCCGTCCGACAAGATCGGGAAGCGGTCGCGAAAAGCCGATGTCCTCCGCCTTACTCGTTTCCCGAGCGCAAGAACAGAGGAGGCAGAGTCCCGCGTATGGTCCTCCCAACCGAGCCGATCGGAAGCATTCCGCGGCCCAAAGGATTGGTCGAGGCCATCGCAGCACGGGGCGGCTTGGACCCGGCACTGGACCCGCTCTACGAAGAGGCGATCCGCGACACGATCGAGCGCTTCGAGGCCACCGGCTCGCCAGTGATCACCGACGGCGAGCAGCGCAAGTACCACAACTTCTGGACCTACGCCGTCGAGGGCCTGCCGAACACCGCACCGGACGGCTTCACGATTCCCTTCGCGGCCGGCCATACGCGACGCATGCTGCGCGTCACACGCGGTCCGTTTCGTTATCAGCACTATGCCGATGCCTATCTTGACGTCGCGCTGCGCCACGCCCATGTGCCGGTCAAGCAAGCCGTCATTTCCCCTTCGGCATTGAGCCTGATGTACGGCGCCGACGAGATTGCCGGCCACCCGCGCGAGCAGTTTATCCGCGATCTGCTGGCCGAACACGAAACCGAGGTGCGCAGCTGCTTGAACAAGGGCGCGCATAACGTGCAGATCGACTTCACCGAGGGCAGGCTGGCGCTCAGGCTCGACCCGAGCGGCGCGCTGCTGCAAAGTTTCGTCGATCTGAACAACCTGGTGCTTGCGAAGTTCTCAGCCGAGGAACGCGGCCGCATCGGCGTGCATACCTGCCCGGGGAGCGACCGCGACTCGACGGACAGTGCCGAGGTCGACTACGCCGATCTGCTTCCCAGCTTGTTCCAGTTGATGGTCGACAATTTTTACATCGCATTGGCCGGCGAGAAAGACCGCGCACGCGTGCTCGGGATGATCCGCCGTCACATGAAGCCGGGGCAGCGCATCTTCGTAGGGGTTGTCGCACCGATCGACCCGCACATAGAAACGGCCGAAGAGGTGCGCGAGCGCGTACTTCAGGCCGCCCGTTATATTCCCGTCGAGCAGCTCGGCGCCACCGACGACTGCGGCTTCTCGCCGTTCTGTGACGATACCTCCACCCCGCGCGACAAAGCCTTCGCCAAGATCCGCGCGTGCGTGCTCGGCACGATGCTCGCCGCGCGGATTCTTGGAGGCGAGGCGTGAAGGACACAAGAGACGAGGAGCGGCAGTTGCGCGCAGCGGCGATGCGCAACGCGCAAGTCATCGTGCGGGCCCGCCAGCAGGCCGAGGAAGAGCTGCTGCACACCAAGGAAGCGCTGGCGAAGCAGTCACAACTGCTGCACGTGACCTTGGCGAGCATCGGCGACGCGGTGATCACCACCGACATCGATGCCCGAATACAGTCGATCAACGCTGCGGCGGAAGCCTTGACCGGCTGGACGCAGCAGGAGGTGCGCGGCCGACACCTCGGCGAGGTGTTTCGAGTCGTCGACAAAGTCAACCGCCAGCCGATCGGAAATCCAGCCGAGCGGGCGCTGCGCGAAGCGCGCATCGTCCAACTCACCGATACCAGCATCCTCGTCACCAGAAACGGCGCAGAAATCCCCATCGACGACAGCGCCGCTCCGATTCGCGACGACGAGGGACGCGTGTATGGCGTCGTGCTCGTATTTCGGAGCATCGCGCGGCGCGTGCAAGCCGAACAGGCGTTGCACCAGAGTGAGCGGGAGCTTGCTGACTTCTTCGAGAATGCGTCGATCGGCCTGCACTGGGTGGGGCCGGACGGCACCATCCTGCGTGTCAATCGCGCTGAACTCGATCTGCTCGGCTACTCTCGTGAGGAGTACTTGGGCCGCCACATCGCCGAATTTTCATGTCGACGCCGACGTGATCGCCGACATCCTGCGGCGCCTCGCAGCGGGCGAGACGCTGCGCGATCGCGAGGCCAGGATGCGGTGCAAGGACGGGTCGATCAAGCACGTCCTCATCGATTCGAGCGTGCTGTTCGAGCAAGGACGGTTTATCCACACGCGCTGCTTCACCCGCGACATCTCGGATCGCAAACGTGCCGAGGAGGCACGCGCGCGGCTCGCAGCGATTGTAGAGTCGTCTCAGGACGCGATCATCAGCAAGACGCTGGACGGACGAATCACCTCTTGGAATGCCGCTGCCGAGCAGTTGTTTGGCTATCGTGCCGAGGAAGCCATCGGCCAGCCGATCACTCTGATCGTCCCGCCCGAGCGCCAAGACGAGGAGCGCACGATCCTCGAGCAGTTGCGCCGCGGCGAACGCATCGAGCACTACGAAACGGTGCGGGTCGCCAAGCAAGGGCGGCGCATCGACGTATCCCTCACGATCTCACCCGTGCACGACGGGGACGGTCAGGTCATCGGTGCATCCAAGATCTCCCGGGACATCACCGCGCGCAAGTGGGCCGAGCGGCGCCTGACGACACAAAACCGAGTCACCCACTTGCTCGCCGAGTCGGAGGGCTTGTACGACGCCGCGCGTAAGATCTTGCAGACGGTGTGTGAGCACCTCGAGTGGCAGGTCGGCGTGCTGTGGCGTGTCGAGGAGGAGCAGGCGCTGCGCTTCGTCGAGCTTTACCACCTGCCCAGCGTGCAGGTTCCTGCATTCGAAGCGATGTCGCGCGAGCAAAGTTTCGAGCCCGGAGTCGGTTTGCCCGGTCGCGTTTGGGCCGCGGCGCAGCCGGTTTGGATCGGTGATGTCGTCGAGGACGGCAACTTCCCGCGCGCTCCAGTGGCCAGAGCGGAAGGGCTGCATGCCGCGCTGGGCTTTCCTATCCTGCTCGGCGGAAAAGTGCTGGGTGTAATCGAGTTCTTCAGCGACGACATCCGCGAGCCTGACCCCGACTTGCTCGAAATGACTGGCGTCATCGGCAGCCAAATCGGGCAGTACATCGAGCGCAGGGCAGTCGAGGCGGCGTTGCGGGCGAGCGAAGCCAAGCATCGGCTCTTGGCCGAGGCTGTCCCTGCCATGGTATGGAGCAACCGTGCCGATGGATCGAACGATTTCTTCAACACGCGATGGTTGGAATACACCGGCTTGTCGGTCGAGCAGAGCCGAGGCCAGGGTTGGTCCACGGCGCTGCACCCGGACGATCGGGAGCAGGCATTGGAATGCTGGGGCCGCTGCCTACGCAGCGGCGAGCCGTATCGGCATGAGTTTCGTGTGCGCCGAGCCGACGGCGAATACCGCTGGTGCCTTTCGCAAGCGATGCCGATGCGCGACGCTCAAGGCCGCGTGCTGCGCTGGTTTGGCACGTGTACGGACATCGACGACCGCAAGCGCGCCGAGGACGCTTCGCGCTTCCTGGCCGACGCCAGTGCCGCGCTCGCCGATCTGACCGACCACGAAAGCACCTTGCAGGAGGTCGCCACCCTCGCCGTGCCGCGGTTCGCGGACTGGTGCGCCGTCGATCTACGGGATTCCGATGGCGGAGTACGTCGGTTAGCGGTTGCGCACGGCGATCCGGTCAAGGCTGAACTGGCCCGCGCGACCGTGCGGAAGTACGCGTCTTCGGTTTGCGAAACGCGCGGCATCGGATATGTGATTCGTACCGGACAGCCGCAGTGGTTGCCGGCCGTTCCCGACGAAACCCTGTTGACGTTCACCGACGACGAGGATCACGTGAGCATCGTCGGCCGGCTGGGCGCGAAGTCCTACCTCTGCGTGCCGCTCAAATCGCGGGTGCAAGTCCTGGGCGCGCTCACTTTCGTCATGGCACAGTCGGGCCGAGTGTACGAGGCGCCCGATGTGCGCGCCGCCGAGGATTTGGCCGACCGCGCTGTCATCGCCATCGAGAACGCGAGGCTGCTGGCTGCGCTCAAGGAGGCCGACCGACGCAAAGACGAGTTCCTCGCAATGCTCGCGCACGAGCTGCGCAATCCCCTCGCCCCGATTCGCAATGCGGTGCAGATCTTCCGCGGAAAAGGGTTGCCGGTGCCCGAGTTGCAATGGGCCACCGAGGTGATCGACCGACAGATCCAGCAAATGACGCGGCTGGTCGACGATCTGCTCGACGTATCGCGCATTACTCGGGGCAAGCTCGCCTTGCGCAAGCAGCTCATCGACCTCGAGACGGTCATCAACAGTGCAGTCGAAGCCAGTCGCCCGATGATCGAAAAGTGGGGTCACAAGCTCACAATCACGATTCCGCCGCGGCCGGTACGGCTCGAGGCCGATCCCACCCGGTTGGCGCAAGTCTTCCTTAATCTGCTCAACAACGCGGCCAAGTACACGGACCGCGGCGGGCGCATCACACTCGCCGCCGAACACCAGACCGACCACGTTCTCATCCGTGTCGAAGACAACGGCATCGGCATTCCGTCGCAGATGCTGCCACGTGTCTTCGAACTGTTCGCACAAGCCGACCGTTCGCTCGATCGCGCTGAAGGCGGGCTCGGAATCGGGTTGACCCTGGTGCAGCGCTTGGTCGAAATGCACGGCGGTACCGTCGAGGCGCGCAGCGACGGCCCCCGGTAGGGGCAGCGTGTTCGTCGTGCGCCTTCCCCTCGCCACACGCGTAGCAGGCGAGGGGTCGCAATCGCCTGCCGGTGCCGAGCAGAGTGCCGCGCTCGCTGCGCACCGCATCTTGGTCGTCGATGACAATCGGGATGCAGCCGACAGTCTGGGCATGCTGCTGCGCATGATGGGAAACGAAGTCCATACAGCGCATGACGGCTTGGAAGCCGTTGGAGCGGCCGCGGCGTTCGGGCCCGACATTGTGCTGCTCGACATCGGTCTGCCCAAGCTCGACGGCTACGAGGTCGCCCGTCGCATCCGGGAGCAGGACGGCGGCGCTGATATGCTGCTCGTTGCCCTCACCGGCTGGGGGCAGGAGGAAGATCGGCGCCGTTCGAAGGAAGCGGGGTTCGATCACCACATGACCAAACCGATCGACTTCGAGGCTCTGCGCAACCTGCTCACCCAGACGGGATTCGAAAGCCGTCGATCCGTGCGCTAGAACGATCTTCAGCTAGTCGAGAACCGAAGTTCTCGGCCGCGTGCCGTGCGAATCGCCTTCTGCGGCTGCAGGTCTGCGGTGGGCCGTTTCGAAAAATCTTTGGCGGTCATCGGCGACTCGGATCAGGTGCAGTTGCCGGACGGGCACAGATGTGGGCCGTCGCGAAGTGCCGCATCGAGTATGACAAAACGGTTAGTGGTGATGCGATGGTTGCTGGACTACGATGAGCCGCAGGCATGATGGACAACGTGGCTGCCCTGGCCATGATCGATACCGGCACCCCGCGCACTATTGCGTGATTAGTCCGGTGTAATGTCGGTTCGATTTGTGGGCATCCTACTTGCCAAACCGGGGTAGATCGACTGCGGAGATCCCAGTTTCAAGCCATGTCGAAGCCCGCAAGGCAAGTCTCTAGCAACAACGCGGTCTTGCCCTTGTTTGATCGGTTCGCCACCGCGGCGGCGCGTCAAGCGGGACGGCCGATCGCCTTTGCCATCGCGCTCGGTTTGGTAATCGTCTGGGCGTTGCTGGGTCCTCACGAAGACTATAGCGATACATGGCAGCTCGTGATCAACACCGGAACCACCGTGATTACTTTCCTCATGGTGTTCCTAATTCAGCATTCACAGAACCGCGACGCCGCCGCGGTGCGCTTGAAACTCGACGAACTGATTCGTGCGATGAAAGGCGCGGACAATCTGCTGCTAGGTGCCGAAGCGATGAATGACAGCGAACTGGAACGACTGCACGTCGCCTACGAGAATTTGGCGCGCTCGGCAAAGGAGCGCTTGCAGAGGAAGTCGGCGCCCGCGCAGGCGGCCACGGCGGCGGCGCGCGTGCATGAACCATCTTCGCCTGATGAGTCGGTGAATGAAGCGAATTTGGGCGGTCAAGACCGCCGGTCACACTCATCGGCTAACAACAGCGCAAGGCGGAAGCACCGCGAGCAGCACAAAGGAAAGAGCGAGCGGAAACCTTCGAAGTGACGCAGCGGATGAACGGAATTAGCGTGGCTCTGCTGCGAAACGATGTCTCGCTGCGCATTGGGAAAAGAGCGCGGGTCCTTGCGCCTCTGAAATACCCCTTCCTGCAAACTCCCGATAGAGACGAACGCCAGAAGGCGCCGTGTTCGTCCGCCAGGTGGTCGTGATGTTGTCGAGGATGCTGTCGCGCGTGTGACCGGCCGATTCTCCCGCCAAGACGCGTGAGATCAGCGCGTAGCTGCGCGCAGCGCGCGAGGTAACGGGGGATGGCATCGTGCGTGGCGCCTCACGAACATCGCACCCGATTTCAATATTGCGCACGCCAGGCATTGAAGCCGCAACCGCCCGCGGCCGCCTTCCTCGCAGAAAGCAGGACCTGCTGAATTAGGATGCCCGCAGCGCTGTCGCATGCTGGCGTGGCAGAACCGCGAACCGCGAGCGGCGAGACAGAGTCGAATCTCCTGTTGGAATTGCTTTCCGGCTCGCGCGACTTTACTCTTCTTGATCAGCAAGCCTCTCGCTTGCGGGTCATCGCCTTCCCCACTTGCCGAGGAAAGTCAGGATGTCCTTCGGATGCTCGGGACCCGCCGCGTGCATGTTCTACACCTCACAACCGCACACGGTGAGCATCGGCGGTAATCAAGCTACTCTTCGCCATTGGAGGTGGTCGCCATGATGGAGCTCGCAGCGTTCAGCCTGAAGAACTGGATCGAGGAACATCGTCACCTGCTCAAGCCGCCCGTTGGCAATCAACTGGTCTGGAAAGATCAGGATCTGATGGTCATGATCGTCGGCGGTCCCAATCAACGTAAGGACTTCCACGTCAATCCGACCGCGGAGTTCTTCCACCAGATCGAGGGCGACATGGTCCTCAAGATCATGGAGGACGGAAAGATCCGCGGTGTTCCGATTCGGCAAGGCGATGTGTTCTTGCTTCCCCCCAACGTTCCGCATTCGCCGCAGCGGCCGGCTAACACCATCGGCATGGTGGTCGAGACCAAACGCCCGGAGGGGAAAGAGGATCACATGCGTTTTTACTGCGACGCCTGCGGAGGTCTGCTTTACGATGCCTCGTTTATCCTCGTCGATCTGAGCACGCAGTTGAAACCGGTGATCGAGAAGTTTTGGGCGGACGAGCAGCTGCGTACGTGCAAAGCTTGCGGCACCACGCTGCAGCCGGCTTAGCGGCTGGTCCGACCTGCGTTTGCGACGAAATTTTCACGAGCAGTTGTAGTCCGGATGAACACCGTAGGCCGCAATCCGGGAAGGGCTGCCGGGTTCCGCGACGCTTCATCCGGGCTACCAAGCTACAAGCGGGGCTACAGGAATGACGAGCTCGAAGGGCACTCGGCCGGAATCAGCCGGCCCGGGTGAGGCCAGCTGAAGATCGATCTCCACACCCACATCCTGCCCGAGTCGTGGCCGGACCTTGCGGCGCGCTACGGTTACGGAGGCTTCGTGCAACTCGTCCACCACGCCCCGGGATGTGCCCGCATGCTCGTCGACGGCAAACCGTTTCGCGATATCGAGTCGAACTGTTGGGATCCGCAGCGCCGCCTCGAGCAGTGCGATGCCGACGGCGTCGACGTCCAAGTGCTGTCCACCGTCCCGGTCATGTTCAGCTACTGGGCCAAGCCCGCGGATGGATACGATCTGGCGCGCATGCTCAACGATCACTTGGCGAGTGTCGTCGCCCGCGCACCGCGGCGCTTCGTTGCGCTCGGGACGCTGCCGATGCAGGCACCGGACTTCGCCGGCCGCGAGCTCGAGCGGTGCGTGCGCGAGCTCGACTTCGCCGGCGTGCAGATCGGCACCAACGTCAACGGCTGGAATCTCGATCAGCCGGAACTCTTTGCCGTGTTCGAGCAGGCGCAGGCGCTGAGCGCTGCGGTCCTGGTGCATCCTTGGGATATGCTGGGCAAGGAGCGCATGCAGCGCTACTTCCTCCAATGGCTGGTGGGGATGCCGGCGGAAACGGCGTTGGCGATCTGCTGCTTGATCTTCGGCGGTGTGTTCGACCGGCTGCCGACCTTGAAGATCTGTTTCGCGCATGGGGGCGGTGCCTTCCCGGGCACGCTGGGGCGCATCGACGCGGGATATCGCGCACGCCCCGATCTTTGCGCGGTAAACAGCTGCAAGGCCCCGCGCGACTATTTGCGATCGTTCTACGTCGACTCGCTGGTGCAGGACGCACGCACGCTGCGCTGGCTGATCGAGCTGATGAGCGTCGAGCGCATCGCGTTGGGCAGCGACTATCCTTTCCCGCTCGGCGAGCAGCATCCGGGGCGGCTCATCGAGACGATGCCGGAGTTGAGCGATGCGGATCGCGAACGCCTGCTCTCGGGCACGGCCTTGGAGTTCCTGGGGCTCTCGAGCGACGCCTTCACTGACTCGAGGCAAGGATCCTCATGATCGGCTCGGCAGACGCAGCGCTAGCACGCACGCCGCGCTTCGAAGCCGAGGCAGAGCAGGCGCAAGCGCTCGACCGCCAGTGGGCTGCGCATTCGCGCCGCGACCTATTCCACATCCCACATGGTCCCGCCGGCACACCGGTGATCTATTTCTGCGGCCATTCACTGGGGCTGCAACCCAAATCGGCCGCGTCGGCTGTGGCCGAAGTCCTCGACGATTGGCGCGAGCTGGCTGTGCACGGGCACTTCGACGCCCGCAACCCCTGGTACTCCTATCACGAGATGTTTCGGGAGACCGGGGCGCGGCTCGTCGGGGCGCGACCAGGGGAAGTGGTGATGATGAACAGCCTCACCACGAACCTGCACTTGATGATGGCGAGCTTTTATCGCCCGAAACCCGAGCGCTACAAGATCTTGATCGAGGACAGCGCCTTCCCGTCGGACGCCTATGCCGTGCAGTCGCAGGCGGCATACCACGGCTACGACCCGGAGCAATCCATCATCGTGGCACGGCCGCGCGAGGGCGAGGCGACATTGCGCCTCGAAGACATCGAAGCGCTGCTCGATGCGCGCGGGCGCGAGATCGCGCTCGTCCTGTTGGGCGGCGTGAACTACTTTACCGGCCAGGCCTTCGCGATCCAACGAATCACCGAACGGGCGCATCGCCAAGGTTGCGTGGTCGGCTTCGATCTCGCCCATGCCGCAGGCAATCTCGTTCTCGAGCTGCACGATTGGGAGGTCGATTTCGCGGTCTGGTGCAGCTACAAGTATCTGAACGCCGGTCCGGGCGCGGTCGCCGGTTGCTTCGTGCATGCGCGCCACGGCAACGATCCCAGCATCCCGCGCCTCGCGGGATGGTGGGGAAACGACCCGCGGACGCGTTTCCACATGCACGCCGCCGCGACTTTCCAGCCGCGCCCGGGCGCCGATGGCTGGCAGCTGTCGAACCCGCCGATTCTCGCGCTGGCGCCGCTGCGCGCATCGCTGGAGATCTTCGACGCGGTGGGAATGGAACGATTGCGGGCGCGCTCCGAGATGCTCACTGGGTACATGGAGTTTCTGCTGGGCACAGTCGTCGGCGATGGGCTGGAAATCCTCACTCCGCCCGCCGCGCAGGAGCGTGGCTGTCAGCTCTCGATCCGGGTGCGCGATGGAGCTGCCCAGCTCGTCGCCGCATTGGAGCAAGCCGGCGTCGTGTGCGATTTCCGCGAACCCGACGTGCTGCGCGTCGCGCCGGTGCCGCTGTACAACACGTGCGAGGAGATCTGGCGCTTCAGCGAGATCGTGCGGACCAGTCTTGGAAATCGATCGTGAGCGAGCAGACAACGAGTTGGAACGTCGCGCTCGTCGGCGGCGGCCTCGCCGGGACGCTGCTGGCGGTGCATCTTGCCCGCGCCGGTCATCGCGTTGCGATCTACGAGCGGCGCGAGGATGTGCGCAGTGCACGATTGGTGAAAGGCCGCTCGATCAACCTCGCGCTCTCCACGCGCGGCATCCATGCATTGGACGAGGTGGGGTTGGCGGATGAAGTGCTGCGCCAGGCGATTCCGATGCGCGGTCGCATGATCCACTCTGAACGCGGGGAATTATCGTTCCAGCGTTACGGAAAGAACGACGGCGAAGTCATTCACTCGGTGTCGCGCAATGGCCTCAACAAAGTTCTGCTCGATGCGGCCTCGCGCATCACGGGCGTGAGTCTTCATTTTCAAGAGCGCTGTGTGGATGTCGATCCGACCAGCGCGAGCGCCGAGTTCGAGAATGTCCAGACGCACGCGCGCCGTCGCGTCGAGACGGACTTCGTGGTCGGCGCCGATGGCGCGTTCTCGGCGGTGCGCAACCGCCTGCAGCGCCTCGACGGTTTCAGCTATTCGCAGAGCTACGAAGCTTATGGCTACAAGGAGCTGACGATTCCGCCGGCCGCGGGTGGCGGCTTTCGCCTCGAACCGCATGCGCTGCACATCTGGCCGCGGCGCGCGTTCATGATGATCGCGCTTCCGAACACCGACGCCTCGTTCACCTGCACCTTGTTCTTACCCCTGGAGGGGCCGCACGGTTTTGCCAGCTTGCGCAGCGAGAGCGCAGTGATCGCGTATTTCGAGCGCTGGTTCGCCGACGCGCTTCCTCTGATGCCGACGCTCACGCAGGATTTCCTCGCCGCGCCGGCGAGCACCTTGGTCACGATCCGCTGCTGGCCCTGGAGCGTCGGCGACAAGGTGGTGCTCATCGGAGATGCCTGTCATACCGTTTTGCCCTTTTATGGTCAGGGGATGAACGCGGCATTCGAGGATGTCAGCGTACTGGGCGCCTGTTTGCGCGGTTCGGGTGACGATCGTCAGCGGGCCTTCGAGCGTTATGCTGGCGCGCGCAAACCCGACGTCGACGCACTGGCCCACCTCGCGCTCGAGAACTTCGTGGAAATGCGCGACCGCGTCGCATCGCGCAGCTTTCTGCTGAAGAAGCGCTTGGAGCGCGGGCTGCACCGACTCTTCCCCGCGTGGTACATCCCGCTCTATAGCTTGGTTACATTCACCCGCACCCCCTACGCGAAGGCGATGGCTCGCGCACACGCCCAGGCACGCGCGGTCCGGCTCATCGTGCTCGCGGGAGCGGTCATCCTGCTCTTTGCCGGTATCTACATATGGCGCTGACTTACAGCAGTTATCTGCACCTCGACGAGCTGCTGTCTCTGCAGCAGCCGCGCTCGAACCCTCCGGAGCACGACGAGTATCTCTTCATCGTGGTCCACCAGACTTACGAGCTTTGGTTCAAGCTGCTCCTGATCGAATTGGAGCGGATCAAAGCGGCGTTCAGCGGGAATCGTCTCTGGGACGCGGTGCACACCTTCAAGCGCGTGCGCACCATTCTGAAGACGGTGGTCGGGCAGATGGATGTTCTCGAGACGATGACGCCGCTGTCGTTCACCAGCTTCCGCGACCGTCTCGACACCGCATCGGGCTTCCAATCGGTGCAGTTTCGCGAGCTGGAATTCGTCCTCGGCTACAAAAGACCGCAGATGCTCCACTATCACCCGGAGCAATCGCCCGCGCGGCAGACCCTCGAGCGACGGCTCCAGGAACGCTCGGTGGTGGATCACTTCTACGATTTTCTGGTGCATCAGGGGGCGGACGTTCCGCGACATCTGCTCGAGCGGGATCCGCGCGAGGGCACGACTGCCGATGCTGAGCTACAGGAGGCGCTGGTGCAGCTCTATCAAACACGCCCGGAGCTGGCGGTACTGTTCGAGTTGATGACCGACTGCGACGAGGGGCTGCAGGAATGGCGCTACCGCCACATCAAGCTCGTCGAGCGCAGCATCGGTGCCAAGAAGGGCACGGGCGGTTCGCTCGGTGTCGAGTTTCTGAAGAAGTCTCTCTTTCTGCCCGTGTTTCCGGACCTGTGGGCGATCCGCCACCGCTTCTGACGCGGGCGCAGCATTGCATCTTCCGCGGCCTTCGCTGCGGCACCCGCCGAGTCATGCCCTGCTACACTTTGCTCACATCTGACGCCCTTTGCCACGCCGGCCACGAGCTTGGATGCTAAGCGCGTAACCGGCAATATCGATGTCTTGCCGCGTTCAAGGACGCGGCACAGTATCGGGGTGTGAATGCAAGACGGAGGAGAGCGATGAAATGGAGAATCGGCGAAGACACTCACCGCAACTGCGAAGGCTGCCAGGCCCGGACGCGTGGGCGCCGAACGTTGCTCAGAACAGTCCTGGGGCTCGGCATCGGTTAGCCATTCGCGAGTGTCGCCAGAGCTGCGGAGAAGACCCCCGCCACCCAGCGGCCCACGGTCGGCGATCAGTTCGTGTTCGTGCTCGGCGACAATCAGGGGCAGGTGGTCAAGGTAGAGGACTTGCCGCTGGGGGGACCGCAGCAGCTCGCCTATCCGATGGATCCCGCGAGCAAGGTCGTGCGCGATGGATCGCGGTTGAATCAGGTCCTGCTGATTCGCCTGGATGCGGCCCAGCTTAGCCCCTAGACGAAGACGCGATCCGAAGAAGGCGTGGTGGTCTAGTCGGCGATTTGCACGCACCAAGGCGGCGACGTGTCGCAATGGAAAGCCGACACGAACCGGCTCCTATGCGTCTGCCATGGAACCGAGTACGACCCCGCGGACCGGGCCAACGTCACCTTCGGGCCGGCGCCGCGTCGGCTTCCTATGCTGCCCGTGAAGGTGGAGAACGGCGTCGTGGGTGGTCGCAAACCCGTTCCTGGGCAAGCCCGGCTTCCAGGAGCTGTAAGCTCGGCCTTGGGCGCCGTGCGAGTTGCCCGGCACTGCCCCCGTTGGCAAGCGCCGCGACTGCTCGTTTCCGCGCAGGTCACGTGATGACCCCTCCCAACGCATCGGCCTCGGCCAAGCTGCCGGTGCTGCTCGATTGGCTCCAGCGTGCGGCGCGGCGCCTGGCGTTGCAGGAACGGTTGCGCCACACGGGGCGGTTGTTCTGTGCGCTGCTGGTCGTGCTCGTGCTGTATTTGGCGCTGGGCGCGCTGCGCGTGCCGCAGCCGGTCCGCGCGGCGCTCGCGCCGCTGTTCATGATTGCTGCGAGTGCGGCGGTCATGCTGTTCGTCTGGCGCTGGGTTTACGCGCCCGATTTGCGCAGCGTTGCCACGGAGGCGGATCTGCGTGGCGATCTGAAGAGCTGCGCGCTCGCCCGCCGAATGTCGCGATGCTCAAAGCATTGAGCGAGCGGACCGGTGGCGAGCTGGTGGCGCGCTCGCAGGCGATCTTCTCACCGGGCTCCGATGCGGGCGCTGGGACGCCGTCGTCAGCGGCGCTGAGCTTCAGCACACGGTTGCGATAAGCGTCGGCGATCTTGAAGCCGCTCTTCGGCGTAACTCTCGCGACGATCATCGTGGGTTGGCCGAGCTTAACCGCGGCATTCTCGATACCGATCGTGACTGCATCCTCGAGCTCGACAGCTTGGGGGATCCGCCATGCGATGGAAAGTGCGAGCATGATCAGGAGAGGCGGTAAGCGTCGCATCAATCTCATTGTGTTGATCCAGTCAGGAAACTTTGCCGGCGCTCGTGGGAGCCGCCGTCTTGGGCGCAACGCACGAGACGTAATGGTTACCGCCGGGCGCACGATCAGAGAATCGCCTATTCGACCGGGGAGGCCCGGAGCACGCGTGTGGGAATGGAGGCGACCGCTGAGTAGATCCTGCGAGCAGATTAGAAACAAGACTAAGCGGCTGTCAACCTTCTCCCGGCACTTTCATATCTGTCTGTCCTAGACGATCCCTGAGTCGGCGTGGCTTGACAATGAAACGTCTTTTCACCTACCGTGAAAATGCGGCTGTCGCTGCCAGGACATTGCTTGCAATCTTCGAACGTTAAGATGGAGGAGAGCGATGGTGGCCGCCCCGTTCCAAGGCACGCCCGGCTTCCAGGAGTTGTAACCCGGTAGCCGCTTTTGCGCCGCTCAGCTCCGCCCCTGACTCAGCTTGTCGCGCAGCACCCGGTGCAGGATCTTGCCGGTGGCCGTGCGCGGCATTTCCGCTTCCGCCATGAACGAGATCGAGCGCGGCCGCTTGTAGCCCGCCATCTTATCCTTGCACCAGTCGAGGATGTCCGCAGCGCTTGCGGCGGCCCCGTCATGAAGCACGATCACCGCGTGGACGGCCTCACCCCATTTCTCGTGCGGGATGCCCACAACACCCACGTCCTTGACGCCGGGATAGCGGCCGAGAATGTTCTCGATCTCGCTTGGGTAGATGTTCTCGCCGCCGCTGATGATCATGTTGCTCTTACGGTCGACCAGGTAGATGAAGCCGTGCTCGTCGCGCCGCGCCATGTCTCCGACACTGCAGTAGCCATCGGGACGGAGCGACTCGGCCGTCTTCGCCGGGTCGTTGAGGTAACCATCGAACGCGTACGGGGTGCACGAGAACAACTCGCCGACCTCGCCGTCGGGCACCTCGCGCCCGTCCGGACCGCAGATCTTGACTGGCCCTGTGCCGGTCCATTCGCGCCCGACAGAGCCAAGGTGGTCGAGCTGCTCATCGGGACGCAGTAGTGTTACCCAACCCGCCTCGCTCGAGCCGTAAAGCTCGTAGAGTTGCGAGTTGGAGAAAAACGAGAGAGGATTGCCTGCTTGGTGTCCTTGCGTGCGGGCGCTGACGATATCATTAGCTTGCGCACGCAGCTCACGTCGTAGTTGGCCTTGACCTTCTCGGGCAGCCCTAACGCCATGATGTAGTGGGTCGGAACCAAAGACGTAAAGGTGACATGCTGAGTCGCCATCGTCGCCAGCAGCGCTTCCGGATCGAAACTCTTGCGGTCGTCGACCACGACGGTCGCGCCGATATAGGTGAAGGTGCTGGCGAAATTGAGCGAGTTCGCGTGGCACATCGGCATCACCAGCAGCGCGGTATCGTCGACAGTGAAACCCATGTCGAGCGCCGTCACCAGTGACATCAAAGCGCTGCCCCGGTGGCTGCGGATCGCACCCTTGGGTCGACCAGTCGTGCCCGAGGTGTACATCAGGGCCCACATGTCAGCGGGCTTCACCTCGACGCTCGGCTCGCTGTCCGCAGCGGCGCCGATGAGCGCCTCGTAATCCACCCAGCCGGGGCGCGGCGCTGCCCCGAGACGGATCCAATTGCCAGGCGGGATGCTCAACTCGCCGCGCACACTCTCGACGCTGTTGATCAAGTCATCCTCGACGATGAATGCGCGCGCCGCGCAATGCTCCGCGATGTATTTGATCTCGGGTGCAACGAGGCGGAAGTTGACGGGCACGGCGACCACTCCCGCCTTGGCCGCGGCGACGTAGATCTCCATCCATTCGATGCGGTTGTGCGCGAGCACTGCCACTCGGTCGCCTTTTTCCAGGCCCAGCTCGAGC
>Ga0070741_10007737_pt1 | contig 22033 bp, 15 predicted proteins | sample Coa_R1_4_FD_66440 | JGI IMG/M metagenome (GOLD analysis project Ga0070741, IMG submission 66440) | Surface soil microbial communities from Centralia Pennsylvania, which are recovering from an underground coalmine fire - Coalmine... | ecosystem: Environmental > Terrestrial > Soil > Unclassified ... | reverse complement strand
ACCCACGCGCAGCCGAGCTCGGTCATCACGAACCGCATGCGTGGGAACCGCTCGAACACGCCCGACAGCATCAGCTGCACGAACGGCCGCTGCGAGTAGAAGAGCGCCTCCATCACGTAGAGCAGGTTCGCGACGGGGTAGTCGCCGTAGTCGGGGAGGCCGGTGCCGCCGTGCGAGTGCACGGGGATCTCGAGCTCCTCGCAGGTCCGCCACACGGGGTCGTGCACCGGGTCGTACAGCGGCTTCACGGAGTCGGCGTCCGGCGGGACAGCCGAGATGAGCACGCCGCCACGCAAGCCGTGCTCCTTGATGAAGTGGAGGTCCTCGATGGCGTCGTCGACGTCGTTGAGGAAGATCTGCCCGATGCCCGCGCGCTCGTTCGGGTACTCGGCGCACCAGTCGGCGAGCCAACGGTTGTGCGCGCGGATGCCGGCGAGGCGGTGCTCGTACTGGTCGGGCCGAGGTGGACGCGCGAACAGCACGAAGCTCGGGAAGAAAGGCGGGACGGTGTTCGGGAACACGACCTCCGCGACCTGACCGTCGGCGTGCAGATCGCCGCGGCGGCGCTCGTTGTCCCAGTTGCGCACGCGCCCCCCGTCCTGGAGATCGCGGAACGGGTTCTTGTACCTGGCGCGCCAGGCGTCGAAGTCGTCCAGGTACTTCGACTCGAGGTACGACCGGTACGTCGCGTGGTTGGCGCCGGCGTGACAGTCGGCCGAGATGATCGTGTAGTGGTCGTCCGTCGCCATCACCATGGCGCTACCTCCGAGGGGAGCACATGACCCGCGCGCGGCGTCCATGTCAACGTAGCGGTCCGGATCGGGAGGATGACGGGCCGTGCCGTTGAAGATCGACATGATGCTCGCGACCTCGGTGCTCGACGCCGCGGAGCGTGCCCGCGCGCTCGAACGCGTCGGGGTCGACGGGGTGTTCACGTTCGAGAACGCGCACGACGTGTTCTTCCCCCTCGTCGCCGCGGCGCCCGTCTGCTCGCTGGACCTGATGACGAACGTCGCGATGGCGTTCCCGCGGAGCCCGATGCACATGGCGCACGCCGCGTACGACCTGCACCTGCTGTCGCAGGGCCGGTTCCGGCTCGGGCTCGGATCGCAGGTCCGCGCGCACGTCGAGAAGCGCTACGGCGCGCGCTGGGGATCGCCCGTCGCGCACATGCGGGAGAGCGTGCAGGCGACGAAGGCGATCCTGCGGAGCTGGCAGGACGGGACCCGGGTCGAGTTCCGCGGCGAGTACACGACGCACACGCTGATGACGCCGGCGTTCGACCCCGGGCCGAACCCGTTCGGCGTCCCCAAGGTGCTCGTCGGCGCGCTGGGACCCCGGATGTGCGAGATGGCGGCCGAGGTCGCCGACGGCGTCCTCGTCATGCCGTTCAACAGCGCCCGGCACATGCGCGAGCGGACCTGGCCCGCGATCGATGCGGGCCTGCGGGCGGCCGGCCGGACGCGCGACGACGTCGAGGTGACGGCGGAGGTGATCGTCGGCGTCGGCCGCGACGACGAAGAGCTCGCCGCCGCGCGCAACGTCCGCTGGCTCCTGGCGTTCTACGGGTCGACACCCGCGTACCGTCCCGTCCTCGACGTCGAGGGATGGGGCGAGCTGCAGCCCGAGCTGAACGCGCGGTCGAAGCGGGGCGAGTGGGCGACGATGCCGTCGCTGATCACCGACGAGATGGTCGCGACGCTCGCCGTCCACGGCACGCCCGACGCCGTGGCGGCCGAGATCGTGGCGCGCTACGGCGACTGCGACCGCGTGTGCGCGTACTTCCCGGGCTACCCGGCCGGCGACGACCTGCTCGCGGACTTCGTCGCGGCGATGAGGGCAGCGTCGTGAGCGGCGCGCAGACCGGGCTGCCCGTCGACGTCGACGACCTGACCGCGGCGTGGTTCTCGCAGGTGCTCGAGCGCGACGTCACCGACGCGACCGTCGTCGACGCCAGCTCGGGCACGACGGGCCGCGCGCGCGTCGCGTTGCGCGGCGAGCCCGGCGTGCCCGCGACGGTGTTCGTGAAGCTCGCGCCGTTCGGCGCGCGGCAGCGCGCGTTCGTGGAGCGGACGGGTATGGGCGTCGCCGAGGCGCGGTTCTACCGCGACGTCGCGGGCGAGGTCCCCGTGCGCGTGCCGGGCGTCTGGTACGCAGAGACCGACGGGCGCGACTACGTGATGGTCCTCGAGGATCTCGTGGCGGCGGGCTGCGCCTTCCCGAGTCCCGACGATCGAGACATCGCCGCGCGTGCGCGCGACATCGTCGAGCAGCTCGCCGCGCTTCACACCCGGTACTGGGAGTCGGCCCGCTTCGACGAAGGGGGCGACCTCGAATGGCTCGCCGGACGCGCGATGCGCGGCGGCGAAGGTGGTGGACGGTTCATCGAGCGCGCGGTCGACGTGCTGGGCGACCGGATCGACGAGTCGTTCCACCGGATCGCGCGCATCTACGTCGCGCGCACGGCCGACATCGTCCAGCTCTGGCGTGAAGGCCCGGGCACGCTCGTGCACGGCGACTCGCACCTCGGGAACCTGTTCGTCGACGGGAGCCGGACCGGCTTCCTGGACTGGGCGGTCGTCTGCCGCGCCCCCGGCGTGCGTGACGTCGCGTACGTCCTGTGCAACTCGATACCGGCCGACGTGCGCGAGGTGATCGAGCGCGAGCTCGTCGATCGCTACTGCGAGCTGCTCGCGCGCGGCGGCGTCGCGCTCGACCCGGCCGTGGCGTGGGACCAGTACCGCCTCCACGCGGTGTACTCCTGGGTCGCGGCGACCTCCACGGCCGGCATGGGCTCGCGATGGCAGCCGATCAGCGTCGGGCTGGGCGGGACCGTCCGCGCGACCGCGGCGTGCGCGCACCTCGACAGCGCGGGGCTGCTCGAGTCGCTCCTCGGCTGACACGGCGCGCGCCGGTGTGGTTACGAGCGGGTGGTGCATCGCCCGGCGGGCACGCGGGTAGAGGGCACCGACACGGATCGCCGGACGAGGGACGAGAGGAGGCGGGCCAGCGCCATGCCTTTCCGTCGCCGTACACGGGACAGGACGTCACGGGTCTCCGCCGACCTCGTCTCCGAGGTCCCCGACCGCGCCTCGACCTCGGTGCGCGTGCTGCGAACGGACGCGGACCTGAACGCCGCGCTCGAACGCGCGCGGGCGGCGGAGACGCTCGTCCGCAACCAGGTCTCGCAGTGGACGAGCCGCTACACGGCCTGAGAGCAGCTCGACGGGTCGCGGTCGGTCAGAGGTCGGGCGGTCGCCACGGGTCGAGCCGGCGCAGCGACAGCGCGCTCGACTGGGCGAACCCCGAGAACAGCACGAGGAAGTTGACGAGCGCGAGCGACGACCCGACCGCGCCGCCGACGATCACCCACCCGGCCCACGCGGGTGCGTGCCATCCCGCGCCGAGGTACGCGCCGAGCACGACCGCCGCGAAGACCGTCGTGCACGCGGCCAGCACGCTGAAGAAGGCGAGCGACCTGATCGCGATGCGGTCCGCGAACGGCATCAGCATGCGGACACCGTGGTTGAGCAGCTTCTCGATGCCCATGTGCGACTGCCCGGCGTAGCGCTCGCCGCGCGCGCACGGCACGTACGTGGGTGACGGGTTGAGGCTGATGAGCGTGGCGGAGTAGCAGAGATCGAAGTACGGGTGCTTGATCATGCGGCGCACGTACTCGCCGTGGAGCGCCGCGTAGTTGCCGGACCGGACCTCGCGGCCGGTGAGGAGGCGGAACAGCATCCGGAACCCGAGGTAGAGCGCCTTGAAGGACGGGCTCTCCTTGCGGTGCGTCCGGCGCGCGATCGACACCGTCCAGGGGTTCTCGGGGTCTTGGAGGAGCGGGCGCACCAGCCGGACGACGTCCTCCGGACGGTCCTCGCCGTCCGAGTCCATCGTGACCACGATCTCGTCGGGCTTCACGTGATCCGCGAGCGAGCGCAGCCCGTACACGATCGCCCGTTGGTGGCCCAGGTTGAACGGAGGCGACACGACGGTCACGTCGTCGAAGTCGGACAGGCGGGCGATCGCGGGGTCGTGGCCGGCGGAGTCGTCGACGACCGTGAAGCTGGTCCGGTCGGGCGCGGGGACGCCGTCGCGTGCCGCCGGGTCCTGCAGCAGCTCCACGAGCCGGGCGCGGAGCTGGAGCAGGCTCTCGACGTCGAAGTACGTCGGGGTGAGCACGCGGAGGCTCCAGCCCGTCGTCATCCCCGGGCCCCCTCCTCGTGACCGCCCGGGCGCGCGAGGGACACGCGACACGCGGTTCGATAGTGTCCCTGCTCCATGGCGCACGTCGTCGGCGTGACCGAGGACGCGGCACCCGACGAGCTCGCGCCAGGCCGGGCCGCACACGGGTTGCCGGATCGGATCGACGTCGCGCTGCTCGGCGTCATCGTGCTCGCCGCCTTCCTCCGGTTCTGGAGGATCGGTGCACAGAGCCTGTGGTTCGACGAGTACCTGACGACGGTCGACGTGTCCCACGGGCTCGGCCGAATGTTGTTCACGACACTAGGGCACGTCGAGGGCACGCCGCCCCTGTACTACGTGCTGGAGTGGGGCTGGGTCCGGGTGGTCGGTCACGGCGACGCGGCGGTGCGCTCGCTCTCGGCCGTCTTCGGCATCGCGACCGTCCCGATGGCGTACCTCGTCGCCCGGCGGCTCCACCAGAGCGCGCGGGTCGCCCGGATCGTCGCCCTCCTCGTGGCGGTGAGCCCGCTGTTCGTCTGGTTCTCCCAGGAGGCCCGCTCCTACGCGCTGCTCGTGTTCCTCGCGTCGGTGTCGCTGTACTTCTGCGCCCGGGCGGTCGAGGCCGAGACGGACACCGACTTCCTCCTCTGGGGGCTCGCGTCCGCCGCGGCGCTCGCGACGCACTACTTCGCGGCCGTCCTGATCGTCCCCGAGGCGGTGTGGCTCCTGCTCGCGCACCGGCCGTGGCGCCGGGTCGCGCTCGGTGCCCTGCCCATCGTGGTGGCCGCGGTCCCGCTCCTCGTGCTCGCCGAGGTCCAGAGCAAGAAGCACAACTGGATCGCGGACTGGCCGCTGAGCCAACGGCTCGCGGAGACGGGCCGGCAGCTCCTGCTGGGCATCCCCGAGCCGCTCGACCACTGGTGGCCGCTCGTCGCCGCGCTCCTCGTGGCTCCGATCGTGCTCGTCGTGTGGAGGGGTCGCCCCCGCGAGCGTTCTACGGCCCTCGTCATGAGCGCGCTCGTGGTGGGCGGGCTCGTGCTCGCGCTCCTGCTCGCCGCGATCGGGACGGACCTCGTGCTCGGCCGGTACCTGATCGCGCTGGTGCTCCCGCTCTTCCTCGCGGCCGCGATCGGGTTCGGCGCCCGTCGCGCCGGCTGGGTCGGCGTCGCCGCGGCGCTCGCGCTGTGCGCGCTGTGGACCGGGCTCGTCGTCGACAGCGCCACCGGCTCGACGCTCCACAAGCCCGACTGGCGCGCGGTGTCGAAGGTGCTCGCCACCGGCGGCGGCGACCGGGTGGTCGTCGTCGACGACTATCTCGGGCAGCCGCTGCTGCGCTACGCCCACCATCCCGACGTCGTCGCCCGGAACAAGACCGTCCGGGTCCGCCGCATCGACCTCCTGTACCACGTCCCGCCGCCGAAGCAGCGGTGCGGTCGGTGGTCCGGCCTCGCGTGCGAGGTGTTCTTCTTCCCGCTGCTGCCGAAGTCGCTCCAGCCCCACTTCCTCCTCGTGGCGAAGATCGAGTTCGACGGCTTCACGCTCAACCGGTACGCGGCGGCGCAGCCCGTGCCGGTGCGGCCGCGCCAGCTGCTCAGCAAGGGGCGCTTCGGCGGCATGGTGTACTTCCCGAACGGGCGATGAGGCTCGTCCCGCCTCCCGAACCTGCGCACGGAGCGCGCGGGCTTGCGACGGCACGTGGTCGGTGTGGGAGCATCGACGACGTTGCAGACCAGAGCCGACGGGGGGCGGACGGCACGATGCGCAGGCGCGATGCACCCGAGATCCAGGCCATCGGCCAGCTCTGCGGGAACCTCGTCGCGCTCGGTGCCGGGCTCGGCGTCGTGTGGTCGACGGCCGTCGCGTTCGCGGGCGGAAGGTTCCCGTTGACCGCCGTCCACGTCGCGGGCGGGATCCGGACCGGGCTGCTGTGGACGTTCGTGGCCGATCCCGTCCTCGTCTCGGTCGCGGTGCTGGTCGCCTACGTCCTGGTCGGTGTGGCGAGCTTCGTCGTACCGGTCGCGGCGACTGCCGACGACGGCGACGGCGTGCTCGAGCGGGGGACGGGCTCCATCCACGGCGTCTCCTGAGGGCCGGCCGGAGCCGGCACCGCGGGGAGCGCGATCGGGGCGACGGTCGACACGAGCGCGCCGAGCGCGGTCGCTCCGACCGCCGCGCCCGTCGCCGTCGCCCATCCCACCGGCCCGAGCGGGGTGCACCCGAAGAACCTGCTGATCCCGGGCGTCTGCACGACCGCGACGAGCGCGGCGGCGGATCCTCCCATCGACGCGATCGCGCGGACGTCGCGGCCCGCGATCGCGGCGGTCTGGGCGAGCTGCGTGCCGACGAGCGCGGCGAGCCCGATCGAGCGCGCACGCGCCGGCCGCCCGGTGAGCCGTCCGATCACGTACGCGGTCGTCGCTCCGAGTGACGTCGTCGCCGCGCGCACGAGGACGTCACGCGTCAGCGCGCCGCCGAGCGACGAGTCGGGACCCTCGCGCAGCAACGTGGACGCTTCGCCGGGCGGCCGCGTCGCGAGCACGAGCGCAGGCGCGAGGTCGGTCAGGAGGTTGACGAGGAGCAGCTGACGCGCATTCAGCGGCGGGCGCCCGCCGACGAGCGCGCCGGCAACGGTGAACGCGATCTCGCCGAGGTTGCCGCCAAGCAGGATCGCGAGCGCGTCGCGCACGGACGCCCACATCGCCCGTCCTTCGACGAGCGCGGCGACGATCGTCTCGAGCCGGTCGTCACCGACCACGACGTCCGCCGCGGCGCGTGCGGCGGATGTCGCATGGGGACCGAGCGCGATCCCGACGTCCGCGAGCCGGATCGCGGGCGCGTCGTTCGCGCCGTCCCCCGTCATCGCGACGGCGCGACCGGTCCGCTGGAACGCGCGCACGATGTCGACCTTCTGGGTCGGGCTCACGCGCGCGAAGACCGCGACGTCGGGGAGGAGCGCGTCGAGCGCCGCGCGGTCGAGCGTCGCGACGTCGGCCCCGGTGAGGACGACTCCGCCGTCGAGCAGGCCGATCTCGCTCGCGATCGCCTGCGCGGTGCTCGGGTGGTCACCGGTGATCATGACGAGCTGCACGCCACCGTCGCGCAGCCGCTGCAGCGCCTTGGTCGCGCTCCGCCGCGGCGCGTCGGCGATCGCCAGGAACCCGAGCAGCTCCAGGTCGCGCGCGTCGTCGTCGGACAGCATGCCGTCGGACGAACTCTCCGGCGATCGTCGCTCGCTCCGCCGGGCCACGGCGAGGACGCGGTGGCCCAGCCGCGCGAGTCGCTCGACCTCGCGACCGACCGTCTGCCGCGCGCGTGTGTCCAGCTCGCGCGTGTCGCCGCGTGTCGTCCATCTCGTGCAGCGCGGCAGGACGACCTCCGGCGCACCCTTCACGAAGACGAACGCACCCGCAGTCGTGCCGACGAGCGTGGCGTGGAACCCGCGCGCGGGTTCGAACGGCAGGACGGCGAGCGGGTGCGTGCCCGCGATGTCGATGCCCGCGCGGCGCCCGCCGTCGACGACGGCCTGGTCGGTCGGGTGCGCGAGGACGTCACTGCCGTCGGGTCGGGGCGTCGCGCACGCCGCGGCGACCAGGATCGTCGCGAAGCTCTCGCGCATCGAGCGTCCGACGCCGACGCTCGTGATCCCGTCCGACACCTCGCGGAGCCGGAGCCGTCCCTCGGTCAGCGTTCCCGTCTTGTCGAAGCACAGGACCTCCGCGCGGCCGAGGGCCTCGATGCTGCGCGGGTTCTTCACCAGCGCGTTCCGGGTCGACAGCCGGCGCGCCGCGGCGAGCTGGGCCGCGGTGACGAGGAAGGGCAGTCCCTCCGGCACGGCCGCGACCGTCAGGCCGACGCCCGTGGCGAGGGTGCGCGCGAGCGACGACCCGCGCAGGATGCCGTTCGCGGCGACCACCGCGCCGGCGCCGAGCGCGACGGGCACCGTCTGCGCAGTGATCGCGTGCAGCCGGCGGTCCACTGCCGACCCCTGCGACGCCCCCCGGCTCATCGCGAGGCTGCGGCCGGCCTCGGTCGCGGTGCCGGTCGCGACGACCACCGCGCGACCGCGCCCGGCTGCGACGGTCGTGCCCTCGTAGAGCATCGAGCGTCGGTCGGCGACGTCCTCGGCCGCGACGGGATCGGACCGCTTCGCGACCGGGCTCGACTCGCCCGTCAGGCTCGACTCGTCCGTCTCGAGACCCGTCGACGACAGGATCCGGCAGTCCGCCGGGACGATGTCGCCGGGGTCGAGCGCGACGACGTCGCCCGCGACGAGCTCGTCGGCGGTGAGCTGCACGGGCCGGCCGTCCCGTTCCACCCACGCGCGGGTCGCGGTCCGCTCCGCGAGCCGCGCGACCGCCCGCTCGGTCGCCGACCGCTGGATGCCGCCGAACAGCGCGCTGAGCCCGGTCACGCTCGCGACGACCGCCGCGTCCGCCAGGGAGCCGATCGCCGCGGACACGCCGGCACCGACCGCGAGGACGGGTGTCAACGGGTTCGACAGCTCGTCGAGGAACGCGCGCCCGAGCGTGACCTGCGGCGGCTGGACGGTCCGCTCGTGCCGCGCTGCAGCAGCCAGGCGACGGCGCGCCTCGGCCGTGGCCAGCCCGTGCTCGGACGACCCGAGGACGTGCAGGACCGCGCTCGGCGGCATCGCGTGCCACGGCGTCCGGTCCACCGGCGGGCTCAGCGGGCGGTGGGACAGCTCGAGCGCGGACCACGTGCCGGACGCGAACGAGAGCACGGCCGCGCCGTTGACGACGGACAGCGTGCGCGCGCCGGCCCGGAACGGCGGCGCGGTGAGCGCGACGGTCGCCGCGACGCTGGCGCCGCCGAGCGCGACGCGGACGCTCCGGCGGCTGACGTCGCGCGCCGTGCCGATCGCCTCCACGACGAACGCACACGTCGCGAGGTCGTCGACGAGCAGGTGCGCGCCCCACGGCGGCGGCGCGCCGGGGACGGTCAGGCCGATCCCGCAGTCGGAGCGCGCGAGCGCGTCGCGCCGCGCGGCGCTCACGACGGCGACCACGTGCCCGTCGCGCTGCAGCGACGCGACGACGGAGGCGAGCGCGTCACCGCCTGCGACGACGTCGTCCGCGAACGGGCGCGCGTACTCGTCCGGCTCGCCGGCGAGCACGAGTGCGCACGACGCCCGCCGGGCCGACGCCGCGAGCGTGTCGAACGCGGGGTGGACGTGACGTGTCAGCGGCACGACCGCGACGAGACGCCGTCCGCGCGCGAGCCCGAGCACGTCGCGGTCGGCGACGCCGAGTCGCGTCGTCAGGCCCGCGGCGTCGCGCACGAGTCGGGCGAGCGGCCCGAGCATCCATCCGTCGTCGGCGCGGACGCGGTCCGCTCGTTCCGGGTCGAAGAGCCGGTAGAGCGCACCCGTGATCTCGGAATCGGGGACCTTGGTGAGGGGAACGACGCGCGCGGGCGCAGGGCGCCGAGCCCACGTGGCGTCGACATCGACGACGAGCGTGTCGACACGATCGAGTCGCCGGAGCGCGTCACGGTCGCACACGACCGCGCGCCGCTCGGCCAGGATCCGGCCGAGCTGGGTCGCGAATCCCTCGCGCCCGATCCCCGCGGCCTTCGGCATCGCGGCGAGCGCGACGTCAGACGCGCGCCTCCACCGCCGTGTGGCCGCGAGCGTGGCCGCGAAGCCGGTTCCGGCCGCGATCGTCGCCCGGTCTGCGTAGGTCTCGACCGGGCCGCGGGGGAGGGCCGCCGCGCGTTCGCACGGCACCGCGCCGGCCGCCGCGCGCTGCGGCGTCGCGGCGAGCTCGGGTTCACGCGCCGTCCAGGTCCGGCGCTCGGCCGCCGTCTCGCCCATCGCCGCGACCCGGTGCGCGGCGTCGACGGCGAGTCCGAGCTGTCCTTGCGCGAGCCCCTGCCCGAACGCGTTCGCGAGCGCCAGCAGGGTGTCGGTGGACGCGCCGCCGACGACGTCTGCGACCATCCGACGCAGACGCGGCTGGCTCTCGATGAAGGCCACGAGCGACGCGAGCTCGATCGGGAACGGCACAGCGCGCAACAACGCGCCGGACACCGCGGCGGCGATGCCTCCGACGTCGGCGAGCAGCGCGATCCCGTGCGTCCGGAGCGCGTCGACGTCGCCCGGGAAGGACGGCCGCGTCGGCGAGCGGGTCCGCGCGGCACCCGCGTCGCGTTCGGTCTCGTCGACCACCGTGACGAGTGTCGCGACCGCTACTCGCGAAGGGTCGAACGCGACGACGAGCCGACCGAGGGCGGCGTTGACGCGCGCCCACTGCACACCGGAGACGGCTGCGACGCGCTCCTCGAGGCCGTCCGGCGGTGGCTGCACGATCTCGACGTACGCGCGGTTCGCCGAGCACCACACCCGGGGCCGACGCGCGTACGACGCTCGAACGGCACGGTTGACACGGGCGAGGAGTGGGAGCGCCGGAAGGGTCACGTGCCGTCCACGGGTCGACAGAGTCTGTCTCGCGTGTTACCCGGCGGCGCTCGATGGGGAATCGACCCCGACGTCGCGCCGTCGCCCCGTGGGAACCGCTGCGCGACCATCGCGATAGCAGATCCCGCGCAGGGAGGGGACGGCATGGCGACACCGAAGGCCGCGGCGCGCAGCACGACCCCGAAGAAGACGACCGCGAAGAAGACGACTGCGCCGCAAGCGGCGGCCGGCGACCATGCTCGCGGGCAGCGGGCGGCGGCGCACCGCGCCGTCCGGCGGATCAACCTGGACGTCCACCTGCCGGTGATCGGCGAGGTCGTCCTGCCCGAGCCGGCCCATCTCGCGTGGTACGCCGGTCTCGCGACGCTCGCCGCGCTCGAGATCGTCGAATGGCCGATCGCGGTCGTCCTCGCGATCGGCAAGGCGCTTGCCGACAACCACGGCAACCACGCGTTGGAGGAGTTCGGTCAGGCCCTCGAAGAGGGCGGATGACGAACTGCTCCGACGTCAGGCCGAAGGGCCGCGGCGGCGGACGACGAACACGCAGCAGTCGTCGACCCGCGCGGACCGGTTCGCGAGTCGCGAGACGAGCGCGTCAACGAGCCGCTCGGCGTCCACGTCCGGCGCGGCCCGGGCGAGCTCGACCGCCGTCTCGCGCAGGCGTTCCAAGCCGGTCTCGAGGGGCGTCTCACGGTCCTCGACGAGCCCGTCCGTGTAGAGCACGACCGACGCGTCGTGGGGGAGGACGACGTCGTGCTGGGGGCGCGTCGCCCACGTGACCCCGACGGGTGTGCCGGGGCGACCCTCGAGGAACCGCGCCTCGTCGGCCGTCACGAGCAGCGGCGGGGGGTGGCCCGCCGACACCCACGTGCACGCGCCCGTCGCCGGATCGACCGTCGCGCAGATCGCGGTCGCGAACGTCGACGGGTCGTCGCTCGCCGCGACGACGGCGTCCGTCCCCGCGACGGTCTCGAGGGGCGTGCGATGGTCCAGCGCGAGCGCCCGCATGCTGTTGCGCAACTGCGTCATGACGCGCGCGGCCGCGACGCCGTGACCGGCGACGTCGCCGACGACGACGGCGAGTGACTCGTCGATCCGGAACGCGTCGTACCAGTCACCGCCGACCTCGGCGCCGCGCGCAGCCGGGAGATAGCGCGCCGCGAGCTGCCAGCCCGGCGGCTGCGGGAGCGACTGCGGCAGTGCGGCGTGGGACAGCGTCTCCGCGACGGATCGCTCGAGCTCGTACGCGCGCGCGTGCGACAGGCTGACCGCGACGCGCACGGCGAGCTCCTCGGCGAGCGCGATGTCGTCGTCGTCGAAGGGTCGCCGCCCCGCGAGCCGGGCGAACGTCAGCACGGCGATCGTCCGGCCGCGCACGTTGACGGGCACGAAGAGGCCTGGCCCGAGGCCGAGCGACTCGATGAGGTGCACCGCGTCGTCGGGCAGCACCCGCCTGACGTCGCGCAGCGTGTCGCCCGCGAGCAGCGTCCGGCCCGTCCGCCACACACGCATGACCGGCGCGGCGGAGTCGTGCCCGAAGCGCAGGAGGCCGAGCAGTTGGCGCGACGCGGCGTCGGCCTCGGGCGACGACACGCAGCCCGCGACGCGCTCGAGCGCGCCGTCCCGGTCGCGGTAGACGGACGACCAGTCCGCGAACGCGGGAACGACCAGGCGCGCCATGGCGTCGAGCACGGCGTCCTCGTCGAGCGACGCGACCACGCGGCTCGCCTCCGCGAGAAGCGTGATCCGCGCCTGCGCTGCCTCCGCAGACGCGCGTGCGTGCCGCTCGGCCGCGAGGAGCGAGGAGCGCTCGAGGCTCCACGCCACGCGCTCCGCGACCGCGGTCAGCTGCTCGACGCGCTCGTCGTCGAAGCCGGTCGCCTCGCGATTCGTCGCCGTGAGCACGCCGATGACCCGCGCCCCCGCGAGGAGCGGCACCGCTGCGGTCGCCTTGCCGACGACCGCGCGCCGCGTGCGGACCACCTGGGCGGCGACCGTCTCGGCCGCCCTGCGCGCCTCGCTGCCCGTCGACGCCCGCGGGACGAGGACGTCGTCGGACACGACGAACAGCGTGACGTCGTCGGCGTCGACCAGCGTGCAGACGCGCTCCAACACGTCTTCGAGCGCGACCGCGGCGGTGCCGCGACCGTCGTCGCCCACCTCGGCGTCGTCGTTCGCCAGCAGGATCGCTTCGGCCGCGAGGCGTGCCGTCTGCTCGGTCGTGAACCTCCGCTCGAGCTGCTCGCGCGCCCGCGCGGTCGCCGCGAGCGCGGCCAGCGTGCCCGCGTTGAGGTCGACGCGGTGCAGCGCGACCGCGGCCTGGTTCGCCACCGCGGTGAGGAACTCGCGCTCGCGGGGGACGAACCGCCGCGCCGTCCGGAACCCGATGTGCAGCACGCCGAACGGGGGCTGGCCCTCGACGGCCAGCGGGAGGTTGGCGATCGCGTTGGTGTCCGGGTTGACGGGCAGCGAGCGGAACAGGGGATACCGCGTGTACAGCTCGTCGCGTGTCGACACGAAGACCGGCGCGCCGCTGCGGATGACGTCGGTCGTCGGTACGTCGGCGTCAGCGGGGAACTCCGACCATGCCTGCACGACGTCGTCGTGGTAGCCGGCGGTCGCGTGGAGGACGAAGCGGTCGTCGTCGAGGAGCGCCACGCTGGCCGACGCCGCACCCGTCAGCGACAGCGCGTCGACGAAGAGCGTGTGCACCACGTCGTCGCGCGTGCGCGCCGCGGCGAGACCGGCCGTGATGCGCTGGAGGGCGTCGACGTGCGAGCTGCTCGTGTCGACCGAGTCGACGAGCCGCGCGCGGCTGAGCGCCTGCGCGGTGACGTCCCCGATCGCCTCGAGCAGCGTCCGCTCCTCGAGGGCGAGCTGGCGGACGGAGACGAACGCGACGGCGAGCGTGCCCACGCGCCCGCGCTGCGTGCTGAGCGGGACGCTCGCGACGCTCGGCCACCGAGCGCTCACGGGTGCCGCGCCGCTCGACGCAGGGCTCCCCGCGGGCCACCGCGCGTGCACGGCGGTGAGCGCGCCGACGAGGGCGCGGTCGCGCGCCGCGATGACGTCGGCGTCGTCGACGTCACCGGACGCCGCGCGCGCGACGACCTTCCCGTCCGTGTCGAACAGCGCGACCGCGCCGGCGCCCACGGCCTCCAACGTCTCCTTCACCGCGACGTCGCCGACGTCCTCCGCGCTCGACGCGCCGGCGAGACGCGCGCCGACGCGCTGCAACGCGGTGAGCGAGGCCGCGGTGTCCGATGCGCGCAGCGCCGCCGCGTGCTGCGCCACGGCTGCCCGCAGCCATTCGGCCGTCGTCGCGTCCGGTGTCCCCACCGGGCCGTCGACGTCGCCGGCCGGGAGCCCCGCGCCGACCAGCACGGGCGCGCCGTCCTCGAACGCGCGACCGACGCACGTGACGAGCTCGAGGATCGAGCCGTCACGACAGCGGACACGCGTGCGGCGCGGCGTGATGTCGCCCGCGACGCGTAGCGCGGTCACGCGGCGCGCGTCGTCCACGGTGTCGGGCGGTGCGAGTAGCGCGGCGATGTCGGCACCGCGCGCCTCCTGCGCGGTGTACCCGTAGAGTCGCTGCGCCTCCGTGCCCCACCGGCGGATCGTGCCGTGCTCGTCGGTGACCACGACCGCGACGGGCTCGGACGCGAGCCGCCGGGCCCACCACTCGCCGCTTCCCCTCGGTGCTTCGCCGGCGCGGTTGGTCGTCACCTCGGACCAGCATGCCGCGGGCCGGCTGTGATTACTCGTGGCGCGGCCCAGGGCCTCCGGACGGTGAGCGATCGTGACGCGGCGTGGCGAACAGGGTCCGGACGGCTACGCGCGCGACTCCAGGACCTCGCGGACGTGTCGGACGACGCGCAGGCTCGCGCGGACGTCCTGGTCGCGCAGGTCGCCGAGGAGCTCGTCGGCGAAGCGCAGCAGGCCGGTGCGGAAGTCGCGTGTGAGCCGGCGGCCCGACGCCGTCAGCTCGACGAACGTGGCGCGCCGGTCGGACGGGTGCTCGACGCGGCGGGCGAGCCCGTCGCGCTCGAGGGCGTCGACGAGCCCGGTCACCGCACGGGGCGTCACGTCGAGCGCCCGGCTCAGCTCCGACATGACGAGCGGCCCCGAGTCGGCGAGCACGTTGAGTAGCCGGGCCCGGGCCTGGGTGAGACGGCGCCGGCGGAGCGCGTCCGTCCGGAGGTGCTCGAGCAGCGGCGCGAGGTTGACGAGCTCCACGAGCACCTGATCGCGGGCGTCGTCGCGCGCCTCCTCGGGGACGGTTCCGGCCGGCGTCGCGGTGCGCATTAGTGAAGAAGCTACACCATGTTGTAGATTCAGCGTCCATGTCCGGTGGCGTCGTCGCGGAGCAGCTCGTCAAGCGGTTCGGCACGTTCACCGCGCTCGACCGCGTCGACTTCACGGCGCGCGAGGGCCTCGTCACCGGTCTTCTTGGGCCGAACGGCGCGGGCAAGACGACGACGATCCGCATCCTGACGACGCTGCTGCATCCCGACGGCGGCCGCGCGTCCGTCGCGGGTTACGACGTCGTCACCCAACCGCAGCTCGTCCGGAGCGTGATCGGGTTGACCGGTCAGTACGCGGCCGTCGACGAGGAGCTCACGGGACGCGAGAACCTCGTGCTGATCGGCCGGCTCGGTCGGATGCCGAAGCGTGCCGCGCGCGAGCGCGCCGCCGATCTGCTCGGCATCTTCCAGTTGACGGACGCAGCCGACCGTCTCCTGCGCACGTACTCGGGCGGCATGCGCCGCCGGCTCGACCTCGCGGCGAGCCTGATGTTCGCACCGCCCGTGCTGTTCCTCGACGAGCCGACGACCGGTCTCGATCCCCGCAGCCGGCTCGAGCTGTGGGACGTGATCATCGAGTTGAAGCAGCGTGGCACGACGATCGTGCTGACGACGCAGTACCTGGAGGAGGCCGATCAGCTCGCGGACACGATCAGCGTGATCGACGCGGGCGGGATCATCGCCGAGGGGACGGCGGACGAGCTCAAGACCAAGGTCGGTGGCGACGTGCTCGACCTGCGCGTCGCGGATCGCGCGTCCACGGCACGCGCCGCGCTCGCGCTCGCGCGCGCGTTCGAGGTGTCGGAGGGTGAGCTCACGATCGACCGCGACCTGGGCAGCGTCGTCGTGCCCGTCGCGGCAGGCTCGGCCGCGCTCGTCGAGGCGGTCCGTGCGCTCGACGCCGCCGACGTCGAGGTCGCCGACCTCGGCCTGCGACGCCCGTCGCTCGACGACGTGTTCCTGAGCCTGACCGGTCACGTCGCCGAGGAGCAGCGGTCGGAACCGGCGCCGCCGCGCAAGCGCCGGCCCATGGGGAGCTGAGGCATTCGATGGCAGCAGTCACGACGACGTTCGACGCCGCGACAGCCGAGAAGCGCGCCGCGCTGCCTCCCGCGCGTGTGCTCGCGGACATCGGGCTCGTCGCCGGGCGCAACCTCCGGCGCGTGCTGCGCAACACGGGCCTCATCGTGTTCTCGACGATCCAGCCGCTGATGCAGCTCATCCTCTTCGCGTACGTGTTCGCCGCCGTCGCGCACGTGCCGGGGATCAGCTACAAGGACTTCGTCGTCCCCGCCGTGCTCGTGCAGAGCATGACGTTCGCAGCGATGGGCTCGGGGGTCGGCATCGCCAACGACATGCAGACGGGCATGGTCGACCGGTTCCGCTCGCTGCCGATCGCGCGATCCGCCTTCCTCGTCGGTCGCACGACGAGCGACAGCGCGCGCCTCGCGATCCAGAGCATCATCCTCATCGTCGCCGCGCTCGCCATCGGGTTCCGGTTCCACGCGGGCATCGGCGGCGCGATCGGCATGGCGCTCGTGCTCGTGCTGTTCGGCGTCGCGCTCACCGCGTTCTCGGCGTGGGTCGGGCTCGCGATCGGGGATCCGGAGACCGTCCAGGCAGCGGTGTTCATCCCGATCCTGCCGCTGATGTTCACGAGCAGCGCGTTCGCGCCCGTGCGCGCGCTGCCGGGGTGGATGCAGCCGCTCGCGCGCTGGAACCCGATCACGGCCGCCATCGACACCGCGCGCGGCCTCGCGCTCGGCGACTCGCAGCTGGCCCGCGTCAGTCACACGCACCTGCACACCGCGGCCTGGCACTTCGGCGCATGGTGGATCGTGATCGTCACGGTCTTCACCGCGCTCGCCGTCCGGCGCTACCGCCGGGGCTGACCAGCTTCACGGGCGGACGAAGCCGAGCCGTGCGCGGATGCGCGGGACGGCTCGGCCCGAGGGAGCCGTCGACACGGACGAAGCCGAGCCGTGCGCGGATGCGCGGGACGGCTCGGCCCGAGGGGCGGTCGACGCGGGCCCGGACGCGAGACGAGGCCCCGGAGGGGAAGAACGGGGCCCCGTCTCGAACGCTGCGTGCGCCGGGGGGAGTGCGCCGCAGTGTGTGCAGGCCACCTGATCGGCCGGCCGTGTCCCGATCTGAGGCGTTCGCGGCACGGTTCGTCCGATCCGCGGCGCGTGGTCGGGGTGCCACCGCGCGGCGGCTACCGTTTGGCGCCCAGGATCGCGAGCGCCCGGCGCCGCACCGGGAACGCCGAGGGGACCGGTCGGGAGCCCGACCGGGGACCTGGCCGGGAACGAGGAGCCCTCGCTGCACGACGTGCCGCCGATCGAACCGGTGACGGACGGGGCCCGCTCGGTCCTCGACCGCGCCGTGCTCGACCACGTGCAGCTCGCCGTCCTCGTGATGGATCTCACCGGCACGGTCGTCGACTGCAACCGTCACGCGGCCGAGCTGTTCGGGCTCGCGCGCGCCGAGCTCGTCGGGAGCTCGTCGACCGCGTTCACGCTCGAGGCGATCGACCCGGACCTGCGCCGTGAGATCGGGCACCGCCTCCAGGCCCGCGAGCCGTGGGAGGGCGACTTCCGGCTGCGACGGGCGGACGGGACCGTCGCGGTCGTGCACGCCATCGACTCGGGCGTGTTCGACGACGACGGCCGGCTGACGGGTGTCGTCTCGGTCGCGACCGACGTGACCGAGCGGTGGCGCGCCACCCGGCGCCTCGTCGCGCAGCACGAGATGACGCGTGTGCTCGCGACGGCAGGCGACCTGGACGAGGCGAGCGGCCGCATCGTCGAGCTCCTGCGCGACGAGCTCGAGTGGTCGCTCGGCGCGTTGTGGGAGGGCGCGGCGGACGGCGACGTCCTCCGATGCGTCGCGGTGTCGGCCGCCGACGACGTCGACCCGACGTTCGCGAAGGAGACACTCGCGACGTGCCTCGCGCGCGGCGAGGGTCTTCCCGGACGCGTCTGGGCCGACGGCGAGCCGGCGTGGATCGAGGACGTGACATGCGACGCCAACTTCCCTCGTGCGCGGGCTGCGGCGGGCGCGGGGCTGCATCGCGCGCTAGCCGTCCCCGTCGCGGGTCGCGACGACGTGCTCGGGGTGCTCGAGCTCTTCGGCACCACGACGCAGCCCGTCGACGAGGACCTCGTCGCGACGACGGTCGCGCTCGCGAGCCAGCTCGGTCAGTTCCTCGATCGTCGCCGTGCCGAAGACGCCGCCCGAACGACCGAGGCCCGGCGCGCCGCGATGTTCGAAGCCGCGCTCGACGCCATCGTGTCGATCGACCGTGACGGTCGCGTGATCGAGTGGAACCCGGCGGCGCAGTCGACGTTCGGGTGGACGCGCGACGAGGCGATCGGCACGCCGATGCACGAGCTCGTCGTCCCGCCGGATCTCCGCGAGCACCACGTGCGCGGCTTCGCGCGGCACCTCGCGACCGGGTACCGGTCGATGCTCGGTCGCCGGGTGGAGACGCGGGCAGTGCGGCGCGACGGCGCCGAGCTCCCGGTCGAGCTGACGATCGCGCGCATCGACGCCGGACCGGAGCCGGTCTTCACCGCGTTCATGCGCGACATCTCCGATCGCGTGCGGGCCGAGACCGAGCGCGAGGACCTCGCGCGACGGGAGCAGGCGGCGCGCAGCCGGCTCGAGCTCCTCGCGCAGCTCGGCAACATCCTCACCGTCGAGCGCGACGTGCGCGCGCGCCTGCAGGCCATGGCGGGCGTGCTGCTGCCGGTGTTCGCCGACATGTGCGCGGTCATCACGCGCGATCCCGACGGCAGCGTCCGCCTCGTCGCGCTCGCCCACGCCGACCCGGTGAAGCAGGCGTTGATCGACGCCGTCGGCGACTGGCGCCCATTCGTGCTCGACGACGTTCCCGCGGTCGAGGAAGCCGTCACCCTGGAGCCGCTGCTCCTCGAGCACATCCAACCGGGGATGCTCGACTTCGTGTTCGGCGACGAGCACGAGCGCGAGCTCGTGCGCGCGTTCGACCTGAAGTCGGTGGTGTCCGTCCCGCTCCCCGGCGAGGAGGGCCCGATCGGCGCGATCGCGTTCGCGACGTCCGACCCGTCACGCCGCTACACGGAGGACGACCTCGCGCTCGCCGAGGAGATCGCGCGCCGGTTCGGACCCGCGGTCGAGAGCGCGCTGCAGCTCGAGCGCGAACGACACGTCGCGGAGACGCTGCAGCGGAGCCTCCTGCCCGAGCATCTTCCCGACGTTCCCGAGGTCGACCTCGCCGCGCGCTACCTGCCCGCGACGGCGGGAGTCAGCGTCGGCGGTGACTGGTACGACGTGCTCGCGCTCTCCGACGGCCGTGTGCTCTTCGCCATCGGGGACGTCGTCGGTCACGGCGTGCGGGCCGCGGCGGTGATGGGCCGCGCGCGTGCGGCACTCCAATTCTGCGCGCTCGCGGAGCTCGAGCCGTCGGAGGTCCTGACGCGCCTCAACGCGTTCTTCTCGGCCGCGGCCGACGGCAGCATGTCGACGCTGTTCGTGATGGTCTACGACCCCGCGACGACCACCGCGCACTACGCGAGCGCGGGACACCCGCCCGCGCTGGTGCGCGAGGCGAGCGGCGAGGTACGGGCGCTCGAGGGCGCGCGCGGCACGCCGCTCGCCGCGGACGCCGTGCACACGTTCGTGCAGTGCACCGAGACGCTCTCGCCCGGCGCGACCGTGTTGCTGTACACGGACGGGCTCGTCGAGCGGCGACGCGAGTCGCTCGATGTCGGCTTCGCCCGGCTGCACGAAACGTTCCGCGACGGTCCCCGCGATCTCGAGGCCCTGGTCGACCACGTCGTCGCGGAGCTGGTCGGGCCCGGCGGGGGAGCGGACGACGTCGCGGTGCTCGCGTTCCGTCCCGCCCCCGAGAACGAGCGGCTGTCGCTCACCCTCCCGACCGACCCCCGGCAGCTGCGCGTCCTGCGGTCGCGGCTCGCGGGGTGGCTGACACGGCGAGGCGTCGACGCCGAGACGGTCTTCGACCTCAACCTCGCGGTGACCGAGGCGGCGGGCAACGCGATCGCGCACGCGTACGGGCTCGGCGACGGCGAGTTCGGGGTCGACGTCCACCTCGAGGACGACGTCGTGGTGTGCACGGTCACCGACCGCGGTCACTGGCGTGTCGAGCGCCGCGACGGCTACGGCCGCGGGCTGATGCTCATGCGCGCGCTCACCGAGCAGGTCGAGATCGAGACGAGCGACGACGGCACCCGTGTCGAGATGCGCCGTCGCGTCGCGGTCAGGTGTGCCGGCTGATGTAGCCGCGCCGCCGGAACACGGCGAGCATGTGCACGAGCAGGAACGTCGACGCGATCGCGAGCACGACCGCGCCGAACGCGCCCCAGCCCACCTGGCTCCACGGCAACGAGTGCCCGGCGACGACCTCGTGCGCGGCGGCGAACACGTGCGTCGTGGGAAGCGCGCGCGAGATGGGTTGGATGGCGCCCGGCAGCGCGCTGACCGGATAGAAGATCCCCGACAGCGGCATCACCATCGCGAGCAGGCCCCACGCGAGGATCTCCGCGCCCTGGCCGACCCGCAGGATCAGCGAGATCACGATCAGACCGACCGACCAGCCGACGACGAGCAGGATCGCGACCAGCGGCACGAGCGCCAACCCGAGGGTCGTCACGTCGAACGCGAACAGCGCCCACGCCGCGAGCGCGACGGTCCCGACACCGAGCGCGAGCTTGACCAGACCGAAGAGGACGACGCCGGCCACGTACTCGACCTCCGTCAGCGGTGTGACGAGGAGGTTGAGCAGGTTCCGCGACCACGTCTCCTCCATGAAGCCCGTCGAGAGGCTGATCTCGGCCTGGAACACGACGTGGAACAGGAGGATGCCGGCGAGGAGGTACGCGACGCCGGCCGCCCCCGCGCTCGACTGGCGCGAGAAGTAGACGCCGAGCGAGCCGAAGAGCAGCGCGTCGACGACGGGCCAGAACACGACGTCGAACCAGCGTTGCGGCGCGCGTTGCAGCACGTAGGCGTGACGGCGCGCGACGGCGGACACGCGCAGCCATCGGGTCTTCGTGATCACGTCACCCGCTCCCGCTCCTCGGCAAGGTGCAGGAACACGCCCTCGAGGTCGTCGCGACCGAAGCTGGCCGCCACGGCGTCGGGCGTGCCGTCCGCGACGACGCGGCCGGACGAGATGAACACGACCCGTTCGCACAGCCGCGACACCTCGACCATGTCGTGACTCGTGACGAGCAACGCGGTGTGATCGGCCGCGCACAGCTCGGCGAGCCCCGTGCGGACGCGCAGCGCGACGTCGGGGTCGAGCGACGCGGTCGGCTCGTCGAGGATCAGCAACCGCGGCCGGTGCAACGTGGCCTTGATGATCCCGATGAGGGTGCGCTGTCCCGACGACAGCTCGTTGCCCATCGCGGTCGCGAGGTGCGTCACGCCGAAGCGCTCGAGGCCCAGCGTGATCTGGGGCTCGGGATCGGCGATCCCGTAGAGCCGCCCGAACATGTGGAGGAACTCGCGCACTCGGAGCCGCTCGGGGAGCGGCAGGTAGCCCGCCGCGAACCCGACCCGCTCCGCGGCTCGGCTGCGCTCGCGTGGCAGCCGGTGACCGGCGATCTCCACGAAGCCGTCGTCGGGCGTGACGACGCCGAGCAGCATGAGCAGCGTCGTGGTCTTCCCGGCGCCGTTCGGTCCGAGCAGCGCGACGCGCTCGCCGACGCCGACGGTCAGGTCCACGCCGTCGACGGCCCGGACCCGCCGGTACTGCTTCGTGAGACCGCGGGCGCGCAGGACGACGGACTCGGCGCCACCGGGCGCGTGACCGTCCTGCACGCCGGAATGCTCGCTCACCTGCGGAGTGTCGCAGACGGCGTGCACGGGACGGAACCGATTTCGTGCGCGACACGCCGGCGACGCCGGGTGCCGCGTCGCGGCTGGGGTAACGTCTCGGGCTTCGAGCGTCGTCGCCAGGCGGGCGCGGGTTGGCGGGGGATGCTCTCGGTGACAAGCCTCGCGGTGAGAAGCCTCTCGTTGAGACTCGAGGAGAGCCGACGTGATCGCAACCTGCGCCCGATCCCGCGGCGTGCGGCCGCGGATGCGTGGCGAGCAC
>Ga0070741_10007736_pt1 | contig 22035 bp, 20 predicted proteins | sample Coa_R1_4_FD_66440 | JGI IMG/M metagenome (GOLD analysis project Ga0070741, IMG submission 66440) | Surface soil microbial communities from Centralia Pennsylvania, which are recovering from an underground coalmine fire - Coalmine... | ecosystem: Environmental > Terrestrial > Soil > Unclassified ... | reverse complement strand
TTTTTTCTATGTCATCCTGAGCAGAGCGCAGCGAAGTCGAAGGATCGCATGCGTTGCACACACAAACATCGCTTGTGCGATCAAACGTCCATTGTGAGGTCCCTCGGTCGCCGCGGCGACCTCGGGATGACACCTTTGGAAACTCGCATGTCCGGGATAATGTTCGCCAGCCCGCTTACAAAACATCATCCAGACAGCCGAGCAGATGCGCCACTGTTTCTTCGGTTTCGTCGCCCATGTTGGAAAGGCGAAAGGTTTTGCCTCGAATCTTGCCGTAACCGGGATCGATCACCAGATGATGTTTTTCACGAAGCTTTCTCACCAGCTCCGGAACGTCTGTCCCTTTGTTATTTTTCACGCAGGTGAGCGTTTTTGAGCGAAATCCTTCCTCGGCGAAGAATTCGAAGCCATTACGGCGGACCCAGTCATGCACGAGGGCATTCGTACGCGCATGTCGAGCAAAGCGCGCGTCCAGGCCTTCGTCGAAAATCTCCCCCAGCTTCGATTGCAATGCGTGCATGTGCGCAATGCTGGGCGTGCTCGGCGTCATCCATTCGGCCTGCTGCTTCTTGAACTCGAGAAAATCAAAGTAAAAGCCGCGATTCGGGATTTTTTCTGCGCGAGCAAACCCTTTCTCCGAAACAGCGAACAATGAAAAACCCGGCGGCAACGCCAGCGCCTTTTGCGCACCAGTGAGCATCACATCGATGCCGAGCGCATCCATGTCGATCTTGACTCCCGAGAAGGAGGAAACGGTATCGAGGATGAGCGCTACGTCGGGGTATTTGGCGAGAGCACAGCAGATTTCCGGCAACGGATTCATCACGCCTGTTGACGTCTCGTTATGGATGAGAGTGACGGTATCGAACTTTCCCGTGGCCAATTGCCGGTCGATCGCCTTTTGATCGATATGTTTTCCCCACTCGACCTGGAGCGGTTCAGCGTTTTTTCCGCAACGCTTCGCAACGTCGAACCATTTATCCGAGAACGCGCCGCACATGCAGCAAAGAACACCGCGATCGACCAGGTTTCGGATGGAAGCCTCCATCACACCCCAAGCTGACGAGGTAGAAAGGAACACTGCCTGCTTGGTTCCAAATAATGTCTGGAGCCCCGGATGAATCGCGCGGTAGAGATTCTTAAAATCCTCGCCACGATGTCCAATCATTGGACGCGAAAACGCGGTCCAGGTTTTCTCCGATACTTCAACGGGGCCGGGAATGAAAAGCTTGTCGTGTGGTGTCACAGAAACAAACGTCCAACGTTCAACCCGCCTTCGCAAGGCCAGGGCATGGCAGGCGCGCAACGTCCAACGTTCAATTTGCTCGCTTAGACGAGCGCGATTTAGTTACGAAATGAGATTTCGTTGTTGTGTAATTCCATTCCTACTGCTTGCCGTAAGCACATCCTTTGTTTGCGCAGAATCGCCGGATTACTTCGTTTACGTCAGCAATGAACGATCTGGCGACATCAGCGTGATTGATGGCGCCACCGACGCGGTCGTTGCGACTTTCAAGGCGGGCAAGAGACCCCGTGGAATTCACGCAGCTCCGGATGGCAAGCGCCTCTTCGTGACACTGAGCGGCTCACCGCGAATGGCACCCGGTCTGGATGAAAATCGCGCGCCAGCGGATAAGACCGCCGACGGGCTTGGCGTAATCGATCCGGTCGAGCACCGATTAATTGATCGCTGGCACGTCGGGTCGGATCCCGAGCAATTTGCGATAAGCAAGGATGGAAGATTCGCTTTTATCGCGAATGAAGACGATGCGAGTGCGTTGATTGTCGACCTCGGCTCCGGGCAGTCGCGTGGAAAAGTGAAAGTTTCGGAGGAACCGGAAGGCGTGGGTGTCAATCCGCGAAACGGCGAGGTCTATGTCACCTGTGAAGAAAAAGGTGAAGTGTTCGCGATCGATCCTGATCAACAGCGCGTAATCGCAACGATCGAGACAGGCGGACGGCCGCGATCGATTGCATTTTTGCCGGACGGCTCGCATGCATACGTGGCCTGCGAGAACGGCGGCTACATTGCCGTACTTGATGCGGCGTCCCACAAATTGTTGTCAAAAATCCAATTGCCAACGGGTTCGCTGCCAATGGGTACGGCAATCTCCAAAAATGGAAAAGAGCTTTACGTGTCAACCGGACGTGGAAACACCGTCGCAGTTATCGATACCGCGAAGAACGCATTAGACACAACTATTCCGGTAGGAAATCGCGCCTGGAGTATCGCGCTCGACCCCACCGGATCGAAACTCTACACCGCGAACGGTGCATCGAATGACGTTTCGGTTGTGGATGTAACATCGCGCAAAGAATTGCGCCGTATCAAAGTCGGTGACGGCCCGTGGGGTATTGCGATCGTCACCAAGAAATGACGGCTGCCCACGCCGTTCTTTGTTCTTATCCGCCCGCGTAATTCGGATATCGTTCGTGTAATTCTCGCGACAACCGGTCTGCTTCCTCGGTGTTGCCTGCCTGCCGATACGCCAGTGCCGCCTTGTTCAGAGCGCGCGGAGTGATCGCCGGATCATCATAAAGTAAAGCGACTCCTTTGAAGGCTTTGCCGGCATCATCGAAATTTCCGCGTTCCAATTGTACTTCACCTGCCAGCAGACGCGCTTCTGCGTTTACCCGCCCCTCCGGCTGCAGCGTCATGATCTCTTCAGCAATTTTCTGAGCCTCGTCTGGTTTATGAGCGCTGATCTTTACGGCTCCAAGCGCGAGCAACACCTTCGCTTTTCCCGCCGGATCTTTCGCTGTCTGCAAATATTTACCGAACGCGTCCTCGGCTTCGGGCAGGTTCTTCAGCTTGGTAGCCGTGTCTCCGAGATAAAATAGGAAATCGGGCTTAACGCTGCCAACATTATCGATTTTGCGAAGCGCACTCAGGTATTTTTCCGCGGCCTGGAAATTTTTCTCGTTATAATATCCAATTCCGAGCCACTCCAGGACCTCCGGTGGCACATTTGTTTTCGGGCTATTGGCCATGAAACTGTTCACCTCTTTGGTCAGCGCCGCCCGATCTTTCAAATAAAACTGACATAGCATGATCCGGAGCGACGCGAGGTTATAATATTGCTCCTTGTTGAGCTGGCGGGCTGCGTTGAGCGCCGCCAACGCCGTTTTGTAATCCTTTGATTCAAAGGCAGCCTTGCCAATGTAATATTGTGCCTGCGCTGCCACGGAACTCTTGGGGTACTCTCGCAGGAGCTGGCGAAAAGTTTCCATCATGCCCTTGGTGTTTTCCTGTTGTCCGAGGATCAAAGCCTTCAGCTGCAAAGCTGCCTCCCGCTCGTGCGCCTTGGGATACTTGGTGAGAATCGTGTTTAGATCCGCCACCGCGGCGGCATAGTTCTTGTCTTGTTCGTAAGCCAAAGCTCTTTGAGCCAGGGCGGCAGGCACCTCTGGATCATCCTTAAACGTCTGTACGTAATAGGTGAAAGCTTCGATGACGCCGGGAATATTTTTCGCCTGTGCATGACATAAGCCCAATTTGTAGGCTGCTTCGGCGCGCAGCTTCGCAGAGAGGTGAGAAGCGCGCAGTTCCTCGTAAATCGGCACCGCTTCCGCCCAATTTTGCTGTTTATAAAGCGCTTCGGCCTTTAACAGTTTCGCCTGGTCAGCCCGTTCGTTGGTAGGATTCGTCGCAAGAAACTCGTCCACCGCGGGAATCAGCGCAGACGGATCGGAGTTGTAGACGTTGATCAGCCGCTGATAGGCGGCATCCTTTGCTTCCTCTCGATCCGGATACTTCGTGACAATCTGGCGATATAACGCTTCAGCCTCCTTGGAGTTGCCAAGTTGCCGCTGGCTGTTTGCGGCGAGTAGCAAAACTTCGGCCTGGGCGGCCTCCGGCAGGTTCGCCTGCTCTTTCTTGTACTCCGCCAGCAATTGCTTGTATTGGGCCGTCTGATACTGCAACCGGCGCAGACCAACCTGCGCGATCGCACGGAACTTGCCGGCTTCGGAAAGAGCTCGACCTTTCCTCAACAACGCTTCAGCTCTACCCGCCATGGCCTTGTCGATTTTGCCCTTGTCAGCCTGCACAAGATCGAGCGCGATCATGCCGCCGCGCACAGCCGACTCCGCCTTTAACGCCGGCTTCTGGGCTTCGTTAGCAAGAGCTTCGTATTGCTTCAGCGCATCAATCTTTCTTCCTCGCCCGACGAAAATGGACGCCGCTGTAGTTCGCGCATCCTCGCGGAAAGGATTTGGATTCCCGGCCTCGGCAACCTCGGCATAAATATTCGCAGCTTCCTCCTTGCGACCGAGAGCCTCAAGGCAGCGCGCCTCGAAATAGTGTGCAGAAAGTGCTACTGCCGGTTCCTTTGATTTGCCAGCCGAGCGATGAAAGAGCGGAAGCGCAGCGGCGTAATCTTTGTCCGCGAACGCCATCTCAGCGAGCGCATACGCCGCCGGTCCGGCGAATTCGCTGTCGGCGTAATCGTTGAGCACTTTCTGGAGATTAGTGCGGGCGCCCGATGCCCGGCCGAGGTTTCGATAGCATTCGCCCAGTGAGAAGTACGCGTTTGCGCGGCCAGCTCGCCCGGGATAATCGTCGAGATATTTTTGATACTCAGGGGCCGCCAGATCGTAAAGCTTGCGCGTGAAGAGGCCGTTCGCGTAATCGAGCTGACGCTGAGATGCCGCCTCGCCTTCATGTTGTGATGGCTCTGCAGCGTTCTCCTTTAACGAACGGAGAACTCTGTCGATTGATTCATCCGCGGGAGGGCGAGCCGCTCCAGTGGGCGGTTCCACGGGAAGAGCGCGTGGGATTGGCGGCTCATCTACCGGCCGCGCCCGGCGAACTTCCGGTCCTGATTGAGCAATGGCGATGCTCGCCGTCCAAAGCAGCATTGCCAGGCTTGGAACATAGACTTTTAGTGTGTGTGCCAAGCGGATTCGCAACCCGCTGACTCCCGGAAAACGGACAACATGTCCGCTGGGCGCAGGGGGCACAGCTCTACGTTCCGAGCGTTGTGGGTGAAGGCCGGGACGCCGCGCTGCGGCGTCCGGACGGCGCGGCGCCCCGTCCCTACCGCTGCGCCTGGTTTTCATTTTGCCGTCGCGAAAGCTACGTTGGTTACCCCCGCCTCGGTGCAAATGTTTAACACGCCGATGATATTTTTGTAGGCACCTGTTTCATCGCCGCGGATCACTACAGCTTGCTCGGAGTTTAATTGGACCAGGCTTTTCAACAATTCGCTCAGTTCAGCGCTACTCAAGGTGCGGCGGTTCACCACTACATTGCCGTCCGCCTTTACGTTGACAATCACATCGCCAATTGGCGCAGTTTTTTCCTTGGCAGCGGATGCTTTTGGCACTTTAACGTCGAGCTCGTTCTCGGTCCGCGCCGCGTTCCATGTCAGCAGAAAGAAAATCAGCAAGAGCAATAGGACATCAACGAGCGGTGCCAGTTGAATGCCTGGATGATGCATAGGCGCGTGACCACGCAGGTTCATTGGAGTGAGGCAGCGTTTACAGTTCTTCCTCGATCAACACAGGAGTTCGCTGAGGCCGGCCATATTGCAATGAGAGCAACGCCAGGACGTGCGTCGAAGCGGCTTCCAATTCCGATATCAATTTTTGTGCTCGACCGCGAAAGAACGCATAGAAAACCATTGCAGGAATGCCGATGGCCAGACCGGCAGCGGTGTTGACCAGTGCCTCGCTGATCCCGCGCGACAGCGCCACGTAACGCGCCGAGCCGATGTCGGCTCCCAGCGCACCAAAGGAATGAATAATTCCAAAGACCGTCCCAAGCAGGCCAAGCAGCGGCGCAATCATTCCAATGTCCGCGAGATAAATCACCCGATTATTCAGACTGGCTGCGACTCGTGTTCCCTCGGTCTCGGCGATCTCACGAACGTGCTGAAGATCGGCTTGCGGATTCTTGGTCGTGAAATCGAGCATCTTTTGCACGACTCGGGCAATCGCTTCACCATGCCGATTGGAAACAGCGAGCAGCCCAAGATAATCGCGTTTACGCAAAAGCGCGTCCGCAGTTGCCATATAACCGCTCGAAACCACTGCGCCGCGACGGATTGTCATCAGGTAAACCACGACCAACATGACAAAGAAAATCGACAACAAAACCAGAGGAATCATTACGGGGCCAGCCTTGAAAAGCGTCTCCAGGATAGTCTGCGACCGCTCAGGAACCAGAGGCGGTGTGGCTGTGACTTCCTGTGCTAAAACAGGAGACGCGCTCGCCAGCGCGGCAAACAGAAGGACCCAAATCTTCATGCCGGAAATTTCGTAATGATATGCAGGGCAATTACCAGATGCAAATGCCCCCTACAAGCAGATCAAACAAATAGTAGGCCGTGAGGTTTCTAAACAAACTTTGCTTTCACCAGCACGGGGATCATTCAATCTCGTGGTTTTGGTGGTGCTCCTGCTCATGCTCGATTCCGCTGCCATAAACGATTGAGAGCACGAGCATGAAATCGGTATTGAATTTCAGCGAAAACCGGTTCCCCCATCTCTAGCGGCGTACCAGAAGAATATGCGCCGGTTGAATTTCCGGATCGAGCTCGACATAATTTTGCCGGCCGCGCCAGGTATAGGTCGCGCCGCTTAGTAAATCCTCGACGCGGTACGTATCGCTCTCTAGTTGGCCGAAGCTTTCAATGGGCACGTAAACGAAAGAATTTTGCTTCCGAAAGGGATCGAGGTTCACCACGACGAGAATGATATTATCGCGCGCCCTGGTCATCTTGCTGAAAAACAGAATGGCGTCGTTCTCGGCGTCGTGAAACCGCAAGTTCGTGTAGCCCTGCAGGGCGCGGTTTTCTTTTCGGATTTTGTTTAGTCGCGCGATCCAGTCCTTGATGTTGCCGGGCGCATTCCAATCGCGCTCCTTATATTGATATTTTTCGGAATCCACATATTCCTCGCGGCCCGGCAACGCTTCATTCTCGCACAGCTCGTATCCACTGTAGATACCGTAAAGAGGCGACAGTGTCGCGGCTAGAGCTACGCGAATCATGAATGCGGGACGCCCGCCATCCTGAAGCACAAATGGCAGAATGTCCGGCGTGTTGGGCCAAAGATTTGGGCGAAAATATTCGCTCATCTCGGTTTGGGTCAGCTCCGTAAAATATTCCATCAACTCGCGCTTCGAATTTCTCCACGTGAAATAAGTGTAGCTCTGATTAAAGCCGGCTTTGGCCAGCGCCTTCATCATTTTAGGTCTGGTGAACGCTTCGGAGAGAAAAATGGTGTCAGGATATTTCTCGCGCACGCCTTTGATCAAATATTCCCAGAAGGCGACCGGCTTGGTATGCGGATTGTCCACTCGAAAGATGCGCACGCCGTGCTCGGCCCAAAACAACACAACGCTTTTGAGCTCTGCCCAGAGATCGCGCCAGTTTTCGCAATGAAAATTTAACGGATAGATATCTTCGTACTTCTTTGGCGGGTTCTCCGCGTATTTGATCGTGCCGTCTGGGCGTTTGTAGAACCAATCGGGATGCTCTTTGACGTAAGGATGATCCGGCGAACAATTAATCGCGAAATCGAGGGCAATTTCCATTCCGCGTTTGCGCACCTCTTTTTGAAGCCAGTCGAAATCTTCCAATGTCCCAAGTGAAGGTTCGACCGCCTTGTGTCCGCCAGCTTCGCTGCCGATCGCCCATGGCACGCCTGGATCGCCGGGTTCGCAGATGGTCGAGTTATTTCGGCCTTTTCGATTAGTGCGCCCAATTGGATGAATAGGCGGAAAGTAAATGACGTCGAAACCCATCGCTTTTGCGTCGTCCACGCGGGACAAACAATCCCGAAAGGTCGATCCCCGATCGCCCCACCCTTGTGCCGAGCGCGGAAAAAATTCATACCACGCTCCGATTAAGGCTGCGGGCCGATCGACAATAACGCGCGGAGGAGGGTCGTACTGCGTCCCAGCGGCATGATCGGGATAAGTCGCCATCAGCACCTCCAACTCCCCTGGTCGTGCAATAGCGTGAATTTCTGAATTCGTACCGCTCGAAATTTGCCGGGAAAACTCCAGCAACCGCTTGCGATCCGCTCGATCGCGCGCGCGTTTGGCGGCACCTTGGACCAACGCCGCGCCTTCCAGCGCTTCACTTCGAAGATCGGAAATACCGGCTTCAAATTTCTTTGCGAACTCGGCTTGCCAACTGCGAAACGTATCCGTCCACGCTTCCACAGTGTACTCGTGAACGGCCTCATCGTACAAAGTGCAGACGCCGCGCCATCGATCGTTATCGACGAAATTCATCGGCGTTTCCCTCCATGCGCGCTTCCCAAGAACACGCCATTTCAGAGTCGCCGCCACGACGTCGTGCCCATCCTTGAAAATGTCCGCCTCCACTACCAGGTCTTCGCCAACGATGCGCTTGATCGGGTAGCGGCCGCCGTCGATCAGCGGCTGCAGATTCTCAATGACAACGGAAGGAAAAGCCCGGGCCATGAGCGTCAATCAATCGAGATTCGCGAGGAGCGAAAGGAACAAATCAAACAATCCCGGTCGTCTCCTACCCTCATCCTGAGCCGCGAAGACGGCGAAGGAGCTCACCTAATTTCCAGCATTACGCAAGTGTACTTGTGTGACCCAAATGCGCCGATGAGAGGTCCCTCGCTTCGCTCGGGATGGGACGCGATTTGTCTAGGCTGCGAAATAAAATGCGCACTCGTATAGACCCGAGTTGCGGATGATCTGTCTGCGCACTTTCGTGCGCAAAACCGCTTCGAACATGTCCTGCTCCAGCCGGCCTACGATGGGATAACGATCGAGAAGATTCAGAATCGGCGAATGGCATTCGAGAATCCTCGGCCCGCCATCCTCGTGATTGTTAACGAACTGTGACATGTAGCCTTCTCCATCGCGCGCGTTGGCCAGCCATTTGGCACGCTCAGCGACCGTGTCTCCTTTCGTCCTGGCCTTGAGCGCAGCTGTTTTCTTTTCAAAGATATTGTAGAGAAGCTTCTCCGGAGCATTGGGTCCGTAGATCTCCTGGGCCGCTTTTAGCAGATCGAGAGTAAGCTGATGGCTGTCGGCCTGAAAAAGATCATGGCTGCGCCGTGTCAGCCGGTAGACCATCTCCGGGCGACCCATCTTTTGCGGACGACGCCACGTATCCAGGTAGCCATCGCGTTGGAGGGTGAGGCAATGCTGCTTGATCCCCATGTAGCTCATCTTCATTTTCTCCACCAGCTCGTTTACAGACATCCCTCTGGTGCGCTTGAGCGAGTTAATAATTTCAAGTCGTTGAGTGCGACCAATTTCCGAGATTAAGCGTTGATTCATAAAATGACAAAAATGACAATTGAGTGACGAAAAAACCTGAAATGCGGGACTTTATACGGCGCGATATTTAATACGCAAGCTTAAAGTTTACGCAACAGGCCAAGCCAAAAGATATTACAAAAGAGGCCCCTTTCTGACGCGGAACAACTCTTTTATGATCGATTCGCTGTGGGATACTGAAGTCCACCCAGGATTGCCGCAACTGCGGCTGTGAGCAGAAGATGGCCGGCGATAAAGCTTCCAACGAAATAGTAGACTAGCGCGGCCGTTGCAGCGGGAATTAGCGCAAGAAGCAGAATAACCCACCTGGTCGCTGCGGAAGGGAGCGCGGCGATAACGCCGAACACGATCGTCAGAACCAGCAAGACGACTGAATCCTCGAGCCAAAGTATTTTGAGAGACTTCGCCGCGAACGGAATGAGGTCTGAATTCGCAACTGCCGCAGACATCTTGTTGAAAGCCGAAGTGTGTATCCAGGCGCCTATGGCCAATAGAACTGCCGAAAATGCAAGAAGGATGCGTCCAAGCGACTTCATAGTGCTCGCGAATTATTGGATAAAACCGTTTTACCAGAAGATTATCTAGAAAGAAACAAGGAAAGTTTGGCCGCCCTTTGTATTGATTCAGATGGGCATTTGCTATTTTGCGATAACAACATCGCCGCTTTGGACGGGCCGCGGCAAGTCGGCCCACTGGATCGTGACGTTGCTGAAATTCACGGGAATACCCGCGCACATCAGCGGGTCGGGTTTATCGCAGACGTGGAAGTGCAGATGCGGCTCGGTTGAATTGCCAGATGAACCGAGTTTGCCAATCACATCGCCAGAAATCACCTGGTCGCCGACGTGAACACGCACACTGCCCGGCTGCAAATGCGCGTACAGCGAATACTCATTCTTTCCGTGGTCAATCATCACGTAATTTCCTGTGATTGCCGTTAGACCTTTGGCAAGCCGCTCTGCTTGCTCTTTCTGCAGTCGCGCGAAATATGCTTCCTGAGTCTCGTTGGGGCACTGCATGGCCGAAAGATCTTCCGGCTGATCGTTTGCAGCGCTGATCACACGGCCGTCGGCCGCAGCGAGCACATCCGCGCCGTAAGCGTAATAATCATCGAAGCGTGTGCCATCGCCTTTATGGCTTAGTCCACTGTCACCGATCTTCGCGATATCGAGCGCGAACTCTTCCGGAATGGCCCAGCGATGGCCCGTGTGGAATGAAGCTCCGCAGCCAGCATACCAAACACCGCGCAACGGAAAGATGTATTTATTTTGTGCGAATTCAGATTTGATCGGGATTGAACCCGTGAATTCCCTTGCATGCCCGTCAACCTGGCCATGGACGCGAACTCGGAACGCCTCTCGCGCGCCGTTGAAAGCGAAGACCTGTCCAGTAATCAGCAACGCCTGTTCGCGGCTCAGAGTCGGCCCGGCTAGTTTGACGGACGGCTCGATAAGGCTTGTTCCACAAAATTGAAACGCGACCTCCTTCAGCACGCCGGCGGTCTGCATTTTCGCGCCCCGATCCGCAAAGTGCTTAATCGTGGTGCCGTCGAGTTTCTTTGAATCGAGGACCTGGCGGGATTGCAGGAGCTCCAATTCGATATTATCCACCTTGAATGGCGCGCTGCCGTGATTGATGACTGCCAAATTCTGCAACATCAAACTCTGAAGGTCGCGCCGGCTTTCCAATGGGTACGTCCGAACCGCTGAGGCCGGACAAAAACGAATTTCAATTTCAGGTTTCGTTTCCGCGACAGCATTCAGCGCAGGGAGCAGCAAGGCTGAAAAGAGAGCGACCGAACATTTCATGCTTCTTAGTGAGATGCGCCGCGGGGGGATTTGGATTCAGGGAACTCTCAACTACGAATAAAGATATTCGTCGTGGTATTCCCTTTGCGGCGCGAACTGGACCTGCTCGTTTCCAGTTTCCGGGTACTCGAAGATTTTGCCCTCGTAATTCCTGATGACGATTTTCTCGTTATCGTGATACAGAACGTAACCGGGATTGATAGGCACTTTGCCGCCGCCGCCAGGCGCATCGATCACGAATTGCGGCACGGCATAGCCAGTGGTGTGACCGCGCAGACCTTCGATGATCTCAATACCTTTCGCGACGGACGTGCGCAGATGCGATGAACCGTTGATCAGGTCGCACTGATAAATGTAGTACGGACGGACGCGGCACATGAGCAGTTTGTGCACAAGCGTCTTCATCGTTTCCAGGTCGTCATTCACGCCCGCGAGCAAAACGCTTTGGTTTCCGAGCGGGATGCCGGCGTTGGCGAGGCGCTCCAGCGCTTGTTTGACCTCAATCGTCAGCTCGCGCGGATGATTGACGTGCACGCTCATCCACAACGGATGATGTTTCGCCAGCATCGCGCACAGCTCAGGCGTGATGCGTTGTGGCAGGAAAATTGGAACACGCGTGCCGATCCGAAGGAACTCAATGTGCGGAATCGACCGCAACCGAGAAAGCAACTTGTCGAGCTTATCGTCACTGAAAATCAGAGCATCGCCGCCGCTCAAGAGGACATCGCGTACTTCCGTGTGCGATTCGAGATAACGAAACGCGTCCTCGAAGTTTGTGTGCAACTCCTGTTCACCCACCCCGCTGACGACACGGCTACGCGTGCAATAGCGACAGTAGCTGGCGCAACGATCCGTTACTAAAAACAGGACGCGGTCTGGATAACGATGGACCAGTCCCGGCACAGGCATGTGCGAATCTTCGCCGCACGGATCGGCCATGTCGTACGGGGATGTCCAGGTTTCCTCGATCCGTGGAATGACTTGACGCCTGATGGGATCGTCAGCGTTATCCTGCGGCACCAGGTTAAAAAAGTGCGGCGTAACCGCGAGGGCGAGTTTGTCGCCGGAGAGCAAAACGCCGCCACGCTCCTCGTCACTCAGCTTCAGGTGCTTTTGCAGTTGAGCCAGGGAAGTGACCCTGTTCTTGAGCTGCCACTTCCAATCGTTCCAGAGTTCCTGACTTATTTCTGGCCAATACCCTGGCGCATGTGAGACGAATGCTTTTCCGTCCCCTTTTACTTGGGTAATCATTTTCAATTTGGACGAAAAAGTTAAGACCCTTAAATATGGTGTCAACGCAGGCACTTAATTGTGCGCTACTTACTCGTTAGTCCTCACCCGATTGGGTGATGCGGTGAGTCCCGGCGCAGCGCGAACTGGTTGGCTACAGAGTTATTTGCCGCCAAGCACACTTAGCTCCCAGCGATAGCCGTCGGGGTCATGAAACCAAAGGCCCATGTTTTTCGATCCCGCACCTTCCGGACCGATTTCATCCCCCGGGTCTTCAATATCTGCGTCGACACTTCTCAAATGCGCGAGCGCCTTTTGCAATGTCGCCATATTCGGCAGGTGAAACGAGATGTGATCGATCGTTTCCGGCGACGGTTTACCCTTGAACAGCGCAATTGTCACGTTGTCGTTGCCTACAGCGACGCCGCTCTCGAAATCGAATTCTTTGCGCAACCCCAGCGTGCGCTGGAACCATTCGGCGCTTTTTTTCGGATCGCGCACAGCCAGGCCAAAGTGGCCAACCTCTCCGAGCGTGAATGGAACTTTCATGGAAGGCGATGAATCGTTGAATCCTGAATCAATCCGTTTCGTGCGATTCGGAGCCGTTTCGAGAAATGAGCGGCTCCATGAAATGCTGGTTGAAATCTTTCAGCGCGTCGCGTGGCGTCTTTCCCAGTCCGCTGGCACCCCGTCGCACCTCCGGTCCGACAAAAGCCAGCCAGATGTCACCCACCATTCCCATTCTTGGGCGCAGACGCGCCGCCGGGCTGAGTGGATGGTTTTCGAGGAAATCCTCGACGTCCTCTTTTATCACAGAAGGCAGTTCTTCAATTGCAAGCGAGACCATATCCATGAAACGTGCGCGAGCGGTCATATGGACGTGAAAGCGGCTTGCTCATATGCCTGATTGAAGCAGTAAAACACTAAATCGTCTTTGTTCCGTAATTCGTGATTCGGGATGCGAATAACGAACCCTACACCACGTAATACGCCGATTCGCTAATTGGCCGAATTACGAGTCTCGAATTGCGAAATAGGGGCTCGATCACTCACGTCCCCAGACCATGGCGACGGAAGTCGTAAGACTGCCGCCCATGTTGAACGTGAGGAATTTTTTTGCGTTTTCGATCTGCCGTGCGCCGGCCTGTTCCGTGAGCTGTTGATACGCTTCGAAAACCTGGCGAACGCCGGTCGCTCCGACGGGGTGACCGTCGGCGATTAAGCCGCCACCCGCGTTCACTGGAATTTGGAAAGGTCCCTTGAATTTTTCCGTGCGCGCCTGCGGCAATGCTGTCGCTCCGCTTTTTACCAGCCCGGCGCCCTTGCCGGACTCGGCTAGCCCGAGAATTTCGTAGGCGACAATTTCAGTAATGGAAAAGCAATCGTGCACCTCGGCGCCTTGCAGATCGCGTGGCGTCAGATTCGCCATGCGAAAGGCTTTCTCGGCCGCTTTACGCGCGATCGAAAACCTAGGTGCATCCTTTTTGTCGAGCGGCAGATAATCGGTGGTGTGACCGTAGCCAAGCAGCCGGGCGGTCTTGCTCCGATCGCGGCCGATTTTGTCCAGATACTTTCCGGAAACCAGAACCACCGATGCCGCGCCGTCTGTGATTTGGGAACAATCGGAAACTTTAAGCGGCGGAGCGACACTTGGGTTCTTGTCGGACACCTGCGATGCGCAATCGAGGGTGAGGTCGGCGTCACGCATCTGCGCAAGCGGATTCAACTTGGCATGGGCATAGTTTTTCCATGCTACCAGCGCCAGGTCCCCTTCGGTCGCGCCATATTTCTCGATGTAAATCTGCGCAATCCGCCCGAACAATTTTGGAAACATGAAATCGCCGTACTCCGGCTTTTCATTGTGATAATCGGCAGCCGCGCCAAGCACATCAGATCCATCCAGCGACGACATTGTCTTCTGCTGTTCCGCCCCGACAACCAACACGACATCATAAAAGCCACCCATGATCCATTCAGCGCCGAGCAACACCGACAGCGCCCCGGACGCGCACGCCGCTTCGGTGTGCATCGTGGGAATACCGCGCAATTTCGGATCGATCTCTGGAATGAAGGCACCAAGCTGCAACTGCTTGGTGAACTGGCCTGCATTGAAATTGCCAACCGCGCCGGCCTGAATTTCTGCTGGATCGATTTTCGCATCCTCGATCGCCTTTTTGCCGGCCTCAATGATGATGTGCCGGATCGTTTTCCCCTCTTTCTTCAGGTTACGCTTAAAATCGGTGCGTCCGCCGCCGAGAATATAAACTGACTCGCTCATAACTAGTTTAATCTAGCTAATCTTTACGCACTGTCATCCCGAGCGAACGCGAGGGACCTCCCACGGCACGCGGCCTCACGCAAGCAGATCTGAGTAACCAATGACCGGATGCGGGATCCTTCGCCGTCTTCGCGGCTCAGGATGACAGGCTAGCCGCCGAAAGCATTTATCCCCGTGATGTCGCGGCCGACGACTAGTGTATGGATGTCGTGCGTGCCTTCGTACGTGGAGACGGTTTCGAGATTCATGACATGGCGGATCACGGGATACCGATCCGTGATGCCTGCGGCTCCGAGTATGTCGCGAGCCTTCCGCGCGCATTCCAGCGCCATCCAAACATTGTTCCGCTTTGCGAGCGAGATCTGTGCGGGACGCGCCGAGCCCATCTCCATCATGCGTGTGAGACGCAGCGCCAACAATTGCGCCTTGGTAATTTCCTGCGCCATCCAGACAAGCTTTTGTTGCACCAATTGGAAGCCGGCAATTGGGCGGCCAAATTGTTCACGCGATTTGGCGTACGCGAGTGCGGTTTCGTAGCAGTCAATGGCCGCGCCGATCACGCCCCACGCAATGCCTGCGCGTGCGTGCGAAAGACAGGACAGCGGTGCGCCGAGGCCTGACGCCTTGGGCAAGCGATTCCCAGTGGGTATGCGGCAGTTCTCGAACCAGCATTCGGACGTGCGCGACATGCGCAGACTAAACTTTCCCTCAATGTCCTGGGCGCGAAACCCGGGTGCTTCTTTCTCTACGACAAAACCCGCGACGGGCCCGTCGTCATCCTTTCCCCAAACAACCTTAACGTCCGCAATTGAAGCGTTTCCGATCCAGCACTTGCTGCCATTCAAAATGTAATGGTCACCTTCACGCCTGGCGTGCGTTTCCATTCCGCCCGGATCTGAACCGTGTCCGTGTTCTGTCAGCGCAAAACAACCGATAAGTTTGCCGGAGACCAGCCCTGGCAGCCAGCGCGCCTGTTGCTGCGGCGTGGCAAAGGAATGGATAGCATGTATGACAAGCGACCCTTGCACCGACGCCAGCGAGCGCAGGCCGGAATCGGCCCGTTCAAGCTCTTGCATGATGAGCCCGTACGCAGTGTGGCTAAGGCCGGCACAACCGTGCTCTTTCAGATATGGTGCGTAAAAGCCCAGCGCCCCCATGCGTGGGATGAGATGATCCGGGAACTTGGCAGCGCGATGGCACGGAACCACCTCAGGCATAACTTCCTCCTGCACAAACCGCCTTGCCCGATCACGCGCTGCACATTCTTCATCCGTGAGAAGCTCTTCGATGCCGTAGTAATCCAACGAGGTCATTTCATGGGTTTGAGTCAGATCGAGCCTATTATGCTCGCCAGTTCCGATCAATAAGATCGACATCTCCGAGCGACCTCTTCGTGGCACACGCCTCTCGAGGGATGGCGAGCGCCTCCTCGCGATCGCGATTTTTCCTTTGGCTTCAATTCTCAGGTGACAATCAAGTGCAGGAAAGATTGTTCGGCGCGATACCAAAACCAGAAGGCAAGAGGATTCGCTATCCGCCAGGACATTATTTCGCCGTTGAAAGCCCGGCGGCTTTCCAGGCCTTGAAACCGCCCGCCATGGAGCGGACGTTTTTGTAGCCCATTTTTTGCAGGCTCTCAGCGGCAAGCGCGGAACGTCCGCCTCCGCCACAATGACAAATGATGAGTGCGTTCGTGTCGGGAACCTTTTCTTCCACGTCGAGCTCGATCGTGCCGCGACTCATGTGAATCGCATCAGGAATATGTTCCTCGTCCCACTCGCCTTTCTCACGAACATCGACGATCACGGCCTCGCCGCTCTTTGATTTCGCGGCTGCATCTGTCGGCGAAATCTCGGTGACCTTCTTCTTCGCGTCTGCGACCAATTTTTCAAAACCGCTGTGTTCTGCCATACTGATTTCTAACCACTAATAGACACGAATAAACACGAATCTTGTTCTCCTCTTAGTATCCATTGGTATCCGGTCGTGGTTAAACCGCTCTACTCGTAGCGCAACGCTTCGATGGGATCGAGCGCGGCGGCTTTGCGCGCCGGGTAAAAGCCAAAGAAAATTCCAACCGCTGCGCTAAACAAAAATGCAATCGCGACTGAACTGATTGATATCAACGTCGGCCAATTCGCGTATGCCGACAGTATTTTCGACGCGCCAACGCCACAGACGATCCCAATCATGCCACCGACCGAGCTTAGGGTAACGGCTTCGATTAGGAATTGAGTAAGAATGTCGTTGCCGCGCGCGCCCACGGCCATGCGTACGCCAATTTCACGCGTCCGCTCAGTGACGCTCACCAGCATGATATTCATGATTCCGATTCCACCAACCAAAAGCGAGACACCGGCAATTGCGCCCAGTAAAAGTGTCATGACACGCGACGTGGCGGTCGCTGCCTGGGCGATCTCCTGTTGGTTACGCACGGTGAAATCATCGTCGCGCCCGGGGCGAATGTTATGCCGTTGACGCAATAGCGAGATGATCTGTTGCTGGGCCGCGTCCAGCTGTCGGGCATCGCCAATTTGCACATTGATGTTGCGCAGAGTTGTCCCGCCGATCACGCGCTTCATGGCGCTCGTATACGGCATGATCACGATATCGTCCTGGTCTACACCATAGGTGCTCAATCCCTTAGGTATCAGCACACCGGTGATTGTGAACGGGACCTCTTTGATCCGTAAAATCTGGCCGATCGGATTTTCGTTTCCGTAAATCTGCGTCGCAGTGGTGCGGCCGATTACGCAAACCTTATTCGCGCTGCGAACGTCTTGCGGTGTAAACGGCGCGCCGTCCGCCAGCGGCCATTGGCGGATGTCAAAATAATCCGGTGATTCGCCGTAAATACGGGTAAACCAATTCTGATTTCCAGCGGCTACCTGCGTGGTGGAAACAACTTCCTCGCTTACCCCGATGACTCCCGGGACTTCGCGCCGGATCGCTTCTGCGTCCTCAATTTTCAACGTGCCGGCATTGCCCCAGCCAGTACGAATGCCGCTGGAAGTGGTGCTGCCGGAGAAGATGAGAATCACATTTTGTCCGAGGCTGGCGATCTGCGCTTCGACTTGAGCTTTCGCGCCATTGCCGATCCCGACCATTGCAATGACCGCGCCGACGCCGATGATGATGCCAAGCGCAGTCAGCACCGAACGCATCTTGTTTCGCCGCAAAGCGCGGAGCGCAACGTTAAATGTTGGTGCGACTCTCATTTGTATTCGGTGAAGTGTTAAAACGTTAAATCGTCGAACCGGGGCCGGGCGCGCCCTGGCCGTCACGAGCAGATTCTGGTTGCGCCCTGCCGGTCTGAATCTGCGCTGCCGCATCCAGTTGCCGTGAAACGAGGTGGTCATCCAGGATCACGCCGTCGCGCATCGTCACATTGCGCCTGGCGTAAGCAGCGATGTCAGATTCGTGCGTCACCATGATCACGGTAATTCCACGCTCGTTGAGTTGCTGAAAAATCGCCATGATCTCGACGCTGGTCCGGCTGTCCAGATTGCCAGTCGGTTCGTCTGCTAGCAGCACTTCCGGCTGATTGATCAGGGCGCGCGCGATCGCCACGCGCTGTTGCTGGCCACCTGAAAGCTGGCTCGGATGATGATCTTCGCGACCTGCCAGCCCGACTGATGCAAGGACCCGATCGGCCTTTTCGCGAAGCTGCGCATTCGCAAGGTGCTGCGAACTGTAAATCAACGGCAACTCGACATTCTCGCGGGCCGATGTGCGTGGCAGCAGATTAAAATTCTGGAAGACGAACCCGATCTTGCGATTCCGGATATCAGCCAACTGATCTCGGTCCAGGCCGGAAACGTCTGCGCCGTCTAAAATATAATGGCCCGTAGTGGGTCGATCGAGGCAGCCCAAAATATTCATGAGCGTGGATTTTCCCGAACCACTCGCGCCCATGAGCGCGACAAATTCGCCGCGCCTGATTTCAATCGATACGCCCCGCACGGCGGGCACTTCCATTTCACCCGTGCGATAGATCTTATGAACATCGATCAAGCTGACGATGGTCCCGTTATTCATATCGAACTACCTCCTGGCGAATGTTGTCGTCGATTTGCTCCGCGAACCGCGGCGCTGAGATGTTTGGAACACGCACAATCACGCGTCTCACAGAGACGCGGCTACAGCAGTCCGCGAGCGAAAGGACGAATTCTTTTTCCATGAGCTCATCAAAACCGCCGCCGCCCGCCGCTAAAGGGATTCGCGGGCGGTGACGGCGCGGCGGATGTCGAAGTCAATTCGGCCGTGACAACGCGGTCGCCTTCCTTCAGTCCTTCGACGACTTCGGTCACAATCCCGTCGCTGATTCCGGTCTTGATCTGTCTCGGCTGCGGGCGGCTGGCGCCAGATGGGAAAACATAAACGGTGCGCTCCGCCCCTGCGTGTGGGGCACCGCCGCGTGCGCTCCCAGGTCGTCCCGCGCGGCTGGGGCTCGTCGGTCTGGTCACAACCGGCGTCGCGTCCGGCGGACGATACCGCAACGCCGCGTTCTTGATTTGCAGCGCATCATCCTTGTGCGCCACGATGATTGAGACGTTCGCCGTCATTCCCGGTTTCAATTTAAGCTCGGGATTGCTCACGCCGATAACCGTGTCGTAAGTGACTACGTTTTGCACTGTGATCGGCGCGTTGCGCACCTGGACAACTTTTCCGTGAAACGTCTCCGTGGGAAAAGCGTCCACGGTGAAATCGACATTTTGATCGATCTTCACGACGCCGACATCCGCTTCCGCCACGTTTGCGTCGATTTGCATTTTGGTGAGATCGTTTGCAATCACAAAGATGACTGGTGCCTGCAAACTGGCCGCCACCGTCTGACCAACATCGACACTTCGCGAAATCACGACTCCGTCGATTGGAGAAGTAATTTTGCAATGGTCCAGGTCCGCCCGTGCTTTATCGAGCGCGCCCTGTTTGATCTTCACGTTCGCTTCTGCCGTGTGAAGATTCGCCATCGCCTGATCCAGATCGGCTTGAGAAGAAGTTTTCCTCGTAAAGAGTTCCTGAGTTCGCTTTGCATTCACCCTGGCGAGTTCCAGCGCGGCCTGCGCGCTCGCCAGGTCGCCTTCAGCCTGAGTGACCGTCGCCTGAAAAAGCGCCGGATCGATTTGGGCGACTATCTGGCCGGCTTTCACCTGGGAATTAAAGTCCACAAACAATTTCGCGATATTTCCTGAAACCTGGCTGCCCACCTGCACGTTAACCACCGGATTGAGTGTGCCGGTTGCCGTAACCGCCTGGGTGATGGGACCGCGTGTGATTGTCGCGCTCTGATAGCTTGCAGCGACGCCATTGCGGCACTGGCGGATAACCAGCACGATAGCCAGTAGTCCGATAACAGCGACAAGCCAGGGGATAAAACGTTTCATACAAGCAGTGGTTGACTGCGCTTAAAGTTAAGAGACAGGAAAAAGTGATGCCGCGTTACATCCAAATCTACTCCATCATGCTGCGTAACTCGCTCATTCGCGAGCTGAGCTTCAAAGCAAACTTCCTTTTGTGGATGGTGGTGGAGGTCCTTTGGTTCTGCGGGCAAATTGTCTTTTTCAGCATCATCTTCGGGAACGTCGACCGGCTCGGCGACTGGACAAAGTGGGAAGTCGTGCTGCTGATCGGCACGCACCAAATGATTGCCCAACTTTTTCAGGCATTCTTCTTTGTTAACGTCGCAAACATTCCAGAACTTGTTCGCACGGGAAGATTGGATTCCCTCCTCGTTCTGCCAATTGATAGTCAGTTTGCTGTTTCGACTAAACAATTCGGCCTCGACAGCATCGTAAACGCCGCGTTAGGAGGCGTGGTCGTTTGTGTATCGCTTTCGCGCCTCAATGTAGTCCCGGATTTTACATCCATCGTGCTTTACCTGGTTGCGCTGGGGTTTGGCATTGCCGTGCATTACTCAATCATGCTCGCCCTGGCGGCGGTCAGTTTCTGGATCGTACGCGCCCAGGGGTTGGTTTATGGCTACTTTAATTTCCTTAACATTGCACGTTATCCAGATGCCATCTTCCCATGGCTCTTCCGCATGATCTTCGGCTGGATTATTCCGGTAGTCATTATCGCAAACATCCCCGCCCGCCTGCTGATCAAATCGCTCGGACAGCCCTGGTGGTTAATGCTGCATCTTGTCACTGCCTCGACCATCGTTTTCCTTCTGTCACGCGGTTTCTGGAAATTTGCCCTGAACCGGTACTCCAGCGCGAGCTCGTAGGGCCCGCGACCTCAGGCTGCTGCCGTCGAGGTGGGCCGTAACCGGGTAGTGGTTTTGCCCAGGCGCGAAAGCTAGTTTGTAGTGGGGTAAACTTTTTGACCGAATCCGCTTGCGCCGTCGGAGAAATGTTCTTAATTAAGCGTCCATTTTTCGGACGCAATCGATTACCAAAGGCGTCAACCTATGGCAAAACCAACAAAAAAGAAGAGTTCTGCGAGGAGGCCAGCGGCGCGCAAGGAGCGTCCGGCACGCAAGGAGAGCGTGAAGCGGCCTGTATCGAAAAAGGTCGCAAAGCCGGCGAAAGCTGGAAAGCGGGTGTCCTCCAACAAAGCCACGACTGAGTCTCCGGCCCTCCTGCTAGGCATGAACCATCGCGAAAGAAGGCTCGACCCCTTTGTACGAAAGCAGAAGGAAAAGCTCCTTCAGCTTCGGGACGCCATGGTTGATTCCATGGCCGGTGTCGCCCAGGACACCTTGCGCTCGCGGGCCGAAGGCAGCGAGGCATCCGCTTTTGGAATGCATCAGGCTGACGCCGGATCGGACGCTTATGATCGCGATTTTGCGCTGAGCTTGCTCTCTCAAGAACAGGACGCGCTTTACGAAATCGATCAGGCGCTCAAGCGGATTGAATTGGGAACCTACGGAAAGTGCGAGATGTCGGGCAAACCGATCCCGCATGCACGGCTGGAAGCCATCCCGTTCGCGCGCTTCACCGTTGAATGCCAATCGCAGCTGGAAAAGCAAAATAAGGCGTCGCGGGTTCGTCAATCTGTTACCTCTCTGTTCGGTTTGACCGAGGAAGAAGGCGGCGAGGCTGAAGAAGAAGAAGCCACGCCGGCGGAAGTGAAGGAGTGATGGCAAATGGCGCAGGAGATTGTGACACTGGAATGCACGGAGGCCAAGGCTTTGGGTAAGCCTGTCTCCCGTTACATGACCACGCGGAACAAGAAAAGCCCGCGTACACCGAACCGGCTCGAAAAGAAGAAATTCAATCCGTTCCTAAGGCGGCACACATTGCACCGGGAAACGAAATGATGGGCCCTAAAACCGCCAAGCGCCGTTCCGCCTTTCGCCGCGCCAATCGCGCCATGCCGCGTCGTCGAATCGACATTGCCATCGAGGCCATCGACTACAAAAATCCCGATCTCCTTAAAAAATTCGTCACAGAGAGCGGCAAAATTCTTCCACGCCGGGTCACCGGCATGCCGGCGCATCT
>Ga0070741_10007735_pt1 | contig 22036 bp, 16 predicted proteins | sample Coa_R1_4_FD_66440 | JGI IMG/M metagenome (GOLD analysis project Ga0070741, IMG submission 66440) | Surface soil microbial communities from Centralia Pennsylvania, which are recovering from an underground coalmine fire - Coalmine... | ecosystem: Environmental > Terrestrial > Soil > Unclassified ... | reverse complement strand
TGCAGCAGACGCAGGTGCCGCGCGTCGTGGCGCGTTACGACGACTTCCTCGCTCGCTTCCCGTCCGCGCCGGCGTGCGCGTCGCACGACGTCGGTGACGTCGTGGCGGCCTGGTCGGGGCTCGGTTACAACCGCCGCGCCGTGCACCTGCACCGGTGCGCGGTCGCCGTGTGCGAGCGCCACGACGGTGTGTTGCCCGACGACCTCGACGCGCTGCTGGCGTTGCCCGGCGTCGGCCCGTACACGGCGCGCGCCGTGCTCGTGTTCGCGTACGAGCGGGACATCGGCCTCGTCGACACCAACGCGGGACGGTTCGTGGCGCGCGCGCTGGCCGGCGCACCGCTCGGCGCCCGTGACGCGCAGGTGCTCGCCGACGCAGCGGTACCGCGCAGCCGGGGATGGGAGTGGGGACAGACCGTGTTCGACCTCGGCGCCCTCGTGTGCACGAAACGCGCGCCGGCGTGCAGCGTGTGCCCGATCGCGTCGACGTGCGCGTGGGCGAACGCCGGGTGGCCCGCTCCCGACCCGATCACGGCATCGGCCGGCATCAGCCGCCCGCAGTCGACGTTCGCAGGTTCGTTCCGCCAGGGGCGCGGGCGGTTGCTCGCCCGCCTGACGGAGGGCCCGGTCGACCCGGGTGACGTCGCGGCCGCCGCCGGGTGGCCCGACGACCCGGTCCGTGCGGAAGCCGCCGTCGACGCGCTCGTGGCCGACGGCCTCGCCGTGCGCCGGGAGGACGGTTCGCTCGGATTGCCCCGGTCGGCCACCGATGGTCGTTTACGATCGCTGCGCTCCTACCCGAGGGCGGGGACAAAGGCGGCGACAGACGGATGAACCTGCTCCTTCGACGCGGTGCCTGCTCGCTCGCCGCGGTCGTGCTCCTCGCCACGCTGTGCGCCAGCGGCGCAGGGGCGGCGGGCGCGGCGCCCACGCCGCCCGGTGACCTCAGCGCACCGGCAGCACGTTCGATCCACGGCGCGCCGGGCGCCCGTGGCGACAAGCTCACGACGCAGATGCGGCGCGTGTCGTCCGGAACGGTCGACCCGTCGGTGCCTCGTGACGGCGCCGGGAACGTGGATGTTCTCGTCCACGGCGCCGACACGGCGGCCATCGAGCAGGCGGTCACCGACAGCGGCGGCACGGTGAAGGGCAGCATCCCCGGCAAGGTCGATGCCTTCATCACACCCGACCGTCTCGACGCGCTGGCGTCGCACCCCGCGGTCACTCAGGTGAGCAACGGGCGCGAGTACGACAAGACCGCGGGCACGGTCACATCCGAGGGCGTGCACAACACCAACGCCGACGCGTGGCAGAACGCCATCCCCAACAACCTCGGCGCCGGCGTCAATGTCGCCATCGTCGACGTCGGTGGCTTCCAGGGCTACAGCGGCGAGCTGGGCGACGAGCTGCCGGCGTCGGTGAACAAGAAGAACTACTGCGGTTCGAACCCTGACGTATTCGACTCGACGTTCACCGGTGACCCGCACGGCACCGAGGTGGCCGCCATCGTCCACGACATGGCGCCCTCCGCGGGCATCACGTTGATCTGCGCGATGAACGACTCCCAGATCGCGCAGGCCAAGGACTACATCCTCGCCAACAACATCCAGATCGCGGTCGGCTCGTTCGGCAGCCCCGTGCAAGGCCGCGGCGACGGCAGCAGCCCGTGGCCGGGCAGCGTCGAGGACAGCGTCCGCCAGCTGCGCCAGGGCGGCGTGCTGTGGGTGTCGTCGGCGGGCAACGACGCCGACGTGCACTACGCGTTCACGCCCGCTGGTCCGGACCAGCAGTCACCAGTGGGTCCCGAAGTGGCTTGGGCGCCGAACAATTACGAGGACGGCTTCAGCGTGCCGCCCTTCTCGACGGTGAACTTCCTCGTGAAGTGGGACGCCTGGACCGGACCGGCGCAGGACTTCGACCTCTACATCGTCGACATCAACGGCAACCTTGTCGGTGATCCGAAGTCGAACCCGAGCGTCAACGATCAAACGCACGGTGCACCGCCGGTCGAGGGCGTGCCCGTCACGAACCCCACCAGCAACTGGGTCACGTACTACGCGGTGATCACGCGCTACGCGGCCTTCGCCAACCCGCGCTTCGACACGTACGTCCAGTACGCGGCGAGCGAGCTCGTGAACGCCGCCGGCAGCATCGACCTGCCGGGTGACTCGCCGTACGCGTTCACCGCGGGTGCCACGTGCGTGTCGACGAACGCGCTCGAGCCCTACTCGTCACAGGGGCCCACGATCGACGGCCGCATCAAGCCCGACATCACCGGTCCCGACGGCACGTCGGGTCAGGTGTCCGGCAGCACCGACCCGTACGGCGCCGCCAACTCGAACTGCACGAGCGGCTTCACGGGCACGTCCGCGTCTGCACCGCACGTCGCCGGTGCGGCGGCGTTGGTGAAGGGCGCCAACCCGTCGTTCACCGCGCAGCAGGTGCAGGACTTCCTCACGTGCCGCGCCACCGACGCGGGCGCGGCGGGGCCCGACCCCGCCTTCGGCAACGGCCGGTTGAACCTCGGTCCGGTGCCGGGGCCGGTGTCGCCGAACATCATGAAGCCCGCGGTCATCCGCAACGGGATGATCTTCGAGAAGAACACGGCGTGCACGGGCCCTGCCGACATCGCGTTCCAGTACGGCGACCCCGGCGACCAGATCATCATGTGCGACTGGGACGGCAACGGCACGCGCACGCCGGCCGTGTTCCGCAACGGCTTGTGGTACCTGCGCAACGCGTCGGGCTCGGGCTACTCCGACGTGCCCGTGTTCCAGCTCGGCGACCCCGGTGACATCCCGGTGTGCGGGCACTGGGACGCAAGCTCCGGCAACGGGCCCTCGGCCCCGATCGACACCGTCGGTGTGTTCCGCCGTGGCGTCTTCTATCTCAAGTTCCACAACGCCACGGGGTACGCGGACACGTTCTTCTCGTACGGCAACACCACCGACATCCCCGTCGCCGGTGACTGGGACAACGACGGCATCACGACCGTGGGCGTGTACCGCGCCGGCACGTGGTTCCTCCGCAACAACACCGGTGGCGGCTACTCCGACATCCCGCCCGTCGGTTACGGCGACCCCGGCGATCTCCCGGTCGTCGGCGACTGGAACGGCGACGGCAGCGTGACGATGGGCGTCTTCCGTGGCGGGTTGTGGTTGCTGCGCGACGACAACGTCGGCGGCTACAGCACGCGTCCGTCGTTCCTGTTCGGCTCACCGGGCGACAAACCGCAAGCCTGGCGGTAGCGGGACCGGTCAGCCGGGCGCGGTGACCGCGGCGACGATCTCGTCGACGGCGGCATCCGCGAGGGCGCGCATCTCGTCGTCGGTGCGGTCCTGGATGGGATGCGGCACGAAGACGCGCGCGATGGCGTCGAAACCGAGCGCGTGCGCCTGCGTGGCGGCCGCGTCGACGAACTCCGTCGACGCGACGAACACCGACGGCACCCCTCGGGCTTCGAGATCGGCGATGTCGTGCACACTGCACGACGTGCACGACCCTCAGTCGGCGAGGGCTTCGATCACGACGTCGCACTTCGTCGCGATCTCGTGGCGAAGGTCGATCGGCGCCGGCTTCGTGAACGTCGGCTTGGCGAAGCGCAGCACCTCGAACCCGCGCCCGCGCAACACCTCGTCGACGCGGTCGAGGAACACGTTGCCCCGCGCCTTGGAGATGTCGAGCAGGCCGACGGTCCTGCCGTCGAGCGACGACGGACGGTCGACCCTCTCGCGTTGCGACGGTGAACGCTCGGACGTCGGGTCCAGCAACACGTGGCTCATGCGCCGATCTCCTTCGTGACCGGTTGGCTCCCGGTCTCACCGTTGACCCACCCGCCGATGATCGACGAGAACAACCCCGCGCCGCCGCCCGCGTGCACGATGAGGATGCCGTCGGGGCGGAACTTCGGGAGCTGCGCGTCCCCGACCCACTCGGGTGCACCCTCGGCGATGCCCTGCGCGCCGCGCACGATGTCCTTGCCCGCCATCAGCGTCAGCTCGTGCAGCCGCTCGCGCAGCTGCGCCTTCGTCCATCCCGCCTCCGCGAACACGCGCCCGTGCTCGGGCCCGACGACCAGGACGGCATCGAACGCCATCGGCAGCTTCGGGTGCTGCACGGTGAGCAGGCAGGCGGCGTACGTGCGCGCCAGCGAATCGGCTTCGCGACTCAACTGGTCGACGATGCCGCGAGGTCCCTCGCCCGGGAACAGCGTGACGGTGCTCGCTCCCGCGTCGAAGCCGCGCTCGACGTGCAGCGGCTCCCACGGCGAACCCTCCTCGTCCTCCGGGAAGCAGAACGTCAGCTTCCCCGGGTTGCCCTGCGCGGCGCGATCGACGCCGCCGGGGCGACCGCCGCCGACGTTGCGGATCACGAGCTGCAGCGCGCGCCCGATCGTGCTGTTGGCGCGGTTGCCCTGCCCGAGCACGTTCACTCCCGCGTTCATCCCGATGCGCGCCCGCACGGGACCGTTCACGATCATCACCGGCCCGACCGGCATCGTCGTGGCCAGCAGACCGTGGATGTTGAACTCGTCGGTGCACGCCGCCTCGACGCCGGCGATGACGACGGGGAGGTACTCGGGCTTGCACCCCGCGAGCACGGCGTTGATCGCGATCTTCTCCACCGTGCACTCGACCAGGTCGGGTGGGACGACGGCGACGACGTCGCCGGGCGCGCGGGTCGTGCCCTCGAGCATGCGCAGCACGCGCGCCTCGGTCGGAGGGACGAGCGGCAGGCCGTCGCTCCATCCCCGCTCGAACATCGTCTCGATCTCGTCCTCGAGCGCGCCCACCTGCACGCGCCGCGCCGCGAGCCGGTGCCCTTCGAAGCGCACCCGCAACTCGTCGACCATCGTCGGGTCGACGGAGAGGGAACCGCATCCCGGGCGCATGTCGGGCAACTCCTGCCCGAGCCCGTCGACGCCGGTGCACGCCGTCCACTGCGCGCGGCTCCAGCCCACCGTGCGGTCGCGCTCGACACCGCCCTCGACGCGCAACAACGTGGGCACGGTCTCGATCCCGTGGTGGTACGACACCGCGAGGTCCTCGTCGAGCACGACCTTGCCGACGCCGCTCGGGAACGACGCGTCGTCCTGCGTGTAGACGGTGAGCTCCACGTGGGGGTCCGCGTCGAGCTGCGCGAGCACGGGTTCGACCATCCGGCACGTCGGGCAGTCGCGCTTCACGATCGCCACGATCCCGTCCGGCAACAGCGGCCCGTCCCCCACGGCCGTCAATCTTGTCGCAGGAAGGAGATGATGTGCTCGTTCACGACGTCCGGCTTCTCGAGGTGCAGGAAGTGACCGGTGCCGTCGACGAGCACCGCTCGTGACCCCTCGACCGGCAGGAAGGCCTCTGCCGTGCGTGCCAGGTCCGCACCCATGCAGCCGTCGTCGACGCCGTGCAGGTACAGGTGCGGCTGCGGTGGCGTCTGGGAGATGGCGTCTTCCTGTGCCTGGTACTCGGGCGCGAGGCCCGCACCACCGATCGTGGCGCGGTAGTACGACAGCGCCGCCGTCAGCCGCTCGGGCTCGCGCAACGCGTCCTTCACGTGCGCGAGATCCTCGGTCGCGTCGTAACCCGGCGACCACGCGTCCCACAGGCGGTCGATGAACGCCATGTCGTTCATCCCGACGACGGCATCGGACAACGGGTGCTGGAAGAAGAACATGTACCAACTGCGGTGCAGTTGGTCGTAGCTGAAGAACGCCTGTGCCACCGCGCCTGCCGGGGGCACGGCCGCGGTGACGAGCTTCGACCACCGCTCCGGCGCGAACGCCGCCGCGCCCGTCGCGATGCGCGCGCCCCAGTCGTGGCCGATGAGCACGGCGTCGCCGTCACCGCCGAGCGCCTCGTGCAACGCGATCGTGTCGGCCACCTCCGCGCCGTTCTGGTACCGGCCCTTGGCGTCGAGCGCGGTCGGCGCGTACCCGCGCAACCACGGTGCCACGGCGCGGTACCCGGCGTCCGCCAGCGCGGGGAGGAGATGGCGCCACGTGCGCGCCGAGTCGGGGAAGCCGTGCAGGCAGATCGCCAGCGGACGTCCCTCCTCTCCGCACGCGAGGTAGGCCACCTCGAGACCGTCGAGGTCGATGCGATGTTCGGTCACGTCCACGACCGGGAACAGTAAGCGGCACATCCGCGTACGACCGGGGGGCACCATGTCCAGTGACGTTTGTCACCGCGGGGAAACCGTGGACGACGTCGAAGTAACCTGCAGGACAACGGGGATGCAGTACCGACCATCGGGGGGAACCACGCTCACCGTCACGTTCTACGGAGTTCGGGGATCGACGCCTTGCCCGTGCGAGGCGAACCTCCGGTACGGCGGCAACACGGCGTGCGTCGCGTTGGAAGCACCCGGCTGCGAGCCGATCGTCCTCGACCTCGGCACCGGGTTGCGCTACTGGGGCGACACGCTCCCGCAGGACGGCAGCTTCCGCGGTGCCGCGCTGATCACGCACCTGCACTGGGACCATGTCCAGGGTCTGCCGTTCTTCGTGCCCGCCGACCGACCCGGCGCGCAGTTCGACATCTACGGCCCGCCGCAGGACGGCCTGTCGCTCGAGCAGGCGTTCGAGGACTTCATGCGCCCGCCGTACTTCCCGGTGCGCTTCACCGATCTGCGCGGCGACATCCGCTTCCACGACGTCACCGACACCGACATCGCCGTCGGCGACGCGAAGGTGAAGGTGCGATCGGTTCCGCACGTCGGCCTCACCAACGGCTACCGCATCGAGATGGGCGGTGCCGTGGTCGCGTACATCAGCGACCACCAGCAGCCGATGGACGGCAGCCTCGACGTGGCCGACCACGTGCACGACCTGTGCGAGGGCGCCGACCTCCTCATCCACGACGCGCAGTACACGCCCGAGGAGTTCGCGGAGAAGCGGCACTGGGGTCACTGCACGGTCGAGTACGCCGTCGAAGTGGCGAAGACGTCGAACGTGAAGACGCTGTGCCTGTTCCACCACGATCCCTCGCACGGCGACGATGCCGTCGACCGGATGATCGACCGCGCGGTGGCAGCCCGCAACGGCACGGGCGTCCCCAACGACATCGTGGCGGCGGCCGAAGGCGTCACGATCGCGCTCGCCGACTGAGTCACGTTCCGTGAGCGAGCTCGACGCGTCCCTCGACGGCACGCACGCGTCGCTGTTCGACGAGGCGAAGTTCCGCCAGGTGCTCGGTCACTTCCCGACAGGCGTCGTCGTGGTCACGGCCATGCACGAGCGCGCGCCCGCCGGCATCGCCATCGGCTCGTTCACGTCGGTGTCACTCGACCCACCGCTCGTCGGGTTCTTCCCCGGCAAGTCGTCGTCGAGCTGGCCCCACATCGAGGCCGCAGGCGTGTTCTGCGTCAACGTCCTCGCCGAGGACCAGGAGGACGTGTGCCGCGTCTTCGCCAGTCGCGGCGCGGACAAGTTCGCAGGCATCGGGTACCGCACGGGCCGTACGGGCGCGCCGATGATCAACGACGCGCTGGCGTGGATCGAGTGCACGATCGAGCGCGTCGACGAAGTGGGCGACCACTACTTCGTCGTCGGTCGCGTGCTCGACCTCGACGTGGCCCACGAGGGCAAGCCGTTGATCTTCTTCCGGGGCGGCTACGGCCGCTTCGACGTGTAGCGCGCGCCGCCGGACTTTTCGGACAGGGACGTCTCGCCCCCGCGTCGAAGGGGTACCGTGTGGCCACTTTCCGTGGTCACCACGGCTCGAGGGGAGGCAAGGTGGACGAGCTGGAGGGCCTGCACGGGACCGAGCTGCTGTCCACCGGTCACGTCGACGTCGCCACTTCCCGTGAGCGCGCCCGCCTCGGCCGAGTCCGCCGTGTCGCCGTCGTCCTCTGGGTCGTCGCCGGTTGGATGGCGCTGCGCCTCGCCTGGGGCGCGCCGGTCTTCCCCCACCTGCCGATCCCGGCGCAGCTCGTCCCGAGCTTCCTCATCGTGTTCCTCCTCGGCGCCGTGCTCGTGCTGCCGATGGTGGCGGCGGGACGCTCCCCGCACGTGCTGTACCGGCCGTCGGACATCGAGGTCGGCCTCGACGACGTCGTCGGGTGCGACACGGTCCGTGAGGAGGTCGTGCGCACCCTCAACCTCTTCCTCGCCCACCGCACGATCCGTGAGCGGATGGGCGCCACGCCGCGGCGGGGCATCCTCTTCGAGGGGCCGCCCGGCACCGGCAAGACGCACATGGCGAAGGCGATGGCGCGCGAGGCGGGCGTGCCGTTCCTCTTCGTGTCGTCGTCGGCGTTCCAGTCGATGTACTACGGCCAGACGAACCGCAAGATCCGCGCCTACTTCCGTGCACTGCGCGACACGGCGCGACGCGAAGGCGGCGCCATCGGGTTCATCGAGGAGATCGACGCCATCGGGGGCGCGCGGTCCGGCATGGGCGCGTCGACGTCGCGCGAAGGCATCTCGGGTGTCGTGAACGAGCTGCTGATCCAACTCCAGTCGTTCGACGAGCCGACCAACGGCGTGCGCCTGCGGGGCTGGTTCATCGAGCGCGTGAACTCGTTGCTGCCAACGAGCCTGACGCTGCACAAGCCGAAGACGCCGAACGCGAACGTGCTCGTCGTCGCGGCCACGAACCGCGCCGCGGATCTCGACCCTGCGCTGCTCCGTCCCGGACGGTTCGACCGCACGATCCAGTTCGACCTGCCGGGTCGCGAAGAGCGGCGAGCCTTGATCGACTACTTCCTCGCCCGCAAGGCGCACGCGCCGTCGCTCGACGTCGACCGCGCCCGCGACGACCTCGCCGCCGCCACGGTCGGGTACTCGCCGGTGATGCTCGAGCACCTCTTCGACGAAGCGCTCGTGTGGGCGTTGCGCCGCGGTGGTGTGGCGCTCGACGAGCGCGACCTCCAGCAGGCGAAGCTCACCGAGGAACTCGGCATCCGCCACCCGACGACGTACACGCCGGAGGAGCGCTTCACGATCGCCACCCACGAGGCGGGTCACGCCACGATCGCCTACCTGTGCGGGCGCTCCGACGCGCCGCACGAGCCCATCCGCAAGCTCGAGGTGCTCTCGATCGTGAAGCGCCGGGGTGCGCTCGGCGTGCTCGGCCACACGGACGACGACGAGCGCTTCACGAAGTCTCGCTCGGAGCTGCTGTCGCTCATCCGCATCGCGTTCGGCGGGATGGTGGCGGAGGAGCTGGCCTTCGGCGAGAGCGGCACCGGTCCGTCCGCCGACCTCGCCGACGCCACGCGGCTGGCGGCGCAGATGGTGGGCGCCCTCGGCATGGGCGGCTCGTTGCTGTCACTCGAGGCCGCGCACGCCGCCAACGGCGGCGACCTCGTGGCGAAGGTGCTCGACGACGAGCGCAGCCGGGCGGCGGCCGAGCGCATCCTGATCGACGCGAAGGCGGACGCAGAGCAGCTCCTACGCCGTCACCGTCCCATCCACAGCGCGTTGCGCGACGCGTTGCTCGAGCGCGACGAGCTCGTCGGTGAGGAGATCCTCGACGTGATCCGCGCCGCCATCGTGCGCGACGAGCTCACCGAGATCGATCTTCGTGAGGCGCGCCCAGTGCCTCGATCAGAAACGCCATCGTGAAGGCCTGGTCGCGCCAGAGGTCGTAGCGCCCCGACGGTCCGCCGTGGCCGGCGCCCATCTCGGTCTTCAACAGCAGCGGGCTGTCGCCGGTCTTCGTCGCCCGTAGCTTCGCCACCCACTTCGCGGGCTCGTGGTAGTTGACGCGCGGGTCGTTCAGCCCCGCGGTCGCGAGGATGGCGGGGTACGCGGTCGCCGTCACGTTCTCGTAGGGCGAATACGACTTCATGTACCGGTACACCTCGGCGGACTCGATCGGGTTGCCCCACTCCTCCCACTCGATCACCGTCAACGGCAGCGCGGGATCGAGGATCGTGTTGAGCGCGTCGACGAAGGGCACCTCGGCGAGGATGGCGGCGAACTGCTCGGGCGCGAGGTTGGCGACGGCGCCGACGAGCAGGCCGCCCGCGGACCCACCGCGCGCCGCGAGGCGGTGCGGGTTCGTGTAGCGCTGCTCGCACAGATGGCGAGCGCACGCAACGAAGTCGGTGAACGTGTTGCGCTTGTGCAGCAGCTTGCCGTCCTCGTACCAGTGGCGGCCGAGCTCACCACCACCGCGCACGTGGGCGACCGCGAACACGAAGCCGCGGTCGAGCAGCGGCAGGCGCAGCACCGAGAACCACGGATCCATGCTGATCTCGTACGAGCCGTAGCCGTACAGCAGGCACGGCGCGTTGCCGTCGAGCGCCACGTCGTCGCGGTGCACGAGCGAGATCGGCACGCGCGTGCCGTCGTCTGCGGTCGCCCACTCGCGCGTCGACGTGTACCGGCTCGGGTCGTAGCCACCGAGCACCGGCTGCTGCTTGCGCAGCTGCAGCTCGCGCGTCGGGATCTCGTAGTCGTACGTGGTCGGCGGTGTGACGAGCGATTCGTACCCGAGGCGGTACGACGTCGTCGCGTACTCGCGGTTGTCGCCGGGCTCGACCGTGAACACCGGCTCCGGGAACTCGATCTCGTGCGCGTCACCGTCGTCGGCGACGATGCGCAGGCCCGTCCCGGCATCGCGGCGGAAGTGGACGACGAAGTGGTCGGCGAAGGCGTCGACGTCCATCAGGCGGGTGTCGTCGCGATGGGGGACGAGTGGCCGCCACCGGTCGCGCTGCGGTGCGTCGAGCGGGGCCTCCGCCAGCTCGAAGTTCGTGGCGCCGTCGTTGTGCAAGACCAGGAAGCGATCGCCCTGGTGGTCGACCGAGTACTCGACGCCTTGGCGGCGTGGTTCGATCACGCGGAAGTCCGCGTCGGGCTCGTCCGCCGGGAGCACGCGCACCTCGCTCGTGACCTTGCTCGCCAGTTGCAGCACGACGTAGCGCTCGCTCCGGGTGAGGCCGACGCCGACGAAGAAGCGCTCGTCGTCCTCCTGGTGCACGAGCACGTCGTCGCTGCTCGCGGTCCCCAGACGATGCCGCCAGAGCCGGTACGGGCGGTGAGCGTCGTCGATCGTCGTGTAGAAGAACGTCGCGCTGTCGGCCGCCCACGCACTGCCGTAGTACGTGCCCTCGATGGCGTCCGCGAGCACGTCGCCGGTGTCGAGGTCCTTGAAGCGGATCGTGTACGACTCGTTGCCGTCGTAGTCGGTCGAGAACGCCACCAGCCGGTGGTCCGGGCTCACGTCGACGACGCCGAACGCGAAGTACGGCGACTCGCCCGCCAGCTCGTTGCCGTCGAGCAGCACCTGCTCGTCCGCCTCACGGGCGGGATCGGTGCGGCGGCACAGCACCGGGTACTGCTTGCCCTCCTCGGTGCGGCTGACGTACCACCACGGCCCGTGCCGCACCGGCACGGACAGATCCGTCTCCTGCACGTGTGACTTGATCTCCTCGAACAAGCGCTCCCGCAGCGGTGCGAGGTGGGCCGTGGCGGCGTCGGTGTACGCGTTCTCCGCCTCGAGGTAGGCGACGGTGTCGGGGTCGTCGCGGTCGAGCAGCCAGTACCACTCGTCGACGGTCTCGTCCCCGTGGATGCGCCGGACGTGCGGCACCCGCTTCGCGGTCGGCGGCTCGGCCATCCGAGTCACGCTACCGACGGGTCAGGCTTCGACCGGCTCCAGCAGCGTGATGAGGCCGGCAGAGGCGCGGCGGCGGGCCCACGCACCGACGAACGGGTCGTCGGTCAGGTAGATCAGCTGCGTCTTCTCACCGAGGCGGCGCAGCATGTCGAGCAGCTCCCACTTGCGCTCGGCGGCGATGCGCAGGAACGGCTCGTCGAGGAGGACCGGCACCGAGTCGTCGTACGGTCCCGCGTGGCCCGCCTTCGTGAGGTGGGCGAGCAGGTACTGCTGCACGTCCGCGAGCTGGGAGATCGTCGTCTGCTCGTGCGTGGGGTCGTGTTGCGCCTCGAGCGCGGCCACCCGTCGCTCCATGGCGCTGTGACGGTCCGCCAGCCGCTCGAGGTCGTCGCCGAGCTTCACGCCGGCGAGCGTGGCCTCGAGCTCGTCGCGCCGGGCGACGAGCTCCTCCACGCTCGGGCCGTCGGCCTCCGACGGTTGGACCGACGCCCACTCCGGCCGGCGCATCCGGCGCGCTTCGTCCTGGAGGCGCGCGAGATCCGCTTCGATGGCCTCGCGTGAGCGGGCGCGGTCGCGGGCGCCCTCGCGCTCGGTGGCGCGGTCGACGGCCCACTCCAGCGCGCCGACGCGCGCATCGAGCGTGCCTTCGCGGAAGCCGAGTTGGTGGAGCAGGTCGTCGAGGCGGTTGCCGTACTTCTGCTCCACGGCCTCCGCGTCCTCGAGCTCCTCCTGGGCGCGGGCCCGCTCGCCCAGCGCGACCTGCTGCATGACGAGGCGTTCGATCGTCGCCGCGTCGGCCGTCTCGATCGTGACGTCGTCGAGTCCGTACGTCGCGCACGCTTCGACCAGCGCCGCCCGCGCCTTGGTGACCGTCGGCTCGGCGTGCTCCACGAGCTCGGTGCGCAGCCGCTCGACCTCGCCCGCGCTCCGGCCGAGCTTCGACAGCGCGGTCGCGTAGGCGTGGACCTCGTCCTCGACGCGACGGGCCTCCTGCACCGACACGCCGTGTGTGAGCTCCTGCCACCGTGCGCTGGCCGTGCGATGCGCTTCGGTCGCGTCCCGCAGGCGCGTGTGCGCGCCCGGCCTGATCGACGCCTCGACGCGGCGGATGTGGAACGCGAGGTGTGTCGGCGCGCCGACGGCCCGCAGCGCCTCCTCCTCGCGCTTGCGCGCCGCGGCGAGGCGGCGCATCGGCAGGCCGAGGCCCACCAGCGCACCGGCGATGGCGGCGACCAGGAGGACGAGCCCCGCGATCGGCACCAGCGGACCGAGCAGGATGCTGACGACCGCGCCGACCGCCGCCGCCGCCACGACCGGCACGCGGCGCTTTTCGACGAGCGCCTCGATGTCCTCGACGACCGAGTGCGTCTCCTCGATGCGCTCGATCACGTCGGTGACGGCGTCGTCGTTGCCCGACGCGCCGAGCGCGACGCGCTCACGCTGCAACGTCTCGCTCGTCTCCTCGAGCTGCGCGCACGTCCGCCACAGCTCGTCCTGGTCGACCGTGCCGAGTTGCACGACGATCGGGTCGGACGGTTCCGGCAGCTGCGCGGTGGCCATCTCCCGCAAGCGGGCGTCGAGGCGATCCCGCTCGCGGCGCGCCGCGGCCAGGTCCTCGAGGAGGAGGTGGAGACCCGCGGGCGGGGTGTCCGGGTACCAGCGCGCCTCGCCGAGCGTGGCGGCGTCGAGCCGATCACCGGCGGCGGTGGCCGTGAGCTCGGCCAACCGCTTCGACGCCGCCGTCCACTTCTCGGCCAGTTCGCGCGCGTCGGTCGCCGACTCCAGCAGGTGGCGATCGGTCTCGGCGCCCGACGCGCCGCTCTGGAGCGCGGCCGCTTCGGCGCGGACGCGCTCGAGCTCGGCCAACACCTGCGCGTACTCGCGGCGGGCGGTGTTGTCCTCCGCGGAACGGATCTGCGACCGCACCGCGGTGAGCTCGTCGCGGAGCTGCTCGTGCTGGCGGCGGTTGGCGAGGGCGTCCTGGAGCTCCTGGGTGAGCGCGTTCAGCGTGGCTCGCGCCTCGGCCAGCTCCGGGTGCTCGTCGTCGCGGTCGCGGGACGTGTTCAGGCCCAGGTCGCCGGCTTGCAGCAGCATCAGCGTGCGCAGGGCGTCGACCGTCGGGGCGATCGTGCCGACGAGGGGCAGCGCGGGCGAGTCGTCGTCGAGGTAGCGGCATGCCGCCGTGCCGCCGGAGGCGACGATCTCGACGGGCCGGCCGTTGCGGTCCGTGTAGGTGAGCACGGTCTGGTCGGCCGTGCCGGTGAGCGCTCCGACGAGGCTGTCCGCCAGCGCCTGCCGCTCGAGCATCCCGATGCCGCTGAGCACGGTCAGGTGCTCGTGGAAGCGCACGCGGAACTCGTCGCCCGGAGTGCGTAGTACCAGTTCATCCAGGCGCATCGTGCCGATCATCGGCGTCTTCCGGTCCCGGCTGTAGCGCCATCGGGGCAGGTCGGATGATCCATTCGGCTCATTGTCCGGGGTGCGCGTGCCGATGGGACTGGCGTGGACCATGTCGCCACATCGGAGTTGCGCGCCGCCGACCGCATTCGCGCGGTCGGCGAGCCGTCGCGGCTCGTGCTGGCGGTCGTCCTCGTCGCCGCCACGCCACTGATCAACGGCGTCACGCGCGACGACCAGATCCGTTTCGGCCTGATCGTCGCGTTCGCGTGGATCCCGGTGGCGGGGGTGTGGTCCGCGCTCGCTCGCCGCCGGCCGAGCCGGGCCGCGGACCTCGGGTCGATGGTGATCGACCTGAGCCTGCTCGTGATCGTGCTCGTGGCCCTGCACCCGAGCGCGGTCGTGCTCGTGCTCGGGCACCTGCTGATCGTCGCCTACTACACGTATCTCGACGGGCGCTGGATGAGCGCCATCATCGGTCTCGCCGGCTTCGGCATCGTGTGGGCGGCAGGAGCGTCGCACGGCGCACCGGAGTTCGACTGGTACGTCGTCGCCTTCTACCCGTTCGTCCTCGTGTGCCTCGCGTGGCTGCTCGACGCCGCCGCCATCGAGTGGTCGGTGCAGAGCGCGCGCGTGCTGCGGCTCAACGAGAAGTCGGACGCCATCCTCACGGGCGTCGCCGAAGCCGTGATGGTCACGTCGCCGTCCGGCCGCATCCGTGAATGGAACCGCGCCGCGGAGCAGACGTTCACGTGCGCGCACGCGGACGCGGTCGGACGTCCCTGCGACGACGTGCTCGCGTTGCGCCGCGACGTTCGCGACCTCGACTGCACGAACGGTTGCGCCGTGCTCGCCATGCAGACGGAGACCGACGGCACCAGCACCGTCGACGTCGAGGTGTGGCGCACGGCGGCGACCGGTCAACGACAGCCGTTGCTCGCCACCGCGATGCCGGTCGTCGACGGCAGCGGCGAAGTCGTCGAGGTCGTGCACTCGTTCCGCGACGTGACGAAGTTGAAGCAGGCGGACGAGGCCAAGACGCTGTTCCTCGCGACGGCATCGCACGAGCTGAAGACGCCGTTGACCGTCATCCGCGGCTTCAGCCAGATGCTGCTGCTGCCTGACAACACGATGACCGACGAGGAACGCCTCACCGCGTTGCGCGCCATCGACCTGCGCGCCGGCCAGCTCACCGGCATCGTCGACCGTCTGCTCCTGTCGAGCCGGATCGAGGCGGGCACGATCGACCTCGCGCCCGAGGCGACCGACGTGCGCGAGTCCGTGCAGGAGCAAGTGGCGAGCACGAGCGCCGCCACCGCCCGGATGATCGACCTCGAGATGCCCGACGACCTGCCCGACCTCTGGATCGATCCCGCCGCGTTCACGACGGTGCTCGACCACCTCCTCGACAACGCGGTGAAGTACTCGCCCGGCGGCGGTCCGATCACCGTCGTGCTGCGCGCCGCGGACGACGACGTGGCCGAGCTGCTGGTCACCGACGAGGGCGTCGGCATGACCGACGAGCAGGCGGCCCGCTGCTTCGAGCGCTTCTGGCAGGCGGAGCTCACCGACGTGCGCCGCTTCGGCGGCACCGGCATCGGGCTCTACATCGTGCGCTCGCTCGTCGACGCCATGCACGGCACGGTCGCCGTCGAGAGCGCGCCCGGGCAGGGCTCGACGTTTCGCGTCACGTTGCCACGCGCCGACCACATCGAGATCACGTTGCCCGGCGACGACGTCGAGCGGCCGGCGGGGCGCGGTGACAAGTCGATCATCCGCGAGTACATGCGCCAGCTCGGCGTACGACTGGAGTCGCCATGACGTGGTTCGCCGTCGCCGTGGCCAACACCGTTCTCGGCACCGTGTACACCTGCTACGGCCTCATCACGATCGTGGACATGAAGCGAGGCTGGCGCTCGCACGGGTTCTCCCACTTCGGCGCGGCATGGATCGCGATGGCGTTCACGTGCGGGCCGCACCACCTCGACCACGGGCTGCACGGGTTCCTCAGCGGCCGCAACGGCGGCGCGCTCGACCTCGTCACGATCGCTGTCGGCTTCCTCCCCGGTGTCATCTGGTTCCTGCTCCGGGTCGAGGCGCTGTGGGGCGGCCGCGGCGACCGCTTCATCTCCGGCACGCCGGCGTGGCTCGAGGCGCTGCCGACGTTCTTCGCCAGCTACACCACGGCGCTCGTCGTCGGCGCGTTGTGGTTCGTCGGCCCCAAGGACGTGTTCACGCCGCGCATCATCCCGAACCTCTGCCTCGTCGTGCTCTACAGCGCGGTCGCCTACGTCTTGCTGCGCACGCAGCTCCGCAACCGTCCCGTCACCGGCGGCTGGTCGGTGTCCGGCATCTCGCTGGCGATGGTGATGTACACGTGCGCGTTGATGCACGGTGTGTTCTCGCTCTACGCCAACTCCGGTCGTTACGTGCTCGACTGGCACAGCGCCACGATCGACATCCTCGCCGTGCCGGCGGCGTGCTACTTCCTCTGGGTGACGTGGTCGCTGTACCGCGGGTCGATCCGCGACTGGAACACCGCGGCGTCGACGCCGATCCGCACCGATCCCGACGACGTGGTGTTCGCGAGAGCGTGATGGAGCGTGTGCTCGTCGTCGACGACGATCCCGACATCCGCAAGCTGCTGTGCGAGCTGTTGCGCTTGAGCGGCTTCGTCGCGCAGCCGATGGCGAGCGGCGTCGAAGCGCTCGGGCATCTCGACACCGTCGCCGACGACGACATGCCGGCGCTCGTCCTGCTCGACGTGCAGATGCCGGAGATGGACGGGTGGTCGACGCTGCAACGCATCCGCAGCAACCACCGCGTGCGCGACGTCCGCGTCGTCCTCTGCACGGTCAAGGCGAGCGACGAGGACCTCGACCGCGGGTGGTCGCTCGGGTGCGACGGCTACGTCGCCAAGCCCTTCGCCATCGCCGAGCTCGTCCGCGAGGTGCACGCGGTGCTCGACCGCCCCGAGCAGGAGCGGGCCGCGCACCGCTGGGCGGCGCGCCAAGCGCTCGTCATGAAGGCCTGAGCACGCCTCAGCGCGCCGCGAGTGCGGCGTCCATCTCGGCGCCCCGCTGCATCGCCTGCATGATCTCCATGGCGAGCTCGGGGTACTTCTCCATCAACGTCTCGTAGATCAACGTCTGCTCCTGGAGCAGGTCGGCGTCGGGGGCCAGCGTGTGCGCGGCACCCTCGAGGTAGAGCATCTGCTTCGACAGCAGGACGAGCTCGCGCGGGATGCGCACGCGGTAGCGCACCATCGACCGGATCATCGTGTCCATCAGCTCGCCGAGCTGCGCGGAGACCACCCCGTCCTTCACGAACGGCTCGTAGAGGCGCTGCACCTCGCGCGCCATCTCGTCGATGTCGACGTCCGGTGGCACCGAGCCGAAGCTGCGCAACGACCGCACCATCGCGGCGTAGTCGTTCGTCGTGACCGCCATGAGGTACTGCGCGAGCCGCGCCCGCACGGATTCCGTGAGGCGGCCGACGATCCCGAAGTCGAACAGCACGAACGTGCCGTCCTCCAGCACGGCGATGTTCCCGGCGTGGAGGTCGCCGTGGAAGAAGCCGTGCACGAGCACGCCCTCCACGACCGTCTGCACGCCCATGCGCAGCAGCCGTTCGGTGTCGATGCCCGCCGCCTTCATGCCTTCGACGTCGCTGAACCGGAAGCCGTAGATGCGCTCCATCGTCAGCACCCGCTTGCCGACGAGGTCCTCGTAGACGCGCGGGACGCGGCAGTCGGTGATCTGCTCACGCTCGAGGATGCGCGTCATGCGCAGCATGTTGTCCGCCTCCAGGCGGAAGTCCATCTCCTCGTGCAGCGTGCGGGCGAAGTCCTCCGCCAGCGCCCGCGGCGACCCGATGGCCGCCTGCGGGATCCGTTCGAGCACCTCGCACAGCAGCAGCAGCGAACGCAGGTCGTCGCGCACGCGCGCCTCGAGCCCTGGCCGTTGCACCTTCACGACCACTTCGGTGCCGTCGAGCAGCCGGGCGGGATGCACCTGGCCGATCGACGCGGCCGCGATCGTCTCGTCGTCGAAGGCCGAGAAGGCGGACTCGATCGGCCGGCCGAGGTCCTCCTCGATGATGGCGCGCGCCTCCTCGCCCGGGAAGGGCGGCACGCGATCGCGCAGCGACGCGAACTCTGCCGTCCACTCCGCGGGGAACAGGCCCGGGCTCGACGCGATGACCTGCCCCACCTTCACGTACGTGGGGCCGAGATCGGTGAACGCCTTGCGGATGCGTCGCGGCAGCGGCTCGTTGCGCCGCACGACGTGGCGGGTGAAGGTCGTCCCGACCTCCCACGCCCGCTTCGCCATCCCGCCGCGGTTCGCCGGCACGCGGCGACCCTAACGCCGCAAACTCCGCTGGTTCACCGTCGCCGGGCGCCGGTAGATTCTTGACCCGTGGGTCAAGCCGACGTACGCCAGCAGTCGACGACGTCGGCGACGAAGGACGGGTGGCGCCTCATGCGCGACGTCCTGCGTCCGCAGTGGCGGGCGGTCACGGTCGGCGTCCTCGTCGGGTTCGTGTGGACGGCGGCGAAGGTCTCGATCCCGCTCCTCGTGGCGGCCGCCATCGACCACGGCATCGACACGAACGACTCGTCCGCCCTGCGGCGGTGGGCGATCATCATCGCCATCGCGGGCGTCGTGCAGGGGGTGTTCACCGGGCTGCGACGGTGGTGGGCGTTCCGGGTCGCCCGCTGGTCGGAGACCTCGCTGCGCGACCAGCTCTTCGCGCACCTGCAACGGCTGCACTTCTCGTACCACGACCAGGCGCAGACCGGCGGGCTCATGAGCCGCGCCAACACCGACCTCAACCAGATCCAGCAGTTCCTGGTGATGATCCCGCTGACGTTGTCGAACGCGCTCACGGTGCTGGCGGTCACGATCATCCTGCTCACGATCGACCCGGTCCTCACACTGCTGGCGCTCGGCAGCCTGCCGCTGCTGAACGTGTTCGCCAAGCGCTTCGGGGTGCGCCTCCACCCGAGCGTGATGGGCATCCAGAAGGAGTCCGCCGACCTCGCCGCCGTCGTCGAGGAGACGGTGTCGGGCGTGCGGGTGGTCAAGGGCTTCGGGGCCGAGCGCGTGCAGCAGCGCCGTTTCCGCACCGAGGCCGACGAGGTCTACGACGAGTCGATGACCGCCACCCGCGTGCGGTCCGTGTACCTGCCCGCCCTCGACATGCTGCCGAACATCGGCTTGATCCTCGTGCTCGCCTACGGCGGTCACCAGGTCATCAACGGCAACCTCAGCCTCGGCCACCTCGTCGCGTTCAACGTGTACGTGGTCATGCTCATCTGGCCGCTGCGCATGCTCGGGATGATCCTCGCCCAGGCGCAGCGTGCCGTGGCCGCCAGCCAGCGCGTCCACGAGGTGCTGGCCGCCGACCCGCTCATCTTCGATCCGGCCAAGCCGTCGCGGTTGCCGGACCGTGCCGAGGGCCGCTCGGTGGGCGACCTGCAGTTCGAGGCGGTCACGTTCCGCTACCCCGCGGGATCGCGCCGCCCGGTGCTCGACGGGCTGTCGCTGCACGTGCGCGCCGGCGAGTCGGTGGCGCTCGTCGGGCCGACCGGCAGCGGCAAGACCACGATCGCCCGGTTGATCCCGAGGTTCTACGACGTCGACGACGGTCGCGTGCTGCTCGACGGCGTCGACGTGCGCGGCATCTCGCTGCACGAGCTGCGCCACGCGGTCGGCATCGTGTTCGAGGACACGTTCCTGTTCAGCGACACCATCGCCGCCAACATCGCGTTCGCCGAACCGAACGCGTCGTTCGACCGCATCGAGCGCGCCGCCCGTCTCGCCGGTGCGCACGACTTCGTGCTCGAGCTGCCCGACGGGTACAACACCGAGATCGGCGAGCGTGGCTTCTCGCTGTCCGGCGGTCAGCGCCAGCGCATCGCCATCGCCCGCGCCATCCTCGCCGACCCCCGCATCCTCATCCTCGACGACGCCACCTCGTCGGTCGACCCGACGAAGGAGCACGAGATCCGCGACGCGCTCACCGAGGTGATGCGCGACCGCACCACGATCGTCATCGCCCACCGCCCCGCGACGATCGCGCTCGCCGACCGCGTCGTGCTGCTCGACGAGGGCCGCATCGTCGACGAGGGCACGCACGGCGCGCTGCTGGCGTCGAGCCAGCGCTATCGCGACGTGCTCGCCGCCGCCGAGCGGGATCTCGACGAGCGTGCGGGCGACGACATGGTGGTCACCGGCTGATGTGGTCGATGGCGGGGGTCGACGAGGCCGACAAGCTCGATCGCGCCAAGGCGGCGCACGTCCTGCGCCGGTCGTTCGGCATGCTCGGGAAGTACCGGCGGCTCACGTTCGCGGCGGTCGCGCTGATCACCGTGTGGACGATGACCGTCCTCGCCGGTCCGTTCCTCGTCAAGTACGGCATCGACAAGGGCATCGTGAAGCACGACGGCGGCGTGCTCGACCGCGCCGTGGTCGCCTACGTGTTCGTGGCCGTCACCGCGTACGTCGTGTACCGCGTCCAGATCGTGCTCGTCGGCCTCATCGGCGAGGGCTTCCTGCGCGACCTGCGGGTGCGCGTGTTCGACCACCTCCAGTCGCTGTCGATGCCGTTCTACGACCGGGAGAAGGCGGGCGTCGTCGTGAGCCGCATGACGTCCGACGTCGACGCGCTCGCCGAACTCGTGCAGACGGGGCTGCTGATGTTCATCAGCAACTCGTTGTTGCTGGTGTTCTCGGTGATCGTGCTCGCGCTCGTGTCGTGGCAACTGCTGCTCATCTGCCTCGTGATGCTCCCGATCGTGATCGTGAGCAGCATCAAGTTCCAGCGCGACTCGAACAAGGCGTACCTCATCGTGCGCGACCGGATCGGCGCCACGCTGTCGTCGTTGCAGGAGGGGCTGTCGGGTGTGCGCGTCATCCAGGCCTACGGCCGTGAAGACGTGCAGGTGCGGCGGTTCACGCACACGAGCCGCGACCTGTACGACGCGCACATGGAGTCGGTGCGGATCTCCGCCTGGTACCTGCCGATCATCGAGTTCTCCGGCGTGTTCACCACCGCCGTCGCCGTCGGCATCGGCGGATGGTTGGTGCACCGCGGCGACGTCACGATCGGCACGGTCACGTTCTTCCTGCTCACGCTGTCGAACCTGTTCGAGCCGGTGCAGCAACTCTCGCAGCTGTTCAACACCGTCCAGTCCGCGGGCGCCGGCCTGCACAAGCTGTACGAGCTGCTCGACACGCCGCCCGACGTGCCCGAGCGCGCCGACGCCGTCGACCTGCCGCCGGCGGGCGCCATCCGCGTCGACGACGTGTCGTTCCGCTACGGCGCGGGCGGGCCGTACGTGCTGCACGACGTGTCGCTCACGATCACCCCGGGCGAGCGTCTCGCGCTCGTCGGACCGACGGGCGCGGGCAAGTCGACGCTGGCGAAGCTGATCGCCCGCATGTACGACCCCGTCGAGGGTCGCGTCACGTTCGGCGACGTCGACCTGCGCGACGCGCGGCTGTCCTCGTTGCGCCGCCGCATCTGCGTCGTGCCGCAGGAGGGGTTCCTCTTCAACGGCACCATCCGCGAGAACGTGCGCATCGCCAAGCAGGACGCCACCGACGACGAGGTCGACGACGCCCTGCGGGCGGCGGGCGTCTACGAGCGCTTCCTCGGACTGCCCGACGGTCTCGACACCGAGGTCCGAGAGCGTGGCTCCCGGCTCAGCGCCGGGGAGAAGCAGCTCGTCTCCCTGGCACGGGCGGCGCTCGCCGACCCCGCCGTGCTCGTCCTCGACGAGGCCACCTCGTCGCTCGACCCGGGCACGGAGCTCCTCGTCGAGCGGGCCCTCGAGCGCTTGATGGAGGGACGCACCGTCGTCGTCATCGCCCATCGTCTGTCCACCGCGGAGCGCGCCGATCGCATCGGCGTCGTCGACGCCGGCGGGCTGGTCGAGCTCGGCACCCACGACGAGCTGGTCGCCGCCGGCGGCCGCTACGCCGCCCTCTACGCCACGTGGGCCGGCCGCATGGCCACCGCCTGACCGCACCGACGTCGGGGCAGCCCGTCATCGCCTCGATGACAGGACGC
>Ga0070741_10007734_pt1 | contig 22036 bp, 19 predicted proteins | sample Coa_R1_4_FD_66440 | JGI IMG/M metagenome (GOLD analysis project Ga0070741, IMG submission 66440) | Surface soil microbial communities from Centralia Pennsylvania, which are recovering from an underground coalmine fire - Coalmine... | ecosystem: Environmental > Terrestrial > Soil > Unclassified ... | reverse complement strand
AGCGCAGCTCGCTCATCGCCTGAAACGGTAGCGGTCGATCTACGATCACGGCGTGGAGCGCTTCGACGTCGCCGTGATCGGCGCCGGGCCGGCCGGATCGGCGACCGCGATCCACCTCGCGCGCGCGGGCGCGAAGACGCTCCTAATAGATAAGGCGTCTTTTCCTCGCGACAAGCCCTGCGGCGGCGGGCTGACCCTCCGTGCCGTTCGCGAGCTGCCGGTCGACCCGGCGCCCGTCGTCGAGCACGAGGTCGACCGGATGAAGTTCCGGATGGGCGACCACGGGCGGTTCGAGCGCCGGGGCCGCCGCGGCGCGTTCGTGCTGATGACCCAGCGTCGCCGGCTCGACCACTACCTCGCCGAGCAGGCGGCGGCCGCAGGCGCTGACTTCCGCGACAAGACGAAGCTCGCCGTCGACGAGATCGACGCCGAGGTGATCGTCGGCGCCGACGGCGCGAACGGCACCTCCGCGCGCGCGCTCGGGCTGGGCGGGCCGATCGTCCACGGCGTCGCCTACGAGGGGAACGCGCCCTACGACGGGCGGTACGCGGGGCTGGCGGTGATCGAGCTCGGCTCGATCCCCGGCGGGTACGGCTGGGTGTTTCCGAAGGGCGACCACGTCAACGTCGGAGTCGGCGGCTGGGAGTCGGAGGGGCCGCGGCTTCGCGACCACCTCGCCGCGTTCTGCGAGCGCGAGTCGATCGACGTCGGCTCGCTCGAGCACGTCCGCGGCCATCGGCTGCCGCTCCGGCGGCCGGGCTTCGTGCCTGCGCGCGGGCGAGCGCTCCTCGTCGGCGACGCCGCCGGGCTCGTCGACCCGCTCACCGGCGACGGGATGTACGAGGCGTTCGTCAGCGCGCGGCTCGCCGCCGGGGCGGCGCTCGACGTGCTCGCCGGCCGCGAGCAGACGGTCGAGCCGTACACGGAGCGTCTCGCGCGTGCGCTCGGGCCGCTCGCCGGCGCCTCGTGGGGGGCGAAGGTCGCGCTCGACCGCTTCCCGCGCACCGTCTTCGCGCTCGCGCGGCTCCCGCTCGTCTGGCCGGTGGTCGAGCGGCTCGTGCGCGGCGACATCAGCGCGCCGGCGGAGGCGCGCGGCCTCTCGCGGCCGCCGCTGAAGGCGATTGCCGCGCTCGCCCGGGTCGCCGGCGCGCCCGCGACCTAGAGCGCGCGGTCGCCGAGGACGCGGTGGATCTCGTCGAGCGAGGTCGTGCCCGCGAGGCAGAGAGCGACGCCGTTGTCCCGCAGCGTCGTCATCCCCTGCTCCACCGCCGCGGCGAAGATCTCCTCGCTCGACCCGGAGATCGCGCGACGGACGGCACCCTCGACCGGCATCGCCTCGTACAGCGCGACCCGGCCCTGGAACCCGGTCTGCTGGCACTCCTCGCAGCCGCGCGGACGGAACAGCCGGAGGTCGCCAGGCTGGTCCTCGAGCCCGAACTCGCGCCGCTCCTCGACCGTCGGCGTGTGCGGTTCGCGGCAGACCAGGCAGAGCCTTCGGGCAAGCCGCTGGGCGATGATGCAGTTGATCGAGGGCGCGAGCAGCCCCGTGTCGACGCCCATGTCCTTGAGCCGGACGACCGCGCTCGACGCGCTGTGCGCGTGCAGGGTGCTGAGCACGAGGTGCCCCGTCGCCGCGGCCTGCATCGCGATATGAGCCGTCTCCTCGTCGCGGATCTCGCCGACGAGGATGACGTCGGGGTCGCTGCGCAGGATCGTCCGCAGCCCGCGCGCGAAGGTGAGGCCGGCGATCGGGTCGATCTCGATCTGCGCGATGCCGGGCAGCTGGTACTCCACGGGATCCTCGATCGTGACGATCACGCGTCCCGGGTCGTTCAGCCGGTCGAGCGCCGCGTAGAGCGTCGTCGTCTTGCCGCTGCCGGTCGGGCCGCAGGCGAGGATCGCGCCGTACGGGCGCCCGATCGCGCGCAGCACGACCTCCTGCGTCTCGGCGTTCATCCCGAGCTCGGCCATGTCGAGACGACCGGTGAACGAGCCGCGGAGGATGCGGAGCACGACGCGCTCGCCGTAGACGGTCGGGAGCACCGCGATCCGCAGGTCCATCGGCTCGCCGGCGACGTTGACCGCGACGCGGCCGTCCTGCGGGACGCGGCGCTGCGCGATGTCGAGGCCGCCCATGACCTTCAGCCGCGCGATTACGGCCGCCTGCCCCGCGCTCGGGATCGACGTCAGCTCGCGCGTGACGCCGTCGACGCGGACACGCACGACTAGCCGGTCGACCTGAGGCTCGAAGTGGATGTCCGACGCGCGCTCCGCGACCCCCTGGGCGATCACGTCGTCGACCAGCCTGATCGCCGGGGCGGCCTCGGTGGAGAGCGCCGGCACCGGCGAGCCCGCGAGGCTCACGGGCTCGGCCTCCTGCGGTGCGTAGGCCCTGTTGATCGCGGCGTCGAGCTGGACGGCGTCGGCGACGCCGATGCGCGTGCTCGCGCCGATCGCGAAGCGGAGATCGTCGTGGGCGATCAGGTCGGTCGGGTCGGCGACCGCGACGACGAGCGTCTCGCCGTCGAAGGCGACCGGCAGCGCCTGATACCTGCGCGCCAGCACCTCCGGCAGGGTGGCTGCCGCTCGCGGGTCGAGCTTCGTCGTGCCCAGGTCGAGGAACTCGAGCCCGTGCTGCTCGGCCAGGGCCTCGGCAAGCGAACGGGTGGTGATCAGGCCGAGGTCGACGAGCACCTGGCCGAGCGGCCTGCCCGTCCGCTCCTTCTCGAAGAGCGCCTGCTCGAGCGCGGCCGGCGTCAGCGCTCCGTTCCGGATCAGAAGGGAGCCGAGGAGCATCCGCCCGCCTGCGGATGCGGCTGCAGGGTAGGCATGAGCGGCGTCGGCGGACATCCCGATGTCTTATCGGCGCCGGACACCGCCGGCATGAGCGCTCGGCGAGGGAGCAGCGCTGCTCAAGCACCCGGGCGCTCGTGCCGATCAGGCGGGCGTGGATCTCCAATCCCTCCTCGCGCGCGCCGTCGAGCTCGGCGCCAGCGACGTCCACCTCAAGATCGACCAGCCGCCGGTTGTCCGGTCCGACGGCGACCTGCGGCCCCTGGAGGATCTCGCGCCTCTCGGCGCGCAAGACCTGGCTGACGTGCTGGCCACGGTGACGGCGAACGACGCCGCGCGCCGTGCGGGCTTCGAGGAGGCAGGAGAGCTCGACCTCGCGTACACGCCGCCCGGCCTGCCTCGGTTCCGCGTCAACGGCTTCCGCCAGCGCGGCGCCATGTCGTTCGCCTTCCGCGTGATCCCGACCGAGATCCCCACCTTTGCCGAGCTCGGCCTGCCGGAGGGAGTCCCGCTGCTCGCCGAGGAGCACCGCGGCCTCGTCCTGTGCACGGGCGCGACCGGCTCGGGCAAGTCGACGACGCTCGCGGCGATCGTCGGCCATGTCAACGCCACTCGCCGCTGCCACGTGGTGACGATCGAGGATCCGATCGAGTTCCTCCACTCGGACGTGCGGAGCATCGTCAACCAGCGCGAGGTCGGGCTGGACACGGCTTCCTTCCAGGAGGCGCTGCGTCGGGCGCTTCGGTCCGACCCCGACGTGATCCTGATCGGCGAGCTGCGCGACGCGGTCACGACCGAGACGGCGATGCAGGCCGCCGAGTCCGGGCACCTCGTCCTCTCGACGCTCCACACGATCGACGCCTCCGAGACCGTCGGCCGCATCATCGAGTTCTTCCCTCCGGAGAAGCACCAGCTCGTCCGCGCGATCCTCGCCCGCGTCCTGCGCGGCGTGATCAGCCAGCGGCTGCTGCCCCGCGTCGGCAAGGGGCGCGTCGCCGCGGTCGAGGTGATGGTGAACAACGCGCGCATCGCCGAGCTGATCCAGGAGAACCGCGTCGACGAGATCCACGACGCGATCGAGGACGGGGCGTTCTTCAAGATGCAGAGCTTCACGCAGGCGCTGATCGAGCTTGTCCTCGCCGGCGAGGTCGACCGGGAGGTCGCGGCGAATGCCGCGACGAGCCGCCACGACTTCCTCGTGGCGCTCGACCGGGCGATCAAGCAGCGCGCCGACGAGGAGCGAGCGGCCGCGGAGCAGCCGGCGGTCGACGAGAGCGGCTTGCGGCTCGTGCAGCAGGGGCCGTCGTGAGGCGGATTCTCAGCCTCGTGCTCGTCGTCCCCGTCCTGCTCGCGACTGCCGTCGCGCGCGGCGACGGCGGGACCTTCGCGGCGTCCGCGGCGTACGCGCTGCCGTCCGCCGCGCAGCCGAACGGCTCCGATCTCAGCCTCCCAGAGAACTGGCTGACGCCGCCGCCGGTGCCGGTGCAGCTTTCGCAGGAGGAGCTGCTCGGGCTCTGGCAGAGCGCGGGCCAGGCATACGGCGTCCCGTGGAACGTGCTCGGCGCGATCAACAAGATCGAGTCGAACTTCGGCCGGAACATGGGGCCGAGCTCAGCCGGAGCGATCGGGTGGATGCAGTTCATGCCGTCGACCTGGCTGCGCTGGGGCACGGACGCGAACGCGGACGGACTCGCCGACCCGTGGAATCCCGTCGACGCCGTGTACTCGGCGGCGCGCTACCTCGCCGCGTCGGGCGCGGCGACCGACATCCGTCGCGCAATCTTCGCGTACAACCACGCCGACTGGTACGTGAACGACGTCCTCGCCCTGGCGCAGCTCTACGCGGGCTCGGGGCCGGGGACGGCCCTCGATGTCGCCTCGCCGGCGCTGGCGCAGGTCGAGGCGCGGATTCAGGCTGCGCAGTCGGAGGTGGCGAAGGCGAGCGAGGCGTATCGCGACGCTACGTCGGTCGCGCGGGCGCTCGCTGCGCGCGCGCAGGAGGCGACGGCTCGCGCGGGCTCGCTGTCGCTCCTTTCCGACGAGCTCGACGCGCAGAAGGACGCGGCGCGGGTCGGCGCCGACGCGTACGCCGCGCAGCTCGAGGCCGACCGCCTGCGGCGGGAGCTGGAGGCCGCGCGCGCCGCGCTCGCGGCGCTCGAGGAGCAGGCCCAGGCGGCCGCGTCCGGTCAGCCGGCCGCGCAGACGGGCGTGTACGTCTTCCCGGTCGGCGGCGGGGCGCAGGCGGTCACCGTCTCGCACGGCCACCACGACTACCCGGCGGCCGACATCGCCGCTCCGGAGGGCTCGCCGCTCTATGCGCTCGCCGACGGCACCGTCCTCTACGCGTGGAACGCGGACGCGCGTTGCGGCACAGGCTTCACGTTCCAGGCGGCCGACGGTCGCACGTGGACCTACTGTCACCTCTCGTACCTGTCGCCGCTCGTCGCGCCGGGCGCGCAGCTTCGCGCTGGCGACCCGGTCGGCCTCGTCGGCGCGACCGGCCACGCGACGGGCCCGCACCTGCACCTGCAGCTGCAGCCGGCGACGTCGTACCCGCAGGACGAGCAGTGGTTCCAGTCCTTCGCGGGCACGGCCTTCCGGTGGTCGGACGACGCCGGCGCGGCACGCGACGGTCCGGCGGGGCCGCCCGTCTTCCACGTCGTCGGTCCGGCGGAGTAGCGACAGCGGCCTCAAGTTCTCGTCCCAGCGAGCCGATCTAGAAGCAGATCATGTTCCAGCTTGCAGCCGTTCTCCTGCGGGGCGTCGTGGCGACGTTCGTCGGCCTGCTGATCGCCGGCGGAACGGTCACGCTCGCCGCCGACCGCGTCGCGCCGCAGCGCCCGACGCTGGTCGACGTCCCCCGGGGCCCGAGCATGCTCACCGTTCCACGCGTCACCGGCCAGGCCTACGTCTTCGCGAAGGGCATCCTGCAGGACGCGGGCTTCGCGTGGCAGGTGACGGGACCGGTGGAGGGGTACGCCGCAAACACGGTCGTCGGCCAGGATCCGGCGCCCGGGTCCGTAGTCGTCGACACCGGCGCTCCGACCGTGACGCTGACGCTGACGCGCAACCGGGCGTTCACCGAGCTGGGAGCGCCCGACAACGCGGCGCCGTACGCCGGAACCGCGGTGCGGTTCGCGGCCGCAGGCTCCGCGCCTCGGTGACGGGGAGGGGGAGCGGCCGAGTGGACGCCGTGCCGGGCATGTTCGCCGTGATCCCCGGGCTCGCCGTCGGCAGCTTCCTGAACGTCGTCGCCGCGAGACTGCCGGTCAGGCGCTCGATCGTCGGCCCGCGCTCCCTGTGCGCGTCGTGCAGCACGCCGATCGCGTGGTACGACAACGTGCCGCTCGCGAGCTTCGTCCTCCTCCGGGGACGGTGCCGGACGTGCCGTGCTCCGATCGGCCTGATCCACCCCCTCGTCGAGCTCGCGACCGCCGGGCTGCTGGCCGGCTGCGCCGTCGCCTTCGGCGTCTCGCTCCGGGCCGCCGCCGCCGCCGTCTTCTGCGCCGCCCTCGTCGTCGTCACCGCCACCGACCTCACTCACCGTGTCGTCCCGAACCGCGTCGTCCTGCCCGCGGCGGCGGTCGTCCTCGCCACGATGACGATCGCCGAGCCGAGCCCGCAGTGGGTCGCCGGCGCCGTCCTGGCGGCCGTCTTCCTCCTCGCCGCGGCGCTCGCCTACCCGAGCGGAATGGGCATGGGCGACGTCAAGCTGGCGCTGCTGATGGGCGCCGCGCTCGGTCGGACGGTTCCGGTGGCGCTATTCGTGGCGATGCTCTCGGCGCTCGTGCCCTCGCTCGTGCTGTTCGCGCGCCACGGTTCCCGTGCGCGCAAGATGGCGATCCCGTTCGCGCCGTTCCTGGCCCTCGGCTCCGTTGTCGCGCTCTTCTCCGGCGACGCGCTCGTTCGGGCCTACCTGAGCCTCCTCTGAGGCGCACATGAGCGGCATGGAGCTCAGGCCGCCCGACCTGCGCCCGCTGACGAGCGACCCCGCCGCGGGCCCGACTCTCCGCCCGCCGCCGGCGGACGACGCGGCGGACGCGCGCCTGTCCGAGCTCGTCGCCGACCTGATCGAGGCGACGGAGCTGGCACCGCGCGACCGGCTGGCGCTCGTCCGCGGCCGGACGCGCCACGGCGAGGCGTTCGTCGACGGGCTCGTCGCCGAGGGTCTCGCGTCGGGGGAGGGCCTCGCGCGCATGATCGCGGCGCGGCACGGACTCCCCTTCGTCGAGCTCGACATGACCGGCGTCGCCGCCGACACCACCGGGCTGATCCCGATCCACGTGCTCCGGCGCGCGGTCGCGCTGCCGTACCGCCTCGACGAGAGCACGCTGCACGTCGCGATCGCCGACCCGCAGGACGTGCACGCGATCGACGAGCTTCGCCTCGCGACGCGTTACCACCTCTCCCTCGGTGTCGCGCCGCGCGACGCGATCCTCGCGGAGCTCGACCGGATCGGGCGCGTCGCGCTCGCCCCCGCGGAGCCGGTCGAGGAGGCGCGCGCCTCGCCGGTCGACGCGGACGTCGTCGACCTCGAGGAGGAGGACGGCGTCACCGAAGGGCCGATCGTCCGGATCGTGAACTCCGTCATCCTGCAGGCCGCCGAGGACGGCGCCAGCGACGTCCACTTCGAGGCGCAGGAGGACGGTCTCGTCGTCCGCTACCGGATCGACGGAGTGCTGCAGGAGGTGCAGCGGATCCCGAAGCGACTGGCGCCGGGCGTGACGACTCGGCTGAAGGTGCTCGCGAAGCTCGACATCGCGGAGCGGCGGCGGCCGCAGGACGGCCGCATCTCGCTGCGGGCGGCCTCGGCGGGCCGGCTGCTCGACATCCGCGTCGCGACGCTCCCGACCGTCTCGGGCGAGACGATCGTCATGCGCCTGCTCGACAAGTCGAGGAAGGCGCCGACGCTCGAGGAGCTCGGGCTGCCGAACGACATGCGCTCGACCCTGAGCGAGCTGATCACGCGGCCTTCGGGAGCCGTGCTCGTCACCGGGCCCACCGGCTCGGGCAAGTCGACCACGCTCTACGCCGCGCTCACGCAGATCAACCGCCCGGAGATCAACATCGTCACGGTCGAGGACCCCGTCGAGTATCGGCTGCCGGGCATCAACCAGGTGCAGATCAACGTCCGTGCCGGCCTGACCTTCGCGAGCGCGTTGCGGTCGATCCTCCGCGCCGACCCCGACGTCGTGATGGTCGGCGAGGTGCGCGACAGCGAGACCGCCAAGATCGCGATCGAGGGCGCGCTGACCGGGCACCTCGTGATGACGACGCTGCACACGAACGACGCGCCGAGCACGATCACGCGGCTGAACGAGATGGGCGTCGAGCCGTTCCTGACCGGCTCGGCCGTCTCCGCGGTGGTGGCGCAGCGGCTGGCGCGGAAGCTCTGCACCCACTGCTGCGAGATGTACTCGCCGGACATCGAGGAGCTGCTCGAGGCGCGAATCGCGCCGGAGGTCGCCGCCGCCGCGGACGGGATCGTCTTCTACCGCAAGCGCGGTTGCCCACGCTGCAACCAGACGGGCTACCGAGGCCGGATCGGGATCTTCCAGCTGCTCCTGATGACGGAGGCGCTCGCGGAGCTCGCGGTGCGGAAGGCGACGCGCGACGAGATCGAGCGGGAGGCGATGAGCAACGGCATGCGTACGCTCTGGGACGACGGGATGGAGAAGGTGCGCGCGGGGCTGACCTCGATCGAGGAGCTCGCGCGCGTGACGGTCTAGGGGCTGGCTACTCCGCCCGAACGTCGCAGCCGAGGTACATCAGCGCGGTGACGGCTTCCGTCACGAACGCGCTCGCGGCGTGGGCGTCCGCGAACGTGTACGGGCCGGGGCGGACGGCGCCGGACCGCCCGCGCGGGTACACCTCCGCTGCCACCTCGCAGGAGCCGTCCCGGTCGACGGCACGCAGGACGGCGACGAGCTGCCCGTCCTTCCTCGCGTACCGGACGAAGAGCTCCGGCGTCTGCGGGTCGTCGCGGCGCACGACCTGCTGAGGCGCCGCCGGCGGCGCCTCGGGCGCGGCCGCTTCTTCCGCCGTGCGGTGGCGGCCGAACCGCATCAGCTGGAAGCCGCGTCGACCGCCGCCTGCGCGACGGTGTCGCGGTCGGCGAACCCGTCGAGGCGCACGACGAGCGAGCCGGGCTGGCGCAGGACGAGGACAGCCGGATCGTGGACGACCCCGTAGCGGGCGTTCAGCGCCGCGACGCTCTGCTTGCGGACGTCCACTGCCACGAACGGCGTGCCCGCCCGCTCGGCGCCCGCCCGCGCCTCGCGCATCGCCGTCGGGTCGATCTTGGCCTTCGGGTCGTAGAGCGCGACGACGACGACCTCGTCCGCACTCAGCGCGCTGCGAACGGCGGGCGGAAGCGAGTTCGCCTGCACCGCCTTCGCTCTCGCGCGCGCTGCGGCCGCCTTCGTCCGTGCCTCCGCCTTGGCCCGAGCGGCCGCGGCGCGCCTGGTCGCAGAGGCCTTCGCGGCCTCCGCCTTCGCCTGCGCTGCCGTCACCGGCTTCGAGTCGTCGCTCGAGCGGCGCGCGCGGTCGAGCGCGAACAGGCCGGCCGCGGCCGCGAGGACGACGAGCAGCAGCAGGAGGACGATCGGACGCGCGCGGAGGTCGTAGGTCACGTCTCTGTTATCGGCATCGCGGCCGGCGCGCTTGAGCCGCTACGGCAGCGCGAAGCCGGCCGGCAGCTCGCGGAAGAGCAGCACGGTGTACGCGAAGTCGATCGTCGGGAACCACGGCGGCTGCAGGTAGAGCAGCGTGTCGTCGTAGACGTAGTTGCGGGTTCCGTACATGCTCATGAACCCGCCGAGGGCGGTCGCCGTCGAGCCCTTGAAGGTCATCGTCCCGTGGGTTCCGTTGATCTGCTGGACGACGGCGCTGCCGGTCGGCACCGACCCGCTCCCGCCGGTGCAGCCGGTGAAGGACGTCGCCGTCTTGCCGGTGCACCTGACGGTCTTGCCGTTCACGCTCATGTTCACGTTGTTCGTGAACCCGTTCGTGGAGCCGACGGTGATCGTCGCGCGCGGGAGGGTGAACGCCGCGCCGGTCGTCGCGGTGATCGCGTTCGCGGAGCGCCACTGGCCGCTCTGCGCGACCGTCGCCGCCCGCCAGGTCAGGGTCGTCGGCGCCCAGTACGCAACGGTCATCTCGTCCCTCGCGATCAGGCCGAGCACGTCGTCGCCAAGGGACACGTAGCCGATGTCGTCGGCGATGACGATGTCGCCGTTCGAGGCGACGGTGACGCGTCCGTTGACGCAGTTGGCGCTCGAGAGGCCGTCGCAGGTCGAGGTTCCGTTCGCGATCACGACGTCCTGGTTCGCGTAGATCGCGCCGTTCGTCGGGACGGAGAAGGTGCCGTTCTCCGGGTCGCTCAGCGTGCAGGTCGGCGCCGTCGTCTCCGTCGCGCTCCCGACCGGGGTGCTGCACGCCTGGACGGTGACGGTGCCGCCGCTCCCGAACGTGAGCCGCCAGACGCCGACCGCCGCGTTGTCCAGGTAGATGCCGCCGATCTGCGCTGCGCGCGAGATGTCGGTCAGCGACCCGGCGAAGCTGTTGAAGCTGATCGGTGTCTTGATCACGCTCCGGATCGTCGTCGAGTCGTACTTGACGGCGCCGTTCATCATCGTCGGGTTGCCGGTGACGCTGCCCTCCGCGTAGATGTTCGCGTAGGCGGTTCCGGAGTGGTTGACGTCGCCGCCGGAGTAGATCTTCCCGTACGTCGTCGCGGTGCTTCCGTAGCTGACGTCTGCGTTCGAGATCATCTGGAAGTCCGCCACCGAGGACGGCCGGATGCGCTCCTCGAGCACCCGCACCGGCGAGGTCGGCCCCTGCTTGCGGCCGGTCGCGACGATGTCGACGTACTGCTGCGTCGAGCTCGCGCCCTTGATCTGGAGGTTGTACTCGTAGCCGTTGGAGAGCTGGCGCCAGTTGTCCTTCCCGTTCGGGTACGTCCACGTGATCCCGTACGTCCAGGCGGTCGGGCCGGAGCCGGGGGCGACGAGCTGGCCGCCGGACGAGCGCCGCGTCGACTCGCCGAGCGCGACGTCGTGCAGGTAGTACTGGTTGTCGTCGAGGAGCTTGGACGTGTAGTCGTTGATCCCGGCCTCGGCTGCCTGGAAGGCGGCGTCGCGGACGACTGCCCGTGCGGCGCGCGACGAGTCGCCCTGGACGATGTCGATCAGCGTGATCGACATGAGGACGAGGATCGCGCCGAGGATGACGACGAGGATCAGCGCCGCGCCGGACTCCTCTCGCAGCCGTCTCAGCCTCACGAGCATGCGCTCGCCCTCACGTCGATGCTCGTCTGGTAGGTCGCGCTCCCTGTGCCGAGACCCGGGTGCGGCGCAACCGTGAGCGCGATGTTGACGGTCGCGACCGCCGACGGAGTCGACGTCGTGTTCCCGCTGGCGTCCTTGTAGGTGAAGGCGGTTGCGTTCGTGATCGAGCCGATCAGCTTCGGCCACGGCGGGGAGGGCAGGCTGCCGATCGTCCACGGCGGGCCGTCGGTGTTCGTGCTGGTGACGAAGGTCCGCTCGAGCTGGTAGCGCCCGGTCCACGTCGAGTCGCTCGTCAGGCGGTAGGCGACCTGGCGCAGGTGGTAGGGGTTGGCGCGGTCCGGCGAGTAGAAGCCGATTTGCGTGCCGGACGCGGTCGTGATCGGAGCCGTCGTGCCGTTGCACGCCGCCTGGCGGAGCTCGACCGCGACTCGCTCGACCGCTGCACGCACCTCGCTCTGGAGGCCGGCGAGCTCCTGGACGCGGCTGCTCGACTTGACGGTCGTCGTCATCATCGACATCAGCGCGATCCCGACCGGGAGGAGAACGGCCATCATCGCGACGAGCTCGAACAGGGTCACGCCGGACTCGTCGCGCAGGGCCTCCACGATCCGGCCGCGCATCAGCATGCTCCGGTCGTCGACCCGAACGACAGCGGGTTCGGCTGCGCCAGCGTCGTCGGCGCCGCCACCGCCGTCGTCGTCGAGGTCTGCGTGGTGAGGCCGGTCTCGGTCGCCCTGATCGTGTAGCCGGTGCCGACCGGGACGTTGTTGATGGTCGCGACGCCGTTGACCGTCGGCGCCGAGAGGGTCACGCCCCACGGGCCACCGCTGACCGTCACGGTGGCGCTGTTGCAGAGCGTCGAACCGCGTTTGACGTTCGCAGTCACGGTCGCGAGCTGCGCGCCCGTGAACGTGAACGTGTGCGTCATCGTCGTCGGGTAGGCGTCCGGGACCATCGCCACCTGCGACGCCGAGCTCGGCGGGTTCGGGTAGAAGTTCGTGCCCGAGACCGCGGCCGTATACGAGAGGCCGGGGATCAGCTGCACGGCGTTCGCCCCCTCGTTGAACGACGTGATCGTCAGCGGCGCGCCCGCGTAGGGGAAGTTCTGCGAGTAAGGCGTCGACTTCCTCGTGTACGAGAGCGTCACGGTCGCCGCGCCCGGGAAGGTCGAGCCGTCGAAGTTGCGGAGCTGCACGAAGACGGTCGCAGGTTTGTAGACGTTCAGCACCGTCTGCCACGTCTGGCCGGGCGCGAGCTGCACGTGGGCCGGCGCCGCGGGCGAGACCGTGTCGTACAGCGTGACGTACCCGGTCGGCGGCGTCACGCTCAGGTCGTAGTAGGCCTGCGCGCCGCTCGTCGGGTTCGGCTTCAGCCCCGCGAAGGTGACGTTGCCGCCGGCGTCCGTGGAGTCTCCCTCGGGCGCGCTCGGGCCGGTCGACAGCGACACGGGCACGTTCGCGACCGCGCTGCTGTTCGCGTAGTCGACGACCTGCGCCTTGATCACCGCGTTCGTCTCGTCGGCCTTGACCGGCGGCGCGATGTACGTCACCTCGTGCGCGAGCACCTTCGAGTCGCGCGTGCGCGTGACGGTGACGACGACCTTCTTGTAGTTCGCGTACGACGTGTAGCTCAGCGGTCCCGGGTCGTTCACGAACGCGACCGTCGTCGCCAGAGTCGCGCGCAGCCCGCCGTTCACGATCGTCGTCGTCACGGGTGGGTAGGAGGACTGGGGGCACGCCGTCGTCGGCGTCGTCACTCCGAGGCAGCCGGCCGGGTTGCCGTTGACGAGGCCGATCGCCGCGTACGGCAGCGCGCGGATCGACTCGATCTGGCTGAGCGCAGCCTGCTGCGCGACGGTGCGGTGGCGCGAGAGTCGCGTCGCCGCCGTCGCCGAGGTCAGCAACAGGATCAGTGACGCGCCGATGATCTCGAAGAGCACGAGCGTGACGACGATCTCGGCCATCGTGAACCCGCGCTCCTCGCGCCCGAGCGCGCGCAGGAGCCGCCGGAGGCCGGCGGAGCGCAGCGGCAGGCGTCTCCGAGCGAGCTTGGCCATCGCCAATCCCGTTATCGGCGCTTTCCGCGCTGCGCGCGTCCCCCTTCTGGGGCGGGGCATCGAGCTACGCCGCCGCGGCGCTGCGGCACGCGGAGGGGCTCGGCTCGAAGACGGGGCGGGTCGCGCGGGCGGCGACGGGCCGGATCCCGGCAACCATGAACTTGTTCGACCGGAAGCTCGCGTGCCACGGCCCGCGGCCGCACACGCGGATCCTCAGCGTCCGCTGCGCGCCGGGCCTGAGCTCGACCGACCGCTTCCCGCCCGGGAGCCGCAAGGTGATCGTCGTCCGCTGGCCCGTCGACGGCACGGTCAGCTTCGTCGAGAACCACCCCTCGATCCGGCCGCGGGGTTGGGCCGGCCACAGGTCGATCCGGCCGAACCCGCCGAGCCAGCCGTCGAACGACCAGCCGGCCGCGTACAGCGCGAGCCGCGGACGCGGCGCCGGTACCCACAGCGTCGCGGTCGGCCCGGAGCGGAGTACGCGCGCCCCCCGGAGGCGCACGACCGAGCCGAACTCGTCCATGACGAGCGGCTCGTCGACCGGCCGGCCGGCGACGAGCAAGGTGCCGTCGCCGGCCACCGTCAGCGACTGCGTGTGGTAGGCGTCGAACGGCCAGGCTCCGGGGAGGAGGAGAACGCGCGTGATCGACCGGTTCCAGAAGAGCTCCTGCAGCGACGCGCTGCGATGGCCGCCCCAGGCGTGCACGAGCGCCGCGTCTCCGACCCCCGCCCGGTCGACCCACGAGGGGTCCCGCGGCAGGTAGAGCCTCGTCACCGTCCGCGTGTTCGACACCTCGAAGGCGACGGCGCCCGACGACGTCGCCGCGGTCGCCAGCACGGCGAGCCCCAGCACGATCGGCGTCCCGATCCGCGGCCGGCGCGACGCCACCACGGCCATCGCCGACATCACCGCCGCCGCGGCCGCGACGACGACGGCTGCGTTGCCAGGTTGGCCGAGGTGCCCGCTGAGCCAGTAGACGGCATAGAGGACGGGCGATCCCGAGACCGTCGCCGGCCGCGCGTACGTCGTCAGCGGCAGCCGCGCGGACAGCAGCACGAGCCCGACCGCGAGCGCGAGGTGGAGGATCCGGTACGGCCACCCTCGCGACGCATACGTCGCGAAGGCGACGACGAGGAGCGGCGCCGCGTAGAAGACGTACCGCTCCTGGATCTCGTTCGCGTACGGGATGCTCGCCTGGAGCACGCTCGCCTCGGCGAGCAACCCGGCGACGAGGGCGACAGCGACCGCGCCGAAGGCGAGCTCGTCCCGCGAGCGCGGCCGAGCGAAGGCGAGCCACAGGCCGAGCAGCGCGCCCGGGACGACCACCCATCCTGCGGCGTAGGCGAGCGTCATCGCGTCCAGCGCGCCCCAGTGGAGGACGCCGCCCGCGTCGACGTGGTGCTCGAACAGGCCGCGGTACACGCCGACCGCTCGCGTGGGCCCGGTGGCCAGGACTCCGATGCCGGCGAGCGCGAACAGCGAGAGCAGGAGCCGCTGCTCGCGGATCGTTCTCTTCAGCGCGCCTTCCCGAAGGCCGACGGCGACGGCGGCCGCGACGTAGACGGGGACGAGCACCAGGAACTGGGTGCGCGCGAGCGCTGTCAGGACGGCGACGGCGAGAAACGCCAGCTGCGAGCGCCTGGTCGGCCGGACGAGCGCGCGCGTCGCGGCGTACACCGCGGTCAGGAGCAGCGGGTACGCGAGCGCCTCGGACGAAACGAACGAGGCGAAGACGAGGTCGGGGACGAGGACTGCGAGCGCGGCGAGCACGAGCGCGACGCGGGTGGTCAGGCCCAGCCGGCGCGCGAGGAGGTAGACCGGAATCGCCGCCAGCGACATCGCGAGCGCGCCGATCGTCTGCACCAGCCGGTAGGCGATGCCGACGTCGCCGACGAGCCAGGCGGGCGCGGTCAGGAGCGGCTCGAGGAGCGCAGGGAAGTGGGCGGAGTGGCCCCGGACGAGCGGCTTGCCCGACTCGGCGATCGACCGTCCGAGCGACGTGTAGATGTACTCGTCGGGGAACAGGATCGGCGCGCCGCGTAGCCAGGCGACGGCCGTGCGGGCGACCACGCTGACGGCGACGATCGCGACGAGCCAGGGTGAAGGACGTCTCACGGGTGTCCTCGTCGGCATCGGAGCGTCGCTCCTTGAGAACGAAGAGGGCGCGGTCGCCCGCGCCCTCTCGCGAATCCGATCCTGCTCGAGCTTCGCTAGCAGGAGGTCGTGTTGTTGACGATCGCCGCGCTCGGTCCCTGCTTCTTCGCGGTCTTGCCGTTGACCGTCGCGGAGACGCAGTACGTCGTGTCGCTCGTGCCGTTGATCACGTACTGCGGCAGGTTGCCGGCGGTCGAGGTGTTGATCGCCTGGTCGTACGCCGTCTTCAGGTAGGCGACGGTCATGTTGCTGTACGTCCCGAAGTCGGAGTAGTAGGACTCGATGTCCGGGATGATCGCGCGGACGTCAGCGGCGGCCGCGCTGTTGTTCGCGCGGTCCTTGAAGCTGAGGTACGACGGGATCGCGATCGCAGTCAGGATCGCGAGGATGATCATCACGACGAGGAGCTCGATCAGGGTGAAGCCCCGCTCGTTCCTCAGGCGCTTGCGCAACGTGTCCAGCATGTAGCCGCTCCTTTCCGATTGCGGTGGCCCGGCTCCTATCGGTGGACTTCGGCAGGTTCGGCAGCCCTAGTTCGGGGGATCGCGTAGCTATCGGCGGTTTTTTGCAGGCTGGGTAAAGGCTCGCGGCGTTGCTGCCGATAGGCGTCCGGGATGGACGCGGTGCACTCGATCGACGAGCTGCTGTCGGGCATGGACGCCTTGAGTGCGTCCGACCTGCACGTCGCGGCCGGGTCGCCGCCCGTTGTCCGCGTGAACGGCGAGCTCGTCCCGCTCGACGAGCGGCCGGCGTTCACGCCCGACGACACGCAGCAGCTGCTCTACCGGATCCTCTCGACCGAGCAGCAAAAGCGGCTCGAGGTCGAGCGCCAGATCGACATCTCGTATGCGATCTCCGGCGTCGCGCGCTTCCGCGTCAACGTCTTCTTCCAGCGGAACGCCGTCGGCGCCGCCTTCCGGCTGATCCCGTACAAGATCCGCACGCTCGAGGAGCTCGGCCTCCCGAGCGTGCTGCACGAACTCACGCAGCGCCCGCGCGGCCTCGTCCTCGTCACCGGCCCGACGGGGTCGGGCAAGTCGACGACGCTCGCCGCGATGATCGACGAGATCAACCGCACGCGTGCGGGCCACATCCTCACGATCGAGGACCCGATCGAGTTCCTCCACAAGCACCGGAAGTGCCTCGTCAACCAGCGGGAGATCGGCAACGACGCGCGCGGCTTCGCCGACGCGCTGCGCGCGGGCCTCCGCCAGGACCCGGACGTGATCCTGCTCGGCGAGATGCGCGACCTGGAGACGATCTCCACCGCGCTGACCGCCGCCGAGACGGGCCACCTCGTGTTCGCGACGCTGCACACCCGGGGTGCTGCGTCGACGATCGACCGCGTCATCGACGTGTTCTCCGCAGAGCAGCAGGCGCAGGTACGGGCCCAGCTCGCCGCGGCGCTCGAGGGCGTCGTCACGCAGACGCTGCTCCCGACCGCCGACGGCCGGGGGCGCATCGCCGCGCTCGAGATCATGCTCCCCGACTACGCGGTTCGGAACCTGATCCGCCAGCGCAAGCTCGAGCAGATCTACTCGGTGATGCAGACCGGGACGTCGCGCGGGATGCAGACGCTCGAGCAGGCGCTCGCTGAGCTCGTCCTCCGCGGGACGATCTCGACCGCGGCCGCCGTCGAGAGCTCGAGCTATCCCGAGCAGCTGCTCGGACTCCTCGGGCGCACGGCGAACGGAGCAAGCGACTACGCGACCGCCGCGGACCTGCGGCTGGCGGGGAGCTGAGATGGCGAAGTCGGGCGAGACCTCGATCTGGAAGAAGGAGATCACGCTGCGGCGGAAGCCGAAGCCGGCGGCGGCCGTCCAGCCGGAGTCGCCGAAGCCCGCAGCCGCCGAGGCGGAACCGCCGAAGCAGGAGACGTCGATCTGGAAGAAGGAGATCACGCTTCGCCGGAAGCGGACCCCGCAGCCGCCCGTGAAGGCAGTTCCGTACAGGCCGCCCTCCGGCCCGCCTCCGGCCACGCGTCCGGCGCAAGCGCCGATCCCGACGGGAGGCGCGATGTCGCTGCCGCCGGTCGCGCCGGCTCCGGCGCAGCCGCCCGTGGCGCCGCCCCACGCCGTCGCCTCCCCCGTGGCTCCCCCCGCTCCGCAGACCGCGCCTGCGCCGGCGGTCGAACCGCGGCAGGCGCCGGCGGCCCCCCCTCGCCCGGCCGCTCGGCCTGCACCGCCGCCGCAGCGGGACGAGATGGCGCCGACGCAGGTGCTGCCGCCCGCCGTGCCGCGTGCGGACGCGCCCGCGAAGCGCCCACGGAAGCAGCCGAAGCCCGCGGGGCGCAAGCACAAGCGCGTCGTCGGCCTGAAGGTCGGCGCGTCGCAGATCGCGGCGGCCTACGTCGTCAACGCCGGCGCGCCGCGGCTCGTTCGCGTCGCGCGAGCGCCGCTGCCGCCGGGCGTCGTCGTCGCCGGCGAGCTCCGCGACCCCGAGGCCCTGGCAGTCGCCTTGAAGGCGTTCTTCCGCAAGCACAAGCTGCCGACGACCAGCGTCCGGCTCGGCGTCTCGAACAACAGAATCGGCGTTCGTACCTTCGAGATCGCGGGCATCGACGACGAGACGCAGCTCGCGAACGCGATCCGCTTTCGCGCGCAGGAGACGCTCCCGATCCCGCTCGCGGAGGCGGTGATGGACTACCGCATCCTCGACGACTGGGTGGGCACCGACGGCGTTCGCGTGCGGCGCGTGCTGATCGTCGTCGCCCATCGCGAGCTCGTCGAGCGCTACGTCACCGCGTGCCGCAAGGCCGGACTGAAGCTGCTCGGCATCGACCTCGAGGCGTTCGCGCTCCTGCGTGCCGTGTCGGAGCCCCAGGCGCTCGAGGACGCTGCCGTCGTCTGCGTGGCGGTCGGCCACGAGCGGTCGACGCTCGCCGTCTCCGACGGAAACGTCTGTGAGTTCACGCGCGTCCTCGCCTGGGGAGGCTCGGCGCTCGACCTCGCGCTCGCGCGGGTCCTCGACTTGCCCCCGGCCGCCGTCGAGTCGCTGAAGCACGAGCTGGTGCCCGGCGAGGAGGGGGAGGCGGCGGGACTCGATGCCGAGCGCGCGGCCAGGGCGCGCCAGGCGATGGTGGTCGAGCTGCGCTCGTTCGCGCGCGAGCTGGTCGGTTCGCTGCGCTTCTACCAGGAGCAGCCCGGCTCGCTCGGAATCGCCGAGATCGTGATCACGGGCGGGACGTCCGCAGCCGGCTGGTTCGCTGACGAGCTCGCGCATCTGATCGGGATCCCGGTCCGGGTTGCCGATCCATTCAAACGCGTGCGCACGCCGCGGAAGCTACGCCGGCCCGCGAGCTCCGGCGGCTCGCTCGCCGTCGCCGTCGGCCTGGGGATCGAGGACTAGAGCGGTGCGCGCCGTCAACCTCCTCCCTCGCGAGCCGAAGCGCCGCCGCAAGCCGAGCGTGGTCGTGCAGCTGGCGATCCTGGCGCCGTTCGTCGTCGCCGGCCTGCTGACGGCCGGGTACTTGCTCGCGAGCACGCAGGTCGGCAACCGCAAGTCGGAGCTCGCGGCGCTCCGCGACGAGCTCGCGGCGCTGCCGCAGCCGCCGCCGCAGCCGCAGACGAACCCGATGCTCGCCGTGCAGCGTGAGCAGCGCGTCGCCGCGCTCAGCACGGCGCTGCAGCGGCGCCTCGCGTGGGACCGGATCCTGCGCCAGGTCTCGGCCGTGCTGCCCGATGACGTCTGGCTGACCGCGCTGTCCGCGACGGGTCCTGCGCCCACGAGCGCAGCGCCTGCCGCGACGACCACGACCTCGCCGGACTCGACGGCCGCGGCACCGGCGACCGCCGGGCCGCTCAGCATCACGGGTTACACCTACTCCCCCGAAGGCGTCGCGCGCCTCCTCAGCCGGCTCGCGGTGGTTCCGTCGCTGCAGGGCGTCCAGCTCGCGCAGAGCGCGCGGACGCTGATCGCGGGCCGCACCGTCTTCTCATTCTCGATCCAGGCCGGCGTTCGCGCCGGGGAGACCGGATGAGCAAGCTCCCTACCCCCGCGAAGCTCGGGCTGCTCGCCGGCGCCGTCGTCGTCCTGCTCGTCGCCGGGTGGTTCGCCCTGATCGCACCGAAGCGGTCGCAGGCGGCCGACCTCCACCGGGAGATCGAGAGCGTGCGTGCCGAGATCGACGATCTGCAGGCGGCCCGCTCGGCGTCGCCTTCGCCCTCTCCGTCGATCCGCATCGCCGATCTCTTCAACCTTTCGCGCGCGATGCCGAGCACGACCGACATTCCGGGAGTGCTCCTCCAGCTCAGCCGGCTCGCGAAGGACACGGGAATCACCTTCGAGTCGATCACGCCGCACGCACCCACGCCGCTGGGCGCGTACCAGCAGATCGGGATCGACCTCGTCTTCGAGGGCCGTTTCTACGACCTGTCCGATTTCCTCTACCGGCTGCGCAACCTCGTCGCCGTCCACGAGGGCTCGCTCAGCGCCGCCGGCCGGCTGTTCACGGTCGACTCGATCTCGTTCGACCAGGGAACGCTGTCGTTTCCGCAGGTGAAGGCGTCGCTGTCGGTGTCCGCGTACGTCTTCGGCGACGGCACCACCGTCCTGACCCCGACCGCGGGCTCGCCGACCGCGACGACGACCGAGGGCTCGGAGCCGGTTCCGGCTGCGCCCGCCGGCGCCACGGCGGCAGGGGCATGACGACCGCAGCAGCGGCCCACGCGAGCCGGCGAGTCCGGCGCCAGAAGCAGTTCATCGTCGTCGGCAGCGTCGCGCTGCTCGCGATCGTCGGGTACCAGCTTCCGAAGCTGCTCGGCGGCGGGAGCAACGCGGCGGTCGAGGCGACCACGGCCACCGCGCCTGCCTCGCCGGCGGCGCCGGATGCCTCCCCGCAGGTTCCGGTTCAGACGCTGCCGGACACGGATCGCGTGACGGTCGAGCGCGACCCGAACCAGCTCGTCTCGTTGGGGCTCTTCAAGAGCAAGGACCCCTTCGTCCAGCAGCTCGGCGCGGTTGCCGCGCCGAAGCCGACTCCGGTGGCGGCCCCGCCCGTGGCGGCAGCGCCGCCGACGGCGGCGCCCGCCGCCCCGACGACGCCGACGACGACGGTGACGACACCGGCGCCGACCGCCCCGACGCCGTCGACGCCGTCGACGCCGTCACCGACGCCCGTGGTCCCGCCGTCCTCCACTCCGGCTGCACCTGCTCCGGAGCAGGCCCCGCCCACGTCCGCGCCGGCCAGCGTGCTCCTGTCCACGAACGGCGTCTGCGAGCAGGTCTCGGTCAACGGGACGTTCCCCGCGAACGACGACGTGTTCCGGCTCGTCGAGATCGCGAAGGACGGAAAGTCGGCGAAGATCGCAATCGTCGGCGGCTCGTACGACAGTGGCGACCCGACCGCCACCGCCGAGCTCGGAAAGAAGCTCACGCTCGTGAACACCTCCGACGGGACGCGCTACGTGATCGTCCTGCAGGCGAAGTGCGCCGTGATCGCGAAGCCGGCGCCTGCGGCGGCGACCACGACGACGGCGGCGGCGGCGACGCCGCCCGTGCCGGCGCTGAACCCGCAGTCTTCGACGCCGATCGTCCCGGACCCCGCGGACACCGAGTCTCCTCCGTCCGGCTGAGCCCGCGAGTGGCCGCTTACGCCTACAGCGCGATCAACGCCGAGGGCCTCCAGCTGACGGGCGAGGTCCACGCGGCGACCGCCGAAGCGGCGCGCGAGCAGCTGCGCGTGCGCGGCCTGCTGGCCGAGGTGCTGGAGGAGATCGCGGCCGGCCCTCGCCACGCGGCTGCCGACGCGGAGGCGAGCGCCGGCCGGGCCGGCGGCTTCATGAAAGCGGTCAAGCCCAGGTCGCTGCAGGTGTTCTCGCGCCAGTTCGCGACGATGATCGACGCCGGGCTGAACGTCGTCGCCTCGTTGCGGATCCTCGAGGAGCAGACGACCGACACCTACCTCGCCCAGGTGATCCACGACGTCCGCGCCGACGTCGAGAGCGGGGCGCTTCTCTCCCAGGCGCTCGCGCGCCATCCGAAGGTGTTCTCGCGCCTCTACGTCTCGATGGTCGAGGCCGGGGAGGCGGCGGGCATCCTCGACCAGGTGCTCGATCGCCTCGCGACGCAGATCGAGAAGGAGGCGAACATCAAGCGGCGCGTGAAGGGCGCGATGATCTACCCCTCACTCGTCCTCTCGTTCGCGTTCCTCGTCCTGACGGCGATGCTGCTCTTCATCGTCCCGATCTTCCAGCGGTTGTACGCGCAGCTGGGCGGCCGGCTCCCGGCCCTGACGCAGATCGTCGTCGACCTCTCCGAGCTCGTCCGGACGCGCTGGTACCTGATCTTCCCGGGGATCGCGCTCGCCTTCTTCGGCTTCTTCCGCTGGAAGGGCAGCGAGTCCGGCCGCAAGGTCTGGGACCGCTTCAAGCTCCGCATCCCGATGCGGATCGGCGACATCGTCCTCAAGGTCGCGATGGCGCGCTTCGCTCGGACGCTGTCCACGCTTGTCGCGGCGGGCGTCGACATCATCAAGTCGCTGGAGATCACGGGGACGACGGCGGGCAACTGGGTGGTCGAGGACGCGCTGCGCGGCGTGCGCGAGAAGGTCCACGCGGGCATCCCGATCGCCCAGCCGCTCGTCGAGCACCCCGTCTTCCCGCCGATGGTCAGCCAGATGGTCAAGATCGGCGAGGAGACCGGCGAGCTCGACGCGATGCTCGGGAAGATCGCCGACTTCTACGAGGAGGAGGTGGACGCCTCGATCTCCGCGCTCACCTCGATCATCGAGCCGATCATGATCAT
>Ga0070741_10007733_pt1 | contig 22037 bp, 22 predicted proteins | sample Coa_R1_4_FD_66440 | JGI IMG/M metagenome (GOLD analysis project Ga0070741, IMG submission 66440) | Surface soil microbial communities from Centralia Pennsylvania, which are recovering from an underground coalmine fire - Coalmine... | ecosystem: Environmental > Terrestrial > Soil > Unclassified ... | reverse complement strand
CTCGCGGACGGTCTGGTCGAGGTCGTCGATGGCCGACTGGATCCGGAAGCGCACGTCGTCGCGCTGCGCCAGCTTGGCCGTGCCCTGGAGCGACAACCCGACGGCGAAGAGCCGCTGAATGACGGAGTCGTGGAGATCTCGGGCGATGCGCTCCCGATCCTCGAGCACCACCAGCTCCGAGATGCGCCCGTGGAGGCGGGCGTTCTCGATGGCCACACCTGCCGCCGACGCCAGTGAGACCACAAGCTCCTCGTCGATGTCGGTGAAGACCTCGGCCGTCGTCTTGTCCGTGAGGTAGAGGTTCCCGAACACCTGACCGCGCACCATGATCGGTACGCCGAGGAACGAGGTCATCGGCGGGTGGTTGGGCGGAAAGCCGTAGCTGTCGGGGTGTTCCTGGAGCACCGGCAGCCGAATGGGGCGGGGGTCGACGATGAGCAGGCCGAGGATGCCCCGACCGTGCGGGAGCGGGCCGATGTCCTCGCGCTCGGGGTCGGTGAGGCCGACTGTGATGAACTCCGCCAGTTCGCCCCCGCCCTCGTCGAGGACACCCAGGGCGCCGTAGCGGGCGTCCACGAGGTCGACGGCCGACTCGATGATGCGCTGCAGCACCGCTGACAGCTCGAGGTCGGTGCTGACGGACATCACCGCATCGAGGAGCTTGCGGAGTCGCTTGGGCCCGGCCAGCTCGGGGCTCGGCCGCGGGTCGTCGGTGTCTGTCAACCGTCTGCGCCCGACTGTCGCTTGCGCTCGGCGAGTCGTGCCGCGTATGCGGCAGCCTCGGTGCGGCGCTCCATTCCCAGCTTGGCCAGAAGGTGGCTCACGTAGTTCTTCACCGTCTTCTCGGCCAGGTACATCGTCTCGCCGATCTGGCGGTTGGTCTTGCCCTCGGCGATCAGATCGAGGATGCGCCGTTCCTGAGGCGTGAGGTCGGCGAGCTGATCGGGCTCGGCCGGTGCGGGAGAGCGCAGCCGCTCCAACACGCGGCTGGTGAGCAACGGGTCGAGAAGGCTCTCGCCGGCCGCCACCTTCCGGATGGCGGACACCAGGTCGGGGCCGTTGATCTGCTTCAGCACGTAGCCCGAAGCGCCCGCCATGATGGCCGCGAACAGCGCCTCGTCGTCGGCGAAGCTCGTCAGCATGATGCAGTTGACCTCAGGGTTGGTCGAGCGGACCTCTCGGCACACCTCGACACCGGTGATGCCCTCTCCGCCGAGGCGCACGTCGAGCACGGCGACATCGGGCTTGCACATGGGAATGCGTGCGAGCGCCTCCTCTGCCGTGGCCGCCTCGCCGACGACCGCCAGGTCGTCGTAGGCGGACAGCAGCTCCCTGACCCCTCGACGCACGAGCTCGTGGTCGTCGAGGAGGAACACCGTCACGACCATGGCGACCATGATGCCTCGTTCAACGGGCCAGCGACCGACCATCCTCCGGCTCGAGGTTGCACGAGAAAGTGACCTAAGTCCCTTCGTGGCGCCCACAAGCGACCCTGGGCGGGCGCCCGTCCAGGGGCCATCCTCATCTCATGGTCACCGTGCATCAACCCGTGCCCTGTCCCGCGCCGTCAGGGTGGGAGTTCGATGTCCTCGCATCCGACGGCGTCCCGGTACACGTCCGGCCGATTCGTCCGCACGACGGCGAGGCGATGCGGCGATTCCACTCGGCCCTCTCCGCCGACACGGTGTACCGGCGGTTCTTCTCGCCGCATCCGGTGCTGTCCGACAGCGAGGTGGAGCGGTTCACCCACGTCGACTACGTCGACCGTTTCGCGCTGGTCGCCGAGGTCGCCGGCGAGCTCGTGGCGGTGGCCCGCTACGACCGCACGACCCCGCAGCGGGCCGAGGTGGCGTTCGTCGTGGCCGACGACCAGCAGGGCCGGGGCATCGGTTCGCTGCTGCTCGAGCAACTTGCCTGCGCAGCGCGGGAGCGCGGCATCACCGAGTTCGAGGCCGACACGCTGACCACGAACAGCGCCATGCGTGGTGTGTTCCGCGACGCCGGCTTCGAGGTCAACACGACCTTCGCCGACGGAGTCCTGCACTTCGAGTTCCCGATTGCCCAGACCGAGCACGTCCAGTGGGCCGTCGAGGAGCGCGAGCGTCACTCGCAGGTGACGTCGATGCGGCGGTTGTTGCAGCCCTCGACCATCGCCGTGATCGGGGCCAGTCGCAGGGAGGGAACGATCGGTCACGAGGTGCTCCGGAACCTGCTGATGGGCGGCTTCGAGGGCACGGTGTACCCGGTCAACCCAGGCGCAGAGCACGTGCTCGGCGTGCACGCCTACCCAACCGTGGCCGACATCCCCGAGAAGGTCGACCTGGGCGTGGTCGTCGTGCCGGCGCCGTTCGTCGTCGGCGCGGTGGAGGCATGCGGCCAGGCGGCGGTCGACGCCGTCGTCGTCATCTCCGCCGGCTTTGCCGAAACAGGCGACGAGGGCCGCGCACGTGAGGCCGAGCTGCTGACGACGGTCCGTCGCTACGGCATGCGCATGGTGGGGCCGAACTGCATGGGCGTGGCCAACACGTCGCCCGAGGTGAGGATGAACGCCACGTTCGCCCCCACGCCGCCGCGGCCCGGGCGCGTCGGGCTCCTGTCGCAGTCGGGCGCGGTTGGAATCTCGCTACTCGAGCGAGCGGCCCGCCTCGGGCTGGGGATATCGACGTTCGTCTCGGGCGGCAACAAGGCCGACGTGAGCGGCAACGACATGCTCCAGTTCTGGGAGAGCGACGGCGCCACCGACGTCGTGCTGCTCTACCTCGAGTCCTTCGGCAATCCCCGCAAGTTCGCCCGCATCGCCCGGCGGGTGGCGCGGTCGAAGCCGATCGTCGCTGTCAAGAGCGGACGGACGGCCGCCGGTGCCCGTGCGGCGCAGTCGCACACCGGGGCCGCGGCCGCTCCCGACGTCGCCTCGGACGCGCTCTTCAGGCAGGCCGGTGTGATCCGGGTGTCGACCATGAGCGAGATGTTCGACGTGGCGCTGGTGCTGGCGAACCAACCGGTGCCTGCCGGCGACCGGGTGGTGATCGTCGGCAACTCGGGAGGACCCGGGATCATGGCCGCCGACGCGTGCGCCGAGGCCGGGTTGGCGCTCGCCGAACTGGCGCCGTCGACGGTCGAGGCTCTCCGCCGCTTCCTGCCGGCGGAGGCGTCGATGGGCAATCCCGTCGATCTGATCGCCGCCGCCACCCCGGAGCAGTACCGGCAGGCGATCGACGTGCTGCTCTCCGACGACGGCGTCGACGGCGCCGTCGTCATCTTCACGCCACCGCTGGTGACCCGACCTGACGACGTGGCTCAGGCGGTGGTGGCGGCGGCTTCGGCCCATAAGGACAAGCCGGTGGTGGCGGCGTTCCTCACGGCTGCGACGGACTCGGGCGTGCTCGGAGGGGGTGAGGGCCTGCCGCAGGTGCCGGTGTTCCCGTTCCCCGAGCAGGCGGTGCGCGCCCTGGGTCATGCGGCAGGTCGGGCCCGCTGGTTGCGTCGGCCGACGGGCGAGGTGCGGCCGGTCGACGACGTCGACCATGAAACTGCGCGGCGGGTCGTCATGAGCGCGCTCGCCGACGCCGGTCCCGAGGGACGGTGGTTGGAGGCAGCGGAGGTGTCGGAGCTCCTGGGTGCCTTCGGCGTGCCGTTCGCCTCACTCGTACCCGTGGCGGACGCCGCGACTGCTGTGCAGGCTGCCGACCGGGCCGGCTATCCCGTGGTGCTCAAGGCGGCTGGTGCCGGCATCGTCCACAAGACCGACTTGGGTGGCGTGGTCCTCGACCTGCAGTCCGCGAACGCGGTGGCGGAGGCGTACGCGACCATGGAGGCGAAGCTGGGTGACGTCATGGAGGGTGCGCTCGTGCAGCCGATGCTGCCCGCCGGGGTGGAGACGATCGTGGGTATCGCCAACGACCCGTCCTTCGGGCCGCTGGTGATGTTCGGGCTCGGCGGCGTGGCCACCGATCTCCTCGGCGACCGCGGCTTCCGGATCCTCCCCCTGACCGACCCCGACGTGTCCGAGCTGGTGCGCTCGGTCCGGTCGGCGCCCCTGCTGTTCGGGTACCGGGGTCGCCCCGCGGTCGACGTGGCCGCCGTGCACGATGTGATCAGGCGGGTCGCGGCGCTCGCCGAGGCGGTGCCGGAAGTGGCTGAGCTCGACCTCAACCCGCTCCTCGTGTGGGAACGCGGAGCGACGGCTGTCGACGCACGCATCCGCGTTCGGCCGGTGGCGGCCGGGCCCGGCCCGCTTTCGCGGCGTCTGCGCTGATGCTCGTCGTCGGCTCGACGATCGGTCAGGACGATCACCGCGGGCCGAGCTGGCACCCCGAACAGCCGGCGCGGCTCCGCGCCGCCCACGACGGGCTCATCGACGCGGGGTTGCTCGACGCCGTTGTGGACGTACGTCCACGTCCGGCTGCAGCGGCCGAGCTGCATCGGGTGCACACGAGCGCCTACCTGGGTTGGCTCGAGGAGCGCTGCGCCGAGGGTCGCGACATCGACGACGACACGTTCGTGTCATCGGGCTCGTGGGAGACGGCACTCCTGGCGGCCGGCACCGGGCTGCAGGTCGTCGAGGCCGTCGATGAGGGCCTCGGCGACGCCGGCATCGTCCTCGTGCGGCCGCCGGGGCACCACGCCGGCCGCGAGCAGGCCATGGGTTTCTGCCTCGTCAACAACGTGGCCGTGGCTGCCGCCGCCCTCGCCGAGCGCGGCGAGCGCGTCGCCATCGTGGATTGGGACGTGCACCACGGGAACGGCACCCAGGACCTGTTCTGGAACGACCCGCGGGTGTTGTACGTGTCGCTGCACCAGCGGGGCTTGTTCCCGTTCACTGGACGCGTCGTCGAAGTGGGCGGCCCCGACGCCTGCGGGCTGACCGTCAACCTCCCGCTTCCGGCGGGCGTCACCGGCGATGTGCTTCGGCATGCCGTCGACGCGGTCATCGGGCCTGCCGTCGAGCGATTCGGCGCGACCTGGTTGCTCCTCTCTGCCGGCTTCGACGGCCACCGGGCCGATCCGCTGGCGCAATGGGAGCTCACCTCCGGTGACTTCGCCGACCTCGCCGGGGCGCTCGCGGTGGGCGCGCCGAACGTCCGCACCGTCGCGTTCCTCGAGGGCGGCTACGACCTTGCGGCGCTGCGCCTTTCGACGGGCGCCGTTGCCGCCGCACTGATCGGTGAGCGCTTCCGCCCAGAGGGCGCATCGGCAGAGGGACCGGGTCGTGCCGACGTCGACACGATCGCTGGGTGGCGATCGTCCCAATCGTTTCCGTTGTCCGCGTCCCACTGACCGATTCAGGACCTCCGCGGGGCCTCTCCGTGACCATGGGCCCTGCCCTTCGGCGCCGGCTGGCGCGCACTGTTGAGGTGCCGGCGGGCGGATTCCACACCTCCCCCGGTTGCCAGGCGAGAGGCCCAGCCGCCTCGGACCCTGAGAGGGCGCCCCTTCGCTGCACGCGAAGGGGCGCCCTGACGCGAGGGGGGACGCGGTCGCGTCATGCAGCGGGGGACCTTCGGCCTCTCGCGCTGAGGCCGACCGGCCCTGACCCCACCGGTGCCTCGTTGCCGATCATGAGAGAAACGAGCGGCGATGCCGCAGATCCAGGAGGAGCAACAAATGCTTACACGCCGCATCACCCGCCAGGCAGCTGTCGAGCTGGTCCTGTTCTTCGTCCTCGCCATCGGGGGCGGTCTGCTCATGTGGGGCGGGAACTTCGCCACCAACATGGTGCACGATCAGCTCGCGGCCCAGAAGATCGCGTTCCCGGCCAAGGGATCGCAGGGCTTCGACGCCAAGGAGTTCCCCGGCCTGCAGCGCTACGCCGGCCAGGCCGTCGACAGCGGGCCCAAGGCCAAGGCCTACGCCAACCAGTTCATCGGCACCCACCTCAAGGCCGTCAACAACGGCAAGACCTACTCGGAGACGAGCACCGAGTCCCGGGCCAACCCGACCGACGCCGCCCTCAAGGGCAAGGTCGACACGCTGTTCAAGGGTGAGACCCTCCGCGGTCTGCTCCTCTACGCATGGGGTTGGTCGGTCGTAGGCAGCATCGCCACCTGGACGGCGGTGGCCGCCTTCCTCGGTGCCGCCATCGTGCTGGTAGCACTGGTCTACGGCATGGCCCGCCCCGAGGAGGACTCCTCCTACGTGAGCGAGCTGCACACGGTCAAGGCCGCCGCCTGATCGTCCCGGTCCCCGACGGCAGAAGGCACCCGGCTCCCGCCGGGTGCCTTCTGTTCGTTCTGAACCTCACACAGGACGAAGTACTCCCATGAGAAACGAGATCGTGGTCGGCCTCGACGTGGCGATGATCCCCGCCTGAGCCGCCCAGGCCGGCGCTCGTGTCTGCGAAACAGCAGGAAGATGACCGTCACGGGCCCGTGCGAAGTGGTTGTCGACGTCCTCCCCCGGCTATGAGTATGTGACGACGTTTCTGCTGCCGCTCGAGCCGGTCACCTCTCTCGACGCGTACCTGGCGACCGAGTTCGGTGGACTTGGTGTTCAGACCGCCCAACGACTTGGCCCCGAAGCGACCATCGCGACGATCGCCGAGTCGGGGTTGCGTGGACGAGGGGGAGGCGGCTTCTCGACCGGTCGGAAGTGGGCCGGCATCGCCGGCCAGGCCGCGACGCACCGCTACCTCGTCTGCAACGGGGCCGAAGGTGAGCCGGGGACGTTCAAGGACCGGGCGCTGCTGCGGGCGAATCCGTATCAGGTCGTCGAAGGCTTGATCATCGCCGCCCTCTCCATCGGCGCCGACGAGACCTTCATCTGCCTCAAGGCCACCTTCGAGCGCGAGATCGCGGCGGTCACCCGAGCCGTGCAGGAGTTCCAGGCCGCCGGCATCTGCACCGACTGCACGGTGACCATCGTCGCCGGCCCCGAGGAGTACCTGTTCGGTGAGGAGAAGGCGATGTTGGAGGTGATCGAGGGCAAGCCGCCGCTCCCTCGATGGTTCCCACCGTACGAGCACGGGCTGTTCGCGGCGGGGCCGCAGGAGGGGTGGGAGGCAGGGCCGCGCCGCCCACCCGTCCGAAGCAACGGCGCCAACCCGACCCTCGTCAACAACGTCGAGACGCTGGCGAACGTCCCCCACATCCTGGCCCGCGGCGTTGACTGGTTCCGGTCGATGGGAACAGAGGACTCGCCCGGGACGGTGGTCGCCACCGTGGTCGGCGACGTGGCCGCGCCGGACGTCGGCGAGATCGAGCTCGGCACCCCTCTGCGGGCGGTGATCGACGCCGTCGGTAGCGGCTTGGGGGAGGGAAGGACGATCAAGGCGGTCTTCTCCGGCGTCGCCAACCCCGTGGTCACCGCCGAGCACCTCGATGTACCGGTGAGCTACGAGGGTTTCGAGTCGATCGGCAGCGGCATGGGTGCGGCGGGGTTCATCGTCCTCGACGATGCCGCATGCATGGTCGATACCGCCTATCGCTTCTCACGATTCCTGTACGTCGAGTCATGCGGCCAGTGCCCCCCGTGCAAGATCGGTTCCGGCGAGATCACGGCGCGGCTCGAACGCATCGAGACGGGCATCGGAGACGACGGTGATGTAGCGGTCATCCAGGGCTGGCTGGCGCGAGTCACCGACGGCAACCGGTGCTACCTCGCCGTCCAGGAGCAGCGGCTCGTGAGCAGCATCCTGCGCGCCTTCCCGGACGAGTTCGCAGAGCACATCGAAGGCCATGGCTGCCCACGACCGGGACGACGGACGTTCCCCAAGCTCGTGGATCTCACGGCCGGTCACGCCATCTACGACGAGAGCTTCTGGCGCAAGCGTCCCGACTGGACCTACGAGTGAGTCGGCGGCGGACGGATCGAGTGATCAGCCCGAGGCCATCCGGGCGTGGGGCGCGTCGCGAACTGCGCGCTCGGTCAGGTGGAGCGGTCGGGACGAATGCGGGGGCCCGCCGCTTCGATCGGGTCGCCCGACGCGAGTTCGGCGGTGTGACGAAGCACTTTGTCGAGCATTTCGACGAGCTGGCGGCGTTCCCGTTCGCTGAGCACGGCCATCGTCGTCTTTTCGATGTTGCGGATCACCGGGAGCATCCGGTCCGTGACCGCGCGCCCCTCGTCGGTGATCTCGACCAGCACGCTGCGGCGGTCGGCGACGTTGGGGAGTCGTCGGACCCAGTGCCGACGCTCGAGCTGGTCGAGGGTCGCGGTCATCGTCGCGCTCGCGACCAGGACGCGGTCGGCGATCTCTGACGGGGTGAGCGGCTCGGCGGCGCCGTCGAGCACGGCCAGCGCGGTGAATACAGGCTGCTTGACGTCGAGCGCCTGTTGAATCGACGCGTCGAGCAGCGCGAGCACGGCCTCTCCGGCTCGGACGAGGCTCGCGTAGCCCTCCGTGCTCGTGGCATCACCCGCGGGGAACTCGTCGGCGAACTCGGCGGGGACGCGGACCGCGCCGCGCGCGCCGACGGAGGGGCGGCCGGTGCCACCCCTCCGCGTCGTACGGGACTCGTGCTCAGACGCCGGCATAGATCTCGATGCGGGGCGGACCGGCGACGCCGGCGCGCTCCATCGCGGACTTCAGCGCCGGGTCGGACGCGAACGCCTCGGCCTGGCCGACGCTCGGGAACTCGTGGATGGCGAGGACGTCGTTGGCGTCGTCGGGCACGTGCAGTACGCGCTCGTTCGTGCATCCGTGCTGGTCGCGGAGCGTGCCGACCTCGTCGTAGACGACCTTCCAGGCCGCGAAGTCGTTCACCGAATGCCGGACGATCAGGGTTGCGGTCATGGTGGTCTCCCTCGGGTGCGGGCCGGGCTCTGCGTCCGGCATCTGACCCCCACGCTACAGCTAGTTTATCTCCGAGTCAAATCTTTTATCTCGAAGCTAAACTATATGCACTGCGGAACGGGTGCGAGACCTGCGCGGTGACGATGTTCGAAGAAGCGGACGCGGAAGGTCTCGCGTTGTCGCTTGGTAGCTTCAACATGGTGAGCGGCGAGCGCGAGCCGGTCGCCTTCGAGGTGTACGAACCGGGCGTGTATCTGCACGGCACGAAGGCCGATCTTGCCGTCGGCGAGATGCTGGTCTCCGGGCGTGAATCGAACTTCGAAGCGGGCCGGGTAATGAACTACGTCTACTTCACGGCGACGCTCGACGCCGCGACCTGGGGAGCCGAGCTCGCCTCGGGTGAAGGGCGCGGGCGGATCTACGTCGTCGAACCGACGGGCGAGTTCGAGGACGACCCCAATGTGACCAACAAGAGGTTTCCGGGAAACCCCACGCAGTCATTCCGCAGCCGCGAGCCGGTACGCGTTGTAGGCGAGGTTGTCGACTGGGTCGGTCATTCGCCTGAGAAGTTGGCTGCAATGCGCGATGGCATACAGCGGATAGGACCCGGACAGATCGAGGACTGAGGCCTCGTCCCGATCAGCCCAGCTGGGGCAGGCTCCTACACCACGACCCCCAGCGAAGGAAACAGACATGCCTGAGTTCCCAACGATCGCCCACGTGGCGCTGACGGTCACCGACCTTGATAGGAGCGTCCCGTGGTACGAGGGGTTGTTCGACTCGAAGCCCATTCTCGATGAGGACACCGGACCATTCCGCCACGCCGTGTGGCACGCCGGTGGCACCCTCCTCGGTCGTCGCAGCGAAGACGTTGCCGCAGCTCGGAGACGCTGACCATGGCTGCGCCCGCCGCGGGGTAGGCCGTGCTCGCGGCGGCGATCGTCTGATCCAGGGCAACGAAAGCGCCGGCGCCACGGGCCGGCGGGCCCCGCTCCGGAGAGGGGGCCCGCTCGTCGGCGGCATGGCTCGGGGCTACTGCTGCGCGACCGGGCCCTGGATCGGGAAGCCCCAGTTGGGCTGCTGGCCGTTGGAGATGAGCGTGTGCTGGTTGCCGCCGTTGGCACCTGCAGCGAGGATCGTCGGGATCTGGCCCGTGGCGATGAAGGCGATGCTCGAACCGTCCGGCGACCACGACGGATCGCGGTGCGCGTTGCCGTCGGTCGTGCTGACCTTGTGGACGACGTTCACCGAAAACGCGTCGGCCCAGTAGATCTCGGGCAGGGCGCCCGGTGCCACGAAGGTGTACGCGATCTCCTGGCTGTTGGGCGACCAGGCTGCATCGTCGGCCGATCCGTCGTAGGTCACGCGCTGGGCGGAACCACCGGTCGACGGCATCTCGTAGATGTTCTGCACGTTGCCGCGGTTGCTGGTGAAGGCGATGTACGCACCGTTGGGCGACCAGGCGGGGGCCCAGTTCCGGCCGTCGCTGGCGGTGTTGAACGTGAGCTGGCTGACGGCGCCGTTCGACAGCGTGACGACGTAGATCTCGGGAGTACCAGTGCGATCGCTGACGACCGCGGCCTTCGTACCGTCCGGGCTGATGCTCGGTGAGAAGTAGTTGTGTGCGGGGTCGTTGGTCACGTTGCGCTTGCCCGACCCGTCGGCGTTCATCACGAACAGCGCCTGACGGGGGTTGACCGGCGCCACGTAGGCGATGAGCGTGCGGGCCGCGTTCATGGACGGAGAGTTCGCGCCGCCCGTGGTCAGCTGGGTGACGCGGGTCAGGTTGGTGTCGGCCTTGAACACCTGCATCCCGGCTCCGCGGTCGCTGGCGAAGACCATCGTCTGGTCTGCCTGGGCCGTCCGGCAGCCGCAGTTGACCATGGCGCCGGCGGCGGGGGCGACGGCGAGGGACGCCGCCCCAAGGAGCGCCGCGCCGGCAACGACGCGCCCGATCCGTGAGGTGAACCTGCTGAGGGAAGTCATCGTGCTCTCCTTTGGGGGGTTGGGCGCCTTGTGCGACCGTCACTGGAGAGCATGCGGATGGCGGACGGGGCCCGATATCGCCGCCGCGGCCACAATCCAGGCGCCGTCGATCACGTTCTCCTTGCCTTTCGGCAACCCCGTGCCCGACAGGTAGAGTGACTCGCCGCTGGCACCCGGCCCCATCGTCTAGAGGCCTAGGACACCACCCTCTCAAGGTGGCGACACGGGTTCGAATCCCGTTGGGGCTGCGATCACTAGGCCGCTGACCAGCGCAGACATCGCGCGGGGAGCGAGCCTGAACCCGGCGCCATCTGCGGTCGACGTAGTCGTCCTATTCGTCAGTGGAGCAATGCCAGCGCGTTCGCGATTCCCTGCTCGAGCACCTTGTCAGCGAGCTGCCGGTCGGCGAGGGCGCGGGAGAGCTGGAGCGTGCCGATCAGCAGCGCGAAGAGGCTGAGCGTGGTCGCCCTCGCCGACTGAGGATCGTCCGGGGCCAGGCGGGAGGCGATCTCGTCGGCGATGGCCAGCACGCCGTCGGTGTAGGCCTGCTTCGTGGAGGTGGGGCAGCGACCGATCTCATCGAGCAGGGCGGCCGACGGGCAGCCGTGCTCAGGGTCGTCGCGGTGCCGGACCGAGAGGTACTCGCGCACCAGCTGCTCGACGCCGGCGGCCGGCCGCTCCCAGTAGCTCTCGCGCTGCTCGCGCAGCTGGTCCGCGATCGCCGTGGCGACAAGATCGTCCTTCGACGCGAAGTGGGCGTAGAAGGCGCCGTTCGTCAGGCCCGCGTCCGCCATGAGCGTGGCGATGCCGGAGCCGTCGATGCCGTCGCGCTTGAAGCGCCGACCGGCCGCCTCGACGATCCGGCGCCTGGTCGCTTCCTTGTGTTCTTTGCCGTATCGGGCCACACGCCGCTCCTCGTGTCCAACGACACGTTGCCTTCTCTGCGAGCTTTATTATAGTACGATCATACGCCAATAGCGAGGAGCACCCGATGGACGGCACGACGACGAGCTTCGATCAGAAGGGCAGGGCCGACGTGGTCACCTCGTACGCAGCAGCGCCAACCCGCACCGTCTCGGTGGACGGTGTCGACTTCGCCTATCGGGCGCTCGGTCCGACGACAGGTGTGCCGGTGGTCTTCCTGACACACCTCGCCGCAGTTTTGGACAACTGGGACCCCCGAGTCGTCGATGGCATCGCCGCGCAGCACCACGTCATCACCTTCGACAACCGGGGTGTGGGCGCCTCGGGCGGGTCCACGCCCACGACCATCGAGGCGATGGCGCAAGACGCGGTCGCCTTCATCCGCGCCTTGGATCTCGAGCAGGTCGACCTCCTCGGGTTCTCGATGGGCGGCATGATCGCCCAGCTGATCGCCGCGGACCATCCGCAGCTCGTCCGCAAGGTGATTCTCGCCGGCACAGGCCCCGCCGGCGGCGAGGGCATCACGAAGGTGACCCGGCTCTCGCACCTCGACACCCTGCGGGCGCTGCTCACCTTGCAGGACCCGAAGCAGTTCCTCTTCTTCACCAGGACCCCGGCGGGGCGTCGAGCCGGCAAGGAGTTCTTGGCCCGGTTGAAGGAGCGCACCGACCGCCGGTACAAGGCCATCTCGCCGCGGTCCTACCTGGCGCAGCTCAAGGCCATCCACCGCTGGGGCAAGCAGCCGCCGGCCGACCTCTCGGTCATCCAGCAGCCGGTGCTCGTGGCCAACGGCGAGAGCGACCGGATGGTGCCCACCACCAACTCGGTCGATCTGGCACAGCGCCTGCCGAACGCGGACCTGGTGATCTACCCCGACGCCGGTCACGGCGGCATCTTCCAGTTCCACCGGCAGTTCGTCGAGCGCGCCCTCGCGTTCCTCGCCTCCAAGGAGCAGTCATGAAGATTGAAGGTGCTGCCGCACTGGTCACCGGTGCCAACCGCGGCCTCGGCGCCGCCATCGCACAGGCGTTGGTCGACGCCGGCGCCAAGGTCTACGGCGCGGCGCGCGATAACACGACGATCACCAACCAGGACGTCATCCCGGTCCTGCTCGACGTGAACAGCCCCAACGACATTGCCTCCGCGGCGCGCATCTGCCGCGACGTCTCCATCGTCGTCAACAACGCCGGCATCGGCCGGCGCTCCACGTCGCTCGCACCGGGCGCCGCCGACGCGGCGCGCGCCGAGATGGAGACGAACTTCTTCGGCCCTATGCGCATGTCGCAGGCGTTCGCACCGGTCCTGCGCGTCAACGGCGGGGGCGCACTGGTGAACGTTCTTTCCGTCCTCTCGTTCATCTCGATGCCACAAGCCGCGACCTACAGCGCGTCAAAGGCCGCCGCGTGGTCCCTCACGAACGCGCTCCGGATGGAGCTTCGCCGCCAAGGGACCCTCGTCGTCGCCGTGCATGCGGGATTCATCGACACCGATATGGCCGCCGGCATCGACGCGGAGAAGATCACCCCGCAGTCGGTCGCAGCCCAGATCGTCGCGGCCATCGAAGCCGACGCCGAGGAAGTGTTGGCCGATCCGACCAGCGAGATGGTGAAGGCGGCGCTGGCCACCGACCTGACGGCGCTGTACCCCGCCCTGCAAGCGCAGTGGGACGCAATCGCCGCGGTCGCATGAGTTTCTCCGACGACACCGCAGTCACTCGAGTCGGGCCCGGCTCCTTCACCGCGGAGTTGCACGAGCGGTGGTCGTCGCTTGTTGGCATCCACGGCGGCTACACCGCGACCATCGTTGCGAACGCCATGACCGCAGCAGTCGACGACCCGTCGCGCTCCCTTCGCAGCTTCGCCGCGCAGTTCGCCTCCGTTCCTCATCCAGGCCCGGTGGACATCGAGGTGACCGTGGAACGCACCGGCAAATCGCTGACCACCACCAGCGCCCGCTTGCTCCAGCAGGGAAGGGTGCTGCAGGTCGCCCACGCGGCGAGCTCGACGACTCGGCCCGGCCTCGCCTACGACGACTACGTCCGCCTCCGCGGCCGTGACCCGGGCGACACGCCACGGTTCGCGTCATCGGCCGGCGTCGGGCACTTCCAGAACGCGGATGTGCGGCTCGACCCCGCCGTCGTCCCGTTCGCCGGCGGGGAGCAAGCGCGGGTCGGGGCATGGCTGCGCCCGCTCGGGGATGAGCCGATCGACGCGGCCTGGCTGGTCACCATGTGCGACCTGCTCCCGCCCGCGGTCTTCAGCCGCACGACCGGCCCGGTCCCAGCGGCGACGATCGAGTACGTCGTGCACCTCGCCACCTGCGAACCTGCCGTACCGCCCGGCGAGTACGTCTACCTCTCGTGCCGCTCACCCCTGGCGAACGAAGGGTTCGCCGTCGAGGACGCCACCATGTGGGCACCCGACGGTCGAGTCCTCGCGGTCGCCCGTCAGACCCGCCTCGCGGGCGGCTGAGGACCCATCTCTGCGAACTCACGGGCTCGGGTTGCCCCCACTGGCGGGGAGTTCAGTGCGTGCGCGGACACTGTTGCAGATTGCTACACTCATGGCGAGAGATCGCGACCCGATCGGAGGTTCCATGGCCACCACGTCCCCTGCCCGCATCGATGACGACCTGTACGCATCGGCGAAGCTCGCCGGTGACGTCCAGAGCCGGAGCGCGTCGCAACAGGTCGTTCATTGGGCGCGGATCGGCCGGGAGATCGAGGCGTCGGCCGCTATCTCTCACAAGGACATCGCCGAGGTCCTCGAGGGCAGCCGATCGTACGACACGCTGAGTGCCAAGGAGCAGGCCGTCGTCCGGGCCGAGTGGTCCACCCGGATGGACGCGGCTCGAGCGAGCCTCAACCTCGCCCGGGAGTTCGCAAGCGCGGGCCGGACCTGGGTTGAACTCGACGACGACGGCACCGTCGTCGAGGTCGGGCCCGCCACCAAGACAGCGGCACGTGGCGGGACAGCCCGTCGGAGCGGCAAGCGAACCGCCGCGACCAAGCCAATCAAAGCGTCCGGCAGGGGAGCGGGGACCCGCTCTACCGGTTAAATGCCTGACCCGGTCCTCTACCTCCTCGCAGGACCGAACGGCGCTGGCAAGTCGACCCTGTACGACAAGGTCATCGGGCCGACCACCCACCTCGAGTTCGTCAACGCCGACCTCATCGCCACGGAGCGCTGGCCTGAGGATGCGACGGGTAAGGCCTACGAGGCCGCCGCGATTGCGGCGCGGCGCCGGTCGCAGCTGATCGAAGCGAGGGTGTCCTTCGTAACCGAGACTGTCTTCTCTCACGAGTCCAAGCTGGATCTCGTCCACGACGCAGTCGACGCGGGATACCTCGTCACCCTCCATGTCGTGATGGTCCCTGAGGCCCTTGCAGTTGCCCGAGTGGCGAGCCGCGTTGGAGTAGGTGGTCACGCGGTGCCTGAAGAGAAGATCCGGGAGCGTTACGCGCGGCTGTGGCCGCTCGTAGCGTCTGCCGTCGGCGTCGTCGACGCTGCCAGGGTGTACGACAACAGTCGGGCCACCGATCCGCTTCGAGTCGTCGCGAGTTTCGAGCGCGGCTGGATCGTCGGCCATGTCGAGTGGCCGTCGTGGACACCCAACGCTCTCCGGTCCGCCGGCCGCTGACAGGCATGGAGCGTCAGCACCCTGGCCATGTCAGAACCGCCAGCGCGTTGAGCCCGGTGTGTCTTCGGTGGTGCCGACTGCGGTCGCGGTGTGCGGCGTGAGCTCGTAGACGTGCCAGGGCGGCGGTCCGAGCGTCGGCGCGTTGAACGGTGCGGTGATGCCGGTTCCTGAGTCATCGGGCTGCGCCGGCCATCCGCTCCCCGCCCACAACGCCGCAATCCCGGCCACGGTGGCGGGGTCGGTCACCCGTCGCGCTTCGCCCGAGACCATCACGTCGAAGCTCTTGGTGGCGACACTGATCATGCAGCGCGGGTCGCGTGCGATGTTCCTCGCCTTACGCGTGCGTTCCCCAGTCTGGAACCAGCAGGAGCCCGCGTGCCAGAGCGCGCCCACGCTCGTCCCGTGGGGGCCTCCGTCGCCGTTCAGCGTCGTCAGCCAGAAGGTCACTCGGTTCGGCGAGCGCGGGTCGTCGTGGGTCAGAAGATCGACCAGTTGCGATTCGACTTCGGACCACTCGAGGGTGGGCAACCCCTCGGCCTCAGCAAGGTTCGTTGTCTCCATGGCTATTCAGACGACAGCTTTCCTCGAAACTCATCGCGTTCAGTCGCTGTGGGAGTTGACGAGCACCTCGCCGTTGCGAAAGACGGAGACGGGGCCGTCGTCGCTCACGGCGATGACGGTGGCGAGAGGGTCGTCGTGGCTGTACCGCCGGGCAGAGGTGTGGCGAGTACCCCGGAGCGGTTCGACCGCGGCTTCGGCCGCGGTGCTGGGAACGAGCCGGACTCCGAGCTGCCGCAGCACACCGTCGGCATCGAAGACGGCAGCGCCGTCGACCTGGGCGAGCGCATGACGCAACGGCGCCAGATGGCTCGGGGTACCGATGCGCAACGGCGGTGGCGTCGGGAGCCGTTCCTCGACCGGCGGACCGGGGTCACCGCCGGGCCGGTAGATGAGCAGCGCACCTATTCGCTGTGCGCCGAGGTCGTGTATTGCGAACGAGAGCATGTCCTCGATCACGGCGGCGTCGCCGTGGGCCGAGGGGGTGGTGACAGCATCGATCCACGATTTCACGGGCGGTTCGTGGTGCCAGCTGAGACCGTCCCAGCGAAGAACTCCGAAGCTCCCGACGACCCGGGCCAGGCCGGCAGGGTGGCGCTGCACGATCGTGGCGTCGAACACGCGCGCAAGTACCACGAGGTCACGCTCCGACCCCGCCGGGCGGTTGAAGACCATCCAGTCGGTCGTACCGTCGGTCCGCCGAAGCAGCCAACTCGACAATCCGTCGGCGAACCGACGGGCGTCGGCCAGCGGCTGCCGATCAGCGGATCCGCGCAGGATCTCGAGCTGCGTGCCTGCCTCCCACGTCGTCGGATCCGAATGTGGCTCGAGGATCGTGCCGCTGCTCACCACCCGCCCTTCGTGAACCTCCGGGCGCACAACGTGATCGACCTCTTCCAACAGCAGTGCCCGGAAGGCGTCCGTGCCGTCGAGAACGAGCCCGCTCTCCTCCAGTTCTTCGGCGAGTCGTCGCCGTCGCGCCACTCCCGGATCAGACACGGATCTCGACGCTACAAACACGAGGTTCGCAACACCTACCTCGGTTCGGCGGCGAAGAACACCAACGGAGCCTCGGCAGGCTTCTCCCTCCGGCCGTATCGCCCGTCAGCCTTCGACCGCGAACAGCCTCCAGGGTCCCGGAACACCCTTCAGCTCGTGTTCGCCTCGGTCGACGAAGCCGATTCCTGAACCGGTCAACAGAGGTGGTACGGAACCGGAGACCAGCACCTCCCCGGCGGCGGCCAGCGCTGAGACGCGGGCGCCGATATGGACGGCCATTCCGGCGACGCCGTCGCCTCGAAGCTCGATCTCCCCGGTGTGGATGCCGGCACGGACCTCGATGTCGAGCGACCTGAGGGTGTTGCGTATGGCGAAGGCGCACTCGATGGCGCGACCGGGACTGTCGAAGGTCGCCAGGAAGCCATCGCCGGCGGCATCGATCTCCCGACCGCGGAAACGTTGGAGTTGCTGTCGCACCGTCTGGTCATGGCGCTCGAGCAGGTCGCGCCAGTGTCCGTCGCCGAGCCGGGCGGCCCGGTCGGTGGAACCGACGACGTCGGTGAACAGGACGGTGGCCAGGACCCGTTCGGTGCCGGAGCCACCCCGGACGCCGGTGACGAACTCCTCGATCTCGTCGAGCATCGGACCGGTCTCGCCCACCCAGTAGGGCATGTCGGCCCCGGACAGCTCGACGTACCTGGCTCCGGCGATGTTCTCGGCGAGGTAGCGCCCATGTCCCACGCCTGAGAAGACGTCAGTTCTCTGGAGGACGAGGGTGGGAACTCGGATCTGGGGCAGGAATTGCCGAACGTCGGTCTCGTACATCGCCTCCAATGACGCTCGGGCCATGGCCGGCGTCCTTCCCAGGTTGCCGGAGCGGTCCCACCAGGACCGAAAGGCGGTGTCATGAGCGACGCTCGGGGCGACCATCGCCAGGAGGTCGTGACCCTGGTCAACGGCATCCGTTTCCGCGGTCAGTCGACTCAAATCGACGCGACTCTCGGGAAGGCCGAGGGGATAGTCGGGTGCCCACCTAACCCGTGCTGCGCCGTTCAGGACGACGAGCCCGCTGACACGCTCAGGGTGCATCGCCGCCAGCACGAGACCCGCAGGGGAGTCGAGGTATGAGGTGAACACGGCCGCGCGCTCACAACCGACCGCGTCCAGCACCGCCACCGCGTCGTGCGCCCAGTGCTCGAGAGTCGGGGGAGCCGAGGGTGACCCGCGGTCAGACATCCCCATCCCGCGCTTGTCGAATCGGAGAAGTCGACAGAACGACGCCAACCGACGTTGAAAGCGAGCCATCGAGGGCTCCTCGTCCATGCAGTCGATCGGGATGATCGCCCCCGTCAGCAGGAGCAGATCAGTCGGCCCGTCACCGAGCACCTGGTACGCGATGTCGATGCCGTCGCTTGTCGCGTACTTCGTCCTGGTGGTGGAGACCACCGAGCAAGGGTACCGGCGTTCGAGCGTCGCTCCGACCGTCCCCGACCACTAGTCCGGGGCAGCGCGCAGCAGCGTGGCGAGGGGCTCCAGAGCGGCCATGAGCTCATCGAGCTCGGCCGGCTCGAGGCTCTCGTAGGGCTTGGCTGCGAGGTCGTCGGTGCGCTCCTCGACTCGTCGTTTGACGGCGCGACCCTGTTCGCTCAGCCAGCCGTCGTCGCCGATGAGGCCGCGATCGCGCATCCCGTCGATCACGGCCGCCAGCTGGGCGGCGGGGAGATGGTGGATGCGTCCGAACTTCTCCGCGGGCATGTCCATGTCGAGGGCGAGGAGGACGTGCGCTTCGAGGCCGCCAATGGCTTCGGTCACGAGGGCCGCGATGTGCCCGTCGCCCCGGTGCTCACGTAGCAAGGAGGCTGCGTGGAAGAGGCGAGCCACAGCATCGCTGGGGATCGGGATGGCCCGTAGCGCGGCGTACATGGGCCGGCCCTCGTACGGGGCGCTGGTCGCCGCTTTCAGCAACAGGTCGGTGGCGCGGGCGAAGCCGGGAGAGTCGACGTGTTCGCCGAGGATCCGTCGCAGCGCCTGCACGCAGCCCACCTCACGAGCGGCGATCGCCGCTTCGGGCGTCGTTGTGCGCCACACCTTCGGGATGTGGCGAGCCACCTCGCCGGGAGCGAAGTTGTAGAACAGCGCGTCCACCACCTCCGCCGGGACGAGGCCGAGTGGCGCGGCGCGTCCGGCGAAGTAGGTATCCCAGTAGTTGGTGAACCCGAGAGCGAACATCGCCTGGTTGGGCTCGTCCGCTGAGTAAGGGATGACGCCGATCGGTTCGACCAGCTCGAACATCCGGCGAGCCATCGAATTCATGGTCACTCCTCCTCGTGCGCCCGGCGGCCTGGTGGGCACGATCAGTTCGACGATCGCGCGTCGCCAAACTCATCGCACAACCCTTCGCCGGGAGCTGTGTGATGCAGTCAGCCGGAGATGCTGCTGCGCACCGTCCGCGGCGCCCGGCTGACCAGGGCAGAGGCGCCGGCGGCAGGACGGTCCATCATCCAGGCCGTGATCTCCTGGGGCGGCAGTGGCTTGCTCAGGTAGTAGCCCTGCACGCGGTCACAGCCCCATGCCGTGAGGGTCTCCCACGCCTCGGGGGTCTCGACGCCCTCGGCGACGACCTCGAGTCCGAGGTTGCGGGCCAGGTCGATGACCGACCGGACGACCGCCGCGTCTCCGGCGTCGGTGTTCATGTTCATCACGAACGACTTGTCGATCTTCACCTCCCGAACCGGGAGCTGGCGGAGGTGGGTGAGCGAGGAGTAGCCGGTGCCGAAGTCGTCGACCGACACGCTGACGCCGGCGCGCGCCAGCGCCTCCAGGCTCTCGACGGTTCGGGCTGAGTCCGACATGATGCTGCTCTCGGTGATCTCCACCTTGAGCGCGGTGGTGGGCATGCCGAACCGCTCGAGGCGTGCGTGCAGTTCCTCGACCAGGTCGCGGTCCTGGAGGTTGCGCATGCTCAGGTTGACGGCCACGTCGACCGCCAGGTGGGCCTTGTTCCATACCTGCCACTGCTGTGCGGCGCGCTCGATCACGTACGCAGCCAATGGCCGGATGAGCCCGGTCTGCTCGGCGACCGGGATGAAGTCGTCGGGCGAGATGAGGCCACGGGTGGGATGGCGCCACCGCACCAGCGCCTCGATCGCGCACACGGCGCCGCTGCGGGCGTCGGCCTGGGGCTGGTACCAGACCTCCAACTCCTCGTTCTCGAGCGCGGCCCGCAGCTCCGCCACCAGCCCGAGCCGGCCGCGGCTGTTGATGTCGCGGTCCGGTGAGTAGATCTCCACCCCGCCGGACTCCTTCGACATGTACATGGCCACGTCGGCCCGCTGCAGCAGGGTGATGGCGTCCTCGCCGTGGTCGGGGCAGACGGCGACGCCGATGGAGGCGGCCGCCTCGACCTGGATGTCCTCGACGTCGATCCCATGACGCAGGACCTCGTCGAGTGTCCGCGCCAGCTCGACGAAGGAAGCCTCGTCACTGGTCGCAGGCAGCAGCACCGCGAACTCGTCGCCACCCAGACGGGCGACCGACGATCCGGCCGGCACCGCGTCGCGCAGCCGCCGCCCGACCTCGACGAGCAGCTGGTCGCCATGGTGGTGGCCGAGCGTGTCGTTGACGTCCTTGAACCGGTCTAGGTCCATCAGCAGGACGCCGACCTTCTCGCCCCGCACCCGATGGTGCAGCGCCTTCTCGATGGCGTGGTTGAAGCTGGCGCGATTCGGCAGTGATGTCAGCGAGTCGTGCAACGCCTCGTGCTGGAGGCGGCTCACCAGCTCGGAGTTGTCGAGGATCACCTCGGCGTGGCTGACAACCGCCCGGAACAGGGCCAGATCCTCCTGGTCGAACGACGCCATCCCGGCCCGGTTGGCGACCGCCACCAGCCCGCGGATCTCCCCGTCGCGGTGGAAGTTGACCGCCAGGCAGTCATGCCAGCCGAGCTCAGCCAGTGCCGACCGATCCTCGTGCGCAGCGCTCGCGATCAACACCCCCCCGGTCGACTCCGACGCCCGCACCCACAACGGTCCCAGCTCGGCGACGGAAACGGGGCCCCGGGTGGCGGCCGTGCCCGTGGCATCGACCGTGACGATGATGGCTGCCGTCCGGGACTCGGTCAGCACGACCAGGTGACCGATCTCGGCGTTCATGACAGAACGCGCGGCCTCGAGCACCGTCGACGCCACGGAGTCGACGTCGGCTCCGTGCTGGGTCCGCTTGTTGAACTCGTACAGCTTGTTGAGGTTGGCGTAGCGCTGCTTCAGCGACGCGTAGCCCCGGTAGGCGGCGACGAGCACGGCGACGATCGGCAGGGTCAGCACGGCGGCCAGCGGCTCGAACCAGAGCAGCACCGTCACGCACAGGGCCAGGCTCGAGTTCGCCACCGGCCCGAGGACGGCGCCCTCGATGAGCAGTCCGCTCAGCGCGCGGCGGGTGAGGTGGCCGCTGGTGGCGAGAATGGCGAGCGACACGCCGAACACGCCGACGACGTTCTCGAGGGCGCAGGCCATCAGGGCGGGCAGCCACGCTCTCGGGCCCATCGACGCGTGGGTGCCCGCGAGGGCGCTGAACGTCGTCACCGCGACGCACGTCTCGAGCGCGAACAGGCTGAGGTTGAAGGCCAGCTTCGCCGGCGCCTGCCGGCGATGCAGGCCGAGGGCCAGACCGCCGCCGAGCAGTCGGGCGCCGACCACATGCAGCGGATGGGCCATGAACAGCCCGACGACCAACGGCACCTCGACGAGGGAGAAGGTGTGCGTCTGGCCGCCGCGGTCGACGTGGATCACGAAGATCTCGGCCGCCGCGAACCCGATGACCAGCGCCCACCAGGGGACCGAGAAAGGGGCGTGGATCGGTGTGAGGTGCTGGACGTGGCTCAGTACCAGCCAGGTCGCGCACGCGCCGAATGCGGCCACGAGCGTGTAGATCGCTGCCGGACCGCGAAATCTCGCCGCGACTGATGGACCGGCTTGCTTCGCCACCACCATCGACTCGGCACGTAGAAGACCGACATTGAGCACCTTTCTCGGCGATTCCTCCCTCAGTGCCAAGTGAGGCATGTCACTCATGGCTCGGTGGAACCACTTCGCGAAATGGTCACGGGGGTTGCTCAAGGCAACATGGGGTTCGAATCGACCTTCGTTGGATCATGCGTGCAGACGGAAGGTCACAGATGAAGACGATCATTCGGCGGATGGCA